>OCZT010006790.1_pt1 | contig 11296 bp, 7 predicted proteins | sample 1539031 | NCBI WGS metagenome assembly OCZT01 (sample SAMEA3539308, study PRJEB22396) | soil metagenome | biome: tundra; feature: field; material: soil | place: USA | collected 2010-05 | depth 0.15 m
CATTGCACACACCTGTTTTGCTGAAAAAAACTTAAATTTGTAATATGGATATACAAAAAGCACGAAGCCTCTTCCCTTATCTTAAAACTGGTAAGGTCTATTTCGGTCATGCCTCCGCAGCCCCTTTATCAACTTATGTGGTCGACCGCCTCAAAGATTATATCTACGTTAGAAGCGAAACTAAAATCGATGACTATACCGCAGTCCTTAAATCAATGGAAAATGTTAAAAAGGGTCTCGCGGAAATGATAAATTCTACCCCCGATCGGATCGCCTTTACCGATAATACCAACAACGGTTTAAATATGCTTGCCCAATCCGTTGTTTGGAAACAAAATGATAGGATTATTCTTAATGATATCGAGTTCCCCGCAAATGTTTACCCCTTCATGAACCTTAAAAACCAGGGTGTCGAAATTGATTTTGTTAAATCCCACGAGGGAATTGTTTCTGCAGAAGATATTATAAATGCAATTACCCTTCAAACAAAATTAATCTCTGTCAGCCAGGTTCAATTCCTTACCGGATATAGGATTGATCTCGAATCCCTTGGAAAAGTATGCAAAGAAAAAGGAATAATTTTCTCAGTCGATGCTATCCAGGGCTTGGGCGCCGTACAATTGGACGTGCAGAAAAGCAATATCGATTTTATCTCATGCGGTACCCAGAAATGGCTGCTCGGTCTGCAGGGACTTGCGTTCATCTATCTTTCCAAAGAATTGCAGGAATTAATGCACCCGTCTCAGCCGGGTTGGCTCTCCGTTGAAGATGCCTGGAATCTTCTCGATTTTAAGCTAAATCTTAAAAAAACCGCCGAAGTCTTCCAGCCGGGCACTATGAATTATCCGGGCATTCATGTTATGGACGCATCCCTTCAATTATTTAAAGAATTCGGGTTAGACGAAATAGAAACAAGAATAATCGATAACAGCGTTTATTTTATCTCCCGTCTTAAAGAAATCGGTATTACCCCCTATCTCGCGGATGTTGATAGAAAATATCTTTCCGGCATTGTTAGCTTTGTCCACCCCTCCGCTGATAAGATTTTCCATGAACTCCTTCATAGGAATATAATTCCTTCCTTGAGAGATCGTGTAATCCGTTTCGCCCACCATTTTTATAATACCGAAGAGGATATCGACAAGGTGATAACCGCTCTTAAGGAAATTTTACCTATCCTCCCACCTCTTTAATAAATTCCCCCTTTCCCCTCGACAGCACCTCCAATTCCCCTCGTAACCCGTTCCCTTCCTCCAAATGCCCCCATCCCTCCCGCTCCACTGCAAAAGAGCAAGGTGAGAGCAACCTGAGAGCAACTTGAAATGACTGCAAATTTCATTTAGGTATGTAATACAACCCCTTCCGCCCCCCTCCCCTCTTCCTAACGCTCTCTCTCCAAACTCATTCAAGCCCTTCCCAAAATGTAAAAATTACCTTCATGCCTTCAAAAAAAAAGTTCCCCTCTACTATTTACTGTCCGAAAATCGATTTTTTGCCACGCTAAAAACCATCTTTTTTAGGTCAAAAAATCAGTACCATCTGTATATATCCCAATCTAAACTAACCTTATAAACAAAACAATCCTTGTGCCAGCTAATTATGTCCTTTGACTCTTACCTATTCAATGTCAAAACTATAATCTCTTTTCACTTTTAAAAATTTCAGTCTCTCACCACTCTTTCAATAATGAGAATTAATGAACAAAACCCCCTAATAAAAATTGAAACTTCATATATTAATCAATAAATTTATAGCCTAGCATTAAACATAGCTTGGGATTTTAATTGAACAATAAATCGGTTCGGTGGATGACCCTAAAGATTTTTTCCCTTCGTACTTACCCATTTCTTCAAAAGAACGAGTTTTTACTTATATATCAGGTAATATAAGGAGTACTAATTGAAATATTTAGTCGTTTATATCGTATTTCACCTCTTAATTTTTTGCAATGTTGTTTCGCAGGCACAGTGGGTGCAAACTAACGGACCATATGGTGGAATCGTATTTAGTTTAGCAGTAAACGGAGATAAAATTTTTGCAGGTACTGCTGGTGGCGGTGTGTATCTTTCAACAAATAACGGAACAAACTGGACCCGTATAAATAATGGTCTGACTACTAATGGTTATATTCATGCGCTTGCTGTTAGCGGAACTAATATCTTTACTGGCACAGAGGACGGCGTGTTCCTTTCAACAAACAACGGCACAAACTGGGCACAGGTAGGTCTGCCTACATCTATTATTATTACTTTAGTTGCCAGTGGAACTAATATTTTTGCCGGTACTCTTAATGACGGTTTGTTTGTCTCAACCAATAACGGAATAAACTGGTCACAAGTGAATAAAGGTCTGACTAATACTACTGTTTGGTCTCTTGCTGTCAGCGGGACTAATATTTTTGCAGGAACTGGTGGTGGTGTGTTTATTTCAACGAATAACGGAACAACATGGGCGCAGGCAGGTCTCGCCGGTAATAGCACTCGTTCTCTTACTGTTAGCGGAACTAAAATTTTTGCAGGCACATTGTTCGGCAGTTTTTTCCTTTCAACTGATAACGGAACTAACTGGATGCAAATTAATAATGGTCTGCCTTTTTTTGCTGATTATGCGCTGGCTATCAGCGGGACCGATATTATTGTGGGTACTTACGGTCTTGGTATTTATCGTTCAACAAACAACGGAATAAACTGGACAGAAGTTAATGATGGACTGACTAATGGTCGTATTCATGCGCTTGCTGTTAGCGGAACAAATATTTTTACTGGCTCAGAGGACGGTGTGTTTATTTCAGCAAACAATGGGACAAACTGGACTCAGGTAAATAATGGTCTAACCAGTATTGCTGTTAATGCTCTTATTAATAGAGGTACTGATATTTTTGCCGCTGCTTGGGGTGGTACATTTCATTCAACGGACAACGGGGCAAACTGGACTCCAATAAATACTCCAATAATAAATAATGGTTTGCCTCAGGCTGTTGTTATGTCACTTACTTTCTGTGGGGATAATTTATTTGCAGGTACCTATGGCAGCGGTATTTATCTCTCTACTAACGATGGAACAAACTGGACTCCGGTAAATGCTGGTTTGACAAATTCTAATGTTTTTTCTTTGGCCGTCAGCGGCACTAATATTTTTGCCGGCACTTATGGTAACGGTGTGTTTCTTTCAACAAATAACGGAACAAATTGGACACCAGTTGATAGTGGATTGGTTCCTAATTATGTCTATTCTCTCCTTATCAACGGGACTAATATTTTTGCCGGTACAGAAGGAGGTGTGTATCTCTCAACAAATAACGGCACATACTGGAAACAGGTTATTAATGATCCGAATAATCCTAATATTCTTTCTCTCGCTGCTAATGGAAAAAATGTTTATGCAGGTACTTATTACGGTGTGCTTCTTTCGACGAATAACGGAACAAACTGGACTCCAATAAATAATGATCTGTCTAATAGTAAAGTTTATGCGCTTTCTGTCAGTGGGACAAATATTTTTGCCGGTACCAGAACAGGTGTGTATCTATCAACCAACAACGGAATATCCTGGACACAAGTAAATAACGGTTTGGACTTTTCTGTTGTTAATTGTCTTTTGGTAAGCGGAACAAATATTTTTGCAGGTACCGTTGGTGGGGGAGTTTGGATGCGTCCTCTTTCAGAATTAACAAGTGTGTCTAAAGAAGTAAAAGATTTACTACAGGATTATACTCTTTTCCAGAATTACCCAAATCCCTTTAACCCAACAACAACAATTTCCTACCGGTTAAAAGAAACAGGCTTTGTAAAACTGAAGGTCTATGATACAAAAGGAGCTTTAATAAAAGTACTTGTCAACGAAACAAAAGAACCCGGCTATTACGAAACAGAATTCAACGCAAAAGGATTATCCAGCGGAATATATTTTTACAGAATAGAAGTAATCGGCAAAGGCAATATTTCGGTGTATTCAGATATGAAAAAATGTGTTCTGGTTAAGTAATAAAATTTTGTTCTTTATTGTTGATTGAAAAATAAGATTATTCCTTGAAACAGGAAACATGAACGCAGCGAATACGTTTACATATTTAGCCGCTAACAAAACATGTCAGTTAAATAAAAAGAAGGCACCCCAAGCAAGCGATGTATAAAAATGGCACTATTAAACCCAAATAAGCTAATCAATTTCTTAAATCCGGCTGTAGTTCATTTACCTTTGTCTATTACATCACCCATATAATGAAGTATTTCCAGCTATAAGGAGCTTTTTTACCCCTATAAATGTAAAATTACTTCTATGGTTTTTTCATATAGTAATCTTTTAGTATTTTATAAGAAATAAATTGGAGAATTAAATGAAGAATATATTAAATCTTTTTGTTATGCTGACTTTGGTGTTTTCCGTAAGCATTTTAGCCCAGCAGAATAAAAAACAGGACAAAAAACCTGATGTGAAAAAAGTAAGATTAAGCTCTAAAGCTGGTGTCTTTCAAACTATCGGCATTACCGATGTTAATGTATCATATAGCCGCCCCGGCGTTAAAAACAGGAAAATATGGGGAGAACTCGTTCCCTATAATAAAGTCTGGAGAGCCGGTGCCGATGAGGCTACAAAAATCACCTTCTCTACTGATGTTATGATCGAGGGGAAAAAACTTCCCGCAGGTGCATATGGCTTCTTTGCTATCCCTGGCGAGAATGAATGGACTTTAATTTTCAACAAAATTGCCGATCAGTGGGGTGCCTTTACGTACAACGAATCTGAAGATGCCCTAAGAATAAAAGTAAAACCGGTGGCTAACTCTAATCATGATTGGCTCCTCTATAGCTTCACAGAAATGACTCCAACAACTGCACAGTTAAACCTCATCTGGGAGAAACTAAAAGTTCCATTTAAAATCGAAGGCAAGGGAGACGCTCCGGCAAAATAATTCTATGAAAAAATGGACCCTGAAGAATAAAAAAGCCCTCGTAACCGGAAGTACTAAAGGGATCGGACTCGCAATAGCCGAAGAGTTCCTTTCCCTTGGCGCCGAAGTTTTTATCGTTTCAAGAACTGGACCAAATGTTGTTTCGCTTTTATCTAAATGGAAAGAATTAGGATATAAAGTTTACGGCATAGCCGCCGATCTGAGCATAAAAGAGGGCAGGGAAAAATTAATTAAGGAAGTTTCACATACCTGGGATTCTCTCGATATTCTTGTCAACAATGTCGGTACCAATATCCGGAAGAAATTTCTCGAATACACTGAAGATGAATACAGGAAATTATTCGAGACCAACATGTTCAGCATTCTCGATATTACCAAATCTCTTTTCCCTCTTCTGAAAAAAGGGAATTCCCCTTCTATCATAAACATTACCTCCTATGCAGGTATTTTTGATGTGGGAACTGGCGCCCCTTATGGTATGACTAAATCTGCAGAAATTCAGATGACACGTCACCTTGCTGTCGAGTGGGCAGAGTATGGGATTCGTGTCAACTCTATTGCCCCCTATTTCGTCAGGACCCCTTTAACCGAAAATCTACTGGGCATTAAAGAAAAACACGACAGTATTACCGCAAAAACTCCTTTAGCCCGTGTCGGCACTCCCGAAGAAATTGCTTCCCTCGCCGCCTTCCTCGCAATGGATAAAGCATCTTACATAACAGGACAGAATATACTCGTCGACGGCGGCGCCTCCGTCAAAACTTTTTAGCTCTTATCTGGCAAATCGGCGGGAAGCATCTTTAACAGCACTATAATACTTAATGTTGTTTCATTCCTGTTCTGGCAAGCCGGTGGTTAGCACCTTTAAAAGCAGTAAAATATTTAACCTTTCTCCATTCCTGCTATTTTGATCCCCTTATTGCCTTCAGCAGTTCCTCTGTTTTCTCTTCCATAAGTTTAATGTCACCGCGGCTCTCAACATTCAAACGAATAATCGGTTCTGTGTTTGACATCCTTAGATTGAACCGCCAGGCGGGATACTCAACACTTAAACCATCCACGTGTTCTATTATTCCGTCGGAATATTTCTTCTCGATCTCTATCAGCTTTCCTGCAGGATCGTTAATCGTAGAATTTATTTCTCCCGAGCAGGGATATTCCTTAATCATCTCCTCCACAAGTGATGAAAATGGTTTATTCTCCGCGCTTATTAACTCAAGTATTAAAAGGAACGGGATCATTCCGCTGTCTGAATATGCATTTTCCCTGAAATAATGATGCGCGGACATTTCTCCACCGTAAATTGCGTTTACTTCCCGCATTTTCTGCTTTATAAATGCATGTCCGCTTATAGACTCTACGGCAATTCCGCCATACTTTTTTACTACATCAAGTGTATTCCATACAAGACGCGGGTCATGAACAATGTTTTCTCCTTTATGAACCTTTAATATCGATTTCGCAAGTAGTCCAACTATGTAATATCCTTCAATAAAATTTCCCTTCTCATCAAAAAAGAAGCAGCGGTCATAATCGCCGTCCCAGGCAATACCGGCATCTGCCTTATTCTTAAGAACAGCCTCAATAGTTGTATGGCGGTTTTCTGTCAGTATTGGGTTAGGAACCCCATTCGGGAATTCTGGATTAGGTTCATTAAATATTTTTATCATCTGTATTGGAAGATCCTTCTCAATAGCATCTAGCGCAAGCCCTGCACAACCGTTCCCTGCATTTACCACTATTGTAAACGGCTTTATTCTATCTGCACTGTAGAAATTCTTCAGGTGAGTAATGAAGGCACCCATTATATCTTTCTTTTTCACAAGACCGGGATACTCGCTGTTTTCGCCTACATCATCATTAAGTATTAACCTCTCAATTTCATTTAACCCGGTATCATACCCAACAGGTACGGAATGTTTTTTAACAAATTTCATCCCGTTATACTCCGGAGGGTTATGGCTGGCTGTAATCATAATCCCGCCGTCAGTTTCCAGAGCAGAAGTCGCATAATATATCATTTCGGTTCCACATAATCCGATATCCGTAACATCTGCACCCGCATCGGTTAAACCTTTAATCAGGGAATCTGATATCGCTTCGGATGATTTTCGTACATCGTGTCCTACTACCATTGTCTCTGCTTTTAACAGTTTAACGTATGCCTTTCCTATTTTATAAGCCATTTCGGGGTTTAATTCTGTTGGAACTCTTCCTCTTAAATCGTATGCTTTAAATGCGGTTAATCTGTCCATTTATTCTCCGGAAAAATATGTAGTTAAATAAAATCAGGGAATTTTAACTGAGTTTGATTATTCATTCAACATCAGTATAATTGCTGCCTGAAAAATATATGTTAAATTTAATCAAAAAATTTAGAACATAATTTTATAGAGCACTTATTTTTCAATAGACTTTTTAATTATAACTGTTTATGTTTATAATGCTTAATAACGTAAAGGATGGTAATATCGAAAATACTGATACAATTAAATGGCACTTCGCCAAATGCAATAATTCCAGATGTAATTCAATTTTCTTGGTTAACCCGGAAGAAACCCCGGGTGATTTAGGCTTTATATGCCCTAGTTGCAGTACCAAAACTACAACATCTCATATTGTGCAGTGTTCAAGCTGCAAAACAATCTTAAATTTTGTCCGCGCAGCTCCAAATGAGGAAAAAGTGGTATTCAATGTGCCCAAATGTTCTCATTGTGTCGGTTCTGTCGAAGATGAATGGGAAATTGAACCACTTTATCAGTCTGACTCTTATATCTGATAAGCTTGAGTTACTCGGTTCGTTCATTTTTTTTAAGAATATACTTCCTGCAGTATAGTCTTTCTTACCATGGGTATCACAATGGAAAATCCAATCTTTAATAATTAATCCTTAACCTGCATTCTATGAAACAAACAAAATTAATCTCCCTGCTCCTTCTTTTCTTAGTTAACCTTTCTTTTTCTCAGCATATTTATAATGGTATTAACCTGGATACCGTTAAAGCACAGCGCTTTGATACAGGGAAAATGTGGACATTTGATTTCCCCCCGAACGACTATTTTGAAAAGACTTATGATTTTAACCCCTCCCAGGAATGGCTTGATGGTGTAAGACTATCTGCTTTAAGGTTCGGATTCGGCTGCTCCGCTTCTTTTATTTCAGAGGACGGTCTGATTTTAACCAATTACCACTGCTCCTATGGTCAATTGAATGATCTTCAGAAACCTGGGGAGGATATCCTTAAAACCGGCTTCACTGCAGCTAAGCTTGAAGATGAAAGAATTAGTTCAAACCTTTATGTCGATCAGCTTGTCTCTATAAATGATGTAACTAAAGATGTTCTTGACGCTTTCAATTCAGGTCAGACAAGCGATGAGAGGAACTTGAACAAGAATCAAAAGATAAAAGAACTCACGAACAACAATGGAGATAAATCCCGTGTTTTGCGTGTAATTCCTTTGTATAACGGTGGGAAATATTCTCTTTATACATATAAAAGATATAGGGATATACGGCTCGTGCTGGTTCCCGAATATGAACTCGGTCTTTTCGGTGGCGATCCCGATAATTATACCTATCCCCGCTATTCCCTGGATTTTACAATCTGGAGAGCTTATGATGATGACGGTAAACCCCTTAAAGTAAAAAACTATTTTAAATGGAGCACTGATGGTGCTAAAGAAGAGGAACCCATTTTCGTTATCGGAAATCCCGGGCAGACTAGCAAATTAAAAACTGTTTCCCAGCTTGGTTATATGAGGGATTTTACTTACAACTATAGTTCACTCGTTTATAAAGAAGTTACCGATATTTTCCAGGAGCTGATAAATGAAAAAATCGGTGATTTTAATGATCATTTTACTAGGTTTTATGGCGCTTCTAATGGGGCAAAAAGATACATCGGTCTCTTGAGGGGATTAAGAAATCAATATTATATGGCAAGGAAACAGGATTTTGAAAATTCGTTCAGGTCAAAAGTTAAGGCAGACCCTGAACTGAATACAAAATATGGTACCATGTGGGATAATATTGAAATGACACGCATGGAAATGCGGAAAATTGCTAATGAAAGAGTTGCCTTAGCCCGTAATGATCCTTGGACGTCAAAATATTTTAAGATGGCTTCCGATCTGGTAGAGTTTGCTCAGCAGATGAAACTCCCGGAAGAACAGAGGAAAAATAAATATAAAGGAAAATTCTTTGAAACTGCAGTTGATTCAATTTATCCTGCTAAATTTGATATTCCGGTCGAAATAAGGAAGCTTCGTATAACTCAACTGCTGTTAAAAAAATATCTGGGGGATGATAATGAACTCGTTAAAAAACTTTTTGCCAATAAGTCCGGAAATGAAGCAGCAGAATATTTGATTAGTAAATCAGAAATCAAAACAAAAGAACAATTAGATGCTTTAATTAAAAAAGGAAGTGATGCAATCCTCGGTTCAAATGATCCCTTGATTTATTTTATTCTTAAAACGAATGACCGTTTCAATGAAATTGTAAAACTTGAAAAGGAAATAAACCAAACAGAATCGGTATATACCGATATGCTTGGACAGGCATTATTTGCTGTATACGGTACTTCAATACCTCCTGACGGCAGCGGTACTTTACGTATCGGTGACGGTGTCCTTAAAAGTTATTTTTATAATGGTACTATTGCACCTACTCATACCACATTTTACGGAATGTACGACAGGTACTATTCCTTCAATAAAAAATCCCCGTGGGATTTACCGGAAAAATGGGCACACCCTTCGAAAGATTTTAACCTCTCTACTCCTTTTACTATGATAAGCACTCATGATATAGTAGGTGGAAGTTCAGGCAGCCCGGTTATAAATGAAAAAAGAGAACTCGTGGGTTTAGCCTTTGACGGAAATATAGAGAGTAACTCCGGTTATTTTATATATGATACCGAGGAGAACAGGATGATTTCTGTTTGTTCCCAGGCAATCTTAGAAGCAATTTTGCATATTTATAAATCGGAACGTATAACTAATGAAATAAGAAACGGCAAGATAGAATAACATAAATGGCAAGAGTTAAATTTTATCTTTTACTTTTTTCAACACTTCTTTACTTAACCGGTTGTTCCTCATCATCACAGATCCGGGATAATAATTCTAACTCCCCCGGATGGATAAATCTTGATACAATAAAAGCCGGAAAGTATGATACCGGAAAAATGTGGACATTTGAATATCCGCCGGTTGACTACTTCAAAGAAGAATATAATTTTGCTCCATCTAAAGAATGGCTTGATCATATCCGCCTTTCTGCTCTCCGCTTTTCCAATTATTGTTCTGCCTCTTTTATTTCGGCAGACGGCTTAATAATGACAAATGATCATTGCGGCAGGGAAAGCGCTACCGATGTAACCGGTAAAGGGGAAAAGATAAATGAAGACGGATTCTATGCTCAAACACTTATGGAGGAAAGAAAGGTTGACGGCCTATTTGTTGATCAGCTAGTCCTCATTAAGGATATAACTGATGAAATCCAGAATGAAATAGATAGAGGCACTTCGTATGATGATAAAATTACTCGGGAAGAGGATATTAAAAAAGAAATAAAAGAGAGGGAGGAAAAAAACACCGGGTTGAAAATTGATATTACTTCTTTATATAACGGAGGAAGATTTTCTTTATACGGATATAAAAGATACAATGATGTCCGCCTTGTCTTTATTCCTGAAACACAGCTTGGTTATTTCGGTGGGGATTATGATAATTTTACTTATCCGCGTTTTAACCTTGACTGCTCATTCTTCCGTGTATATGAGAATGATAAACCCCTCGAAACAAAGAACTATCTGAAATGGAATAATGATGGAGCAAAGGAGGATGAACCGGTTTTTGCAGTTGGCAATCCGGGTAGTTCCAACAGGCTCAATACCATTGCCCAGCTTGAATATGTCAGGGATTATCAATACCCCCAGCTAATTAAATTCTATAGTAATATGGTGGATGTGTTTTCTCATCTTATTGAGACTAAACCTGAGGAAAAAGATGAGTATACTAATGAACTGCTGAAGAATTCTAATGCCCAAAAAGCCTTGGAGGGTTATCTTAATGGATTACAGGATCCTGTTCTTATGCAAAAGAAAAGAGATTTCGAAAATAAATTCCGTAATGCTGTAAATAAAGATCCTAAGCTTGAACAAAAATATGGCGGTCTCTGGGACAATATTGCTTCTATAAGAAAAAGAATGGCGGAAATTATCACGGAGACTAATATATATAGAATCGATCCTCTTACCTCTTCCGAATATTTCCTGATTGCACAGGAAGTACTGAATATTGCCGATGAACTGAAATTTTCTGAAGACCAGAGATCGGAAGATTATAAAGGGGAAAAGCTTGACAGCCTTATTCTTAATC
>OCZT010006794.1_pt1 | contig 11292 bp, 9 predicted proteins | sample 1539031 | NCBI WGS metagenome assembly OCZT01 (sample SAMEA3539308, study PRJEB22396) | soil metagenome | biome: tundra; feature: field; material: soil | place: USA | collected 2010-05 | depth 0.15 m
TTGCGCACGAGATCAAGGCAGGCACGGTGTGGATCAACCTGCCGCCCTTCCTTGACGCCGCTGCTCCATGGGGCGGGATGAAGGCATCGGGAGTCGGTCGTGAGATGGGTTGGGAGGGGATCGTTTCGTACACGGACATCAAGAGCATCTGGACGAGCTTGTCCTGATGCGGGGTAAGTCGATCACCCGTTAGTACATCGAGATCGCGTCTCCTGGTGCTTCCTCTCGTTCCATCAATATGACTTCCGGTGGTTCCTCTCGGTTCCATCAGCATGATTTACGCGTCAGGAGGTAAGAACATGAGTTCGACCGAGCAGAAGGAGAAGGCTGACCAGAGCAAGAACTATCAGCGGCTGGGTGGTGCGAAGAAGCTGACCCTCATCGACGCGGTCGCGCAGTCGGTTGGCTTCATGGGGCCGGTGTTCTCGATCGCGTTCTTGGTTCCGCTGTTGGTCGGTATCAACGCCGCCGGCATAGGTGCCGGCGCCGCCGCGCCGCTCTCGGTCCTCATCGCTGCCGTGGGCGTGTTGGGCCTGGGCTGGATTGTCTCCGAGTACGCCAAACGCATTCAGGCCGCCGGCTCGCTGTACGACTATGTGTCGGACGGGCTTGGCCGCCGGGTGGGCGCTGCGTCCGGGTTCCTCTACTACCTTGGCATCCTCGCCCTCGGCGCCGGCATTCTGGTCATGATCAGCGGCACGATCTATGACACCCTGGCCGCGGAGTTCAACGTCAACCCACTCCCGCGGTTCGGCTGGGACATCCTGCTCCTGGTTGGCGTCGCGGCCATCATGTACCTCGGCGTCGCCCTGTCCACCCGCGCCCAGCTGGTCCTGGCCCTGATCTCGATCACCGTGGTGCTGATCTTCTTCGTCGTCGTCCTGGTCAAGGTGGGCGGGGGCAACGACGTCGTCAAGGCCATGTCCCCGAGTACCTCACCCCAGGGCCTGCATGGAGTCCTCTTCGGGGTTCTCTACGGAGTGCTGCTGTTCACCGGGTTCGAGACCGCTGCCAATCTCGGCGAGGAGACGGCTCATCCTAAGCATGACATCTCCAGGGCTGTCCTTATCTCGGTCATCGCCATTACGGGCTTCTACATCATCGGCACCTACGCCCAGGTCGCCGGCTACCATTTCGACCTCGCGGCCATCGGGAAGAATGCCGGCGCACCGCTCTTCGGCCTGGCTGGACCGCTCTCAGGCGGCGGGTACGGTTCGGTCGCAGTTCGTCGAGCCCTCGAGCTGGTCGTCATCCTCGACATGCTCGCCGTGGCGATCGGCGTCTCGGTTTCGGCCTCGCGCGGATTCTTTGCAATGGCCCGGGACGAACGACTGCCCAAGCCGCTGGCCAAGGTCTCCGGACGGGGCACGCCACTGATTGCCAGCTCCATGGTGCTCGCGGGCTACGCCGTCGTCATCCTGGCCACCGAGACCTGGACCGGACTGTTCGCCCAGGCGGGGCTGCCGCACTACGTGGCGATGTTCAGCTGGGCCGTGACCTTCGGAGGCTTTGCCCTGGGCATCATCTACCTCCTGATGTGTGTCGGCGCCATCCGTGGCCTCGTCGATCACCCCAAGCGGTGGGCCGTCTATCTCGCCTGCACCGTAGGGATTCTCGTCTCCGGTGCCGCCCTCTTCGGTGCGGTCTACAAGGTCCCGGCGCCGACAATCTGGGCACCCTATGCCGGCATCGGCGCCCTCGCCGTCGGATTCCTCCTCACCGTCATCTTCCCGGGGCGCGGCGCCAAGACCACCACGTTCCCCGAGCTGGCACCAGCGGAGCAGGGGCAGCTCAAGCTCTGAAGCTCACCGGTGCTGGCGTAACAGGGTGTCAGACATCCCATGGGTCCCGGCCGGCGCCAGCGTGCCAGGGCCGACAGACGGCAGGGGCACGACTGCGATCCATGACGCCCACACATGCGGAACCACGTCAGGCGTGTGTGCGTCATGGATCGTGCGCCGGTACGCGGTCGACGACCGATTGAGCTCGCCTTCCCGTTGCGGTGATTGCTGACTTTGCCAGGAGAACTACTTCCGGTACGCCCGGATGCACTTCAACCTCGACTCCCACGACGCGTACGCCACCACCGACGACGACCCTTCGCAGCTGGTCCCCAACCCGGCTAAGAAGAAAGCCCACAAACAGGTCCTGGCCGCCCGGACCCGCTACGAGCGGGCACTGGCGGCCACCGACGCCGCGATGCTGGAAGCGGTGTCCCCACCACCTTGGGTATCCGTGCTGATCACCAACCAGGCCCACGACAGGCTCACCGCAGACCTACGAGCGGCAGAGGCCGACCTGGACACCACCCAAGCCACCCACCGGGCCGTCCCGGCCCGGCTGCCGCTGGCCCAGGTCAACCCCGGCCAGCAGGTCCTGGACGTACAGACCAAGCTGATCGGCCACGCCATCGGCATCGGCGCGTTCAACACCGCCACAGCCCCCGCACGTGCCATCCGTGTCCATACCGGCTACGCCTGCGCGAACGACGAAGCCCACGCCCTGGTCCGTCAAGCGTTGACCGGTAGCGGTGACATCGACCCCCGCGACGGTGTCCGGACTGTCCGGCTGGACCCACCACCGACCGGGCGCGCCACCACCGCCGTCGCCGAACCGTGTGAGCACCTGACCGACACCCAAACGCGTTAACCCGGCACCGACCTCGTCCTACGCTACGAGGTCAAAACCCGCCCCTGAGCACTCAGGAAAAATCGCACTATGCCCAGAGTCCTTGGAGTTGGATTGCCACCGCCCACCAGCAGGCCAACGCCGCCGAAGCCACCCTGGCCGCTGCCGTCACCAGAGCCCGCCAGGGCGGAGCAGCCTGGACGGCGATCGGCGCCCAGCTCGGCGTGTCACGTCAAGGCGCACAGCAACGCTTCACGCGCGCATCCACTCGTGAGTCAACGAAGAGGGCTACGCGCATATTGACTGCGATCGGCTCATTCGCGCTTCGGTCAAGGAGCCGACTCACCCCAACACCACCAGGGTGCCGGTTCAGGAACAGCGACCTCGGATCACAGCTGCCCTGGCTCGCCGGACCTACGCTCACCGCAAGCTGAGGGTTCTATCTGTTCCTGGCTCAGAGCAGATGCTGGGGTGTCTTCGCTTCTCCATCACGGAAACGCTGGAGCCGGAACGGGCGCAAATCAAAGCTGCTGCTGCCACCAGTTACGAGGTCGGCGACGATCTTGCCTGCGGCAGGCGCGATCCCGAATCCGTGACCACTCATTCCGGTCGCGACCACCAGGCCGGATGGTTGATCGACCGCGTCAATGACTGGGAGCGCGTCGGGCGTGCCGTCAATTGTTCCAGCCCACGCCATCGCGATATTGCAGCGAAGCTCGGGGAAGTACCGGGAAAGAGTCTCCAGGGCGTGAGCCACATCGGAGTAACGTGCGACATCCTCATACAGACCGTCTTTCCTTCGAGACGTCAGTGCGCCGATAAGTTCGCGGGGGCGTACCCGGAGGTACTCTCGATTCTTCCAGTACATCGGGAAGGCCTGGGAGAATTGTCGAGGCGACACCAGCGAGGCAAGAGAGTCGATATCGACCTTCACATCGCCGAGACCGCCCGATGACAGCACGATCCCGCCGGAGCGTGCCTGCCGGAAGCCTATCTTCCCGGTCCACACGCAGGCGTTGGTGAGCTTGGGCACAGCTGTGGTCAGGGCGACGGTCTGGCCCACGAAGTGGAAGGGAACCTCGAGCCCGACGCTGCGCAGCAAGGTCTTTGACCCGGCTCCGGCGGCTAACACCACCCTCGACGTGCCGATGAAGCCGTCGTCGGTCTGTACGCCCACGACCTGGTGGGCCGCAGTCACGATCGCAGTTGCCCGGTAGTTCTCGTAGATGTCCACATCCAGCGCGCGTAGGGCGCGCACGTACGCGGCGACGGCCTTGACCGGGTTGACCTGGCCGTCGCTCGGGGTGAAGATCGCCATCAAGTACCGTCCGGCGAACCCGGGCATGATCTGCTCGACCTCTTCAGCCCGGGCGACGCGGCTGTCCAGCCCAAACGAGCCGGCCATTTCGATCCAGCGGCGGTAGTCCTCTGCTCGGTCCGGGCTGTCGGTGAGGCGCAAGTTTCCACCCTGTACCAGCTCCATGTCGCAGTCGAGCCGCTTGTCGAGCTCGAGCCACATCCGGGTGGCCTCGATCATGAGCGGGAGCTCCTCGACGGAGCGACCCTGTTGGCGGATGAAACCCCAGTTGCGGGTGGACTGAGCCGATCCCGCCTGCGACCGGTCGAGCAGGCAGACCTTCATCCCCTGCTCGGCGAGCTCGTAGGCCGCCGCCAGGCCGACGATCCCTCCTCCGAGCACTACGACATCGGCCCGCCGTGGCGGCTCGTCGGAATCGAGACGGCCGTGCAAACGCCGCAAACCGGTGCCCTCGAACATACTGTCGACTGCCATACCGCTGCTAACCATCTCGTTCCACCCTCACTTCGAGCACTCGAGGACTACAACAGCGAGTCCATCAACTGTGGCGGGCTCCATCAGAACGCGTCCAGGTAGCGGGCCCGCTCGGCCTCGGACACCTGCTCGTTGATCAGTACGTGCTCATGGCGGGCCATCCCGCACACGACAGAGACCAGCTTGTCGCCGAAGACCTTCGCGGCCAGTGCGCTGTGTTCGAGCAGCTCGGCTGCCTGGGGGACTGTCGTCGGCAGGAGAGGACCGGACGGCGCGGCATAGGCATCCCCTACCTGGGGTGCGGACGGCTCAAGGATGTTCTCGATACCGTCCAGTCCGGCCGCGATCTGGGCGGCCATGATGAGGTACGGATTCGCGTCGGCCGACCCGTCGCGCTGCTCGATACGGATGCTGGAGTCGCTGCCCTCGATGACCCGTATTCCGGTCGTGCGGTTGTCGATGCCCCAAGAGGCCGACAGCGGACAGAACGAGTACGGCTGCCTGCGCTTGAACGCATTCGGGGTGGGCGAGCCACAGATGCTGAAGTCCGCCATATGCGCCTGCAGACCACCCAGGTAGTGCCGCCCCACTTCGGAGAGCACGCCGTGACCAGCGAAGGCGTTGTGCCCCGCGCGCCACAGCGAGTGGTGCAGGTGCAGGCCACTGCCGGACTGGTCGCTACGGATCTTGGCCATGAACGAGGCCAGGTAGCCGTGCTGGGCTGCGATTTCCTTGACCGCGTTGCGGAACAGGACCGCGTTGTTCGCGGTGGCCATCGCTTCGCCGTAGCGCACGTTGACCTCGATCTGCCCGGGCCCATATTCGGTGTTGGACGCCTCGATAGGGATTCCGAAGTCCATGAGCTGGTTGCGCATCGGTGCCAGCACCGTCTCGTACTCCGTGCCTCGGGCGATTCCGTAGCACTGGATGTCGTTGTGACGCGGCAGCCTGGTCACCGCATCGAGGAGATAGAACTCGATCTCGAAGCCGATGTTGACAACGAACCCCATCGCCTCGGCCCGCTTCAGCACGGTCTTCAGTGCCCCGCGCGGCGACACCACCAGGTCGCTGCCGTCCTCCTCGGTGACGTCGCAGAGCACCATTGCCGCACCCGGACGCCACGGCACCCGCCGCAGCGTTTCAACCATCGGATGGACGTGCATGTCCGGCCAGCCCCGCTCGGGCGGCAGCCACTCGTCGGAGTCGCGGATCTCGCAACGTGGCGTCCACGAGTAGATGATGCTCGCCATGTGCAGGCCGGACTTCTCCACGGCCGGCCACGCGCTCGCGGGCACCCGCTTGCCCCGCAGCACCCCGTAGGCGTCCGGGACGGCCAGCTCGACGGTGTGAACGCCCTCAGGCAACTCGCCGCTCAATTTCCACCTCGCTGATCGGCTGACAGGATCATCATTACCGTATACGGTATTTGATAATCTGACAAGAGAACGAGACGAGAGACTTGCGATAGGCGTCGGCCCATGGCGATCGTGACGGGTGCGGGGACCTCCGCAGCGAGCACCTCTGGGTCTGCGGCGCGCCGGGCTTGGAGGGACGTTTCATCATCGAGCGCCACGCCGAACACCCTGGCGTCGTCCCAGCGGCAACTGCCGGCGCCTGTTGGAGCACTAAGGTGTGCTCGGCCGGCTCGTGGCGGCTTGGGTCGACGGGTAAGCGTGAGACCGACCCACGTCTGGGGCTACGCGACCGCAGCATGTGGGGCGGCACAGCCGGGCGAAACAGCACGGTCGCGAGACCGTAAGGACACGTACACGGGCCGACGGCGTCGCTGGCCGCGGCCCGCGTACGTGTCAGGGGCTGCTACCAGGTGAAGGGCCGGTCGGCTCCGATCAGCGAGATACCGGTGAACGCGCTGGCCTCCAGCGTAAGCGCGCGCAGGTCCTCAGGTTCGAGGTTGTGCACGCTGGACTTGCCGCAGGCCTTGGCTAGCAGGGTGGCCTCCATCGTCATCGCGGTCAGGAACCGGTAGACGCGCTCGGCGGCCGGGTCCACGTCCAGTCGTGCCGCCAGCTCGGGGTCCTGCGTTGCGATGCCGACCGGACAGCGCCCGGTGTGGCAGTGGTGGCAGGCGCCCGGTGCCGTGCCGAGTGCTTCGTAGTCCTCGACGTACAGCGGGGCGTTGCAACCGAGCGCTATCATGCCGGCGGTGCCGATCATGACGCAGTCCGCGCCGAGCGCCAGTGCCTTGGCGACGTCGACACCGGAGCGGATGCCGCCGGCCGCGACCAGCTTCACCTTGCCGGACATGCCGATGTCATCCAGCGCGCGGCGCGCGGCAGGGATCGCAGCCAGGGTCGGAACGCCGGTGTGGTCCAGAAGCAGTTCCGGGCTTGCGCCTGTGCCTCCTTCCATGCCGTCCACTACCACGACGTCCGCGCCGGTCTTGGCCGCGACCGCGACGTCGTAGTACGGGCGGGTGGCGCCCATCTTGATGAAGATCGGTACCCGGTAGTCCGTGGCCTCGCGCAGCTCGGCGATCTTGATGGTCATGTCGTCGGCGCCCATGAAGTCCGGGTGCCGCACGGTGGAGCGTTGGTCGACGCCCACCGGTAGCGTTCGCATCCCGGCCACCCGTTCGGAGACCTTCATGCCGAGCAGCAGTCCGCCGGTACCAGGCTTGGCGCCCTGCCCGACGGCGATTTCGATGGCGTCGGCCTGTCGGATGTGCTCGAGATCGAGCAGGTACCGGGACGGCGTGAGCTGGTATACCAGGGTGCGGTTCTCGGTACGCTCCTCTGCGAGCATGCCGCCCTCACCGGTGCAGGTCATCGTCCCGGCTTTGCGCGCACCGCGAGCGAGCGCCGCCTTGGCGTTCGCCGACAGCGCACCGAAGCTCATCGACGCGATGTAGATCGGGATGTCGAGCTCGATCGGGTTCTCCACCTGGCCGAGCCCGTCGCCGAGCACGGTCCGTGTGTCGCACGACTCGCGGTAGCCCTCAAGGGGCAGCCGGGTCATGGTTGCCGGCTCGAAGACCAGGTCGTCGAAGGAGGGCAGGTTGCGCTGGAAGGTTGACCCGCCGCGGAGCTGATAGCGACCCAGCTGCGACTTGGCGTGGATGTCAGCGATCGTCTCACGCGTCCAGCGTGTCGACCTGCCCTGCTCATAGGAGGAGGCAACACCGGTGGGCCTGTTCGGATCGGCGCCGTCGACGAACATCACGACGTCCTCTTCGGCGGTGGTCTGAGTCTCGGTCATATCATGAGCCATTTCTTCGCATCCCTTGCCTCGAAGTACCAGAGTCCCTCAGCTGAGACGATTTTTTTCCAGTCTCGATCGGCCGCCGTCACGCCCAGGCCGGTAAGCAGCTCGCCGACCTCGCGCAGCTCGTCTGCGGGCGGCTCGACGACCTTGGTGTCGATGCCCAGTGACTTGATCTCACCGGCGACCCATACTTCACCCATCCACAGCGAGTCGCCGATCGAGGCGAGTGCGTCGCCGCACACGATGATTCGTCCAGCGTGGGCCATGAAGCCGCTGGAGTAACCCACGTGGCCCTCGACAACCAGGTTTCCGCCTTTCATGGCAATCCCGGCTCGTGGTCCGGCGTTCCCCCTGATGTGCACGGTTCCGCCGCGCATCGACGCGCCGGCACTCATCCCGGCGTTACCGTCGACCTGGATGAGCCCCGAGGCGAGAGCCTCACCGACACCCCAGCCGGCGTTGCCTTCGATGTGGATGTCCGGACCGGCGCACAGACCGCCGCAGTAGTAGCCGACGCTGCCATGCAGCCGGACCCTCCCGGCGCCGGTGAGGGCGACCGCGAGGTTGTGCCGTGACATCGGTTCACTGACGCTGACATCGCTGCCCACCGCGAGTGCGGAGCGGATCTCGCGGTTGACTTCGCGCAGCGGACGGTCACCAGCCACGACCTCGACCTCGAGGGATGGCGCGATCGCGGTCGTCATGCCACACGTCCGCAGGGTTGGGCGGCGGTCCAGACCTCGGTGAGTGAGGGCCCGTCGTAGTTGATCATTGCAATCTCCTGTCGATACAGGCTGCGTAGCGCCTGTTCTTCGGTCGCCAGTGCGATGCCGTCATCGGCCCGCACACCGATGAGCGGCTTCATGGCCCACCGGTCCTTCGCCATGCCGATGCTGTCGGCAGTGCCGAGCAGGTAGGTGAAGACCCCGTCCAGCTCCCTGACACTGGCCCGCAGCGATTCCTCCAAGGTGTGTCCGCCTGCCATCTGCACTGAGTTCCATACCGCGATCAGTTCCGAGTCGTTCTCACTCGAGAAGTGGTATCCGTCGTGCTCCAGCCGCCGCCGCCACTTGTAATAGTTGGTCAGTTGGCCGTTGTGCACGATGCAGACGTCAGGGAACGGCCGTGCCCAGAACGGGTGACTGGCGATCGGCGACACCAGCGACTCGGTTGCCAACCGCATGTGCGACAGGGCGTGCGTGCCGGTCATCGACGACACGTGGTGCTTGGCGTCTACCTCGCGGGCGTCGCCGACGTCCTTGATGATCTCCAGCGACCGGCCGGCCGAGAGGATCTGCAGACCGGTCTGCTTCTCGGCGGCCAAAGTCCATGCCGCGAGGTCGTCGACGTCATTGACCTGGGCGCGGACCAGGACGTGCTGCTGGGTCGTGTGGTCCCACGTGGGGTCAGCCGCGAAGTCGCTACCGGCCTCCTTGGTTACTACTTGCAACGCGTCCAGCGCGCTGCCCAGAGCCCCCCGATCATCCAGGAAGGCCCTGATCACTAGACCGGACTCGCGCGGAGCACCGTAGATGGCGAACCCGGTCGAATCCGGTCCGCGATGACGCATGCAGGCGGCCAGCTCGACGATGTCGTGGCCCACCGGTCCGACTCCTGTGCTGATTCGCCCGGCGATGCCGCACATTGGTTCTCCATTCCGAGTGTTCAAGTTTCGTATACGGTATGCGAGAACTGATCCTGATGCAAGACTTTGGCGGCGAAAAGTTGGGTCAGCTCTGGTGGACGCGCAAGCCCGCGCGGATGTGATCGCGCATGGCGACGAAACTGGCGTCTGCTCCCTCGCGGAGCGCGACTAGCAGCGGCTCGTGTCTCGTGTCTACCGGCACGTGATCGAGGTCGCGGACCAGGAAGTCGGCGAACAGCGCGAGCCCAAGGGACCGATGCCAGATATCGTCGAACAGCTCCAGCAGCGACGGGTTGCCCGTCGCCTCGACGAAGGCGCGGTGGATTGACATGTTCGCGTCGAAGGCCCGGCGTGCGTCGGTGTCCGTGCCTCTGGACGCCGCGATCGCTTCGTGTACATGCTCGATGGCCGGCTCGCCGATCTCGGCGACCCGGCGCGCGGCGAAGCCCTCGATCGCTGCGCGGGTCTCATAGAGATGAAAGGCGTCGTCGACGCTCATCTTGCGAACGACGTAACCGCGCTTGCCGGTGGGCTCGATGAGATTCTCGCGCTGCAGACGCAAGAGCGCGTCTCGCACCGGTGTGCGGCTGATGGCGAGCTGGTCCGCCAGCTGGTCCATTACCAGGCGCTGCCCCGGTGGTATCTCACCGGTCAGCAGTGCTTCGCTGAGCCGGCGGTACGCGAGGTCGGCAAGACTCTCGACCTCGCGCTCGATGGGGCGCAGGACCACGCTCATGCCGACCACTCCTTCATTCATGTACCACATATCGTATACGAGATCCGATCTCGATGCCCGATTTAGCGCAGGTCAGCCAAACGACCGATCTGAGCCGGGACGCGAGGGCAGGTCCGGGTCACGGCAGCCATGGCCGCCGTGACCCGGCCGGCGACCTGATCGTCGCTGCGGGACCGACCGCGGTCAAGGCCGTCGACTGCATGCCCTAGGCCGCGCCTACCTCCAGACTTGCTTGTTGACGGCCACGGACTGGCTTCCGCCTCGGTGAGGTCCCAGCCGAACCCGGCCAGGCGATGATCGGCAGCGCCCTCGTCTCCCTCTCGGGCTCGCGCGTGCTATCGGGCAAGCGATGTGACGCGGTTAGGCACGTTTGCATCAGTGTTTTGATCCACCGAGCACATTGTGATCTTCGACACTGGCGGGCAAGATGACTCGAGTGCGCTGCATTCAGTATTCCGTATACCGTCCTTGTGCGTGATCGGACCTGGAGGCGCCATGGCTGACAACCCGGACGTCACTGTGTCTTCGACCCACCTGGGTCGTCTTGGCGGGGCGTGGGCAGTAGGTCGTCACAACGAAAGAAGATGCTCATGGGTCACTTCGACGAGTCAGGGCTGGAAGAGGCCGGAGTCAGGCTTACCGAGGACGGGATCGACGTCGTTCGGCTCGGATACTCCGATCTGATCGGGACCGAGCGGGGCCGGGACATTCTGGTCAACCGGTTCGCCCGCACGGTGGGTGACGGCGTCGCATTCTGTCGCTCTGTCTATGGCACCACCCCGATGGGCGATGTGGTGGACATGGAGGGCGGGATGTCCGCAGGGCTTCCCGACGTGGTCGCCTACCCCGACCTCACGACCCTGCAGCCGGTGCCGTGGGCACCAGGGGTCGCGAGCTGTATCGCGGACGTGTTCAACCCGGACGGGTCGCCTTCTGCGGAGAGCCCGCGCAACGTGCTCAAGCGTGTCGTCGCCCAGTTCGCCGAGCTCGGGATGCGACCCTTTGTCGGCCCCGAGCTGGAGTTCTACGTCCTCGAACGGTCCGAGACGGCGCCTTGCGGCTGGCAGAGGTACGGCGAGGGGACAGGCAACGTCTACGTCTCCGGTCTGAAGGGTGACCCGGAGAACACCCTGCTGCGCTCCCTGCGCCAGCTGTCGGCATACAACCTGGACGTCGTGGCCGCCAACCACGAGTTCTCCAGTGGCCAGTTCGAAATCAACCTGTGGCACTCCGAGGCCCTGGACGCCGCCGACAGGGCGTTCCGCTTCA
>OCZT010006795.1_pt1 | contig 11289 bp, 10 predicted proteins | sample 1539031 | NCBI WGS metagenome assembly OCZT01 (sample SAMEA3539308, study PRJEB22396) | soil metagenome | biome: tundra; feature: field; material: soil | place: USA | collected 2010-05 | depth 0.15 m
TATAAAAACAAATTATTATTAAAAATAATCCATTTTAATACATAACAACTGTTTGTTATTCTTGAATTAAAAAAGAGGTGAAGAACCTTTATCTAATTCCTCAACCTAACCTCAATTCCACTATCGCTATAAGCATTCATTGCATTCAGTTCCTCTGCAATTCTTGCCTCCCATTCTTTTTGCTTATCATATATTGTTGAGTGATGGGTTTCTTTATCATAGCGTGCTTGTTCTTTTTTCAAATCACCTACATATTTCTGATAGATTTTTCGAAACTCACTATTTACATTTTTATCCGTAAAGCTTGCCTCTTTCATTGCCTTTCTCAATTTGCGGGTATAGAGTTCGGCAAGGTCAAAATGTCCCTGTTCATGCTTCAAAAGTGTATCGCCTCTTTTTCCGTTTTTCACCCACGATTTACTCTTCTCAAAAAAACAAACTACTGTTATGGTCACACTTCGCTGGTCACCTTTTAAATCGCATTTCACCGTAGATTCTGTAGAGGCATCAAAGGACTGTTTGTTATCGGGTGCACCTTTAAAATCATCCCATTTCAAACGAACATTCTGGTTCCAGTAAATTTTATCATTATCAGAATCATTACCTATTCCAAATCCACAAACAATTGTAAACAGAGCAAGGATTAAAAGTTTTTTAAGAATTTTCATACTTCAATATTTTAAATCAGATTAAGGAATATCTATTTATGTGCCATAATTACAATTCGGTAAGCAATCCAGGTAAAGAACGGCGCCGCCAGCACATCGAAAGAATAATGCACATGCTGAATCATCAGGCATAAACCAACTAAAATGGCAAGGATTAGCAAGATGATTTTTAATATTTTATTTTTCACCACCAGGAACATAATAAGAGCAGCTACTGTGTGCCCCGAGAAAAATAAATCTTTGGTTATGATGGTGCCATGATAAAACAATTTTCCTAAAATAGGGTCCACCAAAGGAATGATTCCCGCTGGAGGATCGAGCGGAATAAAATAAATTGAAAGAATCCTCATGATGGTTGCAATGGCAAATACCTGGATGGTAAAGGTGAGCTGTCTGGGATAGAATAAAATATAAATCAAGCCCGTCAAGGTGCTCAGGTGCCCGAATATAAATGTGAATCCTGAAACATCGCGCGGAGTAATCAAATTTAATATCGGGTCATTAATCACACTTCCCTGCCTCAATTGAATATAAGCAAAAAACGGAGTTAAAAACAATCCAATCCCATACATAACAATGATGGTGACGATGAGTTCCACAATGGGTGAACGAGCTTTCCATGCGTCCTTCCAGTTACCTTTAAAATCCGGAAGTTTAATTAATTCAGACATTCGTTGGTTGTTTTAGATTAAGGTTTCGAAATAATTGATGTCTGATTATGATATTAATTGAGGAAGAATTTTCTTTAATTCTCCACTATTCCATTTTTCTTCCACATCTTCCACGCTCATTATTTTCTGCATGATTTCTTCCTGTCGGTTTCCTTCCTTTTGAGCTTTGGAATAAGGAATCTGACTGAATGTCACCATCGAATAAAGCGTCATCCATTTATCAGGATATTGCTGGTTAAGATAAGCTTCAATCTTTTTTCTCAATAGAAATTTATGATCAGCAACCAAGTCACGCATCTCAATAAAATTCCCTACTGCAAGTTCGGCAATGGCATCGGAATTAGGTTTTCTTAAGCGCTCAAATTCTTTTAAAATTATTTCCCAGTTTTCATCATGTTGATCCATCAGATTATTCAATTCCATACAATCTTCAAACCCGCAATTCATTCCCTGCCCAAAGAATGGAACAATGGCGTGGGCAGCGTCTCCAATTAAAACAGCCTTATCTTTATATCGCCAAGGAAAACATTTTATGGTAACTAATGAACTCGCAGGATTCAGGAAATAATCATGAACCAAAGTAGGCATCAAAGGAACTACATCCGGGAAAATACGATTAAAGAATTCAAGCAATTCTTTTTCATTGGTGATAGAAGCAAAGGAATCCTTTCCTTCAAAAGGAAAAAATAATGTGCAGGTAAAACTTCCATCCAGATTAGGAAGAGCGATTAACATATAACTGCCCCGAGGCCAGATATGCAAGGCGTTTTTATCCAACTCCCATGTTCCATCCGCTTTTGGTGGAATAGTTAATTCTTTGTATCCATGTTCGAGATAATGCTGAGAATATTCGAATCGGTCAGTTATCTGCATACTTCCGCGAACTGCAGAAAAGGCACCATCGGCACCAAAAATCAAATCACTTTCACATATAGTATGCTTTCCGGCATTACTGTTTTCAAAACGAGCAGTTCCTGTTTCAAAATCTATTCCTGTGCATCGTTCTTCAAAGAAAAGTTCGATATTATTCCAATGTTCTGCGAGGTCCATAAGTTTACAATTCAAACCTCCACGAGAAACAGAATAGATAGCCTGTCCTTCTTTACCATAAGGCTGAAAATTCACTTCGCCATTCAGATTATGAATCATTCTTCCCTTCATCGGGATGGCAACTTTCCGGATTTCTTCATCAATCCCGATACCTTCCAGTCCCCTCCAACCTCTATCGGATAAAGCAAGATTAATTGACTTTCCGGCTGAAATCCTGTTCTTCCTCAAATCCACCCTGCGTTCATAAATCCTTACCTTATGACCACGTTTTGCAAGATAAATCGCCAACAAAGAACCAACAAGCCCTGCCCCGATTATTGTTATATTTTTCATTGAATAAATTTTAGTGGTGCAAAAGTAAAATTAATCTGCCTTTCAGCAAAGGATAATTATAAAGAAAGAATAATAATCAGGTATTTACTACTTTTTACAATTTTTTTTGTAGTTATTTAAAATATTAGTTTTTAAATTTGCGTTTCATTACGTTAATATAGAGGCTAACTATATGGATAAAAAGAAAATACTCTTTATAATCGGCTCAGTCAACCAAACCTCACAGATGCATCAAATTTCTTCATTTCTTCCTGAATGTGATTGTTACTTTACCCAGTTTTTCGATGATATTCCAATTGTAAAATTCATGTTGAAGGTTGGAATGATGGAGCAAACAATTCTTTCCGGTCATTTTAAAAGAAATTCAGAAGATTATCTCAAGAAACACAATTTAAAAAATGATTACAGGATGGAAGTCTTTAATCATAAATACGATATAGTTGTCATATGTACAGATATGGTATTTGTTGATAGAATCAAAAGCTTTAAAACAGTGTGGGTTCAGGAAGGGATGACGGACCCATTGAACAAATGGGGAAGAATTATTCGTAAAACAGGGCTTCATCCTGCCCTTACATTAAGCACTTCTTTAAATGGTTCGATGAACCGTTGTGATATATATTGCGTTGTTTCCATTGGTTATTAGGAGAAATTTATTAAACAAGGAACGGATAGTGAAAGACTTGTTGTAACGGGTATCCCGAATTTTGATAATCATAAGCAATATCTCGATAATGATTTCCCACATAAAACTATGTATTAGTAGCAACTTCAGATATCCGTGAATGCGCAGGATTTGATAACCGAAAGAAATTCATTAAAAATTGTGTGAAGATTGCAAATGGTCGTAAGATGATATTTAAACTTCATCCAAATGAAATTCAAAAGCGAGCTGTTAGGGAGTTGAAAAAATATGGACCATCCGATGCTTTAATATTTACTAACGGAAATACAAATCACATGATTGCAAATTGCGATGTGCTGATAACTCAATATTCAACAGTATCTTATATTGGTTTAGGATTAGGAAAAGAAGTGTATTCCTATTTTGATGTTGATGAATTAAAACGACTTTCTCCCATGCAGAACAACGGAACTTCGGCACAAAGAATTGCTGATATTTGCAGAAGATACCTGGAGTTTAATGGAACTAAGAAAGAGTTTTATAATGAACTGAATAAATGTCAGAAATTGTATGAAGATTTTGCAATTGCAAACTGATTTCTTTAAATCTTTAACATCTTTTTCATCAGTTTCTTCTCAATCTTAACCATTTGACCTAAGGTAGTGTTATTTAAAATATTAACCGTTGCCTCTCTTACTTCCTTCATTACAAAACGAATACTGCAAGTATCTTCATCCAGGCATTCTTCACATCTTTTATAATATTTATAAGTTACACACGGTGTTAAAGCAACCGGACCATCAATTAACCTGATGATATGCCCGAGATTTATTTCATCAGGATGCTTCAAAAGATTATATCCACCGTTTTTACCCAATGTGCTTTTCAAGGTTCCATCTTTTCTCAATTCCAGCAATATTACTTCCAGAAACTTCTTTGGAATTTTCTCTTTCTCCGATATCTCACTGATCATTACAGGTGTATTTCTTTTCTCCCGTGCAAGATATATCAATGCCTTTAAAGCATATTTCGATTTTTTGGATAGCATATTTCAATTTCTTTTATCCGACAAAATTACATAATTTAAATTTGTTGAGGCTAAAATAATTCCTTTAGTGATTTCTTTTGTTAAATATCTATTAAATTGGTAGATTTAATCAACTTTAATTATATTTGCACAAGTTATAAATAAAATACTCTCCATTGAAAAAGAATTATATCAAAATAATTTTAGCAATAACACTTGTGATTGGGTCATATTTCTCAAAAGCACAAACAACTGACACCACCAATGTTGAACAATATGTTGTTTCAGCATTCAAAAAAATTAATTTAAGCGGTTACACCGAGTTAAGGTATCAGGAATTTCAAGACCCCACAAAGGTTGATGGATTTGATATTCATCGTGCAAGATTACAATTTAGAGGTTTTATTTCTGATAAAGTTGATTACTATTTACAAACAGATGTGGTACCTGGAAATGCTCTGTTATTAGATGCAACTCTTGCATATACTGTTTGTAGTGGTCTAAAGTTTACTTGTGGTCAGATGAAACTACCTTTCTCTCAGGAAAATCTTTTGGACGATTCAAAGCTTTTCACCATCAATCGTTCTCAGGCTGTAGAAGCATTGGTAGCAAGGACAAAGGATGTTCTTGGAAATCAAAATGGACGTGATATCGGAATAATTGCATCCGGAAGTTTGATTAAAACTTCAGAGCATAATTTATTTGATTACTCATTTGGAATAATCAATGGGCAAGGAATTAATCAACCGGATTTGAATAGTGAAAAAGATTTTGATGGAAGATTATTAATTCATCCGATAAAGAATTTAGATATTGGCGGTGCTGTTTATACCGGTTATGATAATTTCGGTAATCTAAAATCTAACCATATTCGTGACAGAATAGGTTTTGATTTTGGCTATAATTATAAAGGTTTTGATGTAAGAGCTGAATTAATTCAAGGTCAGGATTCATTGACCCATAAGCAAGGATATTATGTACAAGGGGCTTATTACTTAATAGATAAGAAATTACAGATTGTAGTGAAATATGATAATTATGATCCTAATGTTAATCCTAAAAAAACTAATGATCAAACTACTGTAATCACAGGTGCTTTGAATTATTTTATAACATCAAATCTTTGGATTAAATTGGATTATGAAAATCATAAAGTTCAAAATAATACAGGCAAGAACGATTTGTATGTTGCTGAACTTTTAATAGCATTCTGATAATATTTATTTTATTATTTGTCCTTGTTTAATATCATCAGAAGGATTAGAAATAATATTATCGTTAGCTTTTATATCACCAAATATTTCAATCATACCATTATTTTCATTGCCTGTATGGACATCAATAATACTGGCTTTATTATCAACCACTTTAACAATATATTTTCTTTCGGTGGAAGTAACAACAGCGGATTGCGGTACAAGAAAAGCATTCTCATGTCCCTTTAACGGAAGCAAAACTTCGGCATACATTCCGGGCATTAAAAAGTTTTCTGAATTTAAAACATCTACCTCAATTGTTTCATTTCTAAACTTGTCATCCAAGCTGTTTGCCTGTCTTGCAATTGTTCCAGTAAATGATTTTCCAGGCAGTGCTTCAACATTAAAATTAACGATTTGATTAATGCCTAATTGCGTTGCATAATTCTCAGGCACATTCACTTGCAAACGCAATTTTGTAGTTTGTTGTAATTCAAGCATTGGCTTCATATCACCTTTATTACCAATGGTTACAAGAGCACCCGGATGAATGTTTCTTTGTGTAATTGTTCCATCGAATGGAGCACGAACTGTTAAGTAATCTTTCATGGATTCCATTGCCTGCCAACTTGCTTTTTCACTGTTACTCCAAGCACTGTCTGATTGCATTTTTGATTGTGCGGATAGTAAATCATTTGGAGAAACAGCACCTTGAGTTTCTGCTGTTTTTAATAAGCGGGAATATTTATCTTTACTTTCGCTATAAGATGCTTGCGCTCTGACATATCTTTCATGTGCACCAAGGCTATTTTGTTCTACTTCCGGTGCTTCCATTATCATCAAAATCTGTCCTTGTTTAACATTAGTTCCCATATCAACTAACATGTCTTTTACATAACCATTTACTTTTGGAAATATATCCACTATTTCAAAAGCATTTAATTGTGCAGGCAATCTTAGGACAGTAGCTAAAGCTTGCTCCTTCACAGCTATAATTGAATAGTTTTTTATTGCATTGGTTTTATCCGAAGTTTTCGAATCTTTATTATTACAAGAAATAAAGCTAAATGCAATTACGAAGATGGTTATTATAAAACCTAATATTCTTTTCATTTGTTAATATTTTATTTTGAATTTTCCGGTAATATGGACGGATCTTTTAAAGAGGCTTTTCTTTGAACAAGTGAATAAACCAGCGGTACAATAAATAATGCTGCTAATGTAGAAGCTATCAATCCTCCGATAACCGCTCTTCCTAATGGAGCGGTCTGGTCTCCTGCTTCTCCAAAACCTAATGCCATAGGAATCATTCCTGCAATCATGGCAAGGCTTGTCATCAGAATTGGTCTTAAACGAATAGAGGCACTTACCTTAGCTGCTTTTGTTGAATCTTCATATTTAAGTCTTAATGTTTCAGCATTGGTAACTATCAAAATTGCATTTGCAACTGAAACTCCAATTGCCATAATTATTCCCATGTATGATTGCAGATTCAGAGTTGATCCGGTAAGTAATAATAGAGACAACGAACCTAGTATAACAGCCGGAACTGTAGTAAGAATAATGAAAGATAATTTAAATGATTGGTAATTCGCGGCAAGCAATAATAATATAACAATGATGGCGACTAATAAACCATTTTGCAGACTTGAAAATGTTTCTAGCAAAAGGTTAGACATTCCTTTCAATTCAACTTTTAATCCCGGTGGAGTTTCACCCATTTCTGCAATTGCTTTTTGTACATTATCGGTAGCACTTGCAAGGTCTTTTTTATGAATGTTAGCACTAACAGTTATAAATCGTCGTGGTCCTGTTCTGTCATATTCACCCGGTATTGTATCTATGCTGAAAGTAGCGACATCAGAGAGAATCGGGCGGTTCTTTCCTTTAACAAGTGGAATGGATTTTAACTGGTTCATTTCATTCATACTATATTCCGGAACCTGCACTTGTACCTGATAGGTGTATGCAACCTTTTCATCCAACCATTGATTCTTTTCTGTAAAACGACTTGAAGAAGTTGCATCAGTAACTGAACTTGCAACATCACTGACATTCAATCCAAGCTGAGCCATTTTTAATCGGTCAAAATCAATATGAATGGAAGGAAATTTTAATGGTTGTTTGATCTGAATATCGCGAAGACAAGAGATGTTTTTCAGTTTTGGAATAAGTTCGTTTGCATAGCTTTCAATATCCTTAATACTTTTACCTGCAACCTGTATTTCTATTGGTGTTGATGCACCCTGACTCATTATCTTTTCTGTCAGTTCAATAGGTTCAAAACTCAATCTCATTTCAGGATAAACTTTAATGATATTAGCTCTTAGTTTTTCTTTTAAATCATCCAGGTTTGTTTTGTAATCTTCATCCAAACCCACTTGAATCAAGGCTTCATGAGTACCTGTATTAAAAATATATAAGTTGCTGGTTCCATAACTTGTAGGAACTAAACCAACATAAGAAGAACTGCTAGATACATGGTTATCAACTGTTGAATCAATAATAGCTAACACTTTGTGTAATGCTTCTTCTGTTCTTTCAAGGCGAGTTCCATCAGGTTCTTTGATTCTTAATTGAAACTGTCCTGAATTAACCTTTGGAAGCATGTCTTTACCAATGAAATAAAAACACAAACCTGTTGCAATTACAGTAAATAAAAAGTAAACAGTTATCCAACTTTTTCTCTTTGGTAATAAGGCTTCCAATCTCTGAATAAACTTCAATTTGATTCGTTCAAAGAAATCGTTCTTTTCAGGATGTTTCGTTTCCTCATTTAAATGTTTATTTACTTCATCTACTTCATTAGAATCGAATGTCTGTCCTGCATGTGCATGTTGCTGACCATGTTTATATTTACTGTATTTTTCTGTTTTTAAAATCCAGTTTGCAAGTACAGGAACTAATGTTTGTGCAGCGAAATAGGATATTATCATGGCAAATCCTATGGATAATGATAAAGGTAAAAACATTGCTTTTGGAACACCTGTCATAACAAATGAGGGTGCAAAGACAGCAAGAATACAAAGTAAAATTAATAACAAAGGAAATGCAATTTCCTGACAGGCATCATAGATTGCTAATCGTTTGGTTTTATTCATTTCAAGATGCTGATGAATGTTTTCAATGGTCACAGTTGCCATGTCAACTAATATTCCAATCGCTAATGAAAGTCCGCTAAGAGTCATTAAGTTGATTGTTTGTCCTGCTAATTTTAAAAACAAAACAGAACTGATAATTGAAACAGGAATTGTTATTACCACTATCAAACTACTTCGCCAATCTCTTAAGAATAATAAAACCATCAGTCCTGTTAATATTGCTCCTAAAATTCCTTCGGTCATTAAACTTTTTACTGCATTTATTACAAAAACCGATTGATCGAATTCATAAGAAATCTTAACATCATCAGGCAATAATCCACTCATTTCAGGAAGAATCTTTTTCAGGTTATTTACCACATCCAATGTTGATGCATCAGCTGTTTTAACAACAGGAATGTAAACAGAACGCTTACCATTTATCAAGGCATAATCAACAGTAATATCGGCAGCATCAGCGACTGCTGCGACATCATGAACGAATATTGTAGATGTACCATTTGTTACAATCGGAATGCTTCCAAAATCCTCAACAGTTTTTTCTAATGAGTTATTTGTTGTGATATAAATCGTGTTTCCAATTCTAACATTACCGGAAGGAGTCATCACATTATTTTTTGCAAGAGCTTGTACCACTTCATCGAGAGTTACATTATAACTTCGCATCTTTTGTGGGTCAACATTGATAACAACCGAACGACTATTAGCACCAAATGGAGGTGGTGCTGATAAGCCCGGAACAGTTGCAAACATTGACCTGATACGTGTCGTAACCAAGTCATATATTTCTTTCAATGAACGCGTTTTACTGCTGAAAACTAATTGCCCTACAGGTAGTGATGACGCATCAAAACGTATTACCTGCGGAGGCAAAGCACCAGGTGGAAAGAACTTCATAGCTCTGTTAACCTGCAATGCAACTTCTGCTGAAGCCTCCGCCATATCGGTGTTTTCATAGAAGGTTAGCCGAAGCATTGTCAAGCCTTGTATATTTTTACTTTGTATTCCTTTTACTCCATTAATATAAAGAAACTGATCCTGTAATCTGGTAGCAAAAAACCCTTCCATTTGTTGAGGAGACATTCCTCCATAAGGTTCAATAACATAGATTGTAGGCAGATTTAATTTCGGAAATATATCAATCGGAATGGTTGTTATCGCCATTATGGCAAAGAGTAACATCCCAAGGGAAATTACTATAATTGTTATCGGTCTTTTTAGCGCAAATGTTAGCATGTTACTGATTGAATTGATTAATAAAAATGTTTAAGGAATTATTAGTAACTGCCTTATGCAGCAAGGTATTCAGGAGGTCGGTCTTTGCAGTCACCATATCTGTTTCTGCCGAATTAAGCAGGTAAGAAACATTAGTAAGTTCTACAATATTTATCAATCCTGCATCATATTGTGCAGTCTTTTGTGCGAATGCATCTTGCGCTGCTTTCAATTGAATTGGAATTTCTTTTACTCTTTCCAAAGCTGCCTGTATATCAATATCTGCCTGCTGCAATTGATTTTCTAACAATGATTTTTGTCCATCCATTTCCTCTTGAACTGCCTGTGCCTGAAAGTCAAATATTCCTCCCTTCTCTCTACGATGAAAAATATCAGTGATATTATAAGTCAATGCCAATCCTCCCATATAATTATATCGTTCAAAATTAAATCCCGATGATACATCTCCATAAATATCTTTAGAAGAAATACTTGAACCTCGTGTCCATGCAGCACCTACAAAATTAAGTTTTGGAAGATAACTTTTCTTCACCAATTTCTCCTGTGCCAATGCATAATCCCATCTTGATTTATAATAGGCAAGCAATGGATTATTGCTGCTCACTGAGTCAGCAATTACATTCGATTCCATTTGATTTATCTTTACATCAGTGAAATGAAATAAATTGGTATCAACATCAATATTTGAATTCTTTACTCCTGTAAAATATATAAATTCTGATTTCAATTTATTATATTTTGCCTGTGTTTCGATGTATTGAATTTTAGCTTTCGATAATTCAGCGTTTGCTACCGATGAATCAACACCAGCCTTGATTCCACTGCCAGTATATGCTTTGATATAATTATATAATACACGATATCGTTCAATGTTTTTTTGTTGTATATCAGTAAGCAATTTATATTTTAGCAATTCAAAATACAAGTTTGCAATGTTGTATTGGAGTATATAAGATTCCTTATTATAATCAGCATTATTGACATTAATCAATGAGTTTGCAAAACCTATTCTGGCACTATTCAATCCAAAGTTATACAGTTCATATTCAATATATGCAACGCCTATTGTTCCGCCAAAGTCATTCGTGTTTTCTGCTACTCTTATAGACCCTGAAGTAGAAGGAACCAATCCAAAACCAAAGTAAGAACCAGGTGTACTGTTTGCAGTTCCTAAATCCACCTGGTCACTTACTTTTATTGATGGAAGCCTTTGATCTTTTGCATCCGTAAGTGTCATTTTTGCACTCTCCACCTGCAACTTCTTTGCCTTCAATTCAGGATAGTTTTGAATCGCTGTATCAATAGCTTGCTTCAAACTAAAGACAGTTTTAGTTTGTCCTGAGCTTGTTTTACTACATAATATCATAGATCAGAAGAGCGTC
>OCZT010006796.1_pt1 | contig 11288 bp, 7 predicted proteins | sample 1539031 | NCBI WGS metagenome assembly OCZT01 (sample SAMEA3539308, study PRJEB22396) | soil metagenome | biome: tundra; feature: field; material: soil | place: USA | collected 2010-05 | depth 0.15 m
GATGGCGATCGACGGGTTAGCCAAAGCGGTCGCAACATAAGCCCATGCCTTTTGCCAAAACGGTAAGCTCTCGCGTTCGTCACGGATCGCGTCGTCGATCCTGGCCCACAACCGATAAGTTGGGACAAGTGAATCCATCTCGCGCGCGAGTGCCGGGAAGACAATTGCCGCTTCGTCTTCGGATTCAGCCAGGGCCCGAGCACAAGCATCGCAAGCTGCGATGTGGCCCGAGACGTGCGATGAATCGTCGTGCGACAGCTCGCCGTCCATAAAGGCCTGAATCGTGCCAATGTCTAAACAATCCGCTTTCATAATGTGTCCGTACGGATCTTTCCGTAAAACCTAGCAAATTCCTGACGGGCACGTGCGACAAACGTGCCGATGCTCGATTCATTCAGATCGAGGCTGCCGGCGATCTCTCGATACGAGAGACCTTGTTGTTTCAGGATCAGGCAGCTCCTGAGCGGTTCTTTGATCTTATCAAGCGCCCGCCTAATCTCGTTTACACCGGCATTTTGCTCATAATCAAGATCAACCGAAGTGGAAGACATTACGCCTGTACCTTTGACGTAATTCTCATCTCGCGTGTTCGCCCTTATATTTCCGCGAACGGTATTCCTCGCAACATTTATCGCCACGCGGATCAGCCACGGTCTGAGCATTTCCTCGTCCGTGATCGAATCAAGATGCTTGTAGAGCCTGATAAACGTTTCCTGTGTGACGTCCTCGGCGAGTCCCGCATCCTGTACAACCGACCGTGCCGCACGAAAGACCGTTCGATGATGAAGCGTGAAAGCCTCTTCAAACTCGATCTTGCTCTTCGCTGCCGCCGTCGCCCTATTTTCGGACATTATGTCCACAAGAATGTCGGTACTCTCGTTCATTTTCAGCATCGAAAATGCTTTCACAAATGGATACACCGCGGAAAGCCGAATTATGACAAGAATTTAACCTCAAACCCTCCATTTTTCAATCGTTAAGAGGCCGTCGAGATCGTTTTGGCGGTCTTTGGTACCTTGCCGGTACCAGGCGACTTTTGCTCTGTTGAACTGACATACGCCCGGACCGGCGATCAGGTTCTATTTTCCATTCTCGATTCTCGATTCTCCATTTTCCCACGTCCCGCCTTCACGCGCCCTCTTCGTTCCGGAGTCCGTTAATCGATCGTCGATCGAAACGCGTTGTGTTTGGCTGCGGCGTCCAATTGAAAATTGGGCCGAAAGCATCTAAACTTTTGAAACTTAGCACTGGCGTTTTCGTGTAGAAGGCGGATAGGTATAAGCAGATATGAAGAATCCTAAGTATATTTTGAAAGATCAGCGCGGATTTAACCTTATCGAATTGATGATCGTTATTGCGATCATCGGTTTACTGATCGCGGTTGGCACGATCGGCTGGCAGGCGGTTATCAAATCTGGTAACGAAACAGCGGCGCAGATGGGAGTAGATAACATCCGTAAATTTGAGGCTCAGTACGCATCGAGGAACCACGGAGGTTTCGCCAATTTCGACGAACTGATCGCGAAGGTCAGTCTCGATGAAAAGTTCAAAGGCGATAAACCGCTCGTCAATGGCTATATCTTTACGTTAACAGTCGTGCCGCCATCATCGAGCGTGCCGTCGTCATATTCGGTCACTGCTGATCCGCAGGTGGCCGAGGGAGTATCGGCAACCGGTACGCGGCATTTCTACACTGATTCGACGCTTAGCTCGATAAAATATACGGACGAGAACAGACCCGCCAAGGTCGATGATCCCTCCATCTAAAGAATATGCCGACTTAGCTCAGTGGTAGAGCATTCGCTTCACACGCGAGGGGTCAGAAGTTCAAGTCTTCTAGTCGGCACCAGTATATTTAATAGCTTAGGAGCATTGAGGGATGCTCCTTTTGTTTTGAGTTTTTTTCGGTTGTCTCTTTTCAATTGCCTCCACCTTCAGGTGGAGGGACAGCAATTAAGAAATATTCGGGCTTTAGCCCAATCCGGCTGAAGCAATAGGGAATTGCTCTTGAAGTTTTCGGCTAAAGCCTGAATTGTTGCGATGACATATCCACTAGCTGAAGCTAGTGGCAATTTATAGAACCCTGAACTCGGTCGCTCCCATGCCCGTACGGCAGAAACAAACAAACCTATCGCGTTAGCGATGATTGAATCTAGGCGTGGACGCGAGCGAGCATCCCCAACAACAATCGCTTGGAGACGATACTCAATCTGCCGCACGGGATCGATTTCGACGAATATTCGGATGGTTCTCAGTCGTCGCTGACGCGACGTGAATCTCTTCGTCATCATTCCGTGGGTTCAACCCACGGCTACAATCAGCCACCGCTATGCGGTGAAGACCGGGCCTAACTCTTTATTCTCCATTCTCCATTCTCCATTTTCCATTCTCCATTTGCCATTCAGTCCGTCTAGTCGCTTAGCTCGGTGGCTTCCTCGTCATCTTTCGCAGCTCTTCGTGCGGCTCGCAGCGCGGCTCGGGCTTCTATCCACTCGTAGACCATTGGAAGGAAAACGATCTTGATCGGAGCCGTTACCATTCCGCCGACTACCACTATAGCGAGGGGTTTCTCGATCTCGGCGCCGGTGCCGGTCGAGATGATGAACGGGATCAGGCTAATGCTGCCGATCAGAGCGCTCAACAATTCGGCGCGTAGGCGGACGCTGGCGCCCGCGATCACGGCCTCGCGCAATTCCATCCCTCGCTTCCGCAGCTTGTTGATATAGCTGACCATTACCATTCCGTTTTGCACCGCGATACCAAAGACAGCGATGAATCCCACGAGCGCGGGTACGCTCAACGGGAAACCTGAGATCAGGAGGAAGGTGGTACTCCCCACAAGCGCGATCGGAATGTTGAAAATGATCGTCAGTGTATTGCGTAAGGACCCGAAACAGGCGTAGATCAACACAAAGACGAGAACGAGGGCGATGGGAATGGCGATCGCCAGCCTGCGCCCGGCTTGCTGTGCGTTCTCAAATTGACCGCCCCAGGTGACGAAATATCCGGGCGGCATCTTGATCTGTTGGTTGACGCTGGCTTGGGCGTCATGTACAAAACCGCCGATGTCCCGGTCGGCAACATTGCACTTGACCACCACCCGCCGGAGCGCATTTTCGCGACTGATGACCGCATCGCCGCTCGAAAGCTTAAAAGTGGCTATCTGGCCCAACGGCACGCGGCCACCGACCGGGGCCGCGATCAGAATGTTGCCAAGCTTTTCTACCTGATTTCGATAGTCCTGGCCGAGACGCACAAAGATTGCGAAGCGGCGTTGCCCTTCCAGCACCTGGGTCGCCTCGTCTCCGCCAATGGCGATCTTGGCCGCTTCCAACACATCGGATACATTTAGCCCGTACCGGGCGAGTTCGGAACGGTTCAGCGTTACCTCCAAATGCTCCTCACCCCCGACTTGTTCCACCGCGAGGTCCTTGACACCGCGAATGTTTTGCATGGCGTCGCGAACCTGTTCGGCCAGCTTGAGCAGGGTTTCCTGATCTTCGCCAAAGACCTTTACGGCGATCTGCGCGTTGATACCCGAGATCAGTTCGTCGTTGCGCGTCTGGATAACCTGTGAAAAATTAAACTCAACTCCAGGGTATCCCTCGACCTTTTTGCGCATAGCATCGACAATCTCATCCTTGGTCTTGGCGGTGGTCCACTGCTCCTTCGGCTTAAGCCGCACGTAGAGCTCATCGTTGCTGACGCTTTCCGGATCGCCACCGAGCTCCGCGCGTCCGATCTTGGCTAATACGAGTTCGACCTCGGGAAATTCCTTAAACGATTTTTCGATCTGGGTCGAGATCTCGACGGCGCGCGTGAGCGAGATGCTCGCAGGCAGGGTGGCGCGGACAAGAAGATTGCCTTCATCGATCGTGGGTAGAAACTCGCTGCCGAGCATGTAAACATTAGCCACGCTCCATCCCATGAGTAAGACAGCGATAAGGACCGTAATATACCGGTGCCCAATGGTCCACTTGAGCACGGGAACATAGATCGCTCTAAAGAAGCGGACTATCGGGTTGGTGCGTGGTTCACTTCGTCTCATGCGAAACGAAAGAGCGCACAGCATCGGCGCGACACCCAACGCCATCATCAACGATCCGATCATCGAAAAGGTAACGGCGTAGGCCAGGGGTTTGAACAGCTTGCCTTCGATGCCCTGCAGCGTGAAGACGGGTAGGAACACCGCGATGATTATCAGGATCGCGAAAAACATCGGGCGCCCGATCTCTTGCGCTGCCACCAATATGGTCTCGCGAATCGAATGTTCGCGATGTTCTTCAAGGTGGCGATAGATATTTTCGACCATCACCACCGTGGCATCGACCATCATGCCGATACTGATCGCCAGGCCGCCCAGTGAAGTGAGATTGGCCGAGAGACCCGAATACCACATTAGGATAAAGGCGACCAACATACAGAAAGGGATCGCCGCGGCGGTGATCAGCGAACCACGAAAATCCCCGAGTAAGAGCAAAAGGATGATCAAGACCAGGACCTCGCCCTCGATCAAGGATTCGGTAACAGTGTGTACACTATGATCGATCAGATCCGACTGGTCGTAGAAATCGACGATCTTGACCCCTTCGGGCAGTGACTTATTGATCTCGGCCACCTTTGCGCTTATTCGCTCGATTACCTGCTTCGTGTTTTCGTTGATCCCTTTGAGGACGATCCCGGTCACGACCTCGCCCTGGCCGTCTTTCGTCGCGGCGCCCTGACGAAGCTCGTTGCCGATCTCGACCCGGGCCACATCGCCGACCCGAATGGGCGTTCCCCCGCGAGAATCGAGCACTATGTTCCTGATGTCCTCAATGTCCTTGACCAAGCCAATGCCACGAACCACATATTGCTGGTCGCCGTGTTCGATGAAGTTGGCTCCGGTGTTTTGATTGTTGTTTTGGACCGCATCGAAGAGCGATTTTAGCGGAATGTTGTAGTTAACCAGCGCCTGCTGGTCGACGATGACCTGGTATTGCTTGACGTCGCCGCCGAAGTCAAGCACGTCGGCGACGCCGGGCACCGTGCGCAATTGCAGTTTAATGATCCAGTCCTGGATCGTACGGAGCTCTTGATTACTCTTGCCCGGACCCGTTACCTGATAAAGATAGATCTGACCGGTTCCGGTGGTGATCGGCCCCATGGTGGGTACTATGCCCGATGGAAGATTGTCCGTGGCGATCGATAACCGTTCGAAGACCTGCTGCCGCGCAAAGTAGATATCCACGTCGTCGCGAAAATAGACCGTGACGACGGACAAACCGAATTTTGAGATCGACTCAACGCGCGTTACGCCCGTGATCCCATTCATCACGTTTTCGATCGGAAACGTTACGAGCTGTTCGACCTCCTGCGGTGCGAGGCCTTGGGCGTCGGTGTCGATCTCGACCTGCACCGGGGTGACGTCCGGAAAGGCGTCGACGTTTAATCTGGTTAGAGCAAAGATGCCGCCTGCCACGATGATTATCGAAGCAACGGTGACGACCAGGCGTTCGCGATAGAAATAGGCAATGAAATTGTCGGTCATAATTGGACCTGCGGTATCCGTTCTCGGGTGCTATTGGTCTGCTTTACCCTGTTCGAGCAAAAGGTAATTGCCCTTGATCACGACCTTGTCGCCGGCGCTGAGCCCCTGGACGATCTCGACCCGATCCTCGCTCTTTAATCCCAACGTGACTTCTCGTTTCTTGTACCCGTTTCCGTCGGCGACAAAAACCACGGACTTTCCGCCGTCATCGAGAACGGCGGCAAGCGGTACCGAGATCGCGGTGCTCCTTGAGGCGGTGACGATCTCGACATTTGCAAACATGTCAGGTTTTAAGCGTCCGTCCGGATTCGAGACCTCGGTACGGACCTTCACGGTACGCGTATCCGGGTCGACGACGCTTGATATCAGAATGACCCTGCCCGAGAAGGTCGAATCGGGAAAAGCCGGTACCGTGATCTTGACGCTCTCGCCGTCCCTCACCCGCCCGAGGTCTTTTTCAAAGACATTCGCATCGATCCACACACTCGAGAGATCGACGATCTTGAAAAGGTTTGCATCGGAACCGACGGTTGCACCGATCGTCGCGTTACGCTCGATGACCGTGCCCGAAATGGGGGCCGTAAGAGGAAAGACCGATGTCGCCAGATTGGGCTTGCTGGCCAGGGCATTGATGGTCGACTCCTTGAGCCCGAGTATGAGCAAGTGGCGGTGTGCGTTCGAGAGCGCCACCTTTGCGCTCGCGACCGAATTTGCGGCTGTTGCCATCGCCACTTCGAGATCGTGCTCCGCCTGCTGCAAGTTCTTTGCCGGCGTTATCTCCTTCTCGACGAGCAGCTTTACGCGGTCATAAGTGGCCTGGTTGAACTTTATTTCGGCCGCCGAAGTGCGGTTGGCGTTCTCGAGATCGGCGAGAGCCTTTAGATAATCGGCCTCGGCCTGGTCGATATCGGAAGACTCGAGCTCCGCAAGCTTTTGCCCCTAGCGGACGACACTGCCCTGACCGGCATAGAGATTCACGATCCTGCCCTCATGGACCGGACCGATACTCGCCGTCTTGTTCTCGGTGACGAGCACCTTTCCGGTGGCGGTTATCGCTCCCTCGAGGATCGTGGGCTGAACGATCTCGACCTCGATACCGGGGTCCGGCTCCGACTTCGAAACAGACGTGGCAGCGGTATTTGCCGGTGGGGAAGATGTGCTGCAACCTGCGCATACAGCCGCTGCAAAAAGCGATGGGACCACTAATGAACGAACGAACCTTTCTTTGAACATATACTTGTTTCTTTCTTTCTGCCCCCGCCGTTTACTTTACGATCGGGGTCGCCGTCGCAAGCTCGAGATCGAGCAGCGACGAATAATAATCAAAGACTGTTTGATAAAACGCGGCCAACGTATCGCGACGTGTGCGGATCGCATCGAGCAGATCGAGGGTCGAGCTTTCGCCGACCTTCAAGGCATACTCAGTCGAGGTTTGAATGTCATTTACCTTTGTTAGTACGCCCGTACGATAAAGTGCAACTCGCCGCTTCTGGATGTTAAACGCGACCACAGCCTTATCGACATCGCTCATGATCTGATTTGTAACGATCTGCTGCTGGTTTTGGGCGCGCTGTTTGTCGATAAGTGCCTTGGCCCGTTCAGTCTGGTTTCGATCGGATACGGGAAGCGTGATGCCGACGCCGAAATTGTAATTACTTGTGCCAAGCGGGGCCTGATTGACGCCCCCCATCAGTGTCAGGTTGGGGACCTTTTGTGAGTTCTGCAATATGATGTTCGCATCCGCGACAGCCTCGCTGATCTTCGCGACCTTCAGATCGGGACGAGCAGCGAGAGCTTTGTCGCGCATGTCGGCGTAAGAGAAGTCGTAGTCCTGGTAATATTCCATCGACCCTTCAGTCTCGACGTCCATCGTCCGGTAATCCCCGCCCAACGCCAGCCGGAGGTCTCGTTTGGCCACCTCGTAATCTCTTTCGGAATTTGCCAGATCGGTATCGAACTTGAATTTCTCGAGTTCGAGCCGCTGCAGATCGAGGCCAGAGATCTCGCCCGACCTAAACACCTGCGTCGTTCGCTCAACTATGTCCGCGAATGTTTTCTGATTCTCCCTTGCCAGGTTCAATAAGGACTCGGCCAGCAGCACCGCGTAGAATTTCTTTTTGACATCGTTGGTCATTTGCCAGACGACCATCTCGAACTGGGAACGGGCAAGCTCGGAATCCGCGTTGGCCGCGGCGATGCGTTTCTCTCGTTTGCCGCCAAGCTCGAGATCCTGAGCGACGTTGTAGGCAAAGGTTTGCTCTCCTAAGAAAGGGCCGTTGAATTTTAGCGGAAGACCCGATGAACCAATGGTTATCGAGGGATTTGGCCGGACCCGGGCAGATAGCTTCTCGGCCTCAACAGTATCGATGTCAAAGCGCGCCGCCACCAGTTGAAGGTTTTGCTGCAGGAAGATCGATACAGCGTCCTGGACCGTGATCCTTTTCGTCTGAGCCGCCGGTACTGGCTGTCGAGCGGGGATAGTTGCGGCGGCGTCGGCATTGACGCTTTTAATGGGTACGAGCGACGGAACTTGCGCCAGCAGCGGATGCGTTACAAATATGAGTAAGAGCAGGCTGATCGCGTAACGAGCGCGACCATTCCTTTGTTCATGACGGCGCCGCGGCCAACCGTAGCCGCCCCTTCGAACTAGAAAACCGCTTCGCCCACCGAAGCGGTGAAAATGTTTGTTTTTGTTATTTGTGTGCTGAAGCATCCGATCACCTCGCATCTCCCCCTGACTGAATTGTTATGAGTCGGGCGACGCAAAGACGCGCCGCCGCAAATCAACCGAACTTGCTTATATGAATTGTTAGTGCGAGCTATCGAGCCGCACAACCGACAGAGCGTCAGTCAAGAGGTGGAGCGCGTCCCGTCAAGCGGGTGATCGGCCTGGAAGCAATTGGACTGGAATAGAAAACGACCGCCGGTGCCGGGACAGAAGCAACCTGCGTGGAAGGCTTTACGATGAAGACCGGCTCATGGACGATGCTATTAAAAAGTTGTTGATGGAGCAGGCAGATGAGACACTCATTCGCTCTAGAGCGTCTATCGACCGGGACGTAATATGACGAGGTAACCTGCCCTGCAGAGCTAGTAACGCTGTTCGCATCAAGCCTGGATGAAACGTTTCCGTGGCTGTGCGCAGAGCCAAAAGTTACGGCGTAAACGATACCGATGAGCAACATGCAAGCCAGAGTACGCGCCAGTGGCGTGCGCGTATGAACTGATGCCGATCGGTTAATAATTCTCATTTTACTGGCGCGTTAAGCAGAAAATCCGGTGCGGCAAATTATAAGTGCCGAGCGCGCCGCTGTCAACCATAAGATCCCTATATTATGGAAATCATAAGTTTAAGGTTTGAGATCCTGGATCCGGGTTGCACAGAGTTGACGGAAAGTCAGTTTCGGGACGTAATCTGCGAATCCCGACCACGAGGTGCGGTTTATAAACACAACCCGCATCGCCGAGTTGAGAGTCCAGGGTCATGGCAGTATCACGGTATGCTCACGTGGCTTTGCCACCCGCTGTGTGGAGGATCTCTGGAGGCTGTCTCAAAGCGCCAAATGTTTGTACAAGCCGAGTATCCGAATTCACCTCGACAGCAATGACAGGTCGGGAAGGCGGGCTTGCCCCCGCTCAACTTTAATCCTCACTCAAGTGATGGCGATTCATGTAACTTATTTCATACGAGGTGTTTACAACCCAACTCCGACCTGACGCTGCTCACCGCCAAGCTTGGGCGGGGGCAAGCCCGCCTTCCGGACTGTCAGCGATCATCTTGACTCTGTAGCCCATCGGAATCCGATTTTTACAGTCAAAGAAGACTTTTGAGACAGACTCCACAGCTTTTCCGCACATCGGACGGCTGAGCCGTATTCAGCCGACTAGTATTTCACCGTCAACAACCCCACCGAAGACGTATTCCGTTGATCAGTACTTAACCGCGTCCAACCCCCCGGCCCGCAGTTTCGTATTAAGTGCCGCCAGGTCTTTCGATTTCATCTCGTCCCACATCTTTTGGGCACGAACAAAAGCCGCTTGCAGATCTTTACCAGCTGCGACCGCCTGAGTTGTCGGTGCGGCATCGGCCTCCTGCAGCAGTCCCAGGATCGATGTGAAAGAACCGGGAAGCCGCGATAGCGGTGTTTCCGTTACCGGGCCGCTGTCGCCGAATCGGCCGCCCTCACCGCCAAGAAAAGGCTGCATCTTTTGCTCAACCGTAACGATCTCTTTTGCCAAGCCCGGGTTTGCGGCGGCTTTGACGCGCCGGTCGTCAAGCTGCTCGGCTACCTTTCTCGCTTCACCCACGATTTCGCTGGATTGCTTGGCGCCTTCGTAAGCCTGCATCGACAAAGCAAACTGCTGCTGTAATACCGCTGGCGGTGTTTTTAGTCGCGGATCGATTCGAACAGTCAAGACCTTGGTGTAGGTCTTTCCATTCGCCGTCAGCCTGACCGTATAGTTACCAGGAAGCACAAACGGTCCCTGTGGCACGTAAGGCGTATTTCGGTAATTCGCCGATATCGGCAGATCGTAATTGTCCGACGGCGGATTTGGATACATCATGTCCCACACAAAACGCTGCATCCCGGCCTCGTTCTTTAATATCTGTGGCGGACGGACCCAATATGTGGGAAAGCGGAGCTTATTTTCATCGACGATCAGCGGTTTATCGTCGCTTGCATAACGGCGGACAAGCTTTCCGGCCGCGTCTACGATCTCGAGCACTACCGGCGTCGGTGAACGATCCTTTAAGTAATAATTAATGATCGCACCGTCCGGCGGATTCTGCCCGGCGGGTTCCTCGGGCGGAAAGGGGGTGTCTGTATGAACGCTTCGCTTCACACGCGTCGCTAACTGGGGGGCAAAAAGCACAGCGTCGGCCGCTTTTGTCTCGGAGCTGAGCTGTCTGAGCGGCGTTATGTCGTCGAGGATCCAGAAGCTCCGCCCGTGGGTCCCAACAACGACGTCGTCTTTTTGAATGACCAGATCGCGAACGGACGTTGCGGGCATATTCAACCTCAGCGGTTGCCAGTTTTCGCCATCGTCGATCGAGAAATAGACCGCTTGCTCGGTCCCGCAAAAGAGCAGGCCCTTTCGCATTGGATCCTCGCGGACGACGTTGACAATGCCGCCGTTTGGAATGCCGCCCGCGATCTCTTTCCATGTCTTGCCGCCGTCATGCGTACGCAAGATATGCGGCCGCAGATCGTCGAGCCTGAATGTGTTGATGGCCGCGTACGCTGTTCCCGGCTCAAAACGCCCGGCGTCGATGATCGATACCTTTTGCCAGGACTTAAGCTCCGGGGGTGTCACATTTTGCCATGTTTTTCCGCCGTTATTTGTCACATGGATCAAGCCGTCGTCTGTTCCCGCCCAGATCGTGTTGATGTCCTTGTATGACGGGGCGACGGTGTAGACGACGCCTCGCCGCGGCATCGTTGCCATCTCCGGGGTCTTGTAAATTCCGATGTTATCCGGGATGTCCCATTTGTCACGCGAAAGGTCGGGGCTAATAACTTCCCAGCTCTGTCCACCGTTCATCGTCTTGAAAACAACATTTCCGGCGAAGAACAGAACGTGCGGATCGATCGGCGAGAAAATGACGGGGGCCGTTCGCAGGAAACGGTATTTTCCGCTTCGCACGGCCTCGGGCATTATGTCTTGCACCTGGCCGGTTCGCTTATCAAAACGCGAAAGCTTGCCGCCGTAGATAGATCGGAAGAGCACACGTCTGAACTCCAGTCACGCCAATATC
>OCZT010006797.1_pt1 | contig 11288 bp, 9 predicted proteins | sample 1539031 | NCBI WGS metagenome assembly OCZT01 (sample SAMEA3539308, study PRJEB22396) | soil metagenome | biome: tundra; feature: field; material: soil | place: USA | collected 2010-05 | depth 0.15 m
TACTCTCCTTTTTAGTGAAAACTGACTTAAATTCCTTGTCCGAAAATACAGTGGTTATATCTACGCCAAAAACTCCGGCTATCTTGAATGCTAGCTCAAGACTAGGTGAATAATCACCACGTTCAATAAAGCCTATGGTTTGATAGTTAACCCCAACTATATTTGCTAGTTCTTGGCGGCTCATATCTTGTTCTGTACGCAATAGCGCTATTCGGTTATATAACATTGCATAACGTATTATTGCACAAACACAACATAATGTCAATAATATAAACAAATTAAAGCTAGTCTAAGCAGTTTTAATACTATCTATCCTGCTCATGAGGAAGGATCAGGAATTTCTTGAATTTTCCTTAATACTGATCCTGTATTTTCTGCCATGCGAAAGCACCGCATGCATGAGACCGAGGACGGTCATTTGACTCGCACCGCTGTCTATTTTTGCTAGCATATCGGTTGTCGCTTTAGCTCTATCTTCTGCAAATTCATCAGCGGCTTTGTTACTAAAACCAGTATCCTTACCACGTGATGTCCTGATGGCACAACCAATGATTTCTCCTAACGTATCAGCTTTATAATTTTGAGGTATCTGTATAGGTGGTTCGCTTATGTATGTTATGCCAGCGTGTTCGAATTCGCTGATCTCTCTAGACTTATCTGTCTCCATAATTCTATAATTACAGTTTCTGTCAGTTACGTCAAATCAATACTATTAAATAAGCTATAAACTAGATAATGAGTGAAAAACTTAGCTTGCCAAATTAGCATAAAAACGCGTAAGCTTATGCTTAATGGAAGAAGTTATACAAACACTAAAAAACAATGGTTTTAAGGGCGACATAGAAGACAATGTAGAGACGCGTGATTTTTACAGTCACGATGCTTCGATGTTTGAAATCCAACCACAGTTAGTTGTAATGCCTAAAGATGTTGAGGATGTCGAATTGTTAGTAAAAACTGTTGCTAGCCATAAAGCCACCCAACCAGATCTTTCTATTACAGCTCGTAGTGCGGGAACGGACATGTCCGGCGGTGCTATAAATGATTCAATAATTGCTGTTTTTAATAAGTATTTCACCAGTATTGAAGCGGTTTCCGATAAGGAGGCTCGGGTACAACCAGGCGTTTTTTATCGTGATTTCGAGAAAGAAACCTTAAAATACAATGCCCTCATGCCCAGTTACCCTGCTTCGCGTGATTTGTGTACGGTTGGTGGCATGGTTAATAACAATGCCGGTGGCGAGAAATCCTTGGAATTTGGTAAGACTGAAAATTTTGTGACTGAACTTAAAGTAGTGTTTGCAGATGGAATTGAGCGAACAGTTAAATCGCTGAACAGACTGGAGCTACTTAGCAAAATTGGTCAGAAAGATTTCGAAGGAAAAGTATATAAAGATCTCTATGATTTATTAAGTAAGCATAACGATAAAGTTAAGGCTGCCAAACCACATGTCAGCAAGAACTCTACAGGATACAACCTATGGGATGTTTTAGACCATGATAGCGGAGTATTTGACCTTACTAAGCTTATAGTAGGTGCCCAAGGTACGCTTGGCCTTACAACGGATATAAAATTTAGTTTAGTACCTGCTAAGCCTCATTCTGGGTTGCTAGTAATCTTTTTAAAAGACGTTGATCGATTGGGTGAAATTATTCCTAAAGTCCTGGAGCATAAACCGGCAACGTTTGAGTCGTTTGACGATGCTACACTGAAATTGTCTATACGCTTTATGCCAAGTTTCTTAAAGATGCTGGGACTTAGTAAGTTTATTCACCTGCTCTTTAGCCTTATTCCTGATGGGTTTCAGTTGTTAAGGGGTATACCCAAGCTAATTCTCATGGTTGAATTTAATGGTGAAACTGAAGATGAAGTGCGACAGAAGATCCGAGCTTTACACAAAGAACTGAACGTAGACAGGGTTCGCTATGAGATTAATGGCCAGGAAGAAGATCCCAATGAAGCGGCCAGTGAGAAGTTCTGGATTATGCGTAGGCAAAGCTTTACGTTACTCAGAAGTAAAGTAAAAGATAAGCACACAGCGCCTTTCATTGATGATTTGGTAGTAAATCCGCAGTATTTAACAGAGTTTTTGCCAAAGTTGCGGAACATTATTAAAAAGTATCAATTGCTAGCAACAATTGCCGGACATATGGGTGATGGTAACTTTCATATTATCCCACTCATGAAATTGGAAGATGCTAAAGATCGAGCAAAACTATTACCGGCCATGAAAGAAGTTGATGAATTAGTACTTAGTTATAAAGGATCGCTTAGTGGTGAGCATAATGATGGTTTAGTACGTGGTCCTTGGCTCGAACAAATGTATGGGCGTGAGGTATTAGATATATTCCGCGAGGCCAAACATATCATGGATCCTGACGGTATATTCAATCCGCATAAAAAAGCTAATGCTGATTGGGACTATAGCTTCTCGCATATCCGTGACCATTTTTGACTCTCCCGGGTAAACGTATTACCATTGAGGTATATGACACATGAAGGATTCCAATATTTAGAGCATGAGATTGATGACGAGACAGCTCGATTATTGTCACAGTTTAAGTGCGAAAAAGTTGGCGATGATGCCTACGACTTATTGGATTGCAATCGTACGCGTAAGGGCATCGCAGTAGATCTTTGCCGATACATGCGCAGTGTACCTGGAATATTGGGAATAGATATGCTTGGTAATGACAGAGTGCGCCTATATATGGATGAGCAACGTAGAAATCGTAGCGAAACCATAACCGACTAAATTACTTATAAATACTTAATTTGGATAAAGCCAGACCTATTTGAGCTAGAGATGGTGTGTTGCCTAGATAATATACATAGCGTGGTTCCCACAATGGATCAAACTTGGATTTATATTGATGCAGACCTTTAGTTGATACGAAGCGCTGAGTAACAAGGTAGATGTAGTCTAATAACTTTTCATTAAAGCTATCTGTAAATTCTTGTCGTGCGAGTGGTGATAGTCCTAAGTTGAATCTTTCTATACCTTCTTCGTGCAAGCGTTCCACGAGTTTAATGAACAAATAGTCCATGACATTTTTAGGTGCATCACGTTTGTGCCGCATAAGATCAATTGTTGCCTCGCCTTTCTTAAAACTTGGTAGTTCATTGGCAAATGCCAGGGCTTGCCCGTGGTCGTTTCTAATTACGAAAAGCGGTGTCTGTTCAAAATATCTGCTTGAAAAGTATCCCGTTATGAAGGTCCACTGTTTGTGGCCTGGTATGGCTAGCCAATCGTCTGAAACAAGTCTAAGCTCGTTAATTAAGTCTGAAGAGTGTGGAGGTGAATGACGAGTAGCCGTAAAGTTTCCGTTAGCAAAGCGGTTTGTTATATTGCGGAAATATTTATTACGACTGGTTTCGTTTATAAAATTATTAATATTTACTACTGCGTCTGCGCCGATAATTATGCTATTAAATCCGGCAGCTTCAAATTTAGTTTTATGTTTTTCACTGGCAGCAATAAAAGCAATCAGCCAACCATTCTCAGTACAAAAATCTCTGAAGTCACTAATAAGTTGGGGTATTGATTCTGGATTGCCCTCTGGGTTTGCTAAACAGATAGCTACGCCGCGCGATACGGCATAGGCAATAAATGCCGCTCCATCACTGGAAAAGAAATACGATTTGTCTTGTGGCCATAATTTGAAATAGTCGTCTATCTCTCCACCATGAATTTCGAGCAACCTTTGGGCATGTTCTCTTTCAGCCGGTAGTGTCCGATATTCGTATCGTAGTGGTCGTAGAATGCTATATAAGCCATAGATAAAGGTAGCGGAACCAACAACACTTAGTGAATCCAAGAACCACTTACTGTATCTGGTATGAGCTAAAAGATCAGGGTCACCTATTAGCAGGTATTGTCGAACAGTGTCTTTAAAAGCTTCACTGAGTGTGAATGTTACTCCAAAATCCCGCTTATCTAGTAGCCAAAAACCAATAGTGCCATAGAGTACCGCTATAGCTATGCTTATTCCTAAAGTACTAAATCCTTGCTTAAAATTACTGGCATGTGAGGTCTTCAGAACAAACTGTCTTTGTCCGATAACCAGAACAATAATTACAAAGACCGGAAAAATGTAATGGAGAACGGAAGTGTCAAGGTAGGCTTCATAAACTAAGCTAGCAAGTGATACGCCTAGTGCTATAAGCCATGCTACTCTCTTTCGTTGCGCTAGCTCGTAGGCTAAATATATAAGTAATAGACCTAAGATAAGCGTCGCAAAATCAGCGGAAGGTATAGCGTTTGTCGGTATCAAGTACCTTTCTATTCTTGGACTTGAATGCCTCAGAAGTGGTTGTATAAGCAGTAACAGTCCACTGGCAAGCGTAAATAAGCTTGTTATTCTGACAAACAACTGTCCGTTTTTAAACGCAACAGCCAAAGGATCTTTGTTGACACTATATTTTGTTTGATCCATTTTTATATGCCTATGATAGCAGATTAGGAAGTGGACAATACAGTACTAAACAGGTTCAGAAGCAGTCTGCTTAGATGGCTCTTGGGTCTTAAACTTATCACTAAAATGAAAAGCGACTGAAAATATAAATAACAAACCAAGAAAAACCACATATACTGTTCGATCAATAGCACTGGCTGCCAAGATTTGCGAACTATTAATATGGTGTAAACGATGGCTTAAAAGTAAGAATGATTCACGAAAGCCAATAGCACCCGGTGTTAATGAAACGAATAAAGCAAAGTTTGCGGCGCCGGTGTATGTCATGGCTTGAGAAAAACTAACATGAGTGTTTAAGGAATGAAGTTCAACAAAGTATATAACTGACGTTACGAATACTTGCAAAAGTGTTACAAGCGCTAGTTTTACAACTGTCTCTACTGAGAAATTAGCTATAACTTTAGACTTACGTTTTATTATAAATATCGAGACTGCAGCTATAAGCAGTACAACTAAAACTGTTTTCCACCAGGCTAATGAATTAATACATAGGAAGATAGCACTAAATAGTGAGAAAAATCCGTAATAAATTAAAGAAGCAAATAAATAGTTTTTTATAGATATGTTATGACGCTTTTTTAAGTATGCAACCCGTGCCCCGGGACCACTTTGTAAAGGACCGAAGAAATTAATAACCGAAGAATAACATGTAAGCAGGACGTTCTCTTTAAATGGTATTTTGATACGCCCAACCGCTAATGTGTAATAAGTAACGGTAGCCAAGACCAGAGTTGATATAGTGTACAGGCCAATTATTAGGACAAAAGTTTGGGGAGGTACTTTTTTAATACTATCAACTACTAAGGGGTGGCTTATAAAGTAGTAGATAAATGCTACAATTGTCGCAATGAGTATGATGACCACGGCTAATATGCGTAGCTTTTTTGATTTCATTGATGTCATTTTACCATGGTCAAAGTAGGCTTAGGTGCAAGACACAGCAAAATTTAAGACAATAGTATAATAATATGGACAATTGCTCATGAATCGTAAAATATATCAGAAAGTAGTTTCCCTACTATCAGCTAAAAACTTCTTTCTATTTTTGGTAGCTCTTTTTGTAGTGCAAGCGGTTTGGATCGCTTTGTCTGGTCGCTATCCTATGGCATTTGATGAAGATTTTCACCTAGGTATCATTAAACTTTATGTCAACCAATGGAGTCCATTTTTTGTCCATCAACCTAGTGGTAGTAATGTGTTCGGCGAGCTAACCAGAGACCCATCGTACGTCTACCACTATATTATGAGTTTTCCATATCGTTTGACTAACTCACTGTTCCATAACGAATTTATAAATATAATGACACTTAGGTTTTTCAGTATTGGTTTTGTAGTTTCTGGACTCTTTATTTTTCGTAGAGTTCTTGAATATACCAAAGCTTCTGCTGCATTAATAAATGTTGTGTTCTTATTCTTTATATTAACTCCACTAGTAACTTTTGAAGCCGCACAAATCAATTACGACAATATGTTAATACCCCTTGTCGGTTTGGCAATACTATGGAGTTTACAATTTGTGACCGACCTTAAGCAAACCGGTCGTTTCAATTCTGTATTGCTGCTTTCAACGTTATCACTATGCATATTTGCCAGCCTGGTTATGTACCTATTTCTGCCCTTATTTGTTGTGATACTTTTCTACCTACTAGTAAATACCTTATATTTCTACAAAGGTCGCGGACAAGTGCTAGCTAATATTTGGCACGGCGCCGTAAAAAGTTTTTTGACTTATTCCAAAATCGTAAGAATAGCCACCGCTAGTATCTTTATCATTGCTTCGGGATTATTCTTACAAATGTATGGATATAATCTTGTAAAGTATCACGAGCCGGTACCGGATTGTGCGCAAGTCCTTAGTGCTAATGACTGTAGGTCGTATGGTGTTTGGAATCGTGACTTCATGTATGCCCAAACTAAGACGACCGTAAGTAAAAATCCTATAGTATTTACAGGTAGTTGGATGAGTACATATTTCTGTTCATTCTTCTTCCCGATCAACGGTTCGTTTAGTGGTTTTCAATTACTTAAATCTCCGGCACCAATATACTGGACATCACTTACAATTTTTTGGACTGGTATTGCTCTTACTATTATTTTCGCCAGAAGAATATTTAACACACATGTCATGATATTTATTGGTGCACTAATGATGGCTTTGCTAGTTGCGTTGTGGCTCAATAACTATTCAGATTATATTCATCTAGGTCAACACGTAGCGGAACAAGGCAGATATGTACTAATAGTCCTATTGCCTGTTTACTGTATTGTAGCTTTAGCCTTTAAGCGACTTTTAGAACACCACAACTTCTTAAAGACTGGGGTCTTTGTCTTGGTATTCGTATTGTTTATGCAGGGCGGCGGGATAATAACCTATATTGTTGGTACTGATCCATCATGGTGGTGGCAGAATGATTCTTTGCCTACTAAACTTAATGAATCTGCTAGCAAAGTCATTAAACCGGTGATTATTGATTCCAAACTCAACTAGCTCGTCCAATATTACCTCTGTTAAAGTATTGACAAGAAAGTATACAAGTGATAAAATAAGTTAAGTTTTGTTGAGGTGGGTAACTACTTCCAAAGCACTTTAAAAACTCTCTGTTATATCTTCAGCTTATTGTTGGGAATAAATATATGAATGCTCGTATATTGATTCCCAACAATGGGCAAAACCAAACGTTCCATAAGGAGCAAAACATGAAGCAGATTACAAACCTTGGTGGTCTTGAACGTACTCTTACTAGGATGCTCAGTTCACTCGCGAAGATTTCAACTGAAGGTTGGAATCATTACTATGAACGGGGTGGTTGCAAGTTTGCTGAAAAACGAATTAACAGCAAATGGCGCGTTAAATACCAGACAGAGCCTACCCCATCGGGAGTACAGACTACTGTATGGTGGAATCTTATCAGCCAACCGTTAGGAGGACGAAAACTCATTGCGTTTTGTGATGAGGCTAATATTCCTACTCGGTTGATCCTACACGCAGCTTGGGCTTGCCGGTACACAATCGAGTTTGATGTCATAACTGGCAAGCGAAACTACCTAGTCACTCAGACTGAGTTACTTGATGATCAAACGACACTTTCTGTTGTATCGAAGAAGTTTGAGAAGGAAATTCTTAACAACTTTTACATAGCAGTACCAGCTGCTTGGTTAATGGACTCGAATGGACCTAACCCGGTGTTAGTTAATCTGGAGAAGCTTGAAACGAAACCAGTTGATCACGGTTTTCCTTTTTGGTACGGTTGGCGCTAAGCATTCGTATAACGGAGAGTTTCCAGGGAGAAAAGATGATTTGAATGATTCGTCATTCTTCTTACTCTTTTCTTTCCTGGCAGCTCCCCAAGAGCAATAACATTGTATTTAGTGCTCCTAGGGAACTGATCTGGTATAGGATAAAAACTAATTTTGTGGTTTAATTACCTAGTTGTAAATTTAGGTAATTAACCCTTTGAAAGTAAGGCATGTATAACGCGGCTCAAGATCCATCTAAAATTCGTAACGTAGCTATTATTGCGCACGTTGATCATGGTAAAACCACTCTTGTTGATGGTCTTTTAAAGCAATCCAAAACTTTCCGAGATAACCAGGCTGAAATGAATCAATCACTCATTATGGATAGTGGTGATCAGGAACGAGAACGCGGTATTACCATTACTGCCAAAATTACTTCCGTACAACATGATGACTATCGAATTAATATTATTGACACTCCAGGACACGCTGATTTCTCTGGTGAGGTAGAACGTATCCTTAATCTGGCTGACGGTTGTTTGTTAATTGTCGATGCACAGGAAGGACCAATGCCTCAAACTAAGTTTGTGTTAGCTAAAGCTCTAGCCAGTGGTTTGAAACCAATAGTAGTAATTAACAAGATAGATAAAACAGGATCACGTATTAGTGAAGTTGAAGATGAACTGGCTGATTTATTTCTAGAGTTAGCGGTTCATGAAGACCAACTACACTACCCTGTTTACTATGCTATCGGACGGGTTGGTAAAGCCTGGACTACTCCACCAACCAATCCTGATGAAGATGCCACACTTGACGTAATATTTGATGCCATTATTAAAGAGATACCAGCTCCTAGTATTGAACTAGATAAACCTTTCCAGATGCTAGTAACCGCTCTTGCTTGGGATACATATAAAGGAAAGTATGCCATTGGGCGTATTAGTCGCGGACGAATAAAAGGTGGTGATCAAGTTGTACTATGCAAAAAGGATGGCAGTAAAGTTAAAGCCAAAGTAGAACTGGTATTCATGAGTCATGGTGTTAGCAAGTACGAAGTACCTGAAGGTGTGGCTGGTGACATCGTTCAACTAACTGGTATTAGTGATGCCAAAATTGGTGAGACTATTGCTGATGCGCTAGAGCCTGAGGCCTTGCCAGTTCTTGAAGTAGAAGCTCCAACCCTTAGGATTTATCTGGGACCCAATACTTCCCCGTTCAAAGGTCTCGAGGGTGAATTTACAACTTCACGGCAAATTGGTGACAGACTTCAGAAGGAGCTGGAGACTAATGTTGGCTTGAGAGTCGAGGACGAAAATATTGGTTTCTTAGTATCTGGTCGAGGTGAATTACACCTAAGCGTCTTGATTGAAACTATGCGACGTGAGGGTTACGAGTTTGAAGTAGGTAGACCACAAGTTGTTACAAGAATAGAAGATGGCCAAACTATGGAACCTGTTGAAGAGCTAATAATTGAGATACCAGCTGAACATGTAGGTACTATACAAATGGAATTAGGTCAACGCCGGGCTACACTTACAGAGCAATTTGCCAGTCCAAAAGGCGTTACCAAATTAGTATATGAGTTGCCTACCCGTGCTCTACTGGGACTACGTAATATTTTAATGACTAAAACTAAAGGCACAATTGTTATGAATAGCTTAACCAGCGGCTATCAGCCGATGGGAGCGAGCTTACAACAACTACGTAACGGTGTACTTATAGCTTTTGAACCAGGTATAACTACACCATATGCTCTGCAAAATGCTGAAGCTCGTGGTACCTGTTTCATTGGTCCTGCAGTGAAAATCTATGCCGGACAAATAATCGGGCTTAATACTCGCCAAGAGGATATGGAAATCAATGTCTGTAAGGCTAAACATCTAACAAATATGCGCTCATCCAGCAGCGATGGTGTGGTACAACTTACTCCACCAGTTATTCTAAGCCTTGAAGAGTGTATTGATTTTATCGAGAACGATGAAGTACTTGAAGTAACTCCTAAGAGTTTACGTTTGCGTAAACGCGAACTTGACCCTAACAAACGAAAACGCAATAAGTAACCTATAAATTATCGTCTATTTCTACCGGTTCGTAGGCTAGCTTACGTTTTTCATGTAGGTAAATATGTTCTATAGAACTTATTACGAATATGATTGATAGGCTACAAACGGTTATAAAAAAGTACTGCAAGGTATTGCCGGTAATCTTGAGATAAATTTCAATTAGCGCACCGACACCAAATATTATCCAGCTACTAAGAACAATAAAGGATATTATATTAGTACTTTTAGATCTCCTCGTTAGATAAATTGTGGGTGCAATAATTACTGTGCTGGCGAATAGGCATAACACGGACAAAATACTAGCTAGTCCGTGAACTACGACCTTTGGATCGTGTAATAGCGGTCCACAGCTCGTCGTTGTTGGATCACAATTTATTGGTACCAGAGCTGTAATGGCTACCAGTAGGCCAAATACAATATAGCCACTAATACATAGGTTTAGTAAACGTCTTTTGTGTTTGGACCTTAACTGCAATGCACCAACGATTACAATAAATAAACCGGTCAAGACATCCGTAGTTATAAAGAGCCAGTTGAATGGTTGATGTGGTGACTCAAGTTGACTGGCAAGTTGGTATCGTCCAACTGACGGGTTTAGCACATAGCCCAGTGGCCATGATGAATAAGCCAAAGCTGCTAAGCATGCAAGCCAAAAAGCCAATCGTTTGTACACGTTACGTATAAGACCAAAACGCTTATTCTTCATTGGTGTATACAAGGTAGTAATAGTACCAATATTATAACAGGTGGACTTACTGCTGGCTGATTACTACATCATCAAGTGAGTCTAGGCGCAGAGGTCTAGAAATTGCTCTCGGCAATAAACTAACAAAACAAAAAGCCATAAGACCAATTGCAAAACCACCTATAACGTCTACTGGTGTGTGTACCCCGAGATAAAGCCTCGATACACCAACTACAAGTATCCAAAGTATTGAAATCCATCGCCATTTTGTTGGTAAGACGAGCCAAAGCGTTAAAGCCAATGCCGTAGCGACAGTTGCATGTCCTGATGGGAAGCCGGGACCGGTCTCCACTGCCCTAGTCACTAAGTGATTATTAAGCATAGCTACGGGACGCGGTTCCTTGACTATTTCCTTAATAATGTAAGCAACTGCAAATGCTCCACCCGATGTTACAAAAAAGCGCCATGCCAATCTATATTTTTTGAATAATGCGGCTACAACTACACAAATTACTATTGGTATAGCGCTACCGAGTCCCTCGGTCATCCAAAGTGCCGGTTGCTTAAAACTATTCGTTAGATTATCAAAATCATAGAAAATTCGCGCCTGCAATCCTGTTAATTGATGAGAATGCGCAACTACAGCGGAAACTAGAAATAATAGTAACCCTACAATAAACCACATTACATATGCGATATTTGTATTATTAACGTCGGTTGTGTTTGATGTTGTATCCATAAGCATCCAGTATAACACCCCGTTTAGACTATAGAAGATCGGAAGAGCACACGTCTGAACTCCAGTCACGCGAGTATCTCGTATGCCG
>OCZT010006798.1_pt1 | contig 11286 bp, 11 predicted proteins | sample 1539031 | NCBI WGS metagenome assembly OCZT01 (sample SAMEA3539308, study PRJEB22396) | soil metagenome | biome: tundra; feature: field; material: soil | place: USA | collected 2010-05 | depth 0.15 m
TCTCTGCTTTTTTCCCGGCGTTTAAGGCCGCTTTTCCCATGGTTAAAACCAACTGCGTATCAAGTTCTGACAATGCCCATTTTTTTGAAAAAATATACCTGCCAACCATATCAGAGTTTTTAAACAAGGTAAGCGCCTGATCAAAATCAGCTTTATTTCCGCTGGTAGTGCCGCTGTTAAAAGCTGCTGCACCTGCATCATAATATCCTGTATATATATCGAATATTGGTTTGTATTGATCCTGTGCAAGTGCAAGAAATACCTTATTATCTTTATCAGTATCTATTGCTTTTTTAAAAGCTTCAAAAGCCTGCTCCCTGGCATCGGGAACTTTAGCTTTAAATTGGGAGTCTGCAGCAAGCGCTGCATACACTTTACTTTTATAATACAATGCTAATGGGTCAGCAGGATTTTTTGAAATGGCTGCATCAACTTCAGCTTTTGCTTTATCAAATTGTTTTGCATCGAGATACGACTTTATTTTTTTAGCATCCTGGGCAAATAATCCCAATAGCATAATCAAAAGCGAACCGGTTAAAAGTATCTTTTTCATGCTGCTTGTTTTATAGTTATTAATTTATGTGTGTGTGTGTGTTTATTCTTAACTTAATTTTCTTCTGATGTATCATTGTTTAAGTCTTTATCTAAACTGTCTGACTTATTTACAGATGTATCTTCAGCGATATTGGTTGTATCTGTTCCTTCCAAAATTACGTGAATTGGATCACCGGTGGTAACAGACTCTATTAATTCCTCATCATCTTCATGTTCGTTAAGCTTTGTTATTGCTGCTATTTCATCACCATCATCCAGCTTTATTAATTTAACTCCCTGTGTTGCCCTTCCGGCTTCTCTTATAGCGGCTATGGATGTTCTTATAGTAACTCCGGATTTGCAGGTGATCATCAGGTCTTCTTTTTCAGTAACATCCAATATACCAATGAGAGGTCCTGTTTTATCTGTAATATTAATTGTTTTAACGCCTTTTCCTCCACGGTTTGTAAATCTGTATTCATTCACTGCTGTACGCTTGCCAAAACCTTTACCACTTACCACCAATACTGTTGTTGAAGGATCATCTTTATTCACGCATATCATACCCACTACTTCATCATTCTTTGCATTTACCTTAATACCGGCAACACCAATAGCTCCCCTGCCTGTTGGTCTTACTTTAGCTTCGGGAAAGCGGATAGCACGGCCGCTTTTTACTGCCATCATAATTTCTTTATTACCATCAGTTAAGCAGGCATGAATTAACTGATCGCCTTCGTTAATTGTTATGGCGTTTATACCTGTTTGTCTTGGTCTTGAAAAATCCGCAACTTTTGTTTTTTTAATAATACCATTGCAGGTGCACAAAATAATGTAATGATTGTTTATGTAGTCTTCATCCTGAAGATTTTTTATATCTATGATAGCTCTCACTTTATCATCAGGAGGTATTTGCATCAGGTTTTGAATTGCTCTTCCTTTACTTTGCTTATCCCCTTCTGTAATTTCATAAACTTTAAGCCAGAAACATCTTCCTTTCTCTGTAAAAAATAATAAGGTATGATGTGTTGATGCTACAAAAAGATGCTCAATAAAATCTTCATTCCTTGTACTGCTGCCTCTTGCTCCTCTTCCTCCCCTGCGTTGTTTACGGTATTCAGTTGCCGAAGTACGTTTTATATATCCCAAATGTGAAATAGTTACTACTACATCTTCTTCCTCAATAAGATCTTCCATTTTTATTTCATCATCCAAATAAACAATCTCAGTTTTTCTTGCATCGCCAAATTTTTGTTTTACTTCTGCCAGCTCATCTTTAATTATTTGATAGCGTAAACTTTCTGTTGCTAATATTTCTTCCAGTCGGGCTATTAAAGTCATAACTTCTGCATGCTCTTCTCTTATCTTGTCAATCTCCATTCCTGTTAACCTTTGCAAACGGAGTTCCAGTACAGCTTTTGCCTGTATATCGCTCATGGCAAAATTTGTCATCAATCCTTCCCTGGCAATATCCGGAGTAGATGAATTTCTTATCAAAGCAATCACCGCATCAAGATTGTCAAGAGCAATAATATAACCTTCAAGAATGTGCGCTCTTTCTTTTGCTTTTCTTAATTCAAACTCTGTTCTTCTTCTTACTACCTCATGCCTGAATTCAATAAATTCTTTTATAAGATCTTTTACATTCAGCACTTTTGGTCTGCCATTTATCAGCGCAACATTGTTGGTTCCAAAAGAAGTTTGGAGTTCAGTATGCTTATACAGATGATTGATGACAACCTGCGCAACTGCATCTTTTTTAAGATCAACAACTATTCTCGTTCCTTCTTTATTATTGCTTTCATTATTTACATCAGATACTCCATCGATAACTTTATCAGCAACTAAATGCCCTATCTTTTCGGTAAGCATATCCCTGTTAACCTGGTAAGGCACTTCTGTAATAACGATCTTTTCCCTGCCGGTCTTTGTTGTTTCAATCGTAACTCTTCCGCGAAGCACTACCCTGCCTCTTCCAAAATGTAAACCTGCCCTAACACCTTCATAGCCAAAAATAATTCCCCCGGTAGGGAAATCAGGACCCTTAACTATTTTTATTAGGTCTTCTATTGTAATCTCTTTATTATCAATATATGCAACACAGGCATCCACCACTTCATTTAGATTATGTGGAAGCATATTGGTAGCCATACCAACAGCAATTCCACTTGAGCCATTTACTAATAATTGAGGAATACGTGTTGGTAATACCGTTGGTTCTTTGGTGGTATCGTCATAATTCAATTGAAAATCTATAGTGTCTTTTTCAATATCCTCCAGCATGCTTTCGGCAAAACGCTGTAAACGAACCTCAGTATAACGCATAGCTGCAGGGCTATCACCATCCTGGCTTCCAAAGTTACCTTGTCCGTCTATCAGCATATACCGCATACTCCACTCCTGCGCCATTCTTACCATGGTATCATAAATAGCGGTATCGCCATGCGGATGATATTTACCCATTACATCACCCACAATACGGGCAGATTTTTTATAAGGCTTACCGAAATTATTACCCATCTCATGCATGCCATATAAAATGCGGCGATGCACAGGTTTTAATCCATCTCTTACATCAGGCAAAGCACGGCCTACAATCACGCTCATTGAATAATCAATGTAGGATGATTTCATTTGTTCCTCAATATTTACAGGGATAATTCTGCCTCTTGGTATGCCGTCGTTTGGGAGTTGATTGTCTATAGTTTCCATATAATTTTTACTGCCCGCAAATATACTTTATTCACACCGATTTTCCTTGTTTTAAGCATCTCTAAATCCTCATTTTTTGCACAATTTTATTATGATGTTAAAAGCTAATTTATTCATTATAAAAAGTCTTAGTTACTTTTATTTTTGTTTAGAAAAATACGTGTTTGTTTTAAAGAAATATATTTTTTAAATGAAAAGAATATTGCTCCTCGGCGCCGGTAAATCTGCCACTTGTTTGATAGATTACCTGGTAAAAGAATTGAAGAAAAATGACTGGCATTTGACATTATGCGATGCCGATCTTGCCTTAGCTAAATCAAAAATCAAAAGCGCTGAAAATACAGATGCTGTATCAATAAATGTAGAAGATGAGCATTCACGAAAGAAGTTGGTACAATCTGCAGATATTGTAATTTCAATGCTCCCTCCTGCCCTGCATTTTTTAATTGCAAAAGATTGTGTTCAATTTGGTAAGAACCTGCTCACCGCTTCTTATGTAGATGAAAATATAAAGTCTTTAGAAAAACAAATTGCAGATAAAAATTTATTGTTTTTATGTGAGATGGGTTTGGACCCGGGAATAGATCACATGAGTGCGATGAAGATGATCAATTCAATTAAAGCGCAAGGGGGTGTTATTAATTCCTTTATATCGCATTGCGGGGGATTGATCGCTCCTGAAAGTGATAACAATCCATGGCATTATAAAATAACATGGAATCTCCGGAACATAGTGCTGGCGGGCAAAGACGGCGCTGAATATCTGAAAGAAAATAAAACTGTAAAGATTCCATACAAATCCATTTTCAGAAATTGCCCACCTGTTACTGTAATTGATAACTATCCTTTATGCTGGTATCCAAACCGTGATTCATTGCATTATATTGATCTCTATGGATTGCAGGGAATTTCTACATTCATCAGAACAACTTTGCGGCATCCTGCCTTTTGCCGGGGCTGGAACAAATTTGTAAATATTGGATTGACCGATACATCAGATCATGAACAGGTAAAAAACTGTAAAACTTTTGAAAACTGGTTTGATGTTAAGACTGCTCCCTTTACGGAAAATAAAAAAGACTGGAACAACTATTTACAGATATACATTACCGATCTATATAAAAATGAATTTAACCGTCAAATGAATTTTTTAGGATTAGAAAGCAATGATAAGCTGCCGGATAATTATAAAAGCTCTGCTGATATTTTGCAGCATTTACTTGAAAAAAAACTTGCAATAAATCCTGCTGATAAGGATATGATAGTGATGTTGCATGAAGTTGAATACACAGTCAACAGTCAACGGTCAACAGTCAACAGTTCTTTAATTGTAAAAGGCGAAGACAGTTTGAAAACCGCTATGGCAAAGACTGTTGGCTTACCACTGGGTATTGCGACTAAATTAATTTTACAGGATAAAATAAAACTATCAGGATTGCATATTCCTATTGTCTCTGAAATTTATGAGCCTGTATTATCAGAATTGGAAGAGCATGGAATTAAATTTGATGAATTCTCTTAAAGCCGAACAAACCTTGAAGGTTTCAAAAACCTTCAAGGTTTAATCAACAGGTTAGAATGATCCTAAAATTCTCTTCAGTTCCTCAACTCCTTCGGTTGCCGGCTTTTCAATAAAGAAAAAGTTTGTTGGTGCCGAAGTATAGGGAATTTTTTTATCAATGATATATTTTGGTACATGAAGCGGCACATAATCTACAAGACCAGCAGCAGGATAAACCTGCAATGAACTTCCAACTAAAACAAAAATATCAGTTTCAGCCATAATCTTCATTGCATCAATAATCTTCGGTACCGGTTCCTCAAACCAAACAATATGCGGACGAAGCTGGCTTCCATCTTCTGCCGTATCTCCTAAATTAATATCATCTCTTATATCATAAACTTTGCTGTCATCCTGGGCACCGTCGAAGGATTCGCCACGCATTTTAAATATTTCTCCATGCAGATGAATAATATTTGTTGAGCCTGCCCTTTCATGCAGATCATCGATATTTTGTGTAACTATTGTAACATCAAAATCTTTTTCAAGTTCAGCCAAGCCAATATGAGCAGCATTGGGTGAAGCCGCTGCAACATCTCTTCTTCTCATGTTATAAAAATCCAGAACAAGTTTTGGATCCTTTTTCCATCCATGCGGAGAAGCAACTTCATACACATCATATCCCATCCACAATCCATCACTGTCCCTGAAAGTTTTTAATCCGCTTTCTGCACTTATGCCAGCGCCGGTGAGAACAATTAATTTCTTTTTACCTTTCATAACAGATGGCTATGCATTCATTAGCTTGATTAAACAAATGAAAATGTTTACTTTTGAATAAACTCTTTTTCATGAATTCACTAGAGCTTAAAGTATATGATATTTTTAAAACAAAGCTTGGCGAAAAGAAGCTGCAACTTTGATAGAATACTTTGAAGCAAAAGCTGAACAAAAATACGATCAAAAGAAAGATGTGCTTGCTACAAAAGAAGATATTACTTCTGTTAAGCTTGAGATTGCAGCGTTAGAAAACAGACTTGTAAAACAAATGTACTGGATAAATATTGTACAATTTTTAGCAACTGTTGGAGCATTAATCGGCATTATTAAATTTATGATACATTAATTGTAAAAAGTTTTTTAAGAGTTTTCTCCTGCCAGTTCCATAATTATTTTCCACTCTTTTTCTGTAACAGGTTGTACAGATAATCTGCCTAAACGAACGAGCGCCATTTCCTGCAAACGCTTATCAGCCTTGATTTGTGAGAGAGTGACAGGTTTTTTTAATTTTTTATGCGGCTTCAGATCAACTACTACCCAATTAGCATCATCTGTAGTCGGATCCTGGTAAAATTCTTTATCAACTTTTGCAATGCCAACAATTTCCATCCCTTCATTGCTGTGATAAAATAAAACTTCATCACCTTTTTTCATTGCTTTTAAATGATTTCTTGCAGCATAATTGCGTACGCCGTCCCAGGAAGTTTTTTTATCCTTTACCAATTGTTCCCAACCGTAAACTGAGGGTTCTGATTTTACAAGCCAGTACATTTTTATAAATTCTAATTTTAAAATACTAAATTCTAAATTAACTTCTTACATCGTACATCGTACATCCTCACTCCCATCCGCTTGCCAATACATCCGCAATATGCATTGTTTTTATCGGTAATCCTTTTCCTTTAATATAGCCATCCAGATGCAGCAGGCAACTCGAGTCAGTAGAGATAATATATTCGGCACCCGTTGCTAAAGCATGATTCACTTTTTGATCTGCCATGGCAATAGATATGGCATCAAACTTTACTGCAAAAGTACCGCCAAACCCGCAGCAGGTCTCGTTATCAACCATCTCCACTAATTCCAATCCTTTCACATTTTTCAATAATTTTCTTGGACCTTCTTTTATTTTACATTCTCTAAGCGCTGCGCAACTGTCATGATAAGTTGCTTTTGCATTAAGCATAGCGCCGTAGTTAGTGATCTTTAAAACGTCAGTTAAAAATGATGTGAATTCAAATATGCGGTTGCCAAGATCTTTTACTTTATTATGCGAAGAAGAGTTCTCAAATAATTTGCCGTAATAATTTTTTACAAATCCAACACAAGAAGCGCTGGGAGCAACAATGTAATCAGTGTTATCAAAATCTTTTATAAATTTTGAAGCCACATCTCTTGCTTCGTTCCAAAAGCCTGCATTAAATGCCGGCTGACCGCAACAGGTTTGTTTAGGATTATAATGAACTTCGCAGGTAGCTTTTTCCAAAACCTTTACCATGTTAAACGCTGTCTCAGGATATAACTGATCAATAAAACATGGTATAAATAATTGAACTCTCATGCCCCCTAACCCCCTAAAGGGGAATTTTGGTTTTAATAGTTTTAAATATATTTTCTCTACTTTTTATAAAATGACTGTTGCAACGCCAACATCTTTAAAGCACTAATTGCTGCCTCTTCTCCCTTATTGCCATGTACTCCTCCCACTCTGTCCTGCGCCTGCTCATCATTGTCAACAGTAAGCACACCAAAAATTGTCGGTACCGGTAAAGATAAATTTAATTGTACAATTCCATCTGTTATTGCTTTGCACACATAATCAAAATGAGGTGTATCACCACGAAGCACGCAGCCTAATGCAATAAAAGCATGCGGTTTATCCAATTGAGAATTATCCCAAAAGCTTTTTATCGCAAATGGAATTTCAAATGCACCGGGAACTGTTATCACTTTATAATTCTTCATTTCGTATTTAGCAAGAATACGTAAACAGCCATCTTCCAGCTTATCAACAATTGCCGCATTCCATTCGGTACGTACAATAATAATACAGGCATCCTTTTGTAGAATGCCTGTGTTTATATTAAATAAATTAGAGTCAGTTATTGCCATCGCATACGCATTAAGTATTTTTTATTATTCTCCAACTTCGCCAAGGCGTGCAAGATACTTGTCAATATTTGCTGCTTTATCCGTTAGAGGATAATCTTTTTTTATTTTTTTATATAGATCGACCGCATCTTGTTTTTTACCAATTGTTTCTGCAAATAATCCTGCCCTGAATAAAAATTCTGAAGAAGTAAATTCATCTTTTTCATTTACATCAGCAGCTTTTCTGTAATAATTCAATGCATCGGTATTCTTCTTTTGTTCAGCATAGGCATCCCCTATCATTCCATAAGCCCTGCTTTGTATTTGCGTAGCATCTGTATCGAAATCTTTTAAATATTTAATCACTTTATCAAATTGCTTTAAATAGAGATAACATGCTCCGACGTAGTAATGGCAAAGGTTTGAAGCATCTGTGCCACCATATTTGCTGATAAACTTTAGTGCTCCGGAATTTCCTCCATCACCATTCAACACCCTGTTTGCCAGCATTGTCTTTGCTGAATCTGACGGCGCATTGCTGAAATCGCTAAAATATTTTTGCACAACAAAAACCGCATTATTGGCTTTCTCTTCTTTGGGTAATTTAATCATGTATTTATACACCAGCCATCCGCCGGCAAGTAAAATAATTGCTGTGCTGATATAAATGATCGGCTTGCTGTTTTTCTCCCAGAAATCTCTTGCCCTGATAACTACATCAACATCTTTTTTGTGTGCTTTTTTTTCTGCCATTATTATTCTTATTAACCTCACCCTCATTCCCTCTCCAGCCTCATCTGCCCTTCGGGCACCTTCTCCAAAAGGAGAAGGGAAATGGATGATAATCTGTTTGAGGGAGGTCGGGCAATTATTATAAATTATTAATTTGTTTTTTACATTTCAATATAAGATCATAATAAGATCATTTGTTAATCTTTTATAAAAGGATAATCTTCCTGGATATATACATCTTTATACACTTCACTATCATCCGGCCACGGACTTTCTTCAGCAAATTTTACTGCTTCTTCCACCTGTGCTTTTACTCTTTCCTTTATTGCTTCGATGTCCTGTTCAGAAATTTTATATTCTTCTTTTAATTTGTGCAAAGTAGTTTCAACGGGATCCTGTAATTTATATTCTTCCATCTCTCCTTTTGTGCGGTACTTTGCCGGGTCACTCATACTATGCCCTTTGTAACGATATGTTTTTACTTCCAATAAAGTAGGTCCGCCTTTTTCTCTTGCCCGCTTTACAGCTCTAATAACAGCATTATGCACATCTTCAGGTACCATACCATTCACTTTATCGCCGGGCATATCGTATGCATCAGCCAGTTTATAAATATCCAGCACATTTGATGTTCGTGCAACAGATGTCCCCATTGCATAATTATTATTCTCACAAATAAAAACTACCGGAAGCTTCCAAAGCATTGCCATATTAAACACTTCATGCAACATGCCCTGCCTTGCAGCGCCATCGCCAAAGAAGCACAGTACAACATTTTGTGTATCCTTATATCTCTCTGCAAAAGCAAGCCCGGCGCCTGTTCCAATTTGTGCGCCTACAATTCCGTGCCCGCCAAAAAAATTTTCTTTTATACCAAAAAAATGCATGCTGCCTCCTTTGCCTTTACTGCAGCCTGTTGCTTTACCAAATAATTCAGCCATGCAGCTTTTAGCACTAACACCTTTTGCAATTGCCATAGCATGATCACGATAGGCTGTAATAAAAATATCATCCGGTGTGGTTGCTGTCATACAGCCTGCTACAATTGCTTCCTGCCCAATATATAAATGGCAAAAACCACGGATCTTTTCCATCCCATACAATTGCCCTGCTTTCTCTTCAAAGCGGCGCATTAACAGCATTAACTCGTACCAGTATAAATAAGTTTCTTTTGAAAACTTTGTAGCCAAGGGTAATTTATTTAGGCGGCAAAGATAAGGGGGAAAAAGGATTTTTGAGTGGGTGATTTGTGATTTACGATTTAAAGTTTTATGTATGGTTTTACGAATGTAAATCGTGAAACGTGAGACGTCAAACGTGAGGGATCATGTCTCCCTTTTACATCTCACATCTCCCCTTTCACGTCTCACGTTTCACGTTTGACCACTTTCATCTTATCTTGCAATTTCATGCTTCATCTTAATAAGATAATCCTTACTCAATTTAAAAATTACCCATCCGCTTCTTTTGAATTTACAGAAAGAGTAACAGGAATTTGCGGATTTAACGGGAAAGGCAAAACCAATTTGTTGGATGCTATTTATTATTTATGTTTTACTAAAAGTTACTTTTCTAAATCAGACCTGTTGAATGTACAATTCAATGCAGATGGCTTCAGGCTGGAAGGTGACCTCACCCAAACTCTTTCCCAAGGCGAGGGTTTTAAAGAAGACTTTAATGTAGTATCTATTTTTAGAGGGGCAGGTAAAAAAGAAGTTTTAGTGAATGATATAGCTTACGAAAAATTCTCATCACACATCGGCAAATTTCCATGTGTAATGGTTGCTCCTGATGACATTGAAATGATAACAGGCGGCAGTGAACAACGACGAAGATTTATTGATACTGTTCTTAGCCAGATGGATGCTGCTTACCTGCAACAACTTATTATTTACAATAAAGTTTTATTGCAACGCAACAGCCTGTTAAAAAATTTTGCAGAACAAAAGAACCGTGACATGCAATTGTTGCAGGTGCTGGATACACAACTGATACAACCGGGAAAAGAGATCTATAAAAAGCGAAAAATATTTTTAGAGAAGTTGGTCCCTCTTGCCAAAAAGTTTTATTTGCAAATAGCAGACAATAATGAAATAATTGATCTGAATTATGAAAGCCAGTTAAATGAAAATACATTTGAAGATCTGTTAGACAGATCCAGGGAAAGAGATTTGATGTCGCAGCGCAGTAATGCAGGCATTCACAAAGATGATCTTGGTTCGCAGCTTAATGCAAAACCATTTAAAAGTGTTGCTTCGCAGGGACAGAAGAAAAGTTTGCTGTTTGCTTTAAAACTGGCAGAGTTTGAAATGCTGAAAGAAAATAAAGGGTTTGCCCCTCTCCTTTTATTAGATGATGTATTTGAAAAATTAGATGACCTGAGAATGCAAAATTTATTGCAATGGGTTTGCGTAAATAATGAAAGCCAGGTTTTTATAACTGATACGCATTTAGACAGGCTGGAATTTTCTTTAAATAATTTTGGTTTTAATGCACAGATCATTGAATTGAAATAACGCCAGGCGTGAAACGTGAGACGGCAAACGTGAGAATCTCACGTCTCACCTTTCACGTCTCACGAAATATTAGTTGACTTAACACTAATTTTGTTTTTATGAGTGAAATTTCGCTGGCAGATGCCTTAAAAGAATTTTTAAATAAGAGCAAATTAAAAGGTGGCATACAGGCATTGCAGATACAGGATGCATGGGAAAAAATTATGGGAAAAACCATTGCAAAGTATACAGATAAAATCGAGATCATTAATTCAACTCTCTTTATCACCTCTACAGTGGCGCCATTAAAAAATGAATTGCTTTACCAAAAAGAAAAAATTATTGAAAGAGTAAATGAGGCGCTGGGAGAAAAAGTAATTACAGAGGTTGTGATAAAGTGATTACGCAATTGCATCCATAACCTGCCTCACTATTTTAGGG
>OCZT010006799.1_pt1 | contig 11285 bp, 12 predicted proteins | sample 1539031 | NCBI WGS metagenome assembly OCZT01 (sample SAMEA3539308, study PRJEB22396) | soil metagenome | biome: tundra; feature: field; material: soil | place: USA | collected 2010-05 | depth 0.15 m
CATTGGCGTGTTCGACGTGGCTAGGAATATGGGAACTAGCGTGCAGGTTATTCAGAATTATTACGGTAAGCATGCGACGCCTCGGAAGTTGGCTACGCAGTTGGGTGGTTGATGGAATGGTGTGAAAGCGGCGACAGGCCGATAGAGGAAGCCGAAAGCTGCTTATTGCACCTTGCAATTCTGCGGCCGGTCGGTCAATCCCGCTAGATTCGGTTTGGGTTGGCGATCGTCGGCATTTCATCCGCCAGATTCAAAATCGCCCGGCCAGAAAAAGTGTACCCGTGCTAGGCTAACACCCATGCTGCCCCGTTCCACTCGCCTCCCGCCATGCTGAATGCCGCTTTCGTCGTCCTCGGGATCGCCGTGCTGCTGGGCGGCGTGCTTGCAGTGCTGCATTTGCGCGAAGGCGCCGCACCGCCGCCTCTGCCGTTCGGCGCGCTGCACGGGCTCATCGCCATCGCCGGCCTCGCTTTGCTCGCGCTCGCCTTGCGCGGCCCGCCGCGCGGGGTCGCGCAAGGCACCGGCTCGTTCGGCACAATCGCCGCCGCCCTGATCGGTATGGCGGCACTGGTTGGACTGATGCAGCTTGCCGCGCGGCTGCGCGGCCGGCGGCTGGCGGGAATGCTGATCGGCATCCACGCCACGCTGGCCGTAGGCGGCTTCGTTGTGCTGCTCGCTTACGTGCTCGCGGGGTAGCTCATTGTGCCCGTCTCCCTTATGCTTTGGGCAAGAAAGTTCGTCGGGGAGGAATTGACCATGAAACCGGAACAACAAACGGCCTACGACCACGCCTTTCGCGCCATCCACGACGATGAGATTCCGTGGCAGGAGGGTTCGAAATCCGTCCTCAAGCTGCCGGACGGCGTGCAGGTGAAAATCTTCGCCCATGACAAGGCGATGGGACGGGTCGACATGAAGGTCAAATTTCCGCCCGGCTATGTCGAGCCCGAGCATGCGCACAAGAGCTGGCACTCCATCGTCGTGCTCAAAGGCCGCATGTGCGTAGCCGGCAAGGACCTGCGCCCCGGCGACTACGTCTTCGGCTGGGACGAATTGCACGGCCCCTACGAGTATCCCGACGGCTGCGAGGTCTTTGTCGTTTTCATGGGCGACAGCGTCGCGCATGAATGGGACGAAGCGAAACACAAGACGCATAAAAACGTTTGGCAGGCGGAAACCGAGGAAGGCCGGCAAGGCGTCGACAAACATATCGCGCGGCGCAAGCAGGCGTAAAAAACTGCGCGTCGGGAACGGCCGAATTGGGGTCTTGCCTGACTGATGCGACCCGCGACGGCCGCTCCCGGCGTGCCGTCCGCGTATTCGCCGCTATGCTATCGCCCGGACGTTTGCGACCGCAATCATCGCGGCATATTGACCCGATGGTGCCATACAAAACCTCCGTGCCTGTCTTGCACACTCATACTCGGACCGCTGCGAGCGGGCTGTCAAGACTCGCCGAACGGTCGCTTAAGTTAAATGCAGAATTTCGGCAGATGTTCCAGGTTACAAACAGAACACTCGTGTTACTCTCATCGCCATGCTCCCTCCCGACGACAAACCGCTCCCCGCGGTCGGCGCCTACTGGATCGAAGAGGCCGACTATCCCGCGCTGCTGAAACTGCTCGACGACGGCAATACCCTGCCGCCGAACTGGGCCGCGTGGCGCAAGATGGCCGAAGAGATGGAGAAAGGCCTCAAGGCCTACGGTCATCCGGTGATGCGGGTGCGCATCGAGCCTGCCAGCTTCACGGCCTGGTGCGTCGTGCACGCCACGACGACGGGCCGGCAAGGACGCAAGGCTTTCGTCGCGGCCGCGGTGTTCGAGCGATACGGCGATCAGACCTGAGCGTCCGAACAGCCCTTTCAACGCCAAAGCGAAATGCCCAGCGCAAACGCCGGGCATTTCGTCTGTCGATTGGAATTATCCGGAGCGTGAACTGGCCGCGCTTCACCGCTCAATAATGGCGGCGGTGATGATGGCGACGCCAATGGTGCCGGTAGACCGGCGCCGGTTCGCTGACGTAATAGCGTTGATCGACGCCGAGCACGCCCTCGACGCCGCCGATCACGCCGCCGACCGCGGTTCCGACCACCGCGCCGACCGGGCCGGCGATGCGGTTGCCCTCATTGAAGCCATGAGCGGCGCCACCGGGAACGCCCTGCGCCTGGGCGGCGAGCGGCATAGCGAACGCCGCGATAACGGCGCCGGCGATAAGCAAGTTCTTTGTCATAGGATCACTTCCGTTTGCATTGCGGGACATCAGGTTTCTATTCGACGACACGACACGAAATTGACAAGCCTATTAGGCTATTCGGTGGCGGACTTATGTCATGGTGTAAATTCCCCGCGCGCGCCGGCAGACGGCGGCTAGTCCCTCGGTTTTTTGCGCCGCTCCGGCACGGATTCGATGGCGATAGCGCGTTTCTTGTACATGCCGCGGCCGCCGCAGTGCGAGCAACGCACCGAGAATTCGTCCGGCAGCGACTTGTATTTGTAGACGTAAATCGGCGACGCGCATTTCTCGCAGGCGACTACGCCGCGTTCGTACACGGATTTTCTCGCACGTTGATGTTGCAGCACCGCCACCTCCCGCGGCCAGTACCGCGTCATGCGAGTACGCTACCCGCCGAGGTCTGCGAGAGGATAAGACGAGATGGAGGTTCGGTCTTCCCGGCGCATGCGAACACTGGTGACCCAAATGGCCCGCTCGAGGCCTTTCCGCTAATGAGCTCGCACGCGCGCTGATATCCATGATGGCCAGGAGCACAACGCTCCAATCAAAGGCCGGATACATTGATGCAAGACCGCTCACCGCCAATTCGGCAAAATCCACTTGCGACGCACGGCCGGACCATACATTCAGGTCATCAACGGTCATCGAGCGATGTCCGCGTTAGGGCTGCTTTATCCCCGAAAGCGAACATACTGCGGCATAGATCGCGGTTCGACGGTGGGGTTATTTAGTGCGACGGCTGATCGATGTGACGGCGGTATCGCCAGCAATGCCAAGCGTCGGGAAATGCGCGCGGATGGTGTCGGCAACGTAGGACGGCGCAATGTGTGCGTAGTGTTTCTCCGTCATGCGATCGACCCCGGCCGGCTCATCGAGGACGCGCGGCTGGTGGCGTAGCGCTGACTGTCATCATCCGCAAACCGTTTTCGCCAAGATGCTCGGATGGACCGCGGCCGGTGTTATCCGGCACACCGCGGAACTCCAACGAACGTGAACGAAACGTGACGAGACATGTGGGAATTGGCCAGAAAATGTTGGAGAATCAACGGGCTGGAGCGCGCGTGGTACGGGGGGAAGACTTGCCTCATTTACGGCTGCATTATCCAGGATGGTCCAGAACGACTTCGGCGCGAGGTTTCGCCTGGGGGTCGATGCGCCGGAAGATAATGAGGTAATTCTCATTCGGCGAACCGCGTTCGACGCAGGTTCGCGAGCAAGGGGCGGGGGCGCACTCAAACAATCGGGGACCGAATGGCGGACGACCAAACCCAACAACCCTATCGTTCGAATGAACCGCTGGTGCGATGTGCGCCGGCCTCCACATCTACTTCCGGTAGCGATCCGCTCGCCGAACTTGCCCGACTGATCGGACAAACCGACCCGTTCGGCGAATTCGGCCGCGACAATGCGCGGCGTGCCGCTGCGCCGCCGCCCGTTCGGCCTACTTGGAATCAGATTGCGATCTCAATAACATAGGGGTTCGCAGTTTTATTCTGACTGGCGCGCCATCTCCTGCTGAAAATTCAACAACTGAGCGGCGGCATACTGCGCTCGTTCCCATAGCGTGCCCATAAGCGTTCCCATAAAGCCGTTTGCGTTCAGACGCCTTATTAACCGCGACTCTCAGTGATGATGCGCGTGCCCGCCGGCGGCGCGCGCCACGGCGGGAATGCGCTTGATGTCATCGAGACGGTGTTTCAGCGTTGCCGGATCGTTCCACGATTCGCCGTTTCCCGGATACCAGATGGCGCGCAGCGACCCCGCGGCGTCGACGAGCCATTCGGTAGGGAGAGGGGTGTCGGCGGAGGCGCCACGATACAGCGCAAGAACCTGAAGCAGATGGGGATCGCTGGCGATGCAGGTCGAGGCAGTGCCGGAGCCGGATGGAGCCGAAGGCGCTACAAGGACTCGCTTTACGTCGTTGGCTTCGAGCCCGGCCAAAGCTTGCAAGCGGTCAGCTGCTTGCGTTCCTGCAAATACGAGATGCAGCACCTGGCCCTTGAGTTCACCGGTCGATACGACCGATCCGTCCGCGCACTCGATCGAGAGGGCAGGCATCGGATAGGCAAGACTGGTCACCTGGCCGGCAGCGGCGCGCAGTCGGACAGCGTCGGCGTTCGCGTGAATAAAATCGATGAGGTTCCAGCGGGCATTTTCGTCGAGTACATCGCCGAAGGCGGGCATTACCCCGCTCTTTCCATGCGTAATCCACCAAAAGATATCGCCGTCAGGATGGCCGTAGATGTGTTCAGCCGTGAGGTCAGCGGGTTTAGTGGTAAGGGACTGGGTAGCGGGGCCGTCGCCGCGGCCCTGCGGACCGTGACAGGCCGCGCAATTCTCCAGGAATAGGTCGTGTCCGCGGGCGATCGACTGGGCCGAGTAGCCCGTCGGTGAGCCGTAAAAGCTCGTCGGGTAAGCGGGCTCTGTGAGATCGCGGAGGGTGGGTGCGAAATATCCGGCCAGCAGTACGGCACAGATCATGCTTGGCCAGCGCAGGCGGCGCCACAAGACCGCGCCGACCACTAGCAGCCCCGAGATGGCTATCGCTGCGAAGGCGGCGAAGATCGAATTGCGAAGCTGAGGGTCGTCCAAAGCGTCGGTGCTGAAGCGCAGCGGGAATGGCCAGTCCGGCTGGACGTGCAGGCCGGGTGTCAGAATACCGAGCGCGCCGACGACCACTAGAATTGCGAGGCCGAGAGCAAGTTCCATGAGGCTATTGCGCACGAGGGGGACGAGCGCACCGTGCACTCTCGATGTCTCGCCGGCAGCAGCGGATGCCAGGCGCGGCGTGAGGCCTTCGCGGTTGAACGCGGCGATCGAAACCATGGCGACGAAAAGTCCGATCTTGATCAACAGCAGACGGCCGTAGGGCGTGCCTACGAGCGCCGGCATGCTGCCGGCGAGCACATAGGTGTTGATCATGCCGCTCACGAGCAGCGTCAGGACGCTGGCCACGCCGAGGACGGAAAACCGCCGCGTGGCTTCCGCTGCGATTGCAATCGAGCGCACGTCACCCGTGCGGCGAGCGATCATCAGGATTGCCGTCAAGGGTAGCAGTCCGCCGATCCAGATGCCGGCGGCGACAAGATGCAACACGTCAGCGATGAGTTGTACGTCGCCGATCGCCTCGGGCGTGGCGGCGCCGTGCCCGGCCCATGCCAGCGCGCCGACGAGACCGGCCGCCAGTACGATCGAAATCGCTCCGCGCCAGCGTTCGCTATTCGGGGATCCGCGATTGAGCGCGAATATGGAGAGGGCGACAAGAACGGTGAGAATGGAACGTACTTGCCAGGTTTCGCCGAACCGAGTTTGCGTCAACACGGTCCATGCCACGCCCTGGGAGAGCGTTTCCACTGGCGTTAGGCCGCGGATCCTTCCAGCGAGCAAAATCAGCCACGCCGCCCCTGAGACGACGCCGACCAGCAGTCCCAGCCACACGGTCCAAGCCAGCAAACGATGCAGTGCGCGCTGCGCCTCGTCATCCGCGGCGCGCAGGATTGGGGCGGCGATAAGGAAGCGGAAGACGATAGCGCCTTCCAGCATCATCATCGCCGCAAAATGCACGGCGCGGGCGGCGACCAATGGATCGATCAAGATACTCTCCAACCGGGCGCGCTCAGGCGCTCATGGCCCGCCCACGGTGAAGCTAAAGTCGCCCTCCGTTGTATGAGTGTCGACCGACAACACGTGCCAACTCACCTTGTAGGTGCCTGACGGCAGGGCTCGCAGTGACACATGCATGAGCTTACGGTCGCTGCGATCGACACGTGCATTGCCCGCATCAACGCGCGCCCCGGCCGCGTTGCGTACGACGACGCTGCTGAATGCCGGCTCGAGGTCCTGGGTGAACCAGAGCGACAATTGCCGTGGCGCCGCACGCATGGTGCTGCCGACCGGCGGGTTTGCATGATCGAGAAAGGCGTGCGCGCTCGCCGCCGTGGCCGCGAGCAACGCCAGCATCGCGATGAGGATACTACGCATGATCACAGCCCTCCGGGCTTGCCGGCGGCGACGGCGGTGTTGATGAGCGGGCGGCCAATCGTGTTCGGGAACATGTCGTCGAGATAGAGATGCAGCTGCCCCATGACGCCGACATTGGTGCCGCTGTCGCGGTTAACTGGGATGATCGCCTCGACGCCGACCTGATAGGTGCTCCCAACATAGATGACGCCGGGGTTGATCGTGCCGGTCGTCTTAGTCCCACTATCGGCAAAATTAGCGACTGGCGTCGCGAGTTGCGCTTCCACGATTGGAATCAAGTGGTTGATGAAGTCCGGCCAGCCGAGATCAACCACGGCGGACTTCAGGTAGGGCAAGCTGTATTGCAGCGTCGCGCCCCACTTCAAAACTTGGGGATTGGCTGTGGTTATGACATTGCCGGTGTCGGGATCGGTCCCCACCGTCGAAGAGCTGCCCGGGATCGCGTAACCTACTTGGCCGGTCACCGCGAATGGTCGCAGCCAACGCACGGTGTCGGGCAAGTCACCGAGTCCCTTGCCGAAATAGAATGTCGGCGTGTAGGTCGTGAAGCGATCAGCGCCAACGTTGGCAGATCCGCTGCCGCCCCATTCCACGACCAGCCCCGCCAACAGAGCCAATTCGTGCGGTGCGTCCTTCAAGAGCTGGTACTGGAACGCGGTTTCAAGATTCTGAAAGCCGCTGACGGTTGGTCCGCCCGGAGGCCTCAACTGCGTCCATGTCGACCCAACCGAGACGCCGAAGTCCTCGGTAATTCGCTTGGAGAATTCCCCTGAGATGTCGAGCTCCTGTGCCGACGGATTATCACCATTTTTGAAGACCGCTATCGTCGGAATTGACAGTTCGTCGGCGACGCAGGGATCGTCGACGTTGAGGGTTGCGGGGAAGAAGCGGTTGCCGACGATACAGTGAGCGAATGCATTGGCAATCGGCACAAAGGTGACGAACAGGGCCAGTGCTGAGGCGCGCAGCCATAGGCGACGCATGGGATGACTCCACTCTTGAGGGTGTGATGACCGAAGCGGCCGTAGCCGTGGCATCACGCGAGTGGAGGCCCTCGCGGTGATTCGATAATGTGGCGCGGAGATTTGGGCAATACGCGGTCCAGCACCACGAAGACCGGGCCTCTGCGCCACTCAACAAGGACTGGGACCGGAAATGATGGCGGCGCGCCACTAAAGTTCAGGGCTATCGTACCGCAGCACTTGCAGCACAAATCATCGTCCGGCTGGCCAGCCGGAGTATGGCTTTTGCCATCCGCGTGGTGATCGCCGCTGTGAGAGCAAATCGATGTGGGCAGGTTGCCCGCATCTACCGCAGGACAGGCGCAAAAAGCGCCAAGCATGACATTCAACGCGAGCGCTTATGCGGCGATGAAAACGCTCGCTCTTCGCCAGCCGTGCCGAAATGTGTTCATCTGTTCGGCTGCTCTAACCCCATTATGCGGACCAATATTCCCCATCAATCGTTTGATGGACGGCCCGCGCATCATTTCATCACGCATTTGGCAGTCAAGCAGTTTGGCGGCACATTTTCACCAATTGGCGGAACTGTAATGAAATAAATAATCCCAGGGGCATCCCCCAGAGGTTCCAATTCCGCATGTTGGACTAAAGACTGGCGGGTGCTTCCACATGGATGACTTGGGTATAAGAAAACCGCTTCACCTCATGCGCAGTAGATTGAACGAGTTAGAATCGGGTCGCTCAATTCCTCTTTAAGCCAGGCCCCAGCCCAATATACGCCACCATTGTGGCACACTTCTTCTCGATGCCGCTGATAGTCATATGACCTCTTTGATCCGCGCCCTCTTTTTCACGCTGGCGAGCTTCGCATTCGCAACACCTGCGCTCGCGCACCCGCATGTCTGGGTGACCATGAACACCTATCTTGTCTATGCGCCGGACGGCAGTATCACCGGCGTGCGTCACGAATGGGCCTTCGATGATATGTTCTCCGCCTTCGCGACACAGGGGCTGCAGGGCAAGGTGAAGGGCCAATTCAGCCGCGAGGAACTGGCGCCGCTGGCCCAAGTCAATGTCGAGTCGCTCAAGGAATACGACTATTTCACCTATGCGACCGCCGACGGCAAGAAAGCGCCGCTGACCGACCCCGCGCCGGGCTACTGGCTGGACTACAAGGACCAAGTCCTCAAGCTGCACTTCACCCTGCCGTTCAAGACGCCGGTGAAGGCGAAAGACCTGAAAATCGAAATCTACGACCCGACCATTTTCGTCGATTTCGAATTCGCCAAGCAGAATCCGGTGCATCTCGTCGGTGCGCCCTCCGGCTGCAAGCTCGACGTGGCGCTACCGCACGACATCACCTATGCGCAGTCGCAGAAACTCGGCGAGGCGTTCTTTAACCAGCTTAATTCGGCGAGCAATTGGGGCGCGCAATTCGCCAACAAGATCCTGGTAAATTGTCCCTGAACCGCGCGCTCCGAGAGACGCTCATTTTGCAGGCCGTCGCCCTTAGCGAATGTTGTAGCGAATGGGCACTACGATCGCGATTTCCGCGCCGGCGAGTTCCGGCGGTGGCGACGGCAACGGTTGCGCGCGCGCGACCAGCGCCAACGTCTCGCTGTCGAGCAGTTCCGAACCGGAGCTGTGCACTATGCGTGCGTGATGCACGCCGCCATGGCGGTCGATGCTGAAGGCTAGCTGCGCCACACCTTGCTCGCCGCGCACGCGCGCCTCGGACGGATAGCGCTTGCTGCGCTCTAGCGTGGCGACCAGCCGCGACTTCCAGTTCAGCACCGCATAGGGATTGCGCGAGGAGGCGCCGGGCGCTGGCGCCGCCGCGCGCTCGGCCTTGTTCTCGGCGGCGCTCGGCGCGCTGGCGAGGTTCGCGTGCTGCTGCTTGGGCTTCTCCTCTTTCGGCTTTTGCGGCGGTGGCGGCGCTGGCGTCACCGCCAGCAGCGGTTCGGCTTTCGGCTCCGGCGGCAGTTCGAGCTTCTCGACTGGTTTTACTGGGTCGGGCTCAGGCTCGGGCTCTGCTTGGGTCTGCTGCGGTCCGGGCGGCACTTCGCTTGGTTTGGTGTCGGGCGCCACCGCAACGGGAGCCAGATCGATGGTGATTACCGGCGCATTCGCCACCAGATCGGAATTCTCAGTCCAATGCGCCAGCAACGCGGCCACACCGACGGCGTGGAAGCACAGCGCCAGCGCAAAGCAGGCGCCCCAGCGCAGCGTTTCGGGCCAGCGGCGTACGAGTGCATTTTGCCGCGCCGCATTCACGGCGCTTTCTCGGTTTCCAGAGCGACCAGCGCTACATGTAGATAGCCGGCACTGCGCAGATCGTTCATCAGCGTCATCAGATCACCGTAAGGAACGGTCTTGTCGGCGCGCAGGAACACGCGCTGCTGCTTGTCGCCGGCGGTGACCTGGTTGAGCGTAGCGGAAAGCGTCGCGCGGCTCACCGCATCGTTGTCGATCATCAGGCTCAAGTCCGATTTGAGCGTCAGGAACAGCGGCTTGTCCGGGCGCGGCTGCTGCTCGGCATTGGCGGCCGGCAAATCGACCGAAATATCCACGGTCGCTAGCGGCGCCGCGATCATGAAGATGATCAGCAGAACCAAAATCACGTCGATGAACGGCGTGACATTGATCTCATGGATCTCGCTTAAAGCTTCGTCGCCATGGTCGAGACGCACGCTCATGGATCGCACTCCCTGCGGCAGCTCACTCGGCGGCTGCTATCGGCCGGCGGCGCTCACCCGACGGGCGGTTAAAGGCGCCGCGGTCGAGGTCGCGGCTCACCAGGCGCAGGATCTCTGCGCCGGCATCGGCCTGCAGTGCGCGATTGCCGGCGATCCAGCGCGAGAACATGTTGTACATCACCACTGCTGGAATGGCCGCCACCAGGCCGAGTGCTGTGGCGAGCAATGCTTCCGCGATGCCCGGCGCCACAACCGCCAGATTGGTGGTGTGCTGCTTGGAGATGCCGATGAAGCTGTTCATGATTCCCCACACCGTGCCGAACAGGCCGATGAACGGCGCGGTGGCGCCGACGGTGGCGAGAATGCCGGTGCCGCGGATCATCCGCCGGCCGGCGGCGGCTTCGATCCGCTCCAGACGCGAGGCGATGCGTTCCTTTGCGCCGTCAGCCGAGATGGCATCGGCCGAGAGCCGCAATTCAGTTTCGGTAGCGTGCAGCAGAAGGGCGACATCTCCGCCGCGACCCTTCAGGCGGGTCGTAGCGTCGGCGAGCGAGCGCGCATCATTGAGCGCTTCGATCGCCTGGCGCAGCCGGCGCCTAGCAGCCAGCAATTCGAAGGCCTTGGCAAACCAGATGGTCCAAGTCAGCAGCGAAGCGAAGGCAAGGCCGACCATCACCGCTTTGACCACAATATCGGCGGCCAGGAACATGCCCCACGGCGACAGGTCGCGGGGAAGCGTGAGCGCGATAGCGGTAGTAGGGGTCGGTGTTGCGTTCGGCTCCGCTGCGGCGGGGCGCGCGTTAGGCGCCGGCGCGGCCTCGGCCGGTGCCTGCATAATTGGTGCACGCGTGGCCGGCACGTTTTGAATTGGCGGAACAGGAGGAGCAGCGACGGTTGGTGGCGCAGGCGCAGATGGCGCTTGGGCGAAGGCGCTCGCGGGCAGCAAGAGTACGGCAGCGAGCGCTACGGCCGAGGGCGACAGAAGATGAATCGGTTTGCTGCAAAATTTCATCGCGACTGCCCTCACAGTTTCTTCGAAATTCCGGCGAAAAAACCGCGGCGCATTCCGAATTGCGGTGCGAACACGCCGATGCCCGAGCCATCCCTGAGCTCGTAGATGGTGTCGAAGACGTTCACGACATCGAAGCGAACCGTAATCGGCTTCCCGTCGGGGACCGCGATCTCGTGCGAGATCTCAATATTGGCCGTGGCGTAGGGTGCGACATGGTCGGTATTGGCAAATCCGCTGCGTAGGCCGCTGCCGTAAACCATGCTCGCGCTGAACCGCGTGCCTTGCCAGAGATAAGATGCGCCTGCCGAGCCGGTCCATTGCTGCGCGTGATCGGTGTTGATGTAATGGCTGGCGATGTAAGCGAGCTCGTCGGCGCCGAACAGATATTGGTTCGATACCA
>OCZT010006800.1_pt1 | contig 11284 bp, 11 predicted proteins | sample 1539031 | NCBI WGS metagenome assembly OCZT01 (sample SAMEA3539308, study PRJEB22396) | soil metagenome | biome: tundra; feature: field; material: soil | place: USA | collected 2010-05 | depth 0.15 m
GTCCCCGGGCCATCTATCCCGGCGAGCGACGGTCACCCGTAGCGTTACCTCATCGCGGCGGCTAGCTAATCGCGTACCTTTTGGTGCTTCTTTCATTATCGCCCAGGCCGGCAATTCCTGTTCGAGGATGGCACGTTCACGGCATCCGGTCACGCGGCCGCGATAATTCGCGGTTCGCCAGGTTGCCCACTCGCCCGAGGCAATCCATGAACTGCGCGCGCTCCCCCTCATCAAGGGGTGCGAGCAGCCGCTGCCCCAGGCGTTGCAGGTACGGTGCCGCCTCGGTCACGGCGCTAACCCCTTCGTCGGTAATATGCAGGACTCTCCTGCGTCCGTCTCGCTCGTCCCTACTGCGCTCGATCAGGCCGCGCTTGGCCATCCGGCTGGCCACTTCGGCCAGGCTCGACTTGTCCAGGGAGGTGAGACGGCCTACTGTCACCTGGTCCAGGTCGCCGTGCACAGACAGCGCGGCCAGTATGGAGTACTGCGATCCGGTAATGTCCAGCGGAATCATTTCCGCCCACAGTTGCGCGTGCGCTTGCTGCGCGCGCCTTATGAGATGGCCTGGCGTTTGCGCATAGCCGCCGACGAGCGATTTCATCTCGTTGTTACCTGGAGTTGACGGCATGAGCCCACTGGAAAGATGTTAAGGGATGATACTTATGCATTGACTATGTGTTGGGTTGCTGCTACATTCACGTGCATCCTCCGCATACGGACTATCTTAGTTCTACGCCTGGCCAGTAACGCGAACAGCCGCGAAACCGGCCAGGAGTTTCCTGGTCATTATTTATACCCGAAACTGCAGAATCAGCGCGTCGCAAGGATCTTACGGTTGGGTTAAGGCTTCGGCCAGCGCACGGGGATGGCGTGCGCGCCCCGCCCGCATCCTTGCCCTGCCAAAGGAGGCAAGGGTGAGCAGGGATCCAGCCGGAAATCCTGGCCGAGATGGTGACCGGGATCCCCGGCACCCGGCCGATGGTCGCCCGCCGGGCTTCGCCGGAGTGCCGCTAGCCCCCCGCGCTGCCGGTTATTCCCGCCCCAGCGCCTGGTATCCCGCCGGCTACCAGCGCACCGCCTATCAGCCGGCCACGAATCAGCCGGCCACGAACCGCTTCCCGCTCATTACCGAGTCATTCCCATGGGACGTAGCTGCGCCGTCGCCGACCGGCACGGGGCCGTTCACGCGCGTGGCCGATCGGCATCCCCGGGTTCGGCCGTCCGCGCCCGATGATGACGGGGAGAATCGTTCCGCGGGTTACGAAACCGGCGACTGGCTCCCGCGATACGGCCGGCACCGGCAGGTCCGGGGCCGCGCGGCCAGGGCAGGCCGCAGGCCGGCCAGGCTTGCCGGTCCGGGCGGACGGGAGCGGACACGACGCCACGGCCCGGGCGGAACGAGGTATGCCCCTCAGTGGTACAGCATCATCAGTTCCGACCCGCCCGCGACTGCGCCGCGCCGGGGCCCGGTAGCGGCAGCCCGGGGGCCAGCGAAGCCGAGCCGCGCGGCGTGGTCGCGGCCGTTTCGCGCGGCGCAGCCGTTCCTGCCTAGACCCGGGAAACACCATCCGGCCAGGGACGTCCGGCCTGGGTTCTGGTTGTCCGGCCGGACGCAGGCGGCGGCGATTCTGGTCACCCTGACCGTCCTGGGCATAGCCGCCGAGATGATTGTGAGCGCAAACAACGCCGGGCGGCAGCCGTCGTCCGCCGCCTCGCCTCGCCTCGTTCCCGCGACCCTCGCCGGGAAGGATTTCGTCCCGTATGCGGCGGCCAGTACCCGCGGTATCACCCAGTCTCAGGGCCGGGTGGCGAGTTCCGGCACCGAGGTCGTAGCAGTCGGCGCCGAGACCGGTCAGCGCGTTCCCCGGGCGCAGTTCTTTGTCTCAAGCAACGGCGGCCGGTCGTGGCGCCTGGGCAGCGTGACCGCTGCGGGGGGCGGAACGCCGCCGCCCGGACACGCGGCCCGCTTTGTCGTCGGCGGAGCTGGTGAATGGGCCGCCATCGGCCCCGACTCGATCTGGACCAGCGCCGATGGCCAGGCGTGGACGCTTACGTCCGCCACCGGCTTGCCGCAGCAGGCCGGCGACCAGATCACGGTGCTGAAGCGCACCGGCAGCGGCTTCATCGCCGCCGGAGCGAACGTGCCGAACGGGAACCAGGCGGCGGCGACCCCGGTGATCTTCCTGTCCGCCAACGGAATCAACTGGCATCGGCTCGGCGCGGGCCAGCTCCATCTCGCCGCCGGCCAGGGCCGGGCGCTCGACCTCAGGCTGGCAGCGGCCGACGGGAAGCTGATCCTGATCGCGGGAGACATCGCGACGCCAACGGCCGTGGGAACCGGCAGGTCCAGGCACATGGTGACGGTCCGGACCGGCGGTGCCTGGCTCAGCGACGACGACGGCCGGAGCTGGACACCGGCCTCGGTGCCGGCCGGGCGCGGCGAAACAGCCGAGTTCTCCGACGCGGCCGCCACCGCAGCAGGATTCCTGCTGGTCAGGCCCGCGGTGGTAGACGGCGTCCCGGCCGCCGACGTGTACCGGTCCGGCAACGGGACGAGCTGGACGCTGGCGGCGGCTCTGACGACTCCCGCCGGTTTCATCCCCGGTCTGATGAACGGCGGCCCCGACGGCGCCGTGCTCGCCGGCCGGTCCGGCCAGACGCTGACCACCTTCCTCTCGCCGGACGGCGCCAGGTGGCGGCAGGCCCTGGCGTTCGGCAGCGCCAGCAGCGAAGCAGTGTCGGGCGTGGCGGTGACCGGAGCAGGCGCCGTGCTCGCGGCCGGGATGAGCACCGCCCAGCCGGGCAACGGCCAGCAGCTGATCACGGTGACCGCCGCCGCGGGCGGCGCGAGGAGCCTCAGCCTGTCGGCGATCCCCGGCGCGGTGGAACCTCAGCTTGCCGTCAACGCCGTCGCGGCCCAGGGCGGCACGCAGGTAGCGGTCGGCAGCGCCAACGGCTTCCCCGCGGCCTGGATATCCGCCGACGGCGGCCGCACCTGGCAGCGCGGTACGGGCCAGTCCCCCGCCGTGCTTGACCGGCCGGGAATCCAGCAGCTGACCAGTGTCACGCACGGTAGCGCCGGGTGGCTGGCCGTCGGCGGCGTCACCGCCGGAGCCCCGCAGCATCCGGTCATACTCGCCGCGGCCGACGGCACCACCTGGTCCGCCGTCGATGCCCAGCCCGCCTTTGCCGGAGGAGGTCTTTACACCCGGCAGGCGGCCGCCGACCGCGGGGTGTACGTGATCGTCGGATACCAGCAGGTGCCCGAGACGACGATCACAGCCAGCCGGAGAACGGTCCGCTCAACCCGCACGATCGCCACGGCGTGGTGGTCGGCCGGGCTAACCGGCTGGCACCGGGCGGGCCTCGCGGCCGCAGGTGCGCTGGACGGCGACGGCAGCAGCCAGATGCTGGCGGTCACCGCGACCGCGGACGGCTTCGTCGGGGTAGGCGCCCACGATGCTCGTCCCGCAGCCTGGATGACACGCGACGGAAGCACCTGGACCCAGGCCGGCCTACCGCTCCCGGCAGGCGCCGCAAGTGCGGTGCTTGAGCACATCGCCGCAAACGGCCGCACCGTGGTGGCGATAGGCATGGCGCAGACCGCGGCGGGGCAGGTGCCGTTCGCCGTCCAGTCGGCCGACGGTGGCGCTAGCTGGAAGGAGACGGACCTGCCGATGCCGGCCGGCACCACACGGATCACCGCGGGCAGCATACAGGTCACCGCGCTGGCCGCGGCCGACGGCGGCTTCGCCGGCACGGGAACCTTCGGCACCACGCCGGGCCAGCAGGACGTGGTGATCTGGACATCCCCGGACGGGACCACCTGGAAGGCGTCAGCCCCGGCCGGCCGGGGCCTGGCCGGCCCCGGCGTTCAGGCGATCACCGGCCTCACCGCATCCGGCAGCATGCTGACCGGGGTCGGATTCACCGCCTCCCCCGCCAGCGAGCAGCCCATCCTCTGGCGGTTCCGGATTCGCTGAAAGCCAGGCCACTAGGGATCTGGTGATCATCGGTGCGCCGCGCAGGCACGGGTCGATCGGCTGGATCCGGCAGGGGATCGAATCGGTCAACTACACCCTCAAGGGCCAGCTCGACCTGGAACGCCACGTCAGCTTTGACTAGGTGGCAGTGAGTCCTGAGGCCGTATGTCGACGAGGACCGGGTCACCGACGCGGATGAGGCCTGGCCGCACAGTCGTTCCGTAAACGCCGGCCCGGGCCTGCCGGGTAGTGCCGATCACCTTGAGCAGGTGCGAATCGGGCAGGCCGCTGGCCGGATCCACGTTGACGATGACGCATCGCGAGTCTCTGCGGTCGATCCGCACGACGGCAGCCCCGATCCGGACGGCGTACCCGACCCAGCCATCCTCCTCGAACGGAGCGCCCGAATCGAGCGTCACGACGACGTTCGGCCGGAATCGAAGCTCGTTGCCTGGCACGTGGGCAAGCTGCGCAACGTAGTTAGACATCTCAGGGAACTCGCGAATCGTGTGCCACGGGAACCCGCTGCCCTGGGAGTCCGGGCGGACGAACGCCCACCGGCGATCCCCGGCCAGGCCAGCCCAGGAAATGTCCGTGCTGGCGAGAGCCTCCCCGCCATCGACTTCACCGGGTAACGCCAGAGCCCGCTCACAATGCCCGCCTGCACATGACTGCGGTCGGTCGGGCGTGCTTCCACGGTTTCGCCTCCTCGGAGGCGCCCTTCGTGGAGACCGCGCTCGAGCGTGGCGGACGAGGTCCGCCGCAGCGCCTCTCGAGCGACACGTCAAGAATAAGCGGCCGCGGACCCCACATAAAGGGCGACAGCTCGCCGGCCTGGCGACAGCCGAGGACCAGCGGCCCCGTCGCCGTCCCTTCTTTCTGTACGCGATTAATCTCACCTTGGCAGACCGGCTACAGGGACCGCGAGGTAATTCACGCCGTGCGTCCCGGCAGGACGGAGCCGCCTTTAGGACGCAGCCGGTAGCTAACGCCCAAGGTGGCTAGCCAGGAAGACCAGTGATGGCGGCTCCTGGGCCAGGAAAAACGGGGTGGTGTGGCAGCCCGGGCCGAAGTCAAGCACGGCTCCGGCGGGGAGCGCGCGGGCGAGCGCCTGCGCTCCCGGGTAGAAGGGGTCGTCGTATCCGGATGCGACCCGCACCGGAACCCGGGCGAGCGCGGCGGCGTGCGTCACGGCGTCGCCTGCGGCGAAGGCTGCAGCCGAGGCGTAGGCGCCGGCGTTGGCCTGCCTGGCCTGCGCGTAACTGGTCCAGATGGCCGGGCTGATCGCGGCCACCGCGGTGATGAGGTGCGGATACTTCTCGGCCAGCAGCAAGGCGCCGTAACCGCCCATCGAGATGCCCATCGCCCCGATCCGCTGCGGCGACCGCCCCAGGCCGAGCCGCTGGCAGAGCGGGATCAGCTCACCGATCACCATCGCCATCGGGTTGTCTCCCGGATGAGGGTTCCAGTAGCCATCACCGCCATCGACCGTGACCATCGATACGGGCCCGCTGTTCGTGACCGCCAGGGCTTGGGCCGGCGACATGCCGACCAGGGCGCTGGCGTGGTTTTCGCCGTAGCCGTGGAGCATGATCACCAAAGGCAGCCGCTCTCCCTGGCGATGCCCCGGCGGGTAGGCGACCGTGTACCCGACCCTCCGGTGCCGTGCCGCCGAGTAGAACGTGCCGGAGAACGAGGGCCCGGAGGGCGGAAAGACCAGGTGCGGGGCGGGGACCGAACACGCGCCTTCGACGCCATCGAGCACCGTCTTACCCGGCAGGATGCCGCGGGAGACAAGCTCGACCCCGGTGACCCCGGCGACGGCCAGGGCTGCGACCCCGCCGAGCCCGGATCCCAGCATCCGGCGCCGCGTCCAGCGCCGCGGTCCGGTCTGGCCTTCCCTGCCGGTCTGGCCTTCCCGGCCGGCCTGGTGACGCGCCGTCACTCGTCCTCGCCTCGTTTAGCGCGATCCGCCTCGGTTTTCTGGCGATCTGCTGCTGAGGATCATAGCTGTCACCCGCCAGCAGACAGCAGCAGCTGAGCAATCACGGCCGGTCTTCTCAACCCCTCGCCAGAACCCGCCAAGGTCCCGAACGCTTTCCTGCCGGATGCGGCTTCGGACCTGATCCGCATGAAAACAGCACCATGCCCCTTCTATTTGTGCAGGTTGCCACAACCATGCACAAACCAGGTCCGGGCGGGACGCTGGTCGGAGCAGCGGATGGTGCGAATGGGAAGAGGGGGTCTTGCGGGCCAGGACGGACTGGGCCGCGGAGCATGCTGGGGACAGGCGGGAACCTGGGGACAGGCGGGACCCTGGGGACTAGCGGACGCCGCCGGATGAATGCCGGGCTCGCTCGTCCTGCTCTTTCAGCACGGCGTCAAGCCGCCGCCGGATCAGCGTCCGTACCTCGGCGTGCTCGGGCAGCTTCTTCAGCGCGCGTTCGAGCTGGCCCCGGTAGTCGCGAAGCTCGTACGTCGTCAGGGCGTGCACCGGGTGCTTCGGCTGTTCGACGTTCACAGGCTTGGCGTCCACCTTGACTATTCCTTCGCGGCATCTGGCGTCTTGGCTGGATCACCTGTCCGAGCGGCTACACGGTCGGGTTAGTTCACGCCGGATAGGTGATCCTGTAGCCAGGCTGTCAGCTCAGGACTACCGTAAGAAGTGAGCGGGTTACAACCCGCAAGCATCCGTGCCTGTGTGCAAACGTCGTGGCCAGGACGCAAACGGCGGCAAAGGAGGTGCCCGTGCCTGCGGCGCGTGACCTTGATCCTGGTGCCTCTCCCGCGCATTTCTACGGGGCCGAGGTAAGGCACGCCCGGACATCGGCAGGCATGACCCTGGCCGAGCTGGGCGCGCTGGTGCCGTGCGACGCCTCGACGGTGAGCCGGATCGAGTCTGGCCTGCTCGGCCCTTCGGAAAGATTCGCTGCCGCGTGTGATGAGGCCTTCCCGAACATGAACGGGTGGTTCACCAGGTTCTACGGGGACTCCCGGACATGGGCAGCGCCTTACCCGAGATGGTTCGCGGACTGGGTCAAAGCCGAACGCGAGGCGGTTACCCTCCGGACCTGGGAACCACTACTGATACCCGGCTTGCTCCAGACCGCCGAGTATGCCCGTGCGTTGTTCAGGGCCTGGTCTGCCACTGGCGACGAGGACGAGGTTGAGCAGCTCGTCACCGCGCGGCTTGACCGGCAGTGCATCTTCGACCGGTCCAAGCCCCCGTCATTCTGGGCGGTGATGGACGAGGGTGTCCTGCGGCGCTGTATCGGCACCCCCGAGGTGATGCAAGGCCAGCTCTTGCACCTAGCCGAGATGACCGAGCGGCCGATGATCAAGGTCCACGTGATCCCGTCCGAGGTAGGCGCGCATATCGGCCTGCTGGGTGCGTTCGCAATTGCCGGGTTCGCGGACGACGCGCACGGCATCGTCTACTTCGAGTCTCCGGATGAAGGAGAGACATCCAGGGATTCCGCGACGATAGCTAAGATCGTTTTGAAGTTCGATACGTTAAGGTCTGAAGCGCTCCCGCGTGGAGCTACCCGAAACTTGATCATGAAAGAAGCTGAGGAGCAGAGACGTGATATGGCGTAAGTCCAGCTACAGCGGCGGCAACGGCGGCAACTGCATAGAGGTCGGCTCCGGCCAGGACGCGGTCGTGGTCCGGGACACCAAGCAGGCTGACAGTGGCCCCATGCTCAGGTTCGATCCCCTGGCCTGGCGCAGGTTCGCTGACCGTCTGAAGTCGAGCTAACCCTTGGGGAACCCCCCGGCGTCCTGCTCTGTCGAGCGCGCCGGGGGGGTTTGTCATGTCGTGGTGCTGACCTGCCGCCCTGCGGTTAGCCGACCCGGTGGCCCGGGCCGGTGGCGCTGACCACCCTGGAAATGCAGGAAAGAGGTCCACGCCGCAGCTTCGGCTGCTCGCCTCCACCGTGCAGGGACCGTCGACCTTCTTCGAGTCCTGGTGGGCCGAGGCGAACCCCCAGCCCGTGTCGCGGGCGGATATCGCCAACTCCGGGGCCACATTCTGAACGAGAGCCATCATCGTGGATAGTTACCATCGTTATTTCGTGGCAAGTATCCACGATCTGGCCTTAGGGGCAGTCCTCGCCGCTGGCCGGGCACGATGGGTGGTTCGGGGTGGGGCGGGGCGGGTTCCGGGTGGGGCAGTTGGGTGACCGGGGAACAAGCGGCCCGGGGGCTTTGTTGCAGCCTGTGCATCGATGATCTGACCGCAAAATTACGCTCCCTGCAACGTTATATTGGCTGCATCATGACACTGGCATCTGAACCCGCTTCGCTCCTGGAACCGCGCTCGTCGCTGCGGGAGCGGAAGAAGCTGGCGACCCGCCGCGGCATCCGCCGGGCCGCCCTCGAGCTGATCGCGGAGCGGGGCTTCTCGCACGTCACCGTCGAGGACATCGCGGCGGCCGCGGACGTGTCGCCGCGCACCTTCTTCAACTACTTCCCGTCCAAGGAAGCGGTGCTTTTCGGCGCCGATCCGGGCCGGGCCGAGGAGCTGCGGGCCCGCCTGGTCCATGACCTGCCGGGTCACAGCGCCCTGGAGGTGCTGCGCGTGGTCCTGACCGAACGGGCCCGCCAGCTGGCCGCCGAACTGGCGGAGCTCGGCGGCGACCCAGCTCACTGGGCCGCTCAGATGAAGGCCGCGCACGGCGATCCGCAGCTGCGGGCGGCGCAGGCCTCGCACATGGCCCAGGTGGAATCCAGCTTCGCCGGCGCCCTGGCCGAACGGCTCGGCACCGATCCGGACCGCGACCCTTACCCCCTGCTGCTGGCCAGCGCGGCCACCGGCGTGCTCCGGGCGACCATGTCGTTCTGGGCGGCGGCCGGCGGTACCGTGCCCCTCGATCAGCTGGCCGACGCCGCGTTCCTGGCGCTCGCGGACGGGTTCCCGGAAAACTGCGCGCTGCGCGACCTGGCCCAGGCGACCGGGCCCCCGCCGGGCGGCACACCACAAGCTGATCCTCAGAACTGCGAAACCGAAAGGACGACCACAGATGAGCATGTCTAGCTCCTCCGCCGGGGGACCCTCGCCGGAGCAGGCCGGCGACGGGGCGGCGGTGACCGGTAACGGCGCGCGGCCCGATTTGTCGCGCCGCGCGATCCTGCTCATCATCGGCGCCCTGATGCTCGGGATGTCGCTGGCGGCGCTGGACCAGACGATCGTCTCCACCGCGCTGCCGACGATCGTCGGCGACCTGAAGGGCGGCTCGCACATCGCCTGGGTCATCACCGCCTACCTGCTGGCCACCACGGTCTCGACCCCGTTGTGGGGCAAGCTCGGCGACCAGTACGGCCGGAAGATCTTCTTCCAGGCCTCGATCGTGATCTTCCTGGTGGGTTCGGTGCTGTCCGGGCTCAGCCACTCCATGGTCGAGCTGATCGCGTTCCGCGCGATCCAGGGCCTGGGCAGCGGCGGCCTGATGGTCGGCGCCCAGGCGATCGTCGGCGACATCGTCTCGCCCCGCGAGCGTGGCCGTTACGTGGGCCTGTTCGGCGCCGTCTTCGGCGTGGCCAGCATTGTCGGCCCCCTGCTCGGCGGCGTGTTCGTCGACAACCTGACCTGGCGCTGGATCTTCTACATCAACGTGCCGATCGGGATCATCGCGCTGATCGTAGTGGCCAGCCAGGTGCCGGGCACGCTCAGCCGGGTGCACCACACCATCGACTACCTCGGCACGGCCGTGCTGTCCCTCGCCGCGACCTCGTTCATCCTGCTCACCAGCCTGGGCGGCACCACCTACGGGTGGAACTCGGCCCCGATCTGGATCCTGGGGGTGGCCGGCGTCGTGCTCGTCGGCGTGTTCGTGGCGGTCGAGCGCCGGGCCGCCGAGCCGGTGCTGCCGCTGCACCTGTTCAAGCTGCGCGCGTTCTCGGTGACCAGCGTGGTCGGCTTCATCGTCGGCTTCGCGATGTTCGGCGCGATCACCTACCTGCCGGCGTTCTACCAGGTCGTCCGGGGCATCTCGCCGACCCTGTCGGGCGTGCGGCTGCTGCCGCTGATGGCCGGCCTGCTCATCGTCTCGATCGGGTCCGGGCAGGTCATCAGCAAGACCGGCAAGTACCGGTTCTGGCCGATCGCCGGCGCCGGGCTCATGACGCTCGGCCTGTACCTGCTGTCGCTGGTGGGCGTCGGCACCTCCTCCTGGCTGGGCGCGCTGTACATGCTCGTGCTCGGGATGGGCATCGGCGGCGTCATGCAGGTGCTGGTCATCATCGTGCAGAACGCGGTGCCGCATAACGAGCTGGGCGTCGCCACCTCGGGCGCGACCTTCTTCCGGTCGATCGGCGGCTCGTTCGGGACCGCGATCTTCGGCGCCATCTTCTCCAACGTGCTGGTCGGCAACCTGGCCAGGCACCTGCACGGCGTGCACCTGCCGGCCGGGTTCTCCAGCGCGAACGCCACGCCGGCCCTGCTGTCCCACCTGCCCGCGGCGGTCCACCTGGGCTTCGTGAGCGGTTACGCCGAGTCGATCCAGACGGTCTTCATCGTGGCCGTCCCGATCGCCGCGCTGGCCTTCCTCGGCACCTGGCTGATCCCGCAGGTCGAGCTCAGGAAGTGGACCCCCGCCGAGTCGGTCCCGGCCGCCGAGCCGGGGACCGATGAGACCCTGGAGGCGCTGGACTCGCGGCAGGCGTAAACCCGGCGACCGGCTGAGCCGGTCCGGCCGTCGCGGGTTCAAGACCAAGGGTTCAAGACCAATCAGGTGCCGAACGGGCCGTGGTGACAGCTGTACGCAGAGCTGTTACCACGGCCCGTTCAGCAATATGACCTTCGTGAAACCGGCCGGGGCATGAACGGGGCGCCCTTATGCTTAATAGCCTGCCGGACTCCTGACGCCACGCACGACGCGCTCCGCCCGGCATTCGCCGCCCCCGACCCCGGCGGCACATCTGCCAGCCCGACCGCAATGTCGCGATGCGCCTCGGAGGAGTTCCGCTGTGCCATACCCCGGATCAGACACGGTGCGCCGCGTGCCCACCGGCCGGATATCCCGGCTGAGACGAATGCTGGCCGGGAGCAACACGCTCAGGCGGCCGGTGGACCGGATCGAGGGCGCGATCCTGATGGCGCTGCTGGCCGTCTTCGGCGTGGCCGTGGCCGTGGCGTCCATCGTCGGCAGCCACACGTACCAGTCGCAGCATACGGCGGTGGCCAGCCTGCGCCCGGCCACGGCCGTGCTGATCAAGCGCGGGCCGTCGGCCGGCAGCCTGCCCCGCCTCGGGCAGGTGCAGGCGAGCTGGCGAGGCCAGATCGGAAGAGCACACGTCTGAAC
>OCZT010006802.1_pt1 | contig 11283 bp, 9 predicted proteins | sample 1539031 | NCBI WGS metagenome assembly OCZT01 (sample SAMEA3539308, study PRJEB22396) | soil metagenome | biome: tundra; feature: field; material: soil | place: USA | collected 2010-05 | depth 0.15 m
CCCCAGCCACGAGCGGTCTTCTAAATACTGCTTGACGGCCTCTTCCAGCAGTTCGGCAGGCTCCCTTCTTTGGGCGCGCGCAGCATCTTCCAACTGTTTTGCCAGTTCGCCGGAAAGCGGCAGGTTGGTTGTCGACATGGCGTCTTCGGTACTATTGTCGCACGTCAGCCAACCGACTCTATCACCGGTCGTTGGGAGAAATGTGAGCCGTTGTGGAGTCTGGCTTTGCATCGGTGGGCTACTCCAAAGTTGCCCACTACCCGTCGTTCAGCTAGCCGTTAGGACCTTGCCCGTGGGCGCCCGATTCGCAAGTCGATTATGAGATGGAGGAGGTCGCGGAGAAGCACAGACCCTATTTTAGCGAGACAGCGGAGATTGGCGACGAGTGGAGGATTTTGAGGCGTGCAAGGCGGCGGGGGCTGGGGGCTAGGACTAGAGCTGGGGGCTGAAGCGGTTGGAGCAGAGGGGTGTTGATGGAGAAGAATCGTACGAACAAAGCCAATTTCGTCGATGTCGTTTGGGCACTGTGGGTTAGGGGAGATTTTGAGGGCCGTTTCCGGGCTAGCCGTGGCGAGTTTAGTGGATAGGGCATAGCGTGCGGCTCGCGGTACGGAGGAATTGGGGCAGGGAAGCCCAGGGTCGGGCCTTGTTGGTCAGCTTTCGAGGTGGTCGAGGTGGTGCTGGTGCGCCTCCACGGTGCGTGCGAGGCTGGTGATGGCATCCATCATCTGGCCAGCGCGCACTTCGTTCTGTTCGGCGACGATCGCTAAGGTGCGAATTTTCTCGCCGGTTTCTTTGCCTTCGGCGCGTAGGGCATCTATGCCGCCGCGGAGGGACTCTATGTCGTGGGTGAGCAGCTCAACGGTGTTGCTGAGGGCTTCGTGGCGGTCTGTGAGTCTCTCGAGGCGCTCGTCTATGGTCATGCTTTTCTGTAGTATACCGTGAATGGCAATGGGGGCGAATGCCACTGAGCTTTCGGAGCTTTCAGCAGTCGGCGTACAGCTTTCAGCTTGCCGCGCCGGCGCATTTGAGAATCCGGTTGTGGTCCAGGTCTTCTTTGATGACGCTGAGCGCTCCCCTGGCTATCACACTTTCGGGAGCCGCGCCGAGAGGCGCCGACAGCCTTCGCGGAGGGTCCGCAGTGGAGGGAGCAGGCTGAGCGCCAGGAGCGGTCCGGAATCCGAAATCGTAAAGAATCCAGGTTGCGCGAGGACCTTGTCCCCTGCCAGTCGCTCGCGCGCCCATACTTCATCCCAGCTCGACGCTGGTGTTTGGGGGTGATTTCACAGTGCGGGACCGACGGATGGCATAGGTGCAGTTGCTGGGAGAAAGGGGCAGCAGGCCTTTGACTGGCGCCATTGCGTGGTCTACCTTGGAGAGAGGTGGCAAATGTTGGCAACGGTCAGCGTTGAAGAAGCGGCATCGAACTTTGCCGAGCTGCTCGCTAGGGTAACTGCCGGCGAAGAGGTGGTTATCGCCAGCGGGGGAAAGCCGGTTGCCCGTCTATCGCCGGTCGAGAAGGGCCTGCCTCGGCAGCGAATCCCCGATCTGGACAAAGGCAAGATCTGGGTGGCGCCAGACTTTGACGATCCGCTGCCCGAATTTGAGAAAGAATTCTACGGCGAATGAGGGTGCTGCTGGATACGCATGTCTTTCTGTGGTGGCTCTACGAGAGCTCGCGGTTGTCTGCGCGCGTTCGCGAGGTTCTCGCTGACGGATCGAACACGCTGCTGTTCAGTTCCGCAAGCGTTTGGGCGTTGATCATCAAGATCCAGTCTGGCAAGTTGCGCATACCGGAGGAGCCCGAGGCTTTCATCGTTGGGAGGCTCGCGTTGCACTCCATGGACAGCCTTTCCGTGAAGCTGGAACACGCAGTGCGGGTCTACACGCTTCCCGCCCATCACAAAGACCCTTTCGACCGAATACTGGTGGCACAGGCCCTCTCAGAGAGGGTACCGCTCATTACGGCCGACCCGCAGATTGCCCGGTATCCGGTTGAGGTCATATGGTGAGCCAGGCTACCTGATCCACCCGCGCGAGCAGGCGGCGGCAGCCTTCGCGGAAGATTTCCGGCTCCGTCAGCAGGCTGAGCACCAGGAAGGCTTCGGATTCGAAATCGAAGAAGAAGCCTGGCTGTACCAGGACGTTGTCTTTCTCCAGCAGTTCGAGCGCCCATTCTTCCTCGCGGCGGATGCGCGGCACTTGCAGCGTGGCGTACCAGCCGCCTTCGACCGCCAGCATACGGCATGGCGATTCGGCGGCGATCGCAGATTCGAGCCACGCCAAGTTTGCGCGCACTCGCGCGGCGATCTGCGTCTGAACGCCTTTGCCCAGTTCCAAAAGGCGCGGCGCGGCTTGCTGCACGGGGGTGCTTACGGAAAGATACGTGTCCGCGATCCACTCCAACTTGTCTTTTGCTTCGGCGCGCGCGGCCGCGGGTCCGGAGATGACGATCCAGCCGAGCTTCATTTGGGGCAGGCCCGCGATTTTGGAAAGCCCGGTCATGGAAAAGGCCAGCGCTTCCGTGACGCCGGCCAGGGTGCGCACCCGGTTCGGGTCTTCCGTGAAGGCGTAATCGGCGAAGACTTCATCTGAGATGAGCGTCAGCCCGAGCGACTGGAGGAACCGCAACTCATCGCGCTTGAGGAACGATCCCGTCGGATTGTTCGGGTTCACCAGGACGATGGCCCGCGTCCGCCCGGTGACGGCCGCCGCCAGCGCATGGTCATCGATTGACCAGGCGATCGACCGGCCGCCGTGGTAGACCAGCGGATAGGGAACCACGCGCAACGATTCCATGGTCGCGAGAAACTCGAACAGCGGATACGATGGCCGCGGCACCAACACCTCATCTCCAGGATCGGCCAGCAGCTTAAAAAGGTACGCATACGCTTCGCTGGTGCTGGCGGTGAGCAGAACGCGGTCCGGCGCGACCGTGTGACCCGCCTCCGCGTAATAGCGGCACACGGCTTCGCGCGCCGCCAGCGATCCGGCAGGCTGAGGATCGTACCGCAACGCGCGCGGGTCGGCCAGCGCTGCCACGATCTCCTCGGGATACGAAAAGCCCGCGTGGGGGGGGTTCGATTCGGTCAGGTCCAGAAGCTCAACGCCCGCGCGGCGCTTCTCCCCGAGGAGACGGGTCAGGCGGTTGGGGGCGAGGTCCCAGTGAAATCGCGACGAAAACATGGAATGATAGGCTTGATTATATGGCCTTTCGCGGAGTGGATTACTTTTGTATCGATTCTCTGTTCAATGAAGAAGAACTGCTGGTGCGGCAGACGGCGCGTCAATTCGTGGACGATCGCGTGCTGCCGGCCATTCGCGACTGCTATCGCGATGCGCGCTTCCCCAGCGATCTGGTGCCTGAGATGGGCCGGCTGGGCTTCTTCGGCGCCAACCTGGAGGGTTACGGCTGCGCCGGCATGAGCAACGTGGAGTACGGGCTGATCATGCAGGAGCTGGAGCGCGGCGATTCCGGGATGCGCAGCTTCGTCAGCGTGCAGGGCGCACTGGTGATGTACCCGATCTTCACGTACGGCTCCGACGAACAGAAGCAGAAGTGGCTGCCGCGCCTGCAAAGCGGCCAGGCGGTGGGGTGCTTCGGACTCACCGAGCCGGACTTCGGCTCCAACCCCGCCGGCATGCGCACCACCGCGCGGCGCGATGGCGGCGATTGGATTCTGAACGGCGAGAAGACCTGGATTACCAGCGGCACGTCGGCCGATGTGGCGATTGTGTGGGCGCGCGCCGAGGAAGGCATCCGCGGATTTCTAGTAGAGAAGGGCGCGCCCGGATTCACGTCGTCGGACATTCACGGCAAATGGTCGATGCGCGCGTCGGTGACGTCCAGCCTGTCGCTGGCCGATTGCCGCGTTCCGGCGGGCGCGATGCTGCCGGGCGCGAGGGGTCTGAAGGGACCGCTCGGTTGCCTTTCGCAAGCGCGCTACGGGATCGGCTGGGGCGTGCTGGGCGCGGCCATGGATTGCTACGAAACGGCTCGCCAGTACGCGATCCTGCGCAAACAATTCGACGGCCGGCCCATCGCGTCGCACCAACTTGTGCAGGAGAAACTGGCCTGGATGATCACGGAGATCACCAAGGCGCAATTGCTGGCCGTGCAGGCCGGCCGGCTGAAGGATCAAGCGAAGCTGGAGCCCGCACACATCTCCATGCTGAAGCGGAACAACGTGGCGATTGCGCTGGACTGCGCGCGGCTCAGCCGGGATCTGCTGGGCGCCAACGGAATCACCGACGAGTACCCCATCATGCGTCACTTATGCAATCTGGAAACCGTGAAGACTTACGAGGGAACCGACCATATCCACGCGCTGGTGATTGGAGAAAGGGTTACGGGCATCGCCGCGTACAAGTAGTTAGACGGACAGGCCAGGAGGCCTGTCCCACAACATAATGCTTCTCTACGCCCTTACTATCCTGGTGAGCGCTTTCCTGCTGTTCCAGGTACAGCCCGTCATTGCCCGCATTATCTTGCCATGGTTTGGCGGCTCGGCAGCGGTGTGGACTACCTGCCTGCTGTTCTTCCAGTCTGTTTTGTTGCTGGGGTATTTGTACTCGCACTGGCTGTACCGGAAGCTGCGGCCGCCGGCGCAGATGCTGGCGCATATCCTGCTATTGGCGGCGAGCCTGATGGTGTTGCCAGTCTGGCCTGCGGCGTCCTGGAAGCCCACCGGCGCCGAGGACCCTACTGCGCGCATCCTGCTGCTGCTGGCGGTCACCGTGGGGCTGCCATATTTCCTGCTTTCGACCACCGGTCCGCTCTTACAAGCCTGGTACGCACGCCGGTACCGGGGCGCGATGCCTTACCGGCTTTATGCGCTATCGAATGCCGGCTCGATGTTCGCCCTGATCAGTTACCCGGTGCTGTTCGAGCCATGGCTGGGCGCGCGCCACCAGGCGCTCGGTTGGTCGTGGGCATATGGCGTCTTCATCCTGCTGTGTGGCGCCACCGCGTGGCTGGGACGGGAAAGCGCAGCGGCGCAGGCTGAATTGGCGCCGGATACCCGGGACCCCGCGCGCAGGACCTTCTTCTGGATCGCGCTGCCCGCCTGCGCCTCGATCCTGTTATTGGCGATTACTAATCACCTGACGCAAAACATCGCGGCGATTCCTTTTCTCTGGATACTGCCGCTGAGCCTCTATTTGCTCAGCTTCATACTGTGCTTTGAAAGCGCGGGGTGGTACCGGCGCACGGTGTTTCTGGGCTTATTTGCGGTGGCGGTGGGCGGGATGGCGTATGCGCTTTCGCCGGAGTTCCAAAACAACCCGGTCAAGGTGACGATCCCATTCTTCGCGGTGGGCCTGTTTATTTGCTGCATGGTCTGCCACGGGGAATTGGCGCGCTTGAAGCCGCACCCCAGGCGGCTGACATCCTTTTACGTGACGATTGCGCTGGGCGGCGCGCTGGGGGGAGTCTTCGTCGCGCTGATCGCGCCGCGCGCGTTCTCCGGATTCTACGAACTGCCGTTGGGGCTGGCGGCATGCGCATTCGTGGTTCTGGCGGTCTTGCGCGCCGATCCGGAGAGCGGCCTGGGAGGCTCCTGGAAACGGCCCGTCCCGCTGGCTGCCGCGTTTTTGACTTTGGCCGTGGCGGGGTATCTGGGATTCGTCATCCACGGGCGCGGCAGATCTGCGCGCTTGATGGTGCGGAACTTCTATGGCGGCTTGAAAGTAATGGACGAGACTGCCGACGATAGCGACGAACCGGTGCGCAGACTGATGCACGGGACCATCACGCACGGCGAGCAATATCTGAATCCAAAGTTCCAGGGACGGCCCACCACTTACTATGGTCCGAACTCCGGCGTGGGCCGCGCCATACGGCAGGATCAGGAAAGCGGTCCGGTGCGCGTGGGCGTGATCGGACTGGGAACCGGCACGCTGGCCGCTTACGGCCGTGCGGGCGACTATTTTCGGTTCTACGAAATCAATCCGCTGGTCTTACGGCTGGCCACTACGCAGTTCACTTTTCTCAAGATCTGCAAGGCCCGGCTGGACGTGGCGCTGGGCGACGCGCGGCTATCGCTGGAGCGCGAACCGCCGCAGAATTTCGACGTCCTGGCAGTGGACGCGTTTTCGAGCGACGCCATCCCGGTGCATCTGCTCACGCGCGAAGCCTTTATTTTGTACTTCCGGCATTTGAAGCCGGACGGCGTGCTGGCGGTGCACGTGTCGAACAAGCATCTGAATCTGACTCCGGTGGTGAAGCTGGCCGCCGGGTCGCTCGGGAAGGAGGCACGCCTGGTGGATACCGAGGACGAAGAGAACGACGTGTTCGGGTCCACCTGGGTGCTGATGACTTCCAGCGCCGGCTTCTTCGATGGACCGCTGATCCGCACGGCGGCGGTGGCGGTGCCGCTGCCGCGGAAGATGCGGATGTGGACGGACGACTATAGCAATCTATTTCAAATTTTGAAGTAGCTATCAGCTATCAGCTTTCAGCGGTCAGCTTTCAGAGTTTGCAGAAGACCCGACAGCATGCGTTTCAGTTCAGTGGCGCGCTGGGGTGCTCCCGGCATGAAAGTCTCGTGGCAGGTCACAGGCGTTCGACACGATGCTTACGCCCAGGCGAACCCGTTGGCCGTGGAAGTGGAAAAGCCAGCCAACGAGCGCGGCTTCTATATCAATCCTGCGCTCTATGGGCAACCGGAAGAAAAACAGATCGAGTGGGGCCGGTTTCCGGCCAAGATGCGCCGGCTCAAAGAGAAGCGTGTCGCGCCGAGCAATCTGGCGTCGGGCAAGAAGTAGGGAAGCCCGCAGTTCGGCGGAGTTCGGTGGGGAGTCGTTCGCGAAGCGAACGACTCCGAGTGCGGGTGTAATATGGGGAACAGAAGAGCCGCGGACCGTCCCAGCCTTCAGCCGGGGATCCGTCTTTCGTCATATGCGTCTGTCAGGCCGCGTGCTGTCGTTGTTTATCCTGCTTCTTGCATGGCCCGCTCGCGCGCCGGCGAAGCGGTTGCCCGTAAGGGTCTATACTACTGCGGACGGGCTGCCGTGTAACCAGATCTACCGTATCGTCCCGGATTCCCGCGGCTTCTTATGGGTGTGCACCACCGAAGGCCTGTCACGGTTCGATGGATACGAATTCACCACCTACGGGACGGACCAGGGACTGCCTCGAAGCGCCGTCTTCGATCTGATCGAAACGCGCAGCGGGGATTACTGGGCCGCCACGAGCGGCGGCTTGTGCCGCTTCCACCCCGGCCCGCAATCCGGCCCCATGTTTCGCCCCTACCGCGTCACCGGCGACCCGAAGACCGAGTTCGCACGCGCGATTCTCGAGGACCGGACTGGCGCCATCTGGTGCGGCACCCACGATGGTCTGTACCGGCTCGAACCACCGGATTCGGCACGCTTGATCGACCTTGGAATGCCACGCGGAAACCGCTACCAAATGGCGGTCCACGCATTATTGGAAGACCGGGACGGGGCCATATGGGCCGGTACGGGAAGCGGTCTTTACCGGCGGAGAAGGGACGGCCAAACCCGGCGTTACACCACCCAGGATGGTCTGCCGGATGACGACGTTTCCGCGGTGCTGGAGGATCGCCAGGGGCAGATCTGGATCGGCTGCGCGACCGGTCTTTGCCGGACTCTTCCGCATCCCGCCGCGAGCGCACGCCTCGTGGCTCGCGTCTTCACCACCAAGGATGGGCTTTCGGGCAACTTCGTCAACGCAATTCTCGAAACGTCCGAAGGCAGGCTTTGGTTCAGCAGTTTCGGGGGGCTAAGCGAATTGACTTCCATCGCGGAGCCGGATCACCCCCACTTTCAGAACTACAGGGCGGCCGAGGGCCTGAGCGACCGGGGTGTAGGAACGCTGGCGGAGGACCGCGAACGCAATCTCTGGGTGGGCGGCGATGGCGCCATCAAGATTGCCAGCAGGGGCTTCACTACTTATGGGCTGCCCGATGGCATCCACGATCCGAACATCACCTCGATCTTCGAGGACCTGGCGGGAGACCTCTGTGTCCTGAGCGAGGAACTCCATGGGTTGTGGATCAACCGGTTGGATGGCCAGCGCTTTCGGGCGACGAAGCCCAAGTTTCCCCCCGCCATCCATTACTTCGGCTGGGGTTGGAACCAAACGGCGCTTCAGGATCGCGCGGGTGAATGGTGGATTGCCACCGGCGCCGGGCTGCTGCGCTTCCCCAAGGTCGCAAGCATCGAACAACTGGCTCGCACCTCCCCGAAGGCGTTTTACAATGCGCGGAACGGGTTGGTACCGGACGACGTGTTCCGCCTGTTCGAGGACTCCGCCGGCGATATCTGGTTTTCCACCGCCGCGGACCGCGGCCCCCGCAATGGCCTCAGCCAATGGATGCGGGCGACCGGCTCTTTCCGCGATCATTCCTCGGTTACGAACAGCTTGGCTAAGGTCTTTCGCCAGGACCGCCAGGGCGCCCTCTGGATCGGCTTCAATAGCGGGCTGGCTCGCTATCGCAACGGGCGCTTTGAATTCTTCGCGGTGGCCGACGGGTTGCCGGCGGGCGACATCAATGACCTGTATCTCGACCGTTCCGGGCGGCTCTGGATCGCCAGCACCGACGGTGGCCTTGGCCGTATCGACGATCCGGGAGCGCCGCACCCGCATATCGTTACCATTAGCACCGCCCAGGGTCTCTCCGGCAACGCCGTGCAATGCATCACCGAAGATCTCTCGGGCAGGATCTACGTGACAACCGGGCACGGTGTCGACCGGCTGGACCCCGATGGGGGCGGCATCCGGCACTACACCACAGCCGACGGGCTCAGCCCGGGCGAGTTCCAGGCCGCCTACCGCGACCGCTACGGGACACTCTGGTTTGCCACGCACCTGGGACTCTCGCAACTGGTCCCGGAACCCGACCGCCCCCGCTCCGCGCCACCCATTCTGATCACCCGTGTGAGCGTCAGCGGAACGGCATACCCGATTTCCAGCCTAGGCGAGAGCCAGATCTCCGGACCGGTGCTCTCCCCCGGTCAGAATTTCATCCAGTTCGATTTTGTCGGCCTGGGCTTCGGCGCGGGCGAAAAGCTGCGCTACCAGTACCGCCTGGAAAGCGCTGCAGATGACTGGAGCGCCCCGGCGGAGAATCGCAGCGTGCATTACGCCAGCCTCTCCCCCGGCCGGTACCGGTTTCTGGTCCGCGCCTTGAACGCACAAGGCCTGGGCAGCGCCCAGCCGGCCGCGGTTTCCTTCACGGTTCTGCCGCCTTTTTGGATGCGGTGGTGGTTTGTCCTGGCGGCCGGAACCGCCCTGGCCATGCTGCTCTATGCCGCACACCGCTACCGGCTGGGGCGGCTCCTCGAACTGGAACGCGTGCGCACGCGCATCGCCACCGACTTGCACGACGATATCGGAGCCAGCCTGTCGCAGATCTCGATCCTGAGCGAAGTCGCACGGCGCCGCGCAGGCGATGTGGACGCTTTGCAGAAGCCGCTGGCCGAGATCGCGGGCGCCTCCCGCGAGCTGCTCGCATCCATGAGCGACATCGTCTGGTCGATCAATCCCCAGCGAGACCGCTTGCGCGATCTGCTCCAGCGCATGCGCCGCTTTGCGACCGACGGATTCACCGCCCGCAATATCGAGTTCCAGTTCCACGCCCCCGAGGCGGAGTTGGAGGGGAAGCTGGATCCGGACATGCGGCGCCAGGTGTTCCTGATCTTCAAGGAGAGCGTGAACAATATTCTCCGCCACGCCGATTGCACGCAAGTGGAGATACACTTCGCCGTGGAAAAGGCCGGACTGATGCTGAGCGTGCGCGATGACGGTAAAGGATTCGACGCGACTCAGCCGCCCGCCGGCAACGGCCTGGCGAGCATGCGCCAGAGGGCGGCAAGTCTTAACGGCTCGCTGGAAATCACGGTGGATGGGGCCCGGGGAACCCGAGTCACCCTGCGTGTGCCGGGCATTACCTACCTGCACAGGTAGGTCCTGGCCTGCTCCATTGGTCTAAGCTACAGTCATATGCCATCCGCATCCGGTCCCATCAAGGTGGCCATTGTCGAAGATCACCAGAAGATCCGCGAAGGATTGATGGCGCTGATCGATGGCACCGAAGGCTTTCGCGCGGCCGGCACTTTCCGGTCCATGGAAGATGCTCTGGCCGGGATGGGACAAGATCTGCCGGACGTGGCCCTGTTGGATATCGGTCTGCCCGGTATGTCCGGGATCGAGGGCGTGCGCGTGCTGAAGGAGCGCTACCCGCACCTGCTGTTCCTGATGCTCACGGTTTACGATGACGATGCGCGCATCTTCGACGCCATTTGCGCCGGCGCCTGCGGCTATCTGCTGAAGAACACTCCGCCGGCGCGCCTGCTGGAGAGCATGCAGGATGTGATGGCCGGGGGCGCGCCGATGTCGCCGGAAGTGGCCCGCCGGGTGATCGAATTGTTCCGGGAGATGCGCCCGCCGGAACATGCCGGCTATCGCCTCACGCCGCACGAAGCCCGCCTCCTGCAATTGCTGGTGGATGGCCACAATTACAAGACCGCGGGCGTCGAAGTGGGGATGGGCGTACACGCCGTCTCGTTTCACATGCGTAACATCTATGAGAAGCTGCAGGTCCACTCCAAGGCCGAGGCTGTGGCCAAGGCCTTGCGTCATCGCATAGTCCATTAACCGGCCTTAAGGAACCTACTCACACGGGTAGGGCCTAGTCGCGCGGTTGCCCCTCATAATCTCAAGGAGGAGGGGTGAAATGTTCAGATCAACGGTTCGAAAATGCTCGGAGACGCGTACCCGGGTCAGAGTGGCATGTGGGTGGCTGCCGATCGTGCTGGCGCTGGTCGCGGCCCAATTGGCCTATCCCCAGGCGCCGCAAGTTCCCACCATACTGCAAGGCCAACTGCTGACCTCTAAAGGAGTGCCCGTTGCCAACGCCATTGTTCAATGGTCCTTCGTGGGAGCCTCCAGCCCGAGCCAGACCGGCGTCACCGACTCCGCGGGCAATTTTGCTTTTGAAATCCCGCTGAGCATTACAACTCAAGTTCAGCTCGCGACGATCGCAAATCTGTACACGGCTACGCAAACCACTGTCCAGCTCCCGCCCGGCACTACCACGCAAGTCCAGGTCAAGCTGACTCGCAGGCCAGCCGGGCAATATGGCGCCGTCCTTGGAACGGTACGGAACGCTAACGGTATGGTCATAGCGGGTGCTACAGTCTCCATCCTGGGCGCGGGAGACCTTCTGCGCACGACCACTGACAACAATGGCAAGTTCAAATTTACACCGGTAGGTTTCAATTCCAACCTCACGCTGCAAGCTTCCACCGCCGAGGCGC
>OCZT010006803.1_pt1 | contig 11281 bp, 11 predicted proteins | sample 1539031 | NCBI WGS metagenome assembly OCZT01 (sample SAMEA3539308, study PRJEB22396) | soil metagenome | biome: tundra; feature: field; material: soil | place: USA | collected 2010-05 | depth 0.15 m
ACTCGGGCGCTGCCGCCGACTCGGGCTGCGCGGCCGACTCGGGCGCTGCCGCCGGCTCGGGCGCTGCCGCCGGCTCGGGCTGCGTGAGCTGAGGCACGGCGACGATTTCTTCGGTGGTGGCGTCCAGGTCGTCCACTGCCGCAACTGCCGCAGCCATCTCCGCCGCCAGGAACTCGTCTCCCGGGTGCATTCTCAAAGATGCCGGGTCAAAGTGGAGGCGGCCCACAGGCATGGCATGATGCGGTTCGTGGCGCGGGTGAACCGGTTCACGAGCGGCGGCGGCTGCGGCGGCCGCGGCGGCAGCCAGGCGTCCGGTCTGACGCCGCTCGCGGAGTGGTCCCGTTGGTGCCGCTCCGATCTGATCCGGGCGCGTCTTGCTCCGGTCCTTCTTCGGCGTGGCCGTCGACGCGGCGGTTGCAGCCGCCGCCTTGGGACCGGGCGAGGTCTCCGATGGATCGGACGGCCTGGGCTCAGCCAGCTCGGCCGGCCTGGACTCAGCCCGTTCGGCAACCCTCGGCACGTCCGCGGCTTCGCCGACATCCTTGTTCCGCCTTCGACTCATCGACTCCAGGCGCTCAACGGCAAGCAGGGGCAACGGAGGCGGGTCGTCTTCGGCCTCACCGGTCGTCCCGCGATCTATTGAGTTCAGCAGCCGGCGCGCCAGGGTGCTGTCCGGATCCATTTCAAGCGCTCGTTCCGCAAAGGTCCGAGCCCTCCGGGCGTCGCCGCGCTCCATGGCGATGCGTGCCAGCCCGGTGACCGCGATGGCGTTGCTCGGGTCCAGCTCGATGAGCTGCCAGTAGGTCTTCTCGGCCTGGTCCAGCAAGCCGGCCGCGATGGCCTTGTCGGCCCGCAGCAACAACTCGAACATCAACCGGCCTCGCTTGGGGGGTTCACAGGGATTGATTCTCTACCAACTGGCGACTTGATATCGCCTCTCTCGCAATCTCGAGCAGGATGGCACGCTCGTTGAGCGCCGGCTCGCTGATCACCCGCTCGGTCAGCTCTTCCAGCACGCTGCCCAGAAGCCGCCCGGCCGGAAGACCGAACGCGGCTATCAGGTCGTTGCCATCGATTGCCAGTTGCTCCCTTCCGAGCACGACATTGGCTGCCAGTTCGGCCTGGACACGCGCGGTCAGTTCGGCCAGACGACCCGTGTCGGCCGGTTGCCCGCTGCCTTGGTTATCGGCTGCACGGAGCGCCAGCAGGTCCTCGATGCAGCCCGGCCCGACTCGACGGATGAAACGCCTCACGGCTGCATCGCTCCAGCCCGAGTCGTAGGCGAACATGTGGTGCCGGACCAGGTGGGCCGTCTGCTCCTGGAGGATCCTCGATGCGTGCAGCCGGTCCAGGTATTTGCGGGCCAGAGTGGCGCCGACGACTTCGTGGTTGTGGAAGTGGCCGTCGGCGAGCGTGTCCGGCTTGCCGATGTCGTGGAGAAGGGCCGCAAGTCGGAGCGGCTCTCGGTTGTCGGCGGCGTCGACGGTTCGAAGGGTGTGATCCCAGAGGTCCTCGCCCTCGATCTTGTTCTGGCCGACCCCCGGCTGGCGGGCGAGATCCGGCGCGACAACGGCCAGAAGGCCGGATTGAGCCATGAGCCGTAGCCCGACGGACGGTCGAGGCGCGGCCAGCAGCTTCAGCAGTTCGGCGCAGATGCGCTCGCCGGACAGGTGACTCGCCAGATCGGCGTTGCGGCCGATGGCGGCCAGAGTTTCGGCTTCGACTTCGAAACCGAGGGTGGCGGCCAGCCTGACGGCTCGGACCATGCGCAGGGCGTCTTCGCGGAAGCGCACGTTTGGGTCCCCGACTGCGCGAAGGAGGCGGCGCGCCAGATCCGCTCGGCCGCCGTGCGGGTCGACGAATTCCGGCTCCTCGCCGGGTCCGGCGCCCCATGCCATAGCGTTCACAGTGAAGTCCCGCCTGGACAGGTCCTCCCCGATCGAATCGCCGAACTCCACCGCGTCCGGGTGGCGGAAATCCGTGTATATGGAGTCGCGCCGGAAGGCAGTGATCTCGTACTGGGCGCCGCCGTGCCGCACCACAACCGTCCCGAAGCTGTTCTCGTAGATGGACCGCGAGAAGAGGGCCTGGACCCGCTCCGGTCGCGCGTCCGTCGTCAGGTCCCAGTCCGCGGGTTCGCGGCCCTGCAGCAGATCCCGCAAGCAGCCCCCGACTACGTACGCGGACTGGCCGCCCTGCCAGAGAGTGGCCATGATCTCCGCGACGGGCGCCGGGATCGCAGGCTGCGGTAGTGGCTCCAGCGGTGCGTTGGCGGCTTCGGCGCGGCTCGGCACCGCCGCCTGGCCCGGCTCGGCCGTCTGGCCCGGATCTGCGCCGAGCGGCTCCGGCACGCGTTCTCGCCCAGCCGCCCCGTCCATCTCCCTCGTCCCGCCCATCTCGGCCGCCCAGCGGCCTCGCTCAGTGCCCAAGGAAGATGTAGGAGCGCCAGCTCTCGTTACGCTCATCGCGCAGGTATGGGGTGAAGCGCGTGTAGACGTCGCAGCGAGGCTCGACCGGCTTGCGTGCCAGCCGCAGCCGCGCTTCGTCCAGGAGGTTCCCGCCCTTGTGGTGGTTGCAGGCCTTGCACGCCGTCACCAGGTTGTCCCATGAATGGGGCCCGCCGCGATGGCGCGGGATCACGTGATCGATGGTCAAGTCTCCGCTCTGGCGACCACAGTACTGGCAGGTGTAGCCGTCTCGGTGGAAGACCTCGCCGCGCGTCAGCTTGACGCGCGGCCTGGGCCGGCGGATCTGGTTCTGGAGGCGGATCACGGCAGGCGCGCGATATTCCGCCCGCGGCGTCCGGATCAACTGGTGGTCGTACTCGAGCACTTCGGCCCGCTCTCCGAATACCAGCCCGAAAGCACGCGGCAGATTGCACACGTTGAGCGGCTCATAGTTCTGATTCAGAACGAGGACCACGCCGTCCATGAACGCATCGTACCAGAGCATGAAATCGGCCTCCCGTTCCGGAGTGGTTGCGGGCCGTCTGGGGGACCGCCCGCAACCGCGCCAAGGTCCAACTGGTGTCCCATTTCGGCCGCATCCTGCGGATTACCACGAGTCGTGGTCGCGTTCTCGTATTGGACCACCGAATTGCCCCTTCTTGCGCCGATGACACCTCTCTGGAGCTTCGGATGGCGCCCGACGGTGGTCTACCGCCACTTATCTGAAGATTTGGCGCCAATCCAGGAGCCCATAGAGGCCGATTCGCTCGCGCGGACTCCGATGGCGCCCAACCTCAACCACACCTCGTGGTATTCCGCGAGATACGTGGCCCCCGGCGCCGCGTACCGGGCCGCGTACCGGGCCACGCCACAGGCCACGTCCCGGCGCCGCGCCTTGTGCGCCGCAGCCGGTTGGTAACTGACCAAGGCAGGGTTATCTAACAAAGGGGCGATTGCGTCACGAAAGGGATGCGCCGGCGATTTGTCATCCCCGGATCGCGTCAGGGCGCCCGGCTGACCACAACATGCGCGGCATCGACGATACGCCGCGCCCAGGTTACCGACGACTTTGCTCGATCGTGCGAGATCAGGATCATCCCGTATTGGGCGTCGTCCTTGAGGTCGATCAGGCGGTCGAGGTCCTTCGCCATCGCCTCGCCGCCGGGAGTGATCGTCTTGACCAGGGACACCGCATCAACGTGGCTCTGGCTGCGCGATCGCCGTCCGAGTGCGACGCACGTCGCCGCGTCGGCAGCGGCGATCCCGGCAAGGACGGTCAGGGACGCAGCCACGCTCGTGAGGGCAAGGTTTGGGTCGTCAGGCTGATCGAGGACCAGATCCGCAACCATCAAGAACGAGTCCGCATGGCGAAGCCGGACGACAGCGTCATTGCGGTCGCAGGTCCCGGTTCGCGCGGTCGAGCGTGGACTCACGGAAACGTCCCTCCAGGAGTCTCGATAATCGCTTCGAGCCGCTCGCCCAGGACGAGTACCTCGTCGCGCAGCCAGTTGCCAACGAGCGGATCCTTGGCGGTGAGGTGGGCAGCGAGTCGAACGCGGTCGATGACAAAGGATTGGCAACGGTTGCCCGTCCAAGAGCCGACTGCTGCCCTTAGCGCTCCAACCTGGGATTCCCAGGCCTCATCGTCCTCGCCAGCCACATCGGGTCGCACAATGAGAACGTCGATGTCGCTCTCAGAGTCTCCGTCCCGGCGCGCAGCACTTCCGAATAGTGAAACGTGGAGTGGAGCGATTGGCCAGGCTGCTACGACTTCGCGGATCCGTTCGAGCAGCCGCAGGCGGATCCCGGCGAGTTGCTCGATGGCCGGCCATGCGAGGTGCTCTCGATTGGCCACGTAGAGAGTCACGCTCGTGTGCTCTTCGGCGGTGACTAGTCCCTGGTTCACCATCCGAGCCAGAACGAGTTGGATGCCCGTGAGACTGCCGCTACTGGAGAGCCGATGGATTTCCCGCCCCGACAGTCCTCGGGTAGTGCCGGCGAGGACCTCGAGCACCGGGGCGTCGAGGGTCGGGATAACACTACGGATGGGATGGGAGACGTCCATGTGGTGAACACTATACCGTTCAGTTGATTAGTCAAGTGCTCACGTGAACGGTACTCTGTTCGCCTCTGACCCCAAAATGTCGTGCCTTCTGCTGGCATCGACCACACGCATCGTTGTCGCGCCAGTCCTTTCGCGACGCAATCGCCCCTTTGCTAGATAACCGCACGCTGGTTGCAGTCGTGTCGCTCGCGTTGCGTCCGGCAGACCTAACCTCCGTCCCCGCACAAGTCCGTCGTCTTGCAGGTGAGGCCGCCGTGGCTGTTGCCTGATGCTGATGCAATGGCAGCAGCGTAGAAGGGTCCGGTTAGTGGGTGCATTCTGCGGATGCACTATTGACACCCGTGCTGCTGATGCTGAGAATCTGGGCATGGTTACGAAGACGAAACGCACCTACAACCTCAGCGCCACCACCGTCGACCATGTTCGCGAACTGGCTGAACACTCTCATGTAGCACGCAGCCAGGATGGAGTCGTGGAAATCGCGGTCGAACGCTTCTACCTTGAGGTCCGAGCGCGAGAAGAGGCGGCGTTGTGGGAGGCCGCTGCCAATGATCCGTCGTTCGTGGCCGAGATGACTGGGATTGCGCGCGACTTCCGCGATAGCGAGGTCTGGCCCGCATGACAACCGGCGCCCTTCGGTGGGCAATGGTTCTAGTCGACTTCGACCCGGCTCAAGGCCATGAACAGGCTGGGACCCGTCGAGCTCTCGTCGTCTCGTATGAGGCTTTCCACAGAGGCGGCATGGCGCAAGTCTGCCCCGTGTCGGCGCGTGAGGCGAAGTATCCGGGGGAGGTGGCGATACCCCTGGGACAGGCAGGACAGACCAAGGATGCAGTCATCCTTTGCCATCAGGTTCGCACGATTGACTTGTCACGGGTAACCGCCTATGAGCTCGGCGGGAAGGTCCAGTATGTCTCCAGTCCGGATATCCGCCGCCAGGTTCGTACCGCACTGCTGCATCAGTTCGGTCTCGATTTGCCCCCTGCCGTCGATGGTGTTCTGTAGCCAAGTCCCAGCTGGCGCCGCGTTGCTCCCGTAAGGACGTTCGGGCCTGCTTGGGAAGGGCCGAGATGGCAGCTGATTGTCTGCGGATGCCAGATGCACCGGACCGAAGCGGCGGTTGCATTCCCGGATCATGCTTCCAAATCAGAGTCATTGGAGATGGCGACTGCCTGCTCGTACAGGCCCTCGACACCGTCCGGGATCAGGTGAGTTGCCAGGTTGACGTCCGACCCATTCCCCTCGCTCTGATAGACGCGCACTTCGGGGTTCTGGCCTGGGGCCGGATGAACGAGTCGGCGCGTCTTCTCGCGGGTCTCGAAGCAGCCGAACGTCACGTCGACTAGCGGAAGTGCGCAAGGCTCGGAGGTACGCCTACTGCCTCGCGGGACGGTGAGGATCACCAAGGGCTGACACCGTAGCCGTGCAGTACCGGACTTTCCACGAGTTCCTCCGTGTGTTGCCGGCTGCGAGATGGCTTCCAAGTCGAGCCACCGGAGGTCAGGATTGCCGTCGAGGAGGCCGTTGTACAGCCTGAAACCGTCTATGTAAGCCGCGACTTTGACCGTACACCGCCCCTCCATACAAAGAAAAACCCGGCGGTCAAAGCCGCCGGAGCTGTCAGGGCATCATGGCGTGTCCATGAATCGTTGACACGGCACTTTCGATAGGCGCAACGGATCGGTCCGGCTTCGACAAAATGCGCAGCCATTACGACGCCGCAGTTTCGTCAAGCAACGCACCGAGCCGATCTGCCGCCTCCCGCTGGAGTTCCCCTATCGGTTTCGGCGGAGTCACCCGTGCGCAACATCCAGCAAGTCGCCAACGAATAGAAGGCCCGCCGGTTTCCCGGCGGGCCTTCTGTTATCCGATTGCTGCGAGCCATCCGCGATGCTCAGTTGCGTTCTGACCTGCCGCGTTGCGGTCCGCGGTGTGCCGTAACCCAGACGCCGGTCATGTGTATTTGTACTGGTCTCCTGACGAGAGCGACGATATGCCACCGGGCGTCGTCACGACGACGTCGACTGTCGCTCCTGTGGTGCCGCCGGGAACGGCTGAACACGTGATAAGAATGTCTGATGTGACCGTGCAATAAGGGGCAAGCGCCACGCCGAACCTGACCGATGTCGCGCCGGTGAAGTAGTTGCCGCTAATCGTGATGGAGTTCCCGCCCAAGTGGGTCCCGGTAGTGGAGCTGAGGCTCGTGACCACGGGCGGCGGATATAGCTGCACGAGGTGAGCCCCGCCGTGGACGAGCGTGATCGCCGCCTGGGTGAAGACCGCGGAGAGCTGTGAGGAAGAAGGGTTCTCGTAGTAGTGTGCGGAGTCTGTTGCCATGGCTTGCAGGAACGTCGTCGCCAGGGCATTGGACCAGGTCGCACTCTCAGACATGTTGTGGCTATCGTTGCCATCCGACAGTGTCGAGGTCTTTGTGGGGCAATTGGTGGAGGAGTCCACGCCGTAGCCGATGGTGAAGATCTGAATACCATCGGGGCTGTTGGTCTTGTCAGTCTTGGCTGCCGTAGCGGCGTCAATGGCGGCCTGACAGGTGAAGGCAGCGTTTGTGCCCAGCTGGGGTAAGCAGTTATTGCCGCTGCTGTCGCAGGGGCCGTTGGAATTGAAGCCGTACTGAGGATGACCGTCGGTCTCAAGGATGATGCCCTGCGTCACGCCGGAGCGACCGTTGTGATCGAGGTACCACTGGGCCATCTTGATCGGGGTGGCCAGGTCCGTTGCGTCCGTGGCCGCGCTGATGCAGTTAATGGCCTTCACGATGTCGCTCGCCGTGTTCGGCGTGCCACCGATCTCATACGTACCGGCTGTGCCAGTGGGTTTCGGCAGTGCCAGATTCGAGTTGGTGTCGGTGCCGCTGAGGCCGACCGGGATCCACATCCCGACCGTCGTCGCACTTGGAGTCCAGGGGTCGACCCCGTAGACGGTGGTGCCGGAGGTGTGCGCGGCCTGGGTGCCGTTTACGCCACGGGTCACCGTCCAGGTGCTGGTGCCCTGACCGCCCTTCACCGTCATCTGCTCCCTGTCGATCAAGATCGTGAAGTTGATGCCGGTGCTGGTCGGGAAGGGAAGGCTGTACGCCGCGTTGACCTTGATCGTGGTACCTGTCGTCGTGACGGCGGCGCTCAGGGTCGTCTGGGTGCTCTTGTTGGGGTTGTCCGCCTCCCCGTATTGGCTGTTGCAAGAGCCCGTGACGGGGGCGCCGGTCGTGGCGTTGATCTTGCTCGGGCCGGTCAGCCCGAGCGCGACACGCTGTTGCGCCGGGTCGTAGACCTTGAGAACTGCTAGTGCGGCGTTCTGGAGCGATGTGATCTTGTTGTTGCCGAAAGAGTCGGTGGCGGATGGGAATGCCATGCTCATCGTGCGGTCCAGGATGATGACCAAATCCACGGGAACGACGATCGACGCTCCACACGGCCCCTTGCACGCTGCCGACGAGACTGTTCCCGACGATCCGCTATTCACCCCTCCGACCGGGGCGAACGCGTATTGCGTCGTTGAGCTGGCCTCGACCACGACAACGTTGCACTTGTCGTACTTGCTGGTGGTGGAGTTGTAGGCCGAAGGATCGCAGTCGGAGCTGCGCGTCGGGCCGGCGCCTATGAAGTCGCTGGCAACCGGCGGCGTATGCCCGCCCGGTTTCGCTTTGATCGTATTGGTCGGGTCGCACGCGTTCGGAACATCGGCGATCCGGGGTTTTCCAGTGCCGTCTACGCCGATCAGGCACTTGTAGGTGATTCTGATCGTCCCGTCCGTGTAGGCGGACGGTGGCAGGTCCGGGTAGTCGGCCTTGATCGTGTAATTGATGAGGGCATTCGCCGAGGTTTTGCCTGTTGCACCGGTGACTGGCAGCATGGACCCGCCGGCGAGGGCAGCCGCATCTACGGTGTTCACGAGGATCTGCTTGTTGTTCCTCAAGAACCCGAGATCTATGACCATGGCGACAAATAGGAGCATGACGATGAGGCACAGTTCGAAGAGGACCAGTATCTGACCGCCCTCTCGGCGCTTACCCCGGCGCTTACCCAGTAGTGAACGCAACATCACTGTTCCTTCCGTATCGCCCCGTATGGCCGTGCGGTGTGGTTCTCTTACTCACGTGTTCCTAGGAATCGATGACCATCTGGACGGTCGCATCGAGATTCAACGTGTTCCCGGCAAGAAACGGGAAGAAGGGCTTGTAGCCGTACGTGACCGTCACGGACACGGAATCACCGACCACGGCATTTGCACAGGCGATTGTCGACGGGTTCGACGGCGGGCCGGACGGATACGTTTTTGGATTCGTCAGAAGGCACGTGACCTTCGGATCCGAGGTCAACGTGACCAATCCTCCTACCGCAGCGGATTTCGCAGCATTACAGGCCACCAGACAGGTCGTTCCGCCGATTGTGCTGTGGTCGGTGACCATGACGGAGGCGCGGGCGCCGTCGCGGGCGGCGTTGATGACGCTCATCCTGGAGAAGAGCGCGACCCCGAAGTCGGCGATGCCACACAGCATCAGCAGGAAGATTGGGATGACCAAGCAGAATTCAACCAAGGCCTGGCCACGTTTGCGGGAGCGGCCGTTGGATGACCTGGGCTTCGTGTTGAACACGGAGAGCGACAGGCGCTTCACCAGCGCCTGGCCGTGCGGGCGGCGGCGACGTCCGAGTGGGCCTTCGATTGATCGCATCTGGCTTTCCCCGATTGGAGGGGTTGGTTGGTCCAAGTCGCTGGAGATGTTGGTCCTAGTCGCTGGAGATTAGGGGCTCACCCTTGCAGGTACCATAACTTTCTGGGCTATCGCTGCCCGTCCCAATGCGAATCGGTGCCTCGAGGCACCGACGGTACCAAATGCTATACGGCATTCGCGCAATGTTCTGCCGTCGTTCTGGCCGATCGATGTGTGTGGCGGCCTACTTCCCGTGCCCGGGCAATTCCCTCCGAAGCTCCCAGGCGGCCAAACGGTAACCGCCGGCCGCATCTGTCAGTAGGTGCTTGGGATTGTCGGCGTCTATTTCGAGCTTCTGGCGGAGCCGCCGCACGGTGACCCACACATATGCTGGGTCCGCCGCGTCCGAGTCGGCCCATACCTTGCGCAGCAGTTGCTCGGTTGAAACGGCCTTGGGCATGCTGGCGGCCAACGTGGCCAGAAAGCGCGACTCGGTGGGGGAGAGGGAAACGTGCCGGCCGCGAACTACCGCTTCCCTCTTGCGAGGCACAAGTGTGAGATCGCCGAGCGCCAGCTCCTCAACCGGAATTTGATCCTGGAGCCGGCGAAGGACACGCCGGATGCGCGCAACAAGTTCGGCGTAGTCGTACGGCTTTGTGACGTAATCCTCAGCGAAGTGGGCGATGAGGTCCGCCTTGCTGTCGGCGGCCGCAACCGCGGACAGGACGAGGATCGGAATATCCGCCCGGCTTTTGATCTTGGTGGCCAGGGTCTGGCCGTCCATCTCCGGCATCGTCAGATCCAGGATCACCAGATCCGGCCAGGACTCGTCGAGCTTCGCTAGAGCCTCCGCCCCGCTGGCGGCGCGGGTGACCTCGAAGCCATCGGCGGCCAGACGGTCGATCAGAGCGTCCAGATGGGCGCTGTCGTCGTCGACCAAGAGCAGGCGTCCTTCGCTCATGCCGGCCATCTTACGGCGCGGGGACAGCTCGCGAGCGCGGATCATGGCCTCGTCCAGCATCGGGGCGCCGCGAAGGCCAGGATCCGGCCCTCTTGCCGGGCCCAGATTGCCGTTTCATACGCCCAGTGAATGAACGGGACACCGGGCCGGCGAGACTGGGCCGCGTGGGCCGGATCCACTCCCTCTTGCCCGGCCCAGATTGCCGTTTCATACGCCCAGCGCATAGCCGGGTTCGACGGCTGCCCTACCGCGCCATGCACTCCTGAACCAGAACGTAGACGCGATCCATCGTGCCCCGCCGCTCCAGGGCCCGCCAGACGAAGAACGCGACCACGGCTCCAGTGGCGTTCATCATCGCATCGTCGATGTCCGTGACCCGATAGGTGAAGCCCTCCAGCAACGAGCCGGCGTATTGCGTAAGTTCGATACCCACACCAAACGCCACGGCGGCCAGCACGAACTTGCGCCAGTCGCGCAAGACCGGCCAGAGCCCGGGTCCGTAGATCCCGAGTGGCGTGAGCGCCACGACGTTGCCAAAGAGTTGCCGGAAGGCACTCAGCGGAAGCACCCAGGAGTGGTAAGTCGTGCTCGGTACGAGTTCCCCGAGTTGCGAGATGATCGTGGCGAATGGAACGACGTTGTCCTCGCTCATGCCGCGCGTCTGGCGGTAGAACTCCTGGCCGCCGATCGGGATGGGGAAGATGGTCAGGGCGATGACCAGGTCTATGTGGATCAGGACCATTAGCGCCAGGATCGTCCAGCGTCGATCGGCGCCGCGTCTGAGGATCCAGATACCGATCGGAATTGCCGGGAAGACGGCGAAGAACCCCGGTATCAGGGACAGCTGTCCGTCGTGAAACGCCATGTGGGCTGCCCCTCCTGGTGATGTGAGGCTTCAGGATGGCATGCAATCGGAGGCCGACGTCGGCCCGAATTGGCTTGGAACGCGCCATCCGGTTGCGGAGAGGTGGTCGTCCGGTGGAGGTTCCAACACCCGGCGCCGGCTCGACTGCGATCCGTCCCGTGGAGCTTCCAATACCTGGCGCCGGCTCGGCCCAGTTCCCGCTCGGGTCCCGCTCAGTTCCCGCGCCGCTCCGCCCGGTCGCGCGCCGCGGTGCCCGCCCGGTCGCCCAGCCGGGGCC
>OCZT010006804.1_pt1 | contig 11281 bp, 14 predicted proteins | sample 1539031 | NCBI WGS metagenome assembly OCZT01 (sample SAMEA3539308, study PRJEB22396) | soil metagenome | biome: tundra; feature: field; material: soil | place: USA | collected 2010-05 | depth 0.15 m
ATGACTACCTCGCCAAGCCGTTCCTGTTCGACGAGCTGGCGGGACAGCTCGGCAAGTGGGTGGGGCGGCGATCTGCGGCGTGAGCGCGGCGTGAACGTCCGGCGCAGTTTAAAATCATCGAGTCTGCAGACGGCAGGCGGGAGCGATTTTGGCAATGACAGCGGGCAATGACTAAGAAGTCGAGAGGTAGACGGTCGTGGCGCGGACACTGACGCTCATAGCGGCGGCAGGAATACCGAAGGAGTAACCCGCCGGCGCGACTTACAGGGCACGCGTCGCTCGATAAGTAACGGGACGGGGCAGGAGAAGGTGCGGCGGCCGCGGGCGTCAACCTGTCCCGCGTTTCATGCCTTGCCGCCGCGCGGCCCGAGCAGGAACCACAGGATCAACCCGATTACCGGCAACAGCAGTACCAGTAACGTCCACAGCAGTTTATTGCCGTTGCTTGCACTGCTCTGAAATATATTGATGATCGCCCAGATGTCGGCAGCCAGTACCAGCACGCCCCATAATCCATTTACCCCTACGTCCATTTGCAGGCTCCTTCTTATGGTTGCAGTGTTGACTGAGCGAAAAACGCTTCACCGGATCAACAGGAGGATCCCTACCCCAGTCTTGCCCTGATCCGAGTTGTACTGCGCGATAGCGCGTTGCCTGTCGGTTTGGTACGCATTGGTCACACACTCACGATATTTCGGACTGGCCGACTCAGAGGTCAAGGCGGAGCACGCTGTCCCGTAGTGCAGGTCCATGTACTTTGCCCGTTCATCGACTGAAGGCGCCGCGCATGCGCCCAGCACCCCCGTCATAGCTGCAGCGATCGACAACGTTCGTAAGCTGAAGCATGGGCCATTGGAAACCATAGTGTTCTCCTGTGTCACATTTCTCAACTGCAATTATAATCTTTGTGCCACGCGGCCACGGAAAAGTTACACTTAACCCCATTTACCTGATTATGTAAGGCGCTCTCAGGGGGTGATTATGGGAAAGCGGATCGCGTTTGTAGGGGCCGGGGCACTGGGAGGCTACGTGGGCGGCTATTTGGCGCATCACGGCCATGATGTGACGTTGATCGACATGTGGCCGGAGAACATCGAAGCTATTCGCGCGCGCGGTCTCGAGCTCGACGGTGTGACGCCCGAAGAGAAGTTCACTGTCAGGAACGTAAAAACGATGCACCTGACCGAGGTGCAGTCCCTCTCGAAACAGAAGCCGATCGATATTGCGTTCGTCGCGGTCAAATCGTACGACACCGAATGGGCGACTCTGCTGATCCGGCCGTATCTGGCGGCAGACGGTTACGTGGTGTCGCTGCAGAATTGCGCCAACGAAGAAAGAATCGCCGGGATAGTCGGCTGGGGCAAGACCCTGGGCGTGGTCGCCTCGCTGATCTCGGTCGAGATGTACGACGCCGCCCGCATCCGGCGCACCGCGGCAAAGGGCGGCGACAAGCACACCGTCTTCCGCATCGGCGAAGTGCATGGCGTCGTGACGAAACGCGTCGAGGAACTGGTCGCGATGTTCTCGGTGATCGACAGCGTCAAGGCAACCACGAATCTGTGGGGCGAACGCTGGTCCAAGCTCTCCCAGAACGGCATGCGCAACGGCGTGTCGGCAGTCACGGGTCTGACCAGCCCGCAGTGCGACCAGAATCCGGCGATCCGGCGTTTCGCGATCAAGCTCGGAGGCGAAGCGGTGCGGGTCGCACAGGCGCTCGGCTACCACCTCGAGAATCTCGGCAAGCTGAAACCCGAAATGCTGGCGCTCGCTGCTGAAGGCAACGGCGATGCGATGGCCGAGATCGAGGAGCTCATGACAACTCGCGCGCACGCCAATCCGCGCGGTGACATCCAGCGCCCATCCATGGCGCAGGACATCGGCAAAGGCCGGCGCACTGAAATCGACTTCATGAACGGCTTCATCGTCGACAAAGGCAAGATGCTCGGCATCCCGACGCCGTCGCACGAGAAACTGGTCGGGCTCGTCAGGCGCCTCGAGCGCGGCGAGATTTCCGCGGCACCGTCACATCTCGGCGGCTGAACTCATAGGTTTTTTTGATTTTTCCATTAAACGTAAATCTGGATTGACTGAGTAATCCACCTTACTCGCTCGTCGCTCCGGACGTCTGGACCACCTTCGCCCACTTCTTGATTTCATCGCGAACGATGCGGCCAAACTCTTCCGGAGTGGTGGTCGCCACCTCCGCACCCAATGCGGTCAGCTTGCTCGTAACGTCGGCATTCTTCAGCGCGGCCGAGATATCGGTATTGAGCTTCCCGATGATCTCTCGGGATGTGCCGGCCGGGGCAAAGACGCCATACCACGACGTTACGCTATATCCCGGCACGCCGGATTCGCTTACCGTTGGAACATCGGGCAACAAGGGCGAGCGCTTCGTGCCGGTGACGGCGATCGCCCGGAGTCTTCCGGCCTGTACATAAGGCAGTGCTCCGGGAAAGCCCAATGCCGCCAATTGAATATGGCCCGCGATGAGGTCGGTAACAACAGGTCCGGCGCCTTTGTAAGGTATGTGCGTCATCTTCACATTCAGCAGTTCCATGCCGAGATGATTAGGCGAGCCCGTGTTCGCGCCGTAATTGAGCTGGCCGGGGCGGCTCTTTGCGAGCGCCAGAAGCTCCTTGATCGATCTGACGGGCAACGACGGATGGACGGCAATGATGCTGGGAAACGTGGCAGCCTGAATCACTGGAGCAAGATCCTTTGCCATGTCATAGGGCAGTTTCTTGTACAGGCTCATACCTATCGCCTGCGGTATGCCCGCCAGCAGCAAAGTGTAACCGTCAGGAGCCGATTTCGCGACGAAGTCTGAACCGATATTACCGCCGCCGCCCGAGCGGTTTTCCACAACCACAGGCTTGCCCAGACTCACGGTCAGCCCCTGACTGACAAAGCGCGCGAGCAGGTCAGCGGCCCCGCCGGGGGCGAGCGGCACGATCATGCGTATCGGCTTATTCGGATAGTCCTGCGCGGCCGCGAGCAGCGGCAAGGCCACCAGGATAAAATAAATAAAGCAGCGGGTGACGGCGGTCATGAACTCCTCCTGAAGGATTTACTTAGAGTGGCGCGGGCGCTGCGGCTTTACTGGAAGTCGTAAATCCGGCGCGGATTGTCCAATAGTATTTTCTTCTGCTGCGCGGGATCGTCAGTCCAAAGCGCGAGGATATCGAGCAGGTCGCCGTCGTTGGGCATGACGAAGTTTGCGGGCATATGGCCGGGCACCGCAGGATGAGGCCAATCGCTGCCCCACACGACACGGTCAGGTGCTGCATCAATCAGTGCACGCGCGAACGGCATCACGTCGGCGTAGGGATAGGGCATCTCCGACAAGCGGTAAGGCGCGGAGAGCTTGGCCCAGAATGTCCCTTGCTTCATCAGATCAAGCATCGCCACAAAGCCGGGATGTCCGATGCCCGCAGCAGCGGGAACATGACCCATATGATCGAACACGATGCCCACCGGCAGGCGGCGGAGCCGGGACGACAGCTCTTCGAGGTTGCGGGCGTCAACGTGAAGCTGCACATGCCATTGGTAAGCGCTGATCCGTGCTGCGATTGCCTCCAGATCGTCCAGCGCGAGACCGCTATTCGCGAAGAGGTTGACCCGCACTCCCCGAAAACCTGCGCCGTGCAGGCGCTCGAGTTCCGCATCGCTGACGTCCGTGGGCACCACCGCGACACCGCGCCATCGACCTTGCATCTCGTTGAGCACATCGAGTTGTCGCTCGTTGTCCATGCCATAAACGCTCGGTGTGACGAGTACGGCACGCTCAATGCCCAAAGTGGCGAGCAATTGCCGATATTGCCGGGCTGACACGTCGGGCGGCGTGAAGAGACGTTTAGGCGAATAGGGGTAGCGCGAGACCGGACCGAAGATGTGCGCATGGCAGTCGACAGATCCGCGTGGCGCTTCGAGGCGTGGCTTGCGCGGCGTGGTATCGGGCCCATCACAGACAGGGATTCCGTCCAGGTCAAGCGTGTAGGTTTTCGTCATACCGGGGATCTAAAGTCGAATTGGAATTTGAGGATTAACGTTATATCCTAGCATGGGCAGCAGCAATGGCAGGACGCCGCCGCTCAGGCTGGTTACAATTGTTAATGCGAGAAGCGCAATGACTGCAAGAAAAACCACTGGCAAGATTTCCGCCGACCGAATCTTCATGGAGGACATACCCAGGCCATCCCGCGAGGTTATCGATGGCTTTCTCACCTTGACAGATCTCGCCGGAACGGTGTCAGACGCTATGGACGAATTGGGAATCGCGGGCGCGATTCCCGCGGCAGTTCTGAGTCCGATGCTACCCGGATCCCGTATGGTTGGACCAGCCCTCACTATCCGCAACATCATGCAGTCGACGCCGCCTACTCTGGGCGCGATGGAACGCAAATCGAAGCAAGCCGACCTCGAGGCTCACAATCTCGCGCAGCCAGGCGACGTGGTGGTTATCGAAGGCGTTGCCGGAATTTCCAGTCTGGGTGGAAATTCCAGTGCGCTTGGCAAGCGGCAAGGCGAGGCGGGCGCCATCGTGGATGGCGGAACTCGTGACGTTGCGACTGCACGGCGCATCGGATATCCCGTGTGGGCGCGCGGCGTCAGCCTGATCACCGGCAAGTGGCGGCTTGAGACCGTGGCGATCAACGGACCGGTGCAGATTGCGGGCGTCCCGGTCAATCCGGGCGACCTGGTCATCGCGGATGACAACGGTGTTTGCTTCGTGCCGCGCGGTCGCATCAAGGAAGTTTTCGAACGCTCCCGTGCGCTCTCGCTGGCCGAGGACCAGCGCAATCTCGACGTTGCGGCAGGACTAAGCATCGTCGAAGTCGCAAACAAGCCATACTTCCAGAAGCTGCGTAAGCCGTGATGTGATGAATCGCCACAGGAGTTCGCGGCATTCATTCGGGCACCCGTAGCGCAGGCGCCTCGCCTGCATCTTCCAAACGCATTTGGAGGTTAACTCGTAGATCGTCCAGCCGCCTGGCGCGCTGTGTCGCCGGGAACGGCCCGGTTACATTGTTTTTTTCTCTCGCGGGATATCAACGGGCGACTCGATTACCCATTTCTTGATATGGCCCGCAAAGAGACTGGCGTAGTTATCCAGAATACGGTGGCCCTTTTTTGCCGTTGCCTTAGTCGCCTCGCCGACAGTCCCACCAGGGCCGATCCAGCCGCGGTCGTCCTTGACCCCGAGTGCCAACTGGCGGTCGTGAAACGACAGACCCTCGAGCGTCAGGCGGTGGCGCTCGTCATGCGGATCCCAATGCCAACACTCGGCTCGACTCATGTCCACCAGCTCCGGAGCGATCGCCAGCATACAAGAGGTTTCCCACTCTCCGGCGTGAGAATCGTGTTCCGGGTGGGCTCCCTCCAGCAATCCTTTCATCGCCTGCAACCGCGCTCGCTGCAGGTCCAGAAAGAAGGCCCGGATATGGCTTTGAGCGGACAGGCGATGCAGCGCGAGCTTGATCGCCGGCGGATTGCCGCCCGCGTTGCTCAAAATGACCAATTTGCGAAAGCCCTGCCGTGCCAGGCTTTCGCCAACCTCCGCGACGACTGCGGCGAGCGTCTCGGGCGTCAGCTGAATCACTCCGGGGAAGCAGGCGTTGTATACCGAGTAGCCGAAAGGAAGTACAGCACCGACAATTGCCGCGTGCCCGTCCGCGGCGAGGCGATCGACGATCCGCCGGCCGATCTCGCCCGCAATGAAATAGCGTGACCCTACGGGAAGATGAGGGCCTGCCTGGGCCGTTTGCGTGACGAAGATGAGCGCGACGTCAGTCTTTTTTGCCAAGTCGCGAACTTGCGGCGCCCGCAGCTCCAGAAAGTTCCGGGATGCCGCCTGTCTGTTGCTCGAACTCATATTGCCCCTTCCAGCAAAAAAACGCTTTCCACAAAGTTGCACATGACATTCGGTCGACGTGACTTCAATCAGCGGTTAATCCGAGGTTCCGAATAACTTTCCCCAGCCTGTCGATTTCCGACTTGAGGTACGCCGAGAATTCTTCAGGCTTATCGCCAATCACGATGTAGCCCGCTTCGTTAAGACGCTTGTTCACCGCTGGACTATTCAGCACCGACACCGCGGCGTCACGAAGGGTTTCAATAGTCTCCTTGGGCGTCTTCAGCGGCACCAGAAGGCCGTACCACTGCGCCGTCTCGTAGCCGGGCGCGCCGGCCTCGGTGACTGTCGGAAGCTCGGGCATGAGAGGCACGCGCTTGGCGGTGGTTACTGCCAATGCACGCAAACGGCCTGCTCTGACGTGAGGAAGCGCAGCCGCGATGGGCGCAAAGTAGACCGAGGTTTCGCCGGAAAGGACCGCAGTCAACGCCTGGCCCCCGCCCCGATAGGGCACGTGCAGCATATTGACGCCGACATGTGCTTTGAACAACTCCGCTGCTAAATGCGTAGAACTGGCCGAACCCGCGGAGCCGTACACGAGTGCATCCGGTCTTGCCTTCGCAAGCTTCACGAGATCGTTCATCGACTTCACGGGCAAGGAAGGATGAACGACGACGATTTGCGGGGACGCAGCGAGCTGCGTAACCGCGGCGAAATCACGCATCAGATCAAACGGCAGATTGCGATGAAGGGTGGCGCCAGCGGCAAGTGCTGAGCTGATCTGAAGCACGGTATAGCCGTCGGCGGGCGCCTTCGCGGCGACGTCCGCCCCGATGGTGCCTGCGGCACCCGGCCGGTTGTCTACGACGACCTGCTGACCGAAAACCGGGGCAAGTCCTCCAGCAACGATACGGCCTAAGGTGTCAGAGCCGCTGCCTGCTGCATCGGCGACGAGGTATCGGACGGCTTTTGCGGGGTAACGCTGCGCCCATGCGTTGCCTGCAAACTGGCAGACCAGGCAAATCAGTATCAATGATCGTGTGGAAGATCGAAGAATTCTCATCCAGCGCCCTCTAACAGAGCCGATCCAACTTAACGGCAGGCGGCGCTATTATAGATGGCGGATTGATTAACGGGCGTACCCTGTAGCATAGTAATCTTCGAGTCCGATGGCAGGAGGGTCAAAAATGTGGAAATTTACCTTTGTCTGTGCCTTGGCATTGGCAGGCGTTCCCGCCGCCGGTCAAGACTTCCCCGTCAAGCCTATCCGATTCGTTCTTACGGCAGTGGCCGGGCCGACCGACAGCGTGGGTCGATTGATAGGCAACAGTCTGACGGAGCGGATCCGGCAGCAAGTCATAATCGATGGCCGCGCCGGCGCCAACGGGATCATCGCCACCGACATCGTCGCAAAATCGAATCCGGACGGTTATACCCTGCTGCTGAGCACTAACTCGTTCGCGATCAGCCCGAGCATGTACAAGAAACTGCCGTTCGATTCTTTGCGCGATCTCGCGCCGGTCACCCTGGTGGCGACCGCGGGCGGACTGGTGCTGGTCGTTCATCCTTCAGTAGCCGCGGCGAGCGTCAAGGAACTGATCGAGCTCGACAAAGCAAAACCGGGTCAGATTACCTATGGCTCGGCCGGCGTCGGCAACGTGACTCACATGGCAGGCGAATTGTTCAACATGATGGCCGGCGCGAAGCTCTACCATGTACCTTACAAGAGTGCGGCGCCGGCCCTCATGGACGTGTTGGGGGGGCACGTATCCGTGATGTTCCCGGGGACGACCCAAGTCATGCCACACGTCAAATCCGGAAAGGTCAGAGCGCTGGGTTTCACCGGCATGAGCCGGTCGAAAGTACTGCCGGACGTGCCGACGTTGGACGAGGTGGGCCTCAAGGGGTTCGATATCGCGAGCTGGTTCGGGTTATTCGCGCCGGCCAAAATCCCCAGGCGGGTACTCAGTTATCTTCACGATAACATCGTTGCCGTGGTCAAGGAACCGCAGACCGGCGAAACTCTCGAAAGCTGGGGATTGACGCCTGTTGGCAGCACGCCAGAACAGTTCATGGAATTCCTGAAAAAAGACATAGAGCGGTACGCGAAGATCGTGCGCGAAGCCAACATTCCCAAGTCGTGACGCACACCAGTCGGAATCGTTGCGCACGTTTGCCGCGAAGACCAACCAGAGAGAGTGAAATGGCGAAATGGCAGTACACCAAAGGACTGCACGGACTCGGCAACGGGTGTTACGCGTGGCTGCAGCCGGACGGCAGCTGGGGGCTCAGCAATTCGGGGCTGGTGGCCGATCAGGGCGAGACGCTGCTCGTGGATACGCTCTACGATCTGCCGCACACGCGCGAAATGCTGGACGGCTCAAGGATGGCGTGCGCGGCCTCAGGCAATATTTCGAATACCTGTCGGCCGAGGCGCGCAAGCGCTTCGACGCCGGCATGGGCGAGGAGGAGGCGGCGCGCGACATCGCGCTCGACGCCTACCGCAGCTGGCTCGACGAGGAACGCATGATCGTGAACGTGCATACGTTGTATCGCGAGTTCAGCGGCAACCAGGCTGAACCCGATGCGGGCGAACTGCACGGACGCATGTTGCGTTGGCGCCAGGCGCGGCGCGGCAAACAATAAACCTGGAATTGATCGATTACGCTCATGCTTAAATGTGCAGGCTGGCTATTGGTGGGGGCCTCGCTATTCGGGCCAAGGTTGGAAGCCGCGGCTGCCGCGGCTTACCCGTCGCACCCCATCCGGATGATAGTGCCAAGCGGCGCGGGCGGGATTACCGACATTCTTGTTCGCGTCATTGCCGTCAGGCTCTCCGAGAGCCTGGGTTACCAGGTCGTGGTAGATAACCGCCCGGGTGCGAGCGGCGTGGTCGGTTCCGACATCGTCGCTAAAGCGGCGCCGGACGGCCACACACTGCTGATGGTGTTTCCGTCGCATCCGGTGAATCCCAGCCTTTTTACTAAACTGCCTTACGACACGATCAACGATTTTGCGCCAGTCACGCTGGTAAGCCAGGTCTCGCCGGTGCTTATCGTGCAAAGTCAGTTTCCCGCGCGCTCCATGCAGGAGCTGATCGCGATGGCAAAGGCGAAGCCGGGACAACTGAACCACGCGTCGACCGGCAGCGGGAGCATGGGTAATCTTGGCGCAGTGCTGCTACGTTCCATGGCCAAGATCGAATTCACATTGGTGGCATACAAGGGAGCCCCGCAGGCGTTGAACGCGCTTCTGTCCGGTGAGGTGCAGTTCTATCTGCTCGGTTCGGTCGGCACTGCCGTATCCCACATCAAGACGGGGCGGATCCGGGCGCTCGGCGTCGGCGCGAGCCAGCGCGTCGCAGTGCTGCCGGATGTGCCCACGATTGCAGAGACCCTGCCCGGCTACGAGGCCCGCGGCTGGAACGGAATCCTGGCGCCGGCGCGCACGCCTAAACCCATCATCGACCGTCTGAACCGGGAGATCGTGAAGATCGTGCGCTCGTCCGAGTTCAATGAAATATTGGCATCCGAGGGGGCAACGGCTGTCGGCAACGCGCCGGCGGAGTTCGATGCCGTGATCCGGGCGGACGTCAAGAAGTGGGCAGAGGTCATCAAGGAAGCCGGAATCCGCCCCGAGTAACGCGTGCGGGGCCGCAGCACATCAAAAAGGAAAAGCGATGCCGTATCTCGACCTGCAAGACTACAAGCTGTTCTATCAGATAGACGACCATACCGACGGGTGGACGAGTCCGCAGACCGTACTCTTCGTGCACGGCTTTACCGAGAACTCGGAGGCGTGGCGCGCGTGGGTGCCGCACTTCTCGCGTCGCTACCGCATGGTCCGCGTCGACCAGCGCGGCTTTGGGCAATCAGGCCCGGTAGCGAAGGACTTTCCCCTCACAACCGAACTCTACGTGGACGATCTGACGCGCGTAATCCGACACGTCGCGAACGGCCCGGTGCATGTGGTCGGCGGCAAGAGCGGCGGCATCAGCGTGATGATGCTCGCCGCTACTCACCCCGAACTGGTGAAGACCATCACCGTTTCCTGCTCCCCCGTCACTCCGCCCAACGCCGCAGGCTGGGTCGAAGAAATGGAACGCACCAGCGTGCGCAGCTGGGCGAAACGTACCCAGCGCGAACGCATGGGCACCAAGATGCCCGAAGCGGGCATCGAATGGTGGTCCGACATGATGGGGAAAACGGCGCTCTCGACGGTGCACGCTTACATGAACTGGGTCGGCGCGATCGACATCCGCGAGGACATTAAGCGTATCCAGTGTCCCACGCTCGTTATCGGCACGGATACGGCGCGCCGGGGCCGCTCCGTGTTCGAAGGCTGGCAGAAAACCATTCCGAACTCCGAACTGGTGATGCTGCCGATAGACGGCTATCACGCCGCAGGCACGGACCCCGATAGCACCGCACGCGTGACGCTGGATTTCATCGCGCGGCACTCTTAGTTCTATAATTCTTACCGACCACAGGAGATGTCTATGATTGAACTACATTCGTCACCCACGCCCAACGGCCAGAAGGTCATGATCATGCTCGAGGAGACCGGCCTCGAATGGAAACACTTCGACATTAATATCCGTCTGGGCGAGCAGTTTAGTCCGGAGTACCTGAAACTGAGCCCGAACAACAAGATCCCGGCAATCGTGGATACCGAAGGGCCGGGCGGCGGCCCTTATACCATGATGGAATCGGGCGCGATTCTGTTCTATCTCGCGGAGAAAACCGGAAAGTTCCTGCCCAAGGACGCGCGCAAGCGCTACGACACGCTGCAGTGGCTGATGTTCCAGATGGCGCACGTCGGACCGATGTTCGGGCAGGCAAACCACTTTAACAATTACGCCAAGGACAACATCCAGTACGCGAAGGACCGCTACAACAACGAATCGGTGCGTATTTACCGGGTGCTCGACAACCGGCTGCGCGATCACCCATGGATCGCAGGCGACGAATACACCATCGCCGACATCGCGACGTATCCCTGGACCAAGTGGCACGCGGACCGGGGGGTCGATAAAGCCGGATTCCCCAACTTCATGCGCTGGTTCGAGGCGATGGAAGCGCGGCCGGCAGTGCAGCGGAACAACAAGCTCGCGACGGAGATCCGGGCGCGCATGGCAAAAGCGGCCGAGGGCAAGACGCCCATCAATATGTACGACACCAAAGACAACGCTCAACGCCTTTCGCGCGCAACGGGACACTGAGGTCACAATGAAAATCGTCCGTGTTCGCGCCATTCCGATGTCCGACCCGGTGCCTCCCGAAAGACAGCACCGTACCGATCTGGGAACGAAGGTGAAGAGCGATGCCACCCTTATTCTGGTGGAGTAGGATAACTGGTTGACGGGTATGGGAGCGGCCCTGGGGTCGCAACCGGTGGTCGCAGCTATTGTCGAACACGAGTTGGGCC
>OCZT010006805.1_pt1 | contig 11280 bp, 12 predicted proteins | sample 1539031 | NCBI WGS metagenome assembly OCZT01 (sample SAMEA3539308, study PRJEB22396) | soil metagenome | biome: tundra; feature: field; material: soil | place: USA | collected 2010-05 | depth 0.15 m
GGACGCTCATCGGCCGCCGCGAGCGCCGGCTGGGCTGCGGACGCCTCGTCGCGGCGGCCGATGAGCGTCCAGGCCAGCAGCGCGCCGATCAGCGCGACGGCGGATCCGAGCCGAAGCCCGTACTGGAGCGCATAGACGTAGGCCTCGTGGCTGGCCTGCACAACCGCGGCGGGCAGACCGTGAACGACGCCGCCGGAGCCGAGGCCGGCGGCGAGCTCCGCGCGCTGCGCGGGTGCGAGGGTGGGCAGCAGTTCGTCGATCTTCGAGCGCCCCAGCGTGCTGACCATCGCGCCGAGCACGGCCACGCCGAAGGTTCCTCCCACCATGCGGCTCATCGACAGGATGCCCGAGGCGACCCCGGCCTTGGTCTGCTCGACGGAGTTCATCGCGGCTGTGCTCATGGGGGACATCACGAACGCCATGCCGATGCCCATCAGCACGAAGCCGGGCAGCAGTTCGCTGTATTCGCTGGAGACGGTGAGCTGCGACTGCCACAGGAGCGCGCCGGAGACGCACATCAGGCCGAAGGTCATCAGCGGGCGCGGCCCCACACGGTCGGCCAGGCGCCCGGCCAGCGGCGCGATCAGCACGATCATCAGCGTCGAGGGCAGGAACCTGACGCCAGCCTGCAGCGGGCTGTAGCCGAGGATGTTCTGCATGTAGAGCGCCATGAAGAAGAACATCGCGAGCATCGCGAAGCTGACGATGAACGCGACCGTGTTGGCGCCCTTGAAGGTGCGCGAGCGGAAGAACTTGAAGTCCACCATCGGCGCGGGCTGGCGGCGCTCGATGATGGGGAAGCTCACGAGCGCAAGCGCAGTGATCGCGAACAGCACGAGCTCGCGCGCGGAGCCCCAGTGCCACGTGTTGCCCTCCACGAGCGCGAGGATGAGCGCGGCCAGGCCCACCGTCAGCACGAGCACCCCGGGGATGTCCACGGTGCGCGCGACCGTCTCGTCGCGCGACTCGCGCACCGCGAACAGCGCGACCACGATCGCGCCCACGGCCACGGGCAGGTTCAGGAAGAAGATCGACTGCCAGCTGACGCTCTCCACGAGGAATCCGCCGACGACTGGCCCGATCGCCAGCGCCATCGCCGAGACGCCCGCCCACGTGCCGATCGCCTTGCCGCGCTCGGCGGGCGGGAAGGCGTTGGTGATGATCGACAGCGTCGCCGGCATCATCAGCGCAGCGCCCGTGCCCTGCACCGCGCGCCAGGCCACGAGCCAGGTGTCGCTGGGGGAGAAGCCGATCGCACAGCTGGAGAGCGCGAAGATGACGACGCCGGCGAGGAAGATCTTGCGACGGCCGAAGAGATCGCCGAGGCGCCCTCCCGTGACGAGCAGCACGGCGAACGACAGCGTGTAGGCGTTGACCGTCCACTCCAGCGAGGCCGTGGACGCGTTGAGGCTGCGCTGGATCGAGGGCAGCGCGACGTTGACCACGGTGTTGTCGAGCATGATCATGAACAGCGCGAAGCACATCGCCCCGAGCGCCCACCAGCGGCGGTTGTCCTCGTTCATCTGCAGCGATCGCATCCGCTCGGTCATGCTGGCTGTCCTCTCTCGGCGGGTCTGTAGGCGGCGATGTCCTCGCGGCGCTCGAGGATCAGGCCGAGCGCGTCGCCGAGCGCATCGGCCTCCTCGTCGCTGAGCGAGCCCAGCATCTCCTTCAGCGCGGACAGGCGCGCTTCGTTGAGCGCGCGCGGCACGCGCGCCCCGGCATCGGTGAGGCGCACGCGCTTCATCCGCCGGTCCGCCGGGTCCTCCTCGCGGCCGACGAGACCGCGCTCGTAGAGGCCGTCCACCGCGCGGCTCATCGCGGGCAGCGAGATGCCGAGGGCCTGGGCCATCGCCTTCACCGAGCGCTCTTCGCCGTCCGCCTCCAGCGCGCACAGCGCCTTGATCTGCGTGAACGAAAGGTCGAGCTCGGCGATCGCGTTGAACGTGCTCAGGTTGGCCGCGCGGAGCACGTAGTTGGCAAGCGCATACATGTCGCTCGTGAGCGCCTCGCGGTCCTGCACGGCGGGCGTCGAAATTGCTTGCATGGGCGCAACCATATTCCGCGCACAACGGTTTCGTGTGTGTTGTGCAGCACACATGGTCGTCCTTTGCAGAAAATGTCAAGTCGCACAAAGCTCCCCTCGGTGAACGGCAGCCGGTAGTCTGGCCGCAATGGTTCTGGCCGTAGGCACGGGAGTCGTTGTGATCGTCGTGGCCATAGCGGTTGTCCTGCTCGTGCTCATCGTGAGCGCATCGATGCGCGGCCGTCAGAAGCGCAGCGCAGAGCGCCGCGCCGAGGATCAAGATCGCGCAGGGGACTAACTACCCAGGTTTCGTCCAGGCCGCTGGGCACATACTGCGAGTGCGGTCATCGAGGGTCAGGGCCAGGATGCCCGACACGCAAGTGCTGCGTTCCTCGGTGACCGTTGCTGGCTCCCAGGCGGCGCGGCGACCCGGTAACAGCGGCCTACCGGCCAGCAGCATCGCGGATGAGGGGGGCGGGCCCCGGGAGTCACCCCTGCGTAGCTCGACGCGCCCAGCGGAAAGCGCTTCGTCGGCCGCGGCACGCGCGCTACGCCCCGCCGAACGGCAGCTCGAGCACCTCTGCTCTGACGCCGCCGCCGCCGACCTCCACGACGGCTCCCGGCTCGGCCTCGCGGCGCACGAGCGCGAGTGCGATCAGCCCCAGATCGGGTGAGACCGCCGTGCTCCCAACCCGGCCCACCTGCCGCTCGCCGAGGCGCAGCTCCTCGCCGGGCGCCACGGGAGCGGACAGGCGCAGGCCGCGCAGGTGGCGGTTGGGCTTCCCCCTGTAGTGCAATCGCGCGACGGTCTCCTGCCCGACGTAGCAGCCCTTCGTGAAGCTCACCGCGCGCTCGTTGAGGCCGGCCTCCTGCGGGATCACGGTGTCGTCGAGGTCGACGCCGTAGCGGGGGCGCCCGCGCTCGATGCGCAGGCACTCCGCCGCCTCCTCGGAGACCGGGGCGGCGCCCCGCGCGCGCAGCTCCCTGGCCAGGGCCGCGGTGTCCGCGGCGGCGCAGAGGAGGTCGATGCCGACGTCCGTCCTGACGGCGAGCGCGGAGACACCGCCGAGCGTGACGGGCACGTTGGCGTGCTCCTCGTGGGCGAGGCCGACGGGCTGGACGACGTCCTCGGACCCGGGGCCGAGGAGCGACAGCAGCCCGGTCTCGAGCGTGCGCTTGTGCAACTCCACGTCGAAGCCCACCCTGAAGCGGCGGATCATGTCGAACAGGGCCTGCAGCGAGGCGCGCTCCGTGTCGAGCAGCAGCTCGCCGGGCTCTCCGCCGGGCTCCTCTCCGGGCACGAGGATGCGCATGTCGCCGAGCATCTTGCCCTTGTGCGTCAGGAACGCCGCGTAGCGGCCCTCGCCCTGGCGCAGCGTGGCCAGCTCGTTGGTGACCTGGCCGTTGAGGAACTCGACGGCGTCGGGCCCCGTCAGCGCGAGCTTGCCGCGCTGGGAGCGGTCGAGCAGCCCGCAGCCGCTCAGCAGCGTGCGGCGCTGGCCCGCGGGCGTATCGATGTCGGCGCTGGCCACACCTTCGACAATAGCCGCGGTAGGCTTCGCTGGATGGGCCTCGCCGACACCTTCCAGCGAATCGTCGACTCGCTGCCCGAGGACTGGACGGACCTCGAGCTGGACCTGCGCATCGCCGAGGAGCCGCGCTACGTGGAAGCGGCTCTGTACCTGGCCACGTGCAACGCGCGCCCCTACTCCCATCACGACTGGCATTGGCGCCTGCTCGTCGCCCATCGCTTCGGTCACGCCGCCTCAGCGCCCACGGTCCACGGCGCGCTTGCGCTGCTCGACGAGGCGGGCATCCACGGCGAGCTGGTCGTGCGCGAGATGCGCAGCGGCCGCGCGGAGGTCACGCAGATGTGGGGGCGTCCGCAGTCCGCCCGCGAGGAGTTCCGCCGGCTGCGGGCGCAGTAGCCGTGGCCACGGTGATCGCGCTCGTGCCGGACCTGCTGTTCGGCTCGAGGCTGCAGGGCGCGCTCGGCGCCGGCGGGCACGAGCTCGCGCTGATCGGCGAGGAGGTGCGGCTGCGCGCACGGCTGGCCGACGCGGCGGCGCCCCGCGCGGAGGTGCTGCTCGTGGATCTCACCGACCCCGACATCGACGGGCCAGCGATCGTCGAATCGCTGCGCAGCGGCGGCGAGCTCGCGGGGATGCGCACGCTCGGCTTCTACTCGCACGTGGACGCTGCCGCACGCGAACGCGCGGAGGCGGCCGGCTTCGACCAGGTGGTGCCGCGCTCGCGCATGGCGCGCGAGGGCGCGGCGCTGGTCACACGGCTTGCGAGCGCGCCGGCGCAGGCGCCGAGCTGAGGTCGCGTTGAGCGCGGCGGCGCAGCGGGTGCTCGGGTGTGGCTCCCGGCCCAGGCAGCGCGCGCACCTCGCGCACGGAGAGCCGCGCGCCGCAGGCCGCGCACAGTCGATGGTCGTCCACGCCGCCGCCGCAGCCGCGATGCTCGAGCAGGACGGCCGGCCCGGCCGAGGTGGCGGCGTACTCGTCGCCCCACTGCATCAGCGAGACGACCGTGGGCCACAGGTCCAGGCCCTTCGCCGTGAGCCGGTATTCGTAGCGGAGGGGGCGCTCCTGGTAGGGCCTGCGCTCGAGCACGCCCTGATCGAGCAGCCGCGTCAGGCGCGTCTGCAGCACGTTTCGCGCGATGCCGAGGTTCGCCTGGATCTCGTCGAAGCGGCGCAGGCCGAGCAGCACGTCGCGCACGATCAGCAGCGACCAGCGCTCGCCGACCACCTCGAGCGCGCTCGCCACGCTGCAGACCTGGCTGTCGTAGTCGTTGCGCAGCATGAGCCTCAGGATAGCCCCTCGGGTTGCATCATGCAACTAACGTTTGCTACGGTGCGTTTCATCATGCAACGCAGGTGGCGGATCTCGCTCATCGTGTGCGTCGGGGTGTTCATGGCGAGCCTCGACCTGTTCATCGTGAACATCGCCTTCCCTGCGATCGCGCTGCGCTTCGGCGGCGCGGCGCTCGGCCTGGCAGAGCGAGCGACGTGAGCGCGGGGAAGGCGCCCAGGACGCGCACCTACGCCTGGGAGGGTCCCGCGGCGGGTCCCGCGGCGGCGCGCGAGCTCACGGGACTGCAGTACATGCAGGGCATAGCCGACGGGACGCTGCCCGCGCCGCCGATCGCGCGGACGCTCGGCTTCGCCGTTATCGAGGCCGCGCCCGGCCGGGCGGTGTTCGCGCTCGAGCCTGCGGAGTGGATGTACAACCCGATCGGCTCCGTCCACGGCGGCGTGGCCGCCACGCTGCTGGACTCGTGCATGGGCTGCGCGGTGCACACGACGCTCGAGCCCGGCGTGGGCTACGCGACGAGCGATCTGCACGTGCGCTACATCCGCTCGATGAGCTCGGCGACGGGCCGCGTGCTGGCGGAGGGCACCGTGGTGCACGCCGGCCGGCGCACCGCCACGGCGGAGGGGCGGCTGTTCGCGGAGACGGACGGCACGCTCCTGGCCCACGGGACCACCGGCTGCCTGATCCTGCGCTGAGAGGACCTCAGCTGGAGAGGGTGGCCTCGCCGCCGCCAAGCTCGGCGGTCTCGGCGGCGCGCGGGTCCAGCGGCACGAGCGCGGCGTTGGGCACGCGCACGAAGCTCGTCAGCGGCTGCTCCGAGCGGCTCGCGAGGGCCGCGCGGATGACCATCCCGTGGCAGACCACGAGCGCGGGCAGCATGCCCGCTTCCACGCGCGCGAGCGCCGCGCTCACGCGCAGCTCCTGCTCGGCGAAGGACTCCCCGCCGGGGAACGCGAAGGCGGAGTCGCCCGCGACGAACGCGGCGAAGCGCTCGGGCGCGTGCGCGTGGATCTCGGCGAAGCTGCGGTCGGTCCAGTCGCCCGCGTCGGTCTCCATCAGGCGCGCGTCCTCCACGGGCTGCAGGCCGATGCGCGCGGCGACGATGTCGGCGGTTTCGCGCGCCCGCAGCAGCGGGCTGCACCACAGCGCGCGAAAGGCGTGGGCGGCGGCGCGCTCGGCGAGCTCCGCGGCCTGCTCGAGGCCCGTGGCGTCGAGCGGCACCTGCATCTGGCCCTGGAAGCGGCCCTCGTGGTTGTAGGCGGTCTGGCCGTGGCGGGCGAGATAGACGAGGCCTTGGCCTGTGTAGGACACGCGGGCGAGCATAGTGGGAGCTGCACCACCCGCCTACGTTGTAGCAGCGCAGGTTGGCGCCTCGGCAGCATTGAATCGATGTCTCGGACGCCTACACTCCGGCTTGGATGCGGCAGGGCGACCCGGACGAGCCAGAGACGGGCGACGAGCAGCCGCCCGCGAAGCCTGAGATCAGTCCGGACGATGCGATCCAGCACCTGGAGGAAGTCATGGAGGAGTGGGGTCGGGAGCGCGAGGACCGCGAGTAGCGGCCTGACGGCGCGCAGCCCGGTTGTTGCGCGAGCCCCAAGGCTTCCAGCGGAGCCCGTGCCCCCCGGATCCCTTTCCGGCCGTGCTTCGCGCGCATGCCCGCAGTTGGCGTGATCGCCGGGCAGCCGGACCCCTGGGCGCGCCGTCATAGACTCCACCCATGCGCCGCCGCGTCACCTTCTCGCGCAACCTGACGCTGTCCCTCTCGCGCACGTGCCGCTGCTACTGCAAGTACTGCGCGTTCGCGACGCACACGGCGCACCTGTACTCCCCCGAGGAGGTGCTCGAGATCCTCGACGGGGCCTCGCGCAGGCAGGTCAAGGAGCTGCTCGTCCTGACGGGCGAGCGCCCCGAGGTCAACCCCGAAGTGGCGGCGCGCCTGGCGGAGTACGGGCACGAGGACTTCACGGGCTACGTGGCGTGGGCGTGCGAGCGGGCGCTCGAGCGCGGCCTGCTGCCGCACACGAACCTCGGCGTGCTCGACCGCGAGGACCTCGCGCGCCTGCGCGAGGTGACGGCGTCGCAGGGGCTGATGCTCGAGTCTGTCTCCGAGCGGCTGATGGAGACGGTGCACGCGGGCTCGCCCACCAAGCACCCCGCGCGGCGGCTGGAGACGATCCGCGCGGCGGGCGAGCTGCGGATCCCGTTCACGAGCGGGATCCTCGTGGGGATCGGCGAGACGGAGCAGGAGCGCGTGGAATCGCTTGAGGCGATCGCGGCGCTGCACGCCGAGCACGGCCACATCCAGGAGGTGATCCTCCAGAACTTCGTCCCCCACCAGCGCTACTACGGCCGGGAGCCAGCCGAGATCGCCGATGCGGCCGCGCGCGAGTACTGGCGCACGGGCGTCGAGCAGGACCCCGCCAACCCCGCGCGCGCACGCCCGCAGCTGCCGCTGCCGGAGTGGGCGTGCGCGGTGAGCATCGAGGACATGAAGCGCCTGATCGGCGAGACCCGCCGGCTGATGCCCGGCGTGGGCATCCAGGTGCCGCCGAACCTCGCGGACTGGTGGGGCGAGCTCGTGGCCGCGGGGGCGACGGACCTCGGCGGCCTGAGCGCCAACGGCGACCACATCTCCCCCGAGCACCCGTTCCCCTCGCCCCACCAGGTGCGCAGGCAGCTGCAGGGCGCGGGCCATGCGCTGACGGAGCGGCTGTGCGTCTACCCCGACTACATCGACCCCGAGTGGCTCTCCCAGGGCGTGATGGACACGATCAAGGTCAAGTACTGGAGCTTCATCCCGCGGCGCGGCTCCGGGCGCACGGACCCGCCCGCGCCGATCCGCCCGGACCTCGTGGCGGGCGCCGTGGAGCGCGGGCGCGACGGCCTCGCGCTGAGCGCGGAGGAGCTGACGGCGATGTTCGCCGAGACGCGCCCCGAGGCGATCGAGGCGATGCGCCAGGCGGCCGACGAGCTGCGCGCGGAGCTCGCGGGCGAGCTCGTGACGTTCGTGGTCAACAGGAACATCAACATCTCGAACGTCTGCATTGTCGGCTGTGCCTTCTGCGGGTTCGGACAGGGCAAGCGCTCGCCGGACGCCTACCAGCACGACGAGGCGGAGTTCGTGTCGCGGATCCACGAGGCGCTGGAGTACGGCGCCACTGAGCTCTGCATCCAGTCGGGCATCCACCCCGACTGGAGCCTCGAGGACTATCTCGGCTGGCTGCGCCTGGCGAAGGCCACGGCCGCGGATGCGGGCGCGGAGCTGCACCTGCACGCCTACAGCGCGATGGAGATCGCGCACATGTGCGACATCTCGGGCCTTGCGCCGATCGAGGTCTTTGCGCGCCTGCGCGAGGCGGGGCTGGGCTCGACGCCGGGCACGGCCGCGGAGGTGCTCCACGACGGGGTGCGCGAGCGCATCTCCCCGAACAAGCTGCCCGTGGCGCGCTGGGTGGAGATCATCGAGGCCAGCCACCGCGCGGGCCTGCGCTCGACGGCGACGGTGATGTTCGGGCACATCGAGGAGCCGTGGGAGCTGGCGGAGCACATGCGCGTGGTGCGCGAGCTGCAGGTGCGCACGGGCGGGATCACGGAGTTCGTGCCGCTCTCATTCATCCCCTTCCAGACGCTCCTGGGGCGCACGCACGGCGTCGAGGAGATCTCCCGCGAGGAGAACCTCAAGCACACGGCCGTCTTCCGCCTGGCGCTCGGGCGCACGATTGCGAGCCTGCAGGCGAGCTGGGTGAAGATGGGCGTGGAGGCCGCGACCGAGTCGCTGCGCTGGGGCGTCAACGACCTCGGCGGCACCTTGATGGAGGAGTCGATCAGCCGCCTCGCGGGCAGCTACCACGGCACCAAGCTCGACCCCGATCAGCTCGTCGCTGCCGCGCATGAGGCCGGGCGCCCGGCGGCCGAGCGCACGACGCTGTACGAGATCCGCCGCCGCTATCCGCTCATGTCCAATTCCCCGCCGACGGTCGCCGCTGCGGCCGTCGCGAGCTGAGCGCGCGGAGCCCTCTAGCGCACTCGGCGCCGATCGGCGTCTCAGGCGGTGGGGGGCGCTGCGGCGAACTGGCCGTGGAAGCCGAAGGGGATGTGGTGGGGCACCTCCGCGCGCGCGATCTCGCTGAGGTCGCCGGCGTCGAGCACGAGCAGGAAGGAGCTCTCGCGGGCGGCGTCGAGGACGACCGAGAGCAGCACGCCCTCGTCCTCCCCGCCTGCGTCGGGACGCGCGACGAACACGGGCTCGCCGGCGTAGCAGTGCGGCTGCGACCACGACAGCGTGGCGCCGTTGGTCGTGTCGACCTTGACCACGCGCTCGATCCAGCCCGAGGGCCCGCTGCCCGTTCCCCACACGTATCGGTAGGGGCGCTCGTTGCAGCGGCAGTAGTTGATGCGGGGCAGCTCGACGTCGCCGTCCGACAGCTGCTGGCTGGAGACCGTGCGCTTGGCGATGCTCAGGCGGAAGCGGGTGAGCGCGGGGGAGGCCACGGGCTTGCCCGCGAAGAGGCGCTCGAGGTAGAGGTCCTCGATGATCCTCGCGTCGCGGTAGGCGCAGAGGTCGACGACGACTTCGCCCCCGCTGTCGTAGGCGTTGACGTGATGGAAGGCGAAGCACGCGTCGGTCTCGAAGGGCCCGGTGGCCTCGCCGGTGCGGCGGTCCACGAGCGTGAAGCGCGTGCCGCGCTCGGGCTTCCAGCGGAAGTTCTCGATGTAGGGCCGCCCGGACAGCGCGAGCGCGAGCGGGTTGACGACGAGCGGGAACTCGGCGAGCACGAGCCACCGTTCGGTGAGCCCGAAGGAGTGCATGTAGGCGGGCTCCTTCACGGGCAGCGACGCGAGCACGCGCGTCTCGCCGTCGTGGGGCGCCAGCGAGAAGAAGCGGTACTGGCTGGAGGCCCCGAGCTTGGCCGCGTAGTTGAGCATGCTGCCGCTCGCGCGGTCCATGTGCGGGTGCGCCGTGGAGAGGTGGCCCGGGACGCGGTACGGCCGCACCTCGGCGGCGGCGAGCGTGTGGCCGTCGAACTCGACGGCCAGCGGCGTCTCTGTCATCGCCACGAAGCGCTCGCCGAGCTTGCCCACGTTGACGTTCGCGTTGTCGGAGAGCTCAGGCGAGAAGAGCGTCTGCACGCGCTTGAACAGCGAGCGGCAGGGATCGGTGGCGAACTCGCTGTAGGCGATCTTCCCGCGCTCCTGCGCCGCCCTGTAGGAGCGGCTCTCAAGGAAGCGGTTCCCGTAGGAGACGCGCCCGCCGGCGATCGTGAAGCGATGCAGCATCGCGAGGCCGTCGAACCAGTGGCGCATCCGCTGCTCGCCCACCTCGAACTTGGCGGGGCCGGTGCGCAGTAGGGATCCCGTGAGCCATGGCGGCAGCTCGCCGCGCAGGGGCAGCTCGTCGAGGAGCCGCTCGTGCTCGAGCGTGGTGAAGCCGAGATCGGGCGAGCTCATGGCGCCGGGGCCGGAGTCGATGTTCCTTCCTCCTCAATGGTGCGGATCGAACGGTTCGTCCCGTAATATAGTAATCGGGGGGGAGGTGAGCAGATGTCGCACCCGCGACTGACGGAGACGTCGTACATCGTGCTTGGGCTGCTCGAGCACCTCCAGCCTGCGACGCCATATGACATCAAGCAGCTGGCGCAGCTGAGCACGTTCAACTTCTGGACGGTGCCCCACACGCAGATCTACACGGAGTGCGCGCGCCTGGCGGACGTTGGGCTGCTCGCGGAGGAGCGCGAGGAGACGGGCCGGCGCCGGCGCATCTTCCGGCTCACCGAGGAGGGCGCGGCGGCGCTGGAGGACTGGCGGGCGCAGCCGACGTCCAAGGAGTACGAGCTGCACGACGTGGCCACGCTGAAGCTGTTCTTCGGCGCCGATCCCCGGCTGCTGGCTTCCAGCCAGATCGACGCGCACGAGCGCAGGCTGGCGATCTATGAGGAGCTCAGGGAGCGACTCGCCGACGCGCCCGCCGGCTGGCTCCTTGCGCTGGAGCACGGCGTCGGCCACGAGCGCGAGTTCATCCGCTTCTGGTCGGCGCTGCTCGCGGGGGAGAGGCCCAGCTAGCGGAAGAGGTCCTCGTGCAGCGGGCGCACGATCGACAGCGCCCCGGGGCCGTCCTCGGCGGTGAGGTGCTGCTCCAGGCCCTCGAGGATCACGACGGGCTCGCGCGAGTCCTTGGCGCGGGCGAGATCGGCGGCGGCGGCGGCGGCATCGGCGACGGCCAGCCACGTGGCCATCAGCCGCAGCCCGTCGGCGTCGGTGCGCCCGCGCCAGTCATCCAGCGGCTGCATGCCCGCGAGGCCGATCGCGACGTCGGTCTGGCCGTGACGCCACGCGCGGCCGAAGGTGTCCGTGATCAGGACCGCGGGGACGCCCGCGCGCGCGCCGCCCGCGGGCGCAAGCTCGGCCAGCCGCGCGCGGATGCGCAGATCG
>OCZT010006806.1_pt1 | contig 11280 bp, 15 predicted proteins | sample 1539031 | NCBI WGS metagenome assembly OCZT01 (sample SAMEA3539308, study PRJEB22396) | soil metagenome | biome: tundra; feature: field; material: soil | place: USA | collected 2010-05 | depth 0.15 m
CTAGCGCAACGCGCTTGATTCCACCCGCAATTCTTTCAGGAGAACACCCATGCAGACCGCCCTGGTTTCAACTCTTCCGCCTCCCACCCGCATCCGGACAAGGAGCGCGCTGGTTGCCAGCGCCGACCGCAGCTTTCGCCAGCGGCTCGGCGAGATTCTCACCGGTCTCCGCTGGCAGGTGCGCGAGGCGGAGAGCGGCGCGCAGGCCTGGGCCGAGGCCGAGGCTATCGCTCCGGAAGCGGTCGTGGTCGACTCATGGCTGCCCGATCTGGAACTGGCCGAGTTTCTCAGGGACTTCCGCAAGCACTTTCCTGACGTAGACCTTTTGACGACCGGCGCGGCGAGTTCGCAGGAGAGTCCGCGGCCCCTATCGGCAGGAGCTTCTGTATGCGCTGCGCCGCAGCCAGGATACCGATACCGCAGCCTGGAATGCGGCTCCGGCAATGGGCGAGACAGGTCCTGCCCCGGAACGAACGCGCACTGAGGTACGGCCGTTTCCAGTCTCGGCGTGGGGCGCCAACGCGAGCCTCAATGTCACGCGGGGCACGACCGCTGCCGAGATCGATCTTCCAACAGTTTCCCACGCCAAGGAAACGGGCCCGTCCATGAGCCATCCGCGAGTGGTGTGCGAGCGACTGCCTGAGCTGGTCGGCAACGCTCCCTGCATGCTGGAAGTGAGTCGCCGGGTGCGCCTGGTGGCGCCGCGCTCGACCCCGGAGCTGATCGAGGGACCGACAGGCTCGGGAAAGGAACTGGTTGCTGAGGCCCTGCACAGGCTCTCATCGAGGAGCCGCAAGCCTTTTGTCGCCATCAATTGCGCGGCTATCCCTGAAGCATTGCTTGAAGCTGAACTCTTTGGCCACACTCGGGGAGCATTTACCGGCGCGGTGCAAGGGCGCACGGGGCGGATCGAAAGTGCCGACGGCGGAACGCTGTTTCTGGACGAGATCGGCGAGATGCCGCTGGGGCTGCAATCCAAACTGCTGCGCTTTGTGGAGTGCGGCGAACTGCAGCGAGTGGGCGACAACGAGCTTGTGAAGGTTGACGTACGGATTGTTGCCGCCACCCACCAGGCACTGGCGCAACAGGCCCAGGCCGGCAGCTTCCGCTCCGATCTCTACTATCGGCTTGCCGTATTCCTGATCCGCACACCGTCGCTTGGCGACCACAGCGAGGATCTGCCTCTGCTGGTTGAGCATTTTCTTGAGCAGATGGGCCGCGAAGCGCCGGTGAAGCGCCTTGACTCCGCCGCCCTCGCCAAGCTGAAGACCCATGAGTGGCCGGGCAATGTCCGCGAACTCGAACATGTGTTGGAGCGGGGAGCGATTCTGGCCGGCGACGAGCCAGTGATGACCTCGGCGGAAATTGACTTCGGCCTGGCGCTGAACTGACCTGGGCTGGATGGGACCGAGTCGGTGAACTGGATGGCACCGAGTCGGTGAGAGGATGGGCCAACCGATTCCGGATAGAAGTTTGAGGAGCTTCAAAATGGACCTTCAGATCGAAACCCGCCTGAGCGACCAGTTGACGCGGTACCTGGACCTGGCCACCAGCCAGGCCAAGTTGACCGCGGCCAATATGGCGAATATCGATACCCCCGGCTACCGCACGGTAGGCATGGACTTCGAAGCCGAGATGCGCGAGGCCTTGGACGGCGTGGACCTGGGGAAGGCGCCCCGGCAGGTGCGGCTCAAGGCCGTCGACGGGCTGATTGCGCGGCCCGACGGCAACAACGTGTCGATGGACCGCGAAGGCTTGAACCTGGCCGAAGCGCAACTGAAGTTCAGAACCGGCGTGGCCCTGCTTCGCCAGGAGTACCAGCGCGTGATGGACGCCATCCACGCAGATGGCAAGTAGATGGACGGCAGGAAGCATGACCCAGCGGTCTGATCTGGAGAAAGGGGAGTGAAGGATGAACCTCTTTGGATTGATGGACACATCCGGCGGCGCCATGCAGGCAGAACGCATGCGCGCCGAGGTGGTGGCGGCCAACATGGCCAATGCGGAGACCACGCACACTGCCGCGGGCGGTCCCTACCGCCGCCAGCACGTGATCTTCAGCACCAACCAGGACGATCCCGGTTTTCTCGATTCTCTGGCATCGGCCTCGGGGACCGGATCTTCGGGAACGACGGCGGCAGCAACTCTGCCCATGACGGGTTTCGGCGGCTCGGGGCCGGTAGCGCCCGGGGTACATATCGCCGGCGTGGTCGAGGACACCTCAGCCCCGTTGATTCGCTACGACCCCGGACACCCGGATGCGGGGCCCGACGGGATGGTCGCGTATCCGGACATTAATCCGCTCACAGAGATGGTGGATCTGATGGGGGCAACTCGTGCATATGGCCTGAACAGTTCCGCCGTACAGGCAGAAAAGGGCATGATCACCGCATCCCTGGAGATTGCAAAGTCCTGAGTTGGGCGCGATTGGTTGGCCGAGATGTTTTCGACCAGGCAAATCAGCGCACAGAGTTGAAGAGGAGAACCGATGCTACCCGCAATGAACCCGATGACCGCAATAGCCCCGGCGCTTTCAAGTCTGGCCGGCTCAGGCGCGGGGGCGACTTCAGCCGCCAGCCAGACGGCGCCGGCGCCATTTGCCGACCTGTTGACGGACGCGGTTGGACAGGTGAAGCAGTTGGAGAACCAGGCCCATGCGGCAGTTGACTGACTCATGGCCGGCTCGGGAGTGGACGTGCACCAGGCGATGATCGCGACGCAAAAGGCGAGCATGGCCTTTGAACTGGCGCTGGCCGTGCGCAACAAGGCCGTCCAGGCCTATCAGCAGGTGATGGGAATGCAGTTCTAGGATTTATGTCCGCGGTTGGGCGGATCAGAGAGAAGCGGAGATTCATGTCCGCATTTGAGCGGATGGCAAGGAAGCAGGAGTCCAGCTGGAACGCGCTGACGGCTGGACCTGAGCAACGAAACCGGGCGGGGAAAGCGGCGGAACGCGGGGATCATGGCCACCGGAACACAGTTGGAGAAGAGCGCCCCTGCAATGCCCGTCCAGGCTCAATGGACTGACCGGCTTGGTGGGGTGGCCTTTGGACCCGGGGGCGGATTCGCTGGGCCGGAATGCGGCCCGCCGAGCGCAGTTGGGCAATGGCTGCCGCGGGGCTGCTTCTGGTGATTGGCGGCGGGATGTTGTGGTATGCGCTGCGCACGGACTGGCGTACTCTATACGCCGATCTCGATCCGGAAGACGCGCGCCAGACCAGCCAGGTTCTTGCGCAGGCACAGATTCCTTTTGAGGCCACCCCGAACGGAGCGGGAATCCGGGTTCCGGCTGCCAATTTGGACAAGGCCCGCCTGGTTACGGCAGCCAAGGGCGGCGTTAAAAGCGGGCGGCTGGGGTTCGAGCTATTTGACAAGCCAAACTGGGTCGGATCGGAGTTCGACGAGCAGGTCAACTATCAAAGGGCTCTGGAAGGCGAGCTGGAACACACGGTCGGCTCGCTGTCGGACGTCGAGTCGGCACGGGTTCACCTGGTGCTGACGCACGACTCGCTGTTCCGCGAGTCAGAGCGTCCCGCGAAAGCCTCTGTAGTCATCAAGCTGCGCCATCGCTCACTGGCCGACGGTGAGCCGGAGGCTATCCGCAACCTGGTGGCCTCGGCCGTGGACGGGCTGATCCCGGACCGGGTGGTGCTGGTGGACGCGGCGGGCCACTTGCCGCTGGGACCCAAGAGCGCCGATGCCCTGCGCCTGAGCGCCGAAGAAGCCCTGGAACAGAAGTTGATTGGTACTCTCGAACCTGTGACCGGGGCAGGAAATGTCCGCGCCTCGGTCACCCTCGACTATAACCCGGCGGCGACCGAAGAGACCAAGGAGAACTACGATCCCGACCAGACGGTCACTCTTTCGATGCAGCGCACCGAACAGACCACAGGTCCGCAACAGCTTGCCTCCGGAGTTCCCGGAACAGCCTCGAACGCGCCGAATTCGCAGGCTTTGCCGGTCTATCCGCAACAGACCACGCCGCCGCAATCGGCGAAGACAGAGTCGGGAACCTACGGGGCGTCGAGGACCGTGCGCCACGTGGTTGAGAACCCCGGCAGGGTGCGGCGTCTGACGGCGGCCATCGTAGTCAACGACCGGCTGGCACAGGCGCGGCTAAGGGCAGTGCGGCCCAATGGCAGCCGCGTTCGGCCGACGAAATTCGCAATTTGACGGCGATCGCCCAGGCTGCGGTCGGCTTCGACTCGGCGCGCGGCGACCTGCTGACGGTCGAGGATCTGCCTTTTGACGAAAACCGTTCGCAACAGCCAGTGACCGCGATAGGCCAGTTTCTGGCCGAAGCAGAGGCTTCGCCGGTGCTGATCAAGTATGCGGCGCTGCTGGCCGGTTTGCTGTTAGTGATCGCGTTTGGTGTGCGCCCTGCAATTCGGCGAGCCCGGGGTACACCTGTTGGCGGATCGGTGAAGGGCGCGCCAAAAGAACTTCCGGCCCATGCTGCCGCGGCTGCGCAGCCTGCGTTGAAGCCGCCGGAGCCTGCGGAGGTTGATTCCGAGCGGATCAGAAGCCAAGAGATCTTCGAGCATGTGACCGGACACCTGAAGCGTGAACCCACACAGAGTTCGCGCCTGTTGCAGAGCTGGATTCATTCCGACTAGCCCGGCGGCTGCCATGTGGGTAAACGGCAACTCCGCCGCTCATGCGGGAGGCCGGTAGCGGGAATCAGGAAGGATCGAGAGGGGAAGGGAACGCGCCTTGGCAGAGCAGGGAAACGACAACGGGACACAGCGCCATCGGCAGACTGCCAACATGAGCGGACTGCGCAAGGCCGCAGTGTTGCTGGTGGCTGTGGGCGAGGAGCTTGCCAAGGAGATTCTTCGCGCATTGCCCGAAGTGGATGTGCAGCGGCTGACCGAGGAACTGGCCGATCTGCGCGGTGTCACGCCGGAGCTCTCGGCCGAGATCCTGGAGGAGTTTTGGGAACTGCTTGAAACGCAGAACTTCATGATCCACGGCGGGCTGGACTACGCCAGCCGCCTGCTGATCGAGACCTTTGGCAAGGAACGCGCCGACGATCTGCTGATGCTGGTTCGCCGCTCCCAGGAGGCGGCACAAGGGAACCTGGCCAAGCTGCAGCGCACCGATCCGCAGCAATTGGGCAAGCTGCTCGACTCCGAGCATCCGCAGACCATCGCCCTGGTGCTGGCCCATCTGGATCCGCGGCGCGCATCGATGGTCTGGACAGCCTGAGCGAGGAGCACAAGGTGGTCTCCATCCAGAGGCTGGCCGAGATGCGCCAGTTCTCGCCGGAGATGGCGCAGAAGGTGGCTCACATTCTCCACCGTCGCCTGGAGAGCGTCGGAGACACGGCGCGCAAAAGCTACTCCGGCTTCAAGGCGGTGGCCGATCTGCTGAACCGTCTCAACGCCGAGGAGTCGAAGAAGATTCTGGAGAGTATCGAAGACGGGCAGCCGGAACTGGCTCTGAACATCCGCAACCTGATGTTCACCTTTGAGGACCTGGTTACGGTGCCGCCGGCCACCATCCGCGAGATCGTTTCCGGGGTGGACAAGCGGCAGCTGGCGCTGGCGCTGCGCGGAGCCAACGACGAGTTGCGGGCGCAGATCTTCAAGTCGATGAGCTCACGGGCTGTCGAGATGCTGAAAGAGGACATGGAAGTGCTGGGGCCGGTGCGATCGCGCGAGGTGGCTCAGGCCCAGCAGGAGATTCTCAACCTGGCGCGGCGGCTGGAGGCCGAGGGCAAGGTGGTTCTGAAGCTGGAGACCGGCGACGAGATGCTGGCGTAAATGCAGGGAATAGGGAACAGGGAACAGTTGCCGGTTGAGCGAACACGATTGACCGCGGGCGAAGGCCATAGTTTGAATTTGGAAGGAGAACGAAATCAGGATGGGAGCGGCGGGCGAGATCGAGGTATACGAGTACCCGCGCGGCGCGGATTCGCCTTTGCCGGCATGGGATGGATGGGCTTCGGCAAAAGCGTCGGGAGCTGAGCCGGATCGGAATGCGGGCCACGCGCACGAGGCAGCCCATCATGCTGATGAATCCAAGCTCCGCGGGGAATTCGAGCAACGGATTGCCGAGGAAACTCGGCGCTCCTTCGAGGCGGGCCGGGAACGGGGTCAGATTGAGGGGCGCCAAAGCGAACGCGAGGCCCAGGCCGCAGCGGAAGAGGCAAGGGAAGAGCGCCGCGTGAGGGAGGCTGCGGAACTAATCGAGCGCTTTGGCGAAGCGCGTGACCGTTATCTGCAAGAGGCGGAACAGGAAGTGGTCAAGCTGGCTCTGGCCGTGGCGGCACGCATTCTGCGCCGCGAAGCGCAAATGGACCCGCTGCTGCTGACCGGCGCAGTTCGGGTGGCGCTCGGTCAGCTTGCGGCCTCGACCGAAGTGCGGTTGCGCGTGCCCGCTGCCGACCTGGACCTGTGGAATGAAGCCATCAACTTGTTGCCCAACCTGGCTCTGAAGCCCACGTTGGCGGCCGGGGAAGGAATGCACCTGGGAGATTGCGAAATTGACGCCCGAATGGGTTCGGTAGACCTGGGCATTCGGGCCCAGCTGGGTGAGATTGAGCGGGGCTTTTTCGACCGCGCCGGCGGGAGAAGGGTGGAGGCGGTCTCGGCAAAAGACCTCCCGTCGAGCCGAAGCCCCGAGGATGACTCATGAGTTCGCAGCCGACATCGCATCTGGCGCGCTACTTCTCGCGACTTGAACGCCGGCAACCCTGGCGTTGGCGCGGGCAGGTGGTCGAGTCGGTGGGACAGACCATCGAATCGGAGGGCCCGCCGGCTTCAGTGGGAGAGTGCTGCGAGATTCTAGATCAGTTCGGCGGCCAGCATCTTGCGGAAGTGATCGGCTTTCGCGGCTCGAATGTGCTGTCCATGCCCGTCGAGAGCACAGAGGGAATTCGTTTTGGGAATCGGGTGGCGGCGCTTGGAGTGAGCCCGGAGATCGAGGTTGGCCCGGCGCTGTTGGGCCGGGTTCTGAATGCGCTGGGCGAGCCAATCGATGAGGGACGACGACCTCTTGTCTCGCTGACGCTGCCCCTGGAGGGAGCTGTGCGATCGCCGATGGACCGGGCGCCGATTCGCACTCCGCTGGGCACGGGAATTCGCGTGCTGGATGCGCTTTTGACGGTGGGCCGCGGCCAGCGGGTGGGTATCTTTGGCGGCTCCGGAGTGGGGAAGAGCACGCTGATCGGCATGATGACGCGCAACACCGAGGCCGACGTGACGGTTGTGGGTCTGGTGGGAGAGCGCGGCCGCGAAGTGGGCGAGTTTCTCGAGGATTCGCTTGGGGTAGAGGGGCGAAAGCGCTCGGTGGTGGTGGTTTCGACCTCCGACCAGTCGCCGCTGATGCGGATGCGGGCGGCGCTGGCCGCGACGACCGTAGCCGAGTTTTTTGCCGCGCAGGGTAAGAACGTGCTGCTGGTGCTGGACTCGTTGACCCGCTTCGCCATGGCCGCCCGGGAGATCGGGCTGGCCGCCGGGGAGCCGCCCACGGCAAAGGGGTACACGCCGTCGGTGTTCACGCGGCTGGCGAAGCTTGTCGAACGGACCGGGCAGTTCCAGGTGGGCTCAATTACCGCCTTTTACACCGTGCTGATGGAGGGCGACGACCAGCAGGACCCGTTGGTGGACGCGGTGCGTTCACTGCTGGATGGGCATGTGGTGCTCTCGCGTACGCTGGCTGCCGAAGGCTGGTATCCGCCCATCGAAGTGCTGGACTCGATCAGCCGCTTGATGCCGGCCGTCACTGGGCTCGAGCATCGGGATCATGCCGCGCTTTTGCGGCGGCTGATGGCAGTTTATGCGCGCTCAGAAGACCTGGTGCGGATCGGGGCCTACAAGCCGGGTTCAGACCCGGACCTGGATCGCGCCCTGAGTGCGCGGGGCGCGATGCGGAGTTTCATGACCCAGGACGCAAAAGAGCAGGTTCGCCTTGCCGACTGCGTGCGCGGCCTTGCCGAGCTGGCCTCGAAGGTGTGATTGATGGCCGTCTCTCGCGCATTGCGCCGTTTGCTGCGAATTCGGGACCTGGAGGAAGAGCAGCGGCGAGTGGCGCTTGAATCGGCCCTTGTTGAATTGCATCGGCTGCAACATTCCCTTGCGGCCTCAGTGGAGCGAGGCCGCCGGGGCCGCGAACTGGTGACGGCAAGCGCGAACACGGGCGAGTTGCCGGATCGAATTGCCGGTATTGCGGAGACGCTCCTGGCCGCTCGCTACGCCGAGGTGATGACGCCGCGCATTGCGGCGACTGAACTCAACGTGGCTGAACTGCGGCTGGAGTTTCTCGCCAAACGGGTGGAACGCCAGGCTGAGACCCTGATTCGCGAGACCGAGGCCAGGGATGCGGCCGAGGCCGGACGCCGCGGCCAGCAGGGAATCGACGACTGGTACAGCAACAAGCTGCAGCGGAATCTCAAAGGCAGCGGGCCAGATGACAAAACTTGAGAGGAAATTCATGGCCGATGCTTCGGGTTTCCTGAATAGGGATGACCGGTCCCAATCCTGACAATGCTTTAACCCTCCCCCACCTTCTTTTGGCACACCATCTGCTCTAACTCATCCCATGACCGTTGCCGCATCATTCGAACCTGGGCGAGTGGGAGTTCCGGCGCTGATGAAAGGTGAGGCGCCCCTGGGGAATACGGCGTCCGCGAGGGCGCCTGGTGCGGAGCTTTCGCGCCGGGTGGCAATCGCTGCTGGCTTCTCTGGGAACAGGCATCGAGCAATCGAGATTGAGCGAGTTCGGCTTGCCGGCAGGGGATAAGGAGATGGGCCATCCCAATTCAGATAGGCCTGATGTCGCTCCATCCTCGAATTTGCCATGCAGTGGTGGTGAAACGCAGTTCGTGAAGGCCGGGACCGGCAAGGTTGTTCTGCCGAAAACCAACGCGGCGCCTGAAAATGTGGCGGGTTTGCGGGCCGGTATCTCCGCCGGGCGGATCGCAACGGGATCGCCGCATCCGGCGGCGGTGGCTGTAAAAGACACGACAACTGCGGGTTCAGAAGGATCGCCGAGCGCAACCGGGCGGGCCAGTAAGGGCGAGAGCGCCAGGCCGGCCGCAAGCGGCACCGTAGTCGCCACTGAACCACAACCCTACCTACCCGCTCAGATGGTCTTTCCCGCCATGGTACCCACTCCCCAGACTGTCAACCTCACTCAGGCGCGTCCCCTTCAAACCGAGTCGGCGAAACGGACAGCCATCCAAGCCGAGCCACCAGACGAGGACGATTTGCGGCGCCCGGGACCGGGCACGGAAGTTTTGCCAATCTCCAAAGGGGATCAACTGACTGGTGTTCGACCGGCGCGGGTTGCAGGGGACAGGGAAGCAGTCTCAAGCCAGGCGGCAACGACCATGAAGAGTGGCGGAATACCGGAATCGGATTCGTCCCTGGATTCGTCCCTCGATGAGTCAGTGAAGGGAAATGACACACCCGCCGCTCCAAGCGCGAAATCAGTGCAGAGCGCTGAAACCCACATTGTGCCGGAGGGCACGCAGACCCTCAACCCAAGGGGAGCTGAGACCGGCTCCCAGGCGACGGGCCTTCCGACGGTTCCGGGGGAAACTGAGAAATCAGTGCCATCGGTATTGGCTTTCACTGATGCAGGATTGCAGGGCAGTCAGCCGAATGTGGTTTCTTCAGTGGCGAACAAAACCGGCTCTTCTTCCGTCGGACGAACCTCCGCGAATGCATCGACACGCGCGACTCATCCGACAGGCGCAGGTACGGCGAACCAGCATGGGAGTAACCTCGCACAGATTCAACCGGCCGGGCAGGCTCAGGAGATCTCGAGTTCCGGACTCGCTCGCGATCTGGCCGGGTTGCGCGGGACTGCTGGCACGGCGGTCAACAGCGCCAGCGAGACAAACGCGGCGGTTGCCAGCCCGGCCTCGCGCGACGCCTTTTCCGCGATCGATTCGGAGCCTGCATCCCGGACGTACCTATGGATTCACGCGGGAGCCAACCGCGCTGAGGCGGGGTATCAGGACCCGGCCCTGGGTTGGGTAAGCGTCCGGGCGGATGTTGAAGGACGCGGCATCCACGCTTCTCTGGTGCCCGCCTCGACGGACGCGGCGCAGGCACTGGGCGGACACCTTGCAGGACTCAACGCTCACCTTACGGAGCAACACATGCCTGTAGAGACATTGACTCTGGCCGCGCCCGAGGACCGAAGCGCCGATGCAGGAATGGATCAGAACGCGAACCAGCACATGCATCAGGGAGCCGGGCAGGAATCGCAACCCAACCGGCAACCGGGCACAGGCATGGAGGGATCCGCGGCGAGGGCGGTCTCACCATCAGATCTTCCATCCTCCGTCCGTGGGCTGGAGGGCACACCCGCGGCAATCAGGCCGTCGGGCGCTCACATTTCGGTGATGGCATAGAGCAATGCAGCAACTTCAAAGGCCCGGCGGCAAACGACAGGCCGGGCGGAACAGAAACACGGAGGCAGGAATGGCAACAGCAGCAGCGGGAATCTGGAATCAAACTCATGCAGCGGACCAGACTTTGGCGAGCGCCAAGGCGACCCCCATGGCGGGGACGGCGGCCAGCGGATCGACCGGCACCACCAGCAACAGCGATTCAAGCAGCGATTCGGCCACCATTTCAGCGAACGACTTTCTCACTTTGCTGGTGACCGAGATGCAGAATCAGGATCCGACTGCGGCCACCGATCCCAACGAGTACATCAACCAACTGGTGAATGTGAACAGCCTTGAGCAGTTGATCTCCATCAACCAGAACCTTTCGACCGCATTGGGCAGTTCGACGACCAACACGACCGGCGCTTCAGGTGCGAACACGGCTGGAAAGAGCGCCAGCGGTGCGGTCCAGCAAGTTGCCGGGACAGGGAGTCACGGGAAGGTAGTGGCCGGAGTTCAGTCGGCCGCTGCGGGCGCGACAGCCGGGACCAAGATTGCTTCCGGCAATTTGAGCGTTCCCGAGGCCACGCCCGCGGCGCACCGAGTTGCCGGTGCTCTTGGTGGAAGACCGCACACACGTTCCGCACCAGTCGGAACGTTTTAGCTTGCGCAACGATTTCTGTTGAATTGCCGGCCGCAGAGGCCATCGCCAACCTTAGACGACACACAGAGGAGATTCACCATGGCAAGTTTCTACATTCCGCTGACCGGCCTCAACGCCGATTCGAAGGCGCTGAACACGATCGCCAACAACCTTTCGAACATGAACACCACTGGTTTCAAAGCGCAGACAACGAGCTTCAGTGATCTGCTTTATCAACACGGCGATTCCCAAACTTCTCGACGCGCTGGAACTGAGCGGAACCGTGGTGACC
>OCZT010006807.1_pt1 | contig 11276 bp, 13 predicted proteins | sample 1539031 | NCBI WGS metagenome assembly OCZT01 (sample SAMEA3539308, study PRJEB22396) | soil metagenome | biome: tundra; feature: field; material: soil | place: USA | collected 2010-05 | depth 0.15 m
ACGGGCGGCACCGGCGCGGCGGTCAGCGAAGCGCAGATCGTCGACGCGATTCAGCTGCTCGCGGAAACCGAAGGGATCTTCACCGAGCCGGCCGGCGGCACGACGCTCGGCGCCACGATCGAGCTGGTGAAGCGCGGCGTCATCGGGCGCGACGAATCGGTCGTCGTCTGCGTGACCGGCAACGGCTACAAGACGGGAGAGGTGCTGCAGGGGCGGCTGCGCGAGCCGGTGCGGTTGAGCCGCGCGTTCAAGGAATTCGAGAGCTGGTTCGAAACCCGCGAGGCGATCGCCTAGCGTCCGCTCGACACGACGGCGATTGTGATCTCGATCGGACGGCCTTCCCGCATCACTTTCATCGTGGCCGTCGTCCCAATCCTCGCGTCGCCGACCATGCGGCTGAATTGCGACTTATCCGTCACCGGTTGCCCGTTGAAGGCGACGATGACGTCGCCCGGCCGCAAACCCGCGTCGTAGGTCGGCGAGTTGCGCTGCATCTCCACGATGATCGCGCCCTGCGTATTCGGTGCGCGGACGTCCTCCGCCAGCTGGGTCGTCAGGTTGTCGACCTTCAGATAGCCGATTTCCCCGCGGCGGACTTGCCCGTTCTTCATCAGCTCGTCGACGATGTGCCGCGCGAGCTTGCTCGGGATCGCAAAGCCGATCCCCTGATAGCCGCCGCTCTGGCTGAAGATGCCGGTGTTGATGCCCACGAGCTCGCCGCGCGTGTTGATGAGCGCGCCGCCGGAATTCCCCGGATTGATCGCGGCGTCGGTTTGAATGAAATCCTCGTAGTCGGCGAAGCCGAGATTGGTGCGCCCGGTGGCGCTGATGATGCCGGCCGTCACCGTCTGATTCAGCTGGAACGGACTGCCGATCGCCAGCACCCACTCGCCGAGCTTCAACTGGCTCGAATCGCCCCACGGCACGACCGCGAGGCCGGTGACGTTGATCTTCAACAGCGCGATGTCAGTTTTCGCGTCGGTGCCGATCACTTTGGCGCGGACCTCGCGCTTGTCGGGCAGCGCGACGGTCACCTCGGTGGACGCGCGCACGTGCTCGCCGACGACGTGGTTGTTGGTGACGACGTAGCCGTCCGACGAGATGATGACGCCGGAGCCGAGGCTGAGCGACCGGCGATCGCGCGAGCCGAACGCCTGCTCGTCGTTGCCGAAAAAATACTGGAAGAACGGATCGTTCGCGAACGGCGAGTTCGGCGTCCGCACGACCTGGAGCGACGAGATGTTGGCGACGCCCTTCACCGCCTGGCCGGCGACTCGCGTGAAATCGGGACCGGCCGCCATCGCCACCGCGGGCGTCGGCGCGCGCTGGAGCTCGAGCGTCGAGGTCGGCGCCGCGGCCGGAACCTCGTCCGCGCGCGCGCCCGCGGCGGCACGGATCCGGCCGGAGGTCAGCCGCCCCGCGACGAAGGCACTGGCGGCGAGCACCAGCGTCAGCGAAAGGAGAAAGCGTTTACTCACCTAGGTGACGTTGACGCGGTGAACGCCGCGATCGGCGGCCTTCGGGATGGTGACGGTGAGCAGACCGTCCTTGAGGTCGGCGGTGACCGCCTCGACGTCGATCACCTCGGGCAGCGCGAAGGCGCGCGAGAAGTGCCCATGGCCGCGTTCGACGCGGTGATAGTGGTCGCACGGCACCTGCCCGCCGCGCTGGCCGCGAATGACGATGCGGTTGTCTTCGGCGTGGATCTCGATCTGATCGCGCGTCAGCCCCGGCAGCTCCGCGATCAGGACGAACTCGACGGGCGTCTCGTACAGATCGACGGACGGCGTCCAGCCGGGCGCGTCGGTGCCGACCAGCTGCCCAAGATGTTCGTGGAGCGCGAGCAGATCGCGCAGCGGATCCCACCGCGTGAAGGCCACGATTTTCATCGTAGCATGTTTGGTCGGGCTCGGCCATATGTGCTACGATTGCAAGGATATACAGGGATAGATGGCCTCATCCATTCAAGCGACGCGCCTTCGGAAAGGGATGCTCATCAAGGTCGGCAACGACCTGTTTCGCATCCTCGAACTGCATCACCTCACGCCCGGCAACAAGCGCGCCCACATCCAGGTGCGGATGCGCAACATCCGCAGCGGCATGCTCGCCGACGAGAAGTTCCGCGCCGAGGAAGACATCGAGCGCGCGATGCTGGACGAGCGCGAGATGCAGTATCTGTACAACGACGGCGACCATTACTACTTCATGGACACGTCCAACTACGAGCAGATCCACATCTCGCACGAGGCGATGGGCGATTCGAAGAACTACCTCGTGCCGGACGCCGTGATCCGCGTCGAGTTCTACGACGTCGAGCCGGTCGGCATCGAGTTGCCGCCGACCGTCGATCTCCTGGTTAAGGAGACCGTGCCGGGCATCAAAGGCGCCACGGCGAGCGCGCAGGTCAAGCCGGCGACGCTCGAGACCGGGTTCGTCGTGTCCGTCCCGTCCTTCGTCAACGAGGGCGACAAGATCCGCGTCAACACCGAAACCGGCGAATATCAGTCGCGCGTGTGATCATTCTCGTGGGATCCACTCGCGCCGCGAAGGTGGACGGCGTGCGCGCGGCGCTCGAGGCGGTGGCCGATCGCGACGCGCGCTTTCGTGAGGCGGTCGTCGAGGCGGTGGACGTCGCCGATGTGGCGCCCGTCATGCCGATGACGGAAGCGGCCATCGTCGAAGGCGCTCGTGCCCGCGCGACGGCCGTGATGAACCGCCACACGCGCACGGGGCCGGACACCATCCTGGCGATCGGCCTCGAAGGCGGCGTCGATCCCGTGGGCGCCGGGGGTGATCACTATGCCCTGAAAACGTGGGCCGCGATCACCGACGGGTCGCGCTGGAGCTACGGCGCGGGCGGCGCGGTGCTGCTGCCGCGCGCGGTGGCACGAGCGGTCGTCGGCGGCCGAGAGCTCGGCGACGTGGTGGACGCGCTGGCCGGCACGCCGATCCGCGGTACGCGAGGGGCGTGGGGCCTGCTCACGCTGGATCTCATCGGCCGGCGCGACGCCTTCAAATTAGCCGTCGTCGCCGCGCTCGCGCCGTTCTATAATCCCGCGCTCTATGCATCTGATCTCTGACGCTCTCTGAATCTGAAATCTGACCTCTGAAATCTGCAATTTCTGGTGTCCCCATGGATGTCGTCCGCAAAGAAGCGCATCACGGCTGGATTGAAGTCGTCACCGGCAGCATGTTCAGCGGCAAGAGCGAAGAACTCATCCGCCGCCTGCGCCGGGCGCAAATCGCCAAGCAGAAGGTCCAGATCTTCAAGCCGCTCATCGACAACCGGTTCAGCGAGGATCACATCGTGTCGCACAGCGACATGCGCATCGCGTCGCAGAACGTGAAGACCTCGCACGAGCTGATCACGCTCGTCGGGAAGGACACAGAAGTCGTCGGGATCGACGAGGGGCAGTTCTTTGACGCGAACCTGCCCGCGGCGTGCAACGCACTGGCCAATCGCGGCAAGCGCGTCATCGTCGCGGGGCTCGATCAGGATTATCTCGGCCGGCCGTTCGAACCGATGCCGCAGTTGTTGGCGATCGCCGAGTACATCACCAAGACGCTTGCGATCTGCGTCGTCTGCGGCGACCCGGCGAACCACACGCAGCGCCTCGTGGCGAGCAGCGATCGGGTGCTCGTGGGCGCGACCGGCATGTACGAAGCGCGGTGCCGCCACTGCTTCGATCCGAAGCTCGCCTCCGTGGAGCAGGTGTAGGCCGGGTCCTGGTGGACCCGGAGAGACTCCGGCGATGGACATTCAGTCCGTGCTCAACCGCGTGCTTCTGCTGCTTGGCGCCGGTTTTCTCGTCGCCAACGCGCGGCTCATCCTCGAGTACTTCACGTTTCTCCGCCGCCGGCGCGGCGCCCTGCTGATCTGGCCGAGCCCGAAGCCGCCGTACTACGGCATGGCGCTCGCCATCGGCGTCGTCCTCGGGCTCATCGTCTTTTACAAGCTCGTCTTCCTGCACCGCCAGGTGTTCGGCGAAGCGATGATGTTCCTCTACTACGCGTACTTGCTTCCGCTCAGCCGGCGCATCGGACGCGGATTTTACGAGGACGGCATCTGGGGCGACACCGTGTTTGTGCCGTACAACGAGGTGAGCGGGATCAGCTGGCGTGAGGGGGAGCACCGGATGACGCTCATCCTGATCTCGCGGCTGCGCAATCTGGCACGCCGCCTGTCGGTGCCCGTCGAGCACTACGCCGCCGCCCGGCGCCTGCTGCGCGACAAGATCGCCGCGCACGATATTCACTTTACGGGAACCGGGTTGGACCTTGGCGTGCATGATGAACGCGACGGGATCTGACGATAAACTCCCGAGACCACTATGGCGCCAAGACCGACCTGGAAAGGCTTCCTCAAGATCAGCCTGGTGAACATTCCGATCAAGGTGTTCCCGGCGACCGAGTCGAGCGGCACGATCTCGTTCAACCAGCTTCACGGTGAGTGCCAGACGCGCATCCAGCAGAAGCGCTGGTGCGCGCACTGCAACCGGGAGGTGCCGAACTCGGAGATCGTCAAGGGCTACGAGTTCGAAAAGGGGCGCTACGTCGTGCTGTCGGAAGACGACGTCGACAAGGTCCGCCCCGCCTCGACGCGCGTCATCGACCTGGTGCAGTTTGCCGACGATTCGGCGATCGATCCGATCTACGTCGATCGCGCGTACTACCTGGCGCCCGACGGCCCAATGGCGTCCGATGCGTTCGCGGTGATGCGCGAAGGGATGAAGGGCAAGGTCGGCATCGGCAAGCTCGCGCTCTACGGACGCGAGTACCTCGTCGCCGTCCGCCCGCAGCAGCGCGGCATCGTGATGTACACGCTGCACCACGCCGCCGAGATTCGCAGCATCGACGCCGTCGAAGAGCTCAATGCCGTCTCGACGAAGGTCAAACCCGAGGAGGTCAAGCTCGCGCGGCAGATTATCGGCAGCTTCGAGGGTCCGTTGAACCTGTCGGACTACAAGGACGAGTACCGCGAGGGGCTGCGGGCGATCATCGACGCGAAGATCGCGGGCAAAGAGATCGTCGCGCCGGCCGTGGAGACGCCGGCCCGCGTCGTCAATCTGATGGAGGCGCTGAAGAAGAGCCTCGACACGGTGAGCCGCGCCAAGAAGACGCCCGCGAAGGCGTCGATCGCCAAGCCCACTGCGAAACGCAGGCGCGCGGGATAGTGCTTAATTCCTGATGCTCAATTCCTGAGGGCCAGTTTCAGCGCGATCCATCCGCCCAGGCCGTGCCCGTGCGCCATGGGGTCGCCGAGCCAGTCGGGCGGGATCAACCACACGAAGGCGAGGATGGCGATCACCCACAGGTCGTAGGGAATCGTCGTGCGCTCGTCGGTCCAGAAGAACGCGCGCCAGAACAGGCCGGCCGCGCCGTCGCGCCGCGGCATCGGCAAGGCGTTCAGGGCGAGATATGTGTAGTAGATCCGGTTGACGACGGCCAGGATCGACAGCACCAGAATCACCCACAGCACGCCGGCCATGCGGTTCGTGAACGCGCCGATCATGAACAGCACGATGCGCTCGGGCCGCTCCATGAAGCCGACCTTGCACTTCTCGACGAGTGATTCGGCGCGTGCCCGCGCGTAGCTCGTCATGATCGAGAAGATGAGCGTCAGCGCGGCGACCATCACGTAATCGGTGCGGCCCAGCTTGGAGTACAGGAAGATCAGCCCGGTCAGCAGGGCGAGATCGGAGAAGCGGTCCAGCGTCGAATCCCAGAACGCGCCGAACCGCGACTGGAGCTGGAGCTGGAGCGCGACCTTGCCGTCGATAAAATCGAAAATATTGGCCACGATCATGATGACGCCGGCGAGGACGAAATGCCCGAAGCCGAGCGCCCAGGCCGCGCCGACGTTGACCAGCACGCCGACGAGCGTCAGTGTGTTCGGGTGAATCCGCAGCGCCACGCACGCCGCGATGATCGCGCGCAGCGGGAACATGCAGATGACGCCGATTGCGCCCGTGAAGGTCAGGCGCGGCGCCGGGCCGCCAGGGCCAGGAGGACCAGGAGGAGACGACCCGTGGGGCTGCGGCGCAGGGGCCAGGACATTCATCGGGTCGTGCACGGACTGCCGTATAATGGAGGGTTCAGGCACTGAGCGAAGACGCGACATAGTAACGTATGCCCATCCACGAACTCAAGGAGCAGATCGCCCGGCTGCCCGAGCAGCCCGGGGTCTATCTGTACTTCAACGCGGACGGCGAGACGATTTACGTCGGGAAAGCGCGCGTGCTGCGCGACCGCGTGCGCAACTATCTGGGCGCGTTCGGGTCGGACTCGAAAACCGACGCGCTGCTGAACGAAGTCGCGCGCCTCGAGGTCATCGTCACCGACTCGGTCGTCGAGGCGCTGGCGCTCGAGAACAATCTCATCAAACAGCGCGCGCCGAAGTACAACATCCTGCTCCGCGACGACAAGAACTATCCCTATCTGCAGCTGACGACGAACGAGCCGTTTCCGCGGGTCCTCGTCGCGCGCCGCGTGGAGCGCGACGGCAGCTTCTACGCGGGCCCGTTTCTGCCCGCCACCTTCGCGCGCAAGACGATGGCACTGACGCACCGGCTGTTCGGGATGCGTTCGTGCAACGAGGTGATCACCGGCAAGCGCGAACGACCGTGTCTGGAGTACGACATCAAGCGCTGCATTGCGCCATGCGTGGACACGGTGTGCGGCGCCGAGGAGTATGGGCGCGCGGTGGCGCTCACGCAGCTGTTTCTCGAGGGCAAGAACGACGAGCTGCTGAACACGCTCGGTGCGCGCATGGCGGACGCCGCCGCGGGCGAGCGCTATGAAGAAGCGGCGCAGATGCGCGACGCGATGCGCACGGTGCAGACGCTGCACGATCGCCAGCAGAAGATGGCGACGCCCGAGCTCGGGCATCGGGACGTCTTCGGGCTCAAGATGGGGCCGGCCGGCCTCGTCATCCAGGTCTTCCAGGTCCGCAGCGGCCGGGTCGTCGAACGCGTGGAGCTTGGGAGCGAGCCGGCGATGGCCGGGTCGCGCGAGGACGAAGTGCTCGAGGCGGGGATCCAGCAGTTCTACGAATGGCGCGGCGCGCCGCCGGAGATTCACGTGCCGGCTGAACCGGACGAGCGCGAGGCGCTCGAGAGCTGGCTCTCGGAGCGCGCGGGGCGGCGGGTCCGCATTCTGGTGCCGCAGCGCGGTGACAAGCGCGGGTTGATCGATCTCGCGAACCGGAACGCCGCGCTGGCGTATCAGACGCGCTTCAACCAGACGACCGCCGCGCAGTACGACGCGCTCGAAACGCTGCAGGCGGTGCTCGCGCTGCCGGCGATCCCGCGGCGCATCGAGTGTTTCGATATTTCGACGATTCAAGGCAGCGAAACGGTGGCGTCGATGGTGGTGTGCGAGGACGGCCGTATGCGCCGCGGCGAGTACCGCAAGTACCGCATCCGGGGTCGGGAGCCTTTTGCAGTTTCTGCCATGTTAGAGCGTCAGGGTACGCAGAAACTGCAAAAGGCTCCCGACCCCCCTGTGAATAACGATTTCGCGGCGATGCACGAAGTTGTCCTCCGCCGGTATCGCAAGCTGCTCGAGCAGGGCGGGCCGTTTCCCGATCTCATCCTGGTCGATGGCGGCAAGGGACAACTGTCCGCGGCGTATACGGCGCTCGAAGCGCTGGGGCTCGCCAATCTGGTCGCGATCGGCATCGCGAAAAAAGAAGAGCTGCTCTACACGCGCGACCGCGTCGATCCCATCGCGCTCGCGCCACACGATCCCGCGCTGCTGCTCGTCCAGCGCATTCGCGACGAAGCGCATCGCTTCGCGGTGGCGTTCCACCGACGCGCGCGCACGATGCGCGACCTCCGATCAGCGCTCGACCATGTTCCCGGCATCGGGCCGCGCCGCCGACGCACCCTCCTGACGACGTTCGGAAGCGTGGCGGGCGTGCGGCGCGCGACGCGCGAAGAGCTCAAGGCGGTGATCGGCCCGAAAGCGGCGGATCGCGTCCTTGCGTTTTTCGCGAGTCGGCCGTAACCTGTTACTCCTTGCCGGACATCCACTACGCGCAGGTTTTCATCGCGTTCATCGTTCTGCTGTTCTCCTTGACCATTCATGAAATGGCGCACGCATGGACGGCGGATCGGCTCGGCGATCCGACCGCGCGCCTGCGGGGACGCGTGTCGCTCAACCCGCTCGTGCACGCCGACCCGATCGGCACGGTGCTGTTTCCGTTGCTCGCGCTGATCAGCGGGTTTCCGCTGATCGGCTGGGCGAAGCCGGTGCCCGTGGACGTGCGCAATCTGCGCCGCGGGCGGCGTGATTTCGTGTTGGTCGCGGCGGCGGGGCCGTCGAGCAATCTCGTCATGGCTGTCGCCGCGGCGATTCTCCTGCAGCTCACGCCGGTGACGCCCGTGACGCTCGGCGAGCCGAACGTGACCGCGCCGCTGGCCTCGCTCTTCAGCCTCGCGATGCGGATCAACGTGCTGCTCGCGATCTTCAACATGATTCCGATTCCGCCGCTCGACGGCGGCAACGTCCTCAGCGGCCTGCTGCCCGAAGGGCTGGCGATCGCGTTCAACCGCATTCGTCCGTACGGCTTTCTGCTGCTGTACGTCCTGATGTTCACGGGCGGCTTCGACTACCTGGTTTGGCCGCCGTACCGCTTTCTCGTCTCGTGGCTGCCGACACGGTGACGTCCCGCGCGCGCGTCGTCTCGGGGATGCGGCCGACGGGACGGCTGCACCTCGGCCATCTGGTCGGGGCGCTCGGGAATTGGGTCCCGCTGCAGGAGAAATACGACTGCTTCTATTTCGTCGCCGACTGGCACGCGCTCACGAGCGATTTCGCCGACACGAGCCAGCTCACGTCGTACACGTATGAAAACGTCGCCGACTGGATCGGCGCGGGTCTGGATCCCGAGAAGAGCACCTTCTTCATCCAGTCGCTCGTCCCCGAACACGCCGAGCTCTATCTGATGCTGTCGATGGTCGTGCCCGTGCCGTGGCTCGAACGCGTGCCGACCTATAAAGAGCAGCAGGAAACGCTGAAGGACAAAGATCTCTCCTCGATCGGTTTTCTCGGCTATCCCCTGCTGCAGACGGCCGACGTCGCGATGTACGACGCGCGCTTCGTGCCGGTCGGCGAGGATCAGGTCGCGCACCTCGAGCTGGCGCGCGAGGTCGTGCGTCGTTTCAACAAGGTCTTCGGCGGCAGCGCCCCCGGCGGTGACGTGCTCGTCGAACCGCAGGCGCTCCTGACGACGTTCGGCAGACTGCCGGGGCTCGACGGCGACAAGAAGATGAGCAAGAGCCTCGGCAACACGATTCATCTGTCGGACAGCGCCGAGGAGGTCCGCAAGAAAGTGATGCGGATGTACACGGATCCCAAACGGGTGCGCGCCGACATCCCCGGTACCGTCGAAGGCAACCCGGTCTTCACGTATCACGACGCGTTCAACGCGAACACGGCCGAAGTGGACGACCTGAAAGCGCGGTACCGCGCGGGGAAAGTCGGCGACGTCGAGGTGAAGGCCAAACTGTCCCTCGCGCTCAACGCGCGGCTCGATCCGATTCGCGAGCGCCGTGCCGCCGTGCTCGCCAAGCCGGACCGGCTGCGCGAGATCCTCTTCGAGGGCTCGACGCGCGCCCGCCGCGCCGCGCAGGGGACCATGGAACGGGTCCGCGACGCGATGAAGATTTCGTACAAGTAGAAGCACGCCGATGGATCACTCGCAGGACTTCGAATCGTCGGCCGACGCGTACCCCGTCAAGCTCGAACACTTCGAGGGGCCGCTCGACTTGCTGCTTCACCTCATCAAGAAGAACGAGGTGAACATCTACGATATTCCGATCGCGCTCATCACCCAGCAGTACCTCGACACCATCGAGTTCATGCAGGAGCTGGACCTCGACATCGCCGGCGACTACCTCGTGCTCGCGGCGACCCTCATCCACATCAAATCGAAGATGCTGCTGCCCCGACCCGAGACGGCGGCGGGCGTCGAGGGTGACGAAAAGGACCCGCGCGACGCGCTGGTGCGGCGGCTGCTCGAGCATCAGAAGTACAAAGCCGCGGCGGGCCTGCTGCACGAACGCGAACAGTTGCGCTCGGCGCAGTGGCTGCGGCCCGACGAGCGCGTGGCCGCCATCGCGGGCGACGAGTACGAGCCGGAGCTGGAAGTCGATCTCTTCAGCCTGCTCAACGCGTTTCAGGCGGTCGTCGAGCGCGCGAAGCACCGGCCGCGCGTGCTGCTGCCGCCCGAACAGATCCCCGTCGAGGTGCGCATCGAGCAGCTCCTGGCGCGGATGTCGGAAACCGAGGCGATCGGCTTCGACGAGCTCTTTGCCGACGCGCACGATCGCTCGGGGCTCATCGTGACGTTCCTCGCGCTGCTCGAAATGATCCGTCTGAAACTGGTGAGGGTCTTCCAGTCCGGCTCGTTCGGACCGATCCGCGTGTACAAGCGTGCGCGGCCAGCCGATGCGCCGCATCCCATTGGCGACCCGGAGGAGAATCGTGGCTGACGAACGCACGGGGCAAGACGGGCAGGATGGGCAGGAAGAGACGCTGCCGAAGAGCGTATCCGCGGAACTGAAGGCGATCCTCGAGGCGCTCATCTTCGCGTCGCCTGAACCGCTGACGCCGAAGGCGATCTTCAAGCTGCTCGACTCGGAGCCGAAAGAAGACGTCGAGGCCGCCCTCGCGGAGCTGAAACAGGACTACGAGCGGCCCGGCGGCCTGCAGCTGGTCGAAGTGGCGGGCGGCCTTCAAATCGTCACACGTTCCGATCTCCACGACTGGGTCCGCCGGCTGTTCAACGAGCGGACGACGCAGCGGCTCACCGTGCAGGCGCTCGAGACGCTCGCCGTGATTGCTTACAAGCAGCCGATCACGGCCGCCGAGATCACCGAGATCCGCGCCGTCAACACCTCGGGCGTGCTGAACACGCTGCTCGAGCGGCATCTGATCAAGATCGTCGGCCGGAAACAGGTCGTCGGCCGTCCCTTCTTGTACGCGACGACGAAGGACTTCCTGATTCGGTTCGGGCTGAACGACCTGACGGATCTGCCCAAGGTCGAAGACATGGCGGAAGCGCTCGGCTTCGAGCCGCCAGCGCTCCTCGTCGAAAAGACGCCGACCGAGGAGATGTTGCCGCTCGAGGAGCCCGAGGCTGACGAGCCGTCCGGATCGATCCACTGATCGGCGTTCTACAGCGTCTAACGCGAGAGCCGACGTGCGGCGCACCCGATGGGGCGAGACGTTCCGGCGCAATCTAGTGTTTTCAGCCTGGTCTTCCAGAAGCC
>OCZT010006808.1_pt1 | contig 11275 bp, 10 predicted proteins | sample 1539031 | NCBI WGS metagenome assembly OCZT01 (sample SAMEA3539308, study PRJEB22396) | soil metagenome | biome: tundra; feature: field; material: soil | place: USA | collected 2010-05 | depth 0.15 m
AGTCGTTGCTCACATTGTCACAGGAAGCCCTCGACCAGTTGCGCGCGCCATTGCTGCGCCCATTCAAGTCCGGTTTCAAAGCGCCCAATAAAGTGGCGCTGCAACTCTACAAGGACGGGAGCTGGGTGATCTCCAACTTCAACGACGACGTGGCGCCCGTGGAATTAAACGGCAACCGTTACCAAGTGGCCGACCGTGGGTGGCTGGATGCGTGGAAATGAAGGGTTAACCACGGAATAATATAAGCTTCCGTCAAAGGTTAGTGAGCTACCTTGCCATGTAGCCACACCAGGGCTACAATAGCACCATGAGTAAGACCGCGACGATTCGCACCCGCATCGAACCAAGCCTCAAGATCGAGGTGGAGGACATTCTTGCCCAGTTGGGACTGACCGCATCTGAAACCGTCCAACTGCTCTATCGCCAGATCAAATTGCAGCGGGGTCTGCCCTTTGACGTGCGGATTCCCAACGCCCTCACCGCACGCACCCTAAAAGACAGCAAGGCGGGCAGGAACGTGAAGCGCTTTGGCAGCAAAAAGGCGCTCTTTGCTGACCTGGGCTTGTGAGGACTTTCAGCCGCACCAATCAGTTCAAGAAGGATGTCAAACGCGCCGAGAGGCGAGGCAAGGACATGGCGAAGCTCAGGGCCATGCTTGAACGATTGATCGAAGGCGATCCCCTGCCGCCGGAGTGCAAGGATCATCCGCTCCGTGGAGATTTTGCCAGCAGCCGCGATTGCCATATCGAACCGGATTGGGTGCTGATTTATACCCTCACCGATAAAGGCGCCCACGTTTGCTTCGAGCGCACCGGCACGCACAGCGATTTGTTCCGCTGAGCGAAACCCGCCTCATAGCCGCCAGCAGTTCTTCGAGTTGGTTAGCCACGACTTGGGCTTGCGCTGACAAACGGGCGCGATCAGGCCTCAGGATATGAGCAATCGCCAGCCTCGCCCAGCCGCAATTGCTTTTCGCCGTTTCAAGTTCAGCGGCTATAGTCTGGCCAGTGGGGCTTCCTCGCCCAGCGCTGCTTTGGGCGATGACCTGGTCAGCAGACTTCTGCCCATCCTCGGCCCTTCCCTCTCGAACCTGACGGCTTCAGCCCCGGCCAGGATCGGCTTTGGCCGCGATTGGCCATCGGCAATTGGCCTTTGGCAATCCCCTTTCCTCTCAGCCAATGTCGTTTTCGCGGCTTCCCCGCTCGGCGCCGCTGGCTTACCACCGGTCTGGAGGTTCGGCACTGGTTGGGAACCAATCCCTTGTGCATCCGGTGTGCACCCCTTGTGCATAAAGGACTGTAACGTTAACGCTCCGGCATTGCTTGCCTGCTGCTCTGCCGGTTTGTCGGGAATGATCTCGTTGGTTTCCTTGTCAAAACCTTCCCAGCCATCCTTTTGCTGGCAAGTGACGATGAATACCTTTTCGCCCGGCCGCGGTTCGCCATACCGGGCGACGTATATCGCCGTGATATCGCTCAGGCCGTCTTGGGGGGGCGGCAGCAGGCCCAGGTAGGCCACGTTGCGGCGCTTCATCCGGCCCGCGCTGCATGGCGCCTGGCCAAATACCATGATGTCTTCCGTCACTGGGCCGGCCACGTTCACCAACAACCGGACGCCATCCTCACCATTGCGGATGGTTAGTTGCGCGACCGGGTTTGGGCCAAATACAACCGGCGCCGGGGGGAGCAGCAGCAACCCTTTTAGGCCAATGCACGCCCTCGCGCTGTTCAGACCTTGGAAAAGCTGTTGGCCAGTCAGCGGGCCCGAACCGAGCCGTCGCTTGCTCTGCACCGTCGGACCCGCCACGTCCCAAGCCTCGCGCTGCGCTTGCGTCAGCACTCGGCTCCAGGCGCGCGCGAAGCTGCCAAAGGCCCCCCGCATGTGCTGTCGCGCTGGCGTCCTGGGATTGGCTGGAACCACCAGGGCGCGGTGGCAGATCCCGTATCTGGAATTATAGGCGACGATGTTCCCGCGCTTTCCGCTGCTGGGAATTGAGATAACTTTCATAAGGTCCTGTTGACTGTGTTGACGGCTGGATGGATTGACGCTCTTTCACCCCTGGCCGGCCTCGTCGGCGCAGGTCCATCAACTCTCCTACCGAATGATAAAGCTTACCCCTGCTGGGCCAGTGGGTCAAGCGCCCTTGCGCCTGGGCCCGGTTAGGGAGCCGGCTTGCTGCGGCGAACGCAGCCGGTTAGATTCGCCTCCATGCGTGCTATAAGAAACCTGCTCTCTGCCTGCCTGTTGCTCGTGGCTCTGTCCTGCGCCTGGGCCCAAACTAACGTTGATTTCCAGCGCACCGAGGACGTGATTTACGGGCGCAAGTTCGGCACGGCGCTGACGCTGGATGTCTTCCAGCCGCGCCCGGCCAATGGCGTGGGCGTGATCCTCATGGTGAGTGGCGGCTGGTTTTCGGCGCATGAGGCCATCAACGCTAGTTACTTCCAGGCGCTGTTAAACCGTGGCTACACGGTTTTCGCTGTGGTGCACGGCTCGCAGCCGAAGTTCGTCATCACGGAGATCGTGCCGGACATCAACCGGGCCGTGCGGTTCATTCGGCACAATGCCGCCCGCTATGGCGTGGACCCCGACCGCCTCGGCATCACCGGCGGCAGCGCCGGCGGGCATCTTTCCCTGACCATGGGCACACAAGGCGGCCCGGGCGACGCCAACGCCAAGGACCCGATTGATCGCGAGAGCAGCGCGGTGCAGTGTGTCGCCTGTTTCTTCCCGCCCACGGATTTCCTGAACTATACCAAACCCGGAGAAGATGCGGTAGGCGTGGGTGTGCTCAAGTCGTTCAAGGCCGCGTTCGGCCCGCGCGCGGACACGGAGGAGGAGCGGCAAAAGCTGGGCCGGGAGATTTCACCGATCTACTTCGTGCACTCGAACATGCCGCCCATGCTGATCATCCACGGTGATGCCGACACGCTGGTGCCGATCTGCCAGTCCCAGACCTTCGTTAAGCGCTGTGAGGAAGTGGGCTCAACCGCCAAACTAGTCGTGCGCGAAGGCAAAAACCACGGCTGGCCGGACATGGGCAAGGACATGGAGCTCTTTGCCGATTGGTTCGACCAGTATCTGCGCGGCATCAAACCCAAGCCGTGATCGAGCCCTCCCTCCAGGCGGAATCCGACAAGCTCGCCCGGTCCTGGATGCAGCACGACGGCGGCATGCTGCGAGATTATCTGGTGGCTGGCGTCGAGGACCCTCGACTCAACTTGCAGAGCGTCCTCTCGCGTCATTTCCTCGTGCGCGCGCTCACCGGCGAGCGCCTCAGCGCCCTCATGGAAGCGGAATACCGTTTCGCCGCCGCCATGAATTGGCTCACGGAACTGGCAAAGCGGCTTGGCGATACTGGGGAACTTGAGTTAGTCCTTTATGCGCTCAGGCGTGGCGCCGATAACGCCGAAGGCATCGAGATTCCCGGATTTGTCGCACAGACCTTCAACGGGCTCCCGGCCAACGCCGGCAGTGCGTCGATCCCGAATTATATCGAGAGGCTCCTCTCCGGCACCCGGCTCGTAAAGGGCCAGGTCAGGCTTCATAACCCAAGCCTGGAGACTTTTCGCAAGCTTTGGTCCAAGGCGCTCAAGGCGGAGCTGCCTGACCGGGACGCTCGTCGCAGCCCGCGCAACTCGGCTCAAACCTCCTTCCCTCAACCATCAACTCTCAACTCTCAACCCATCTCCGTCCTCGAACCCGCCTGCGGCTCGGCAAACGACTACCGTTTCCTCCACGCTTACGGGCTGGCACGGCGCGTGAGTTACACCGGGTTCGACCTCTGTGCCAAGAACATCGAGAACGCCCGCGCGCTCTACCCGGGGATCAGCTTCGCGGTGGGCAACGTGTTTGATATCGCCGCGCCGGACAAAGCGTTCGATCTCTGCTTTGTTCATGACCTCTTCGAGCACCTCTCACTGGAAGGGATACAAACCGCGGTCAAAGAGGTGTGCCGGGTGACGCGCCAGGGCCTTTGCATCGGCTTCTTCAACATGGACGAGGTCCGCGACCACCAAGTGCAACCGGTGGACGACTATCATTGGAACTTGCTCAGCATGGCGCGGATGAGGGAGTTGTTTGCTGGGTGTGGTTTCGCCGCGAGCGTGGTGCATATCGGCAGCTTCCTGCACCAGAAGATCGGCTGCGACCAGACCCACAACCCGAACGCCTACACCTTTCTCCTGCGCCCCACCTAGCCCGGACGGTTTCGGCAACCCGCGGCAACCGTAATCCCAGAGATTGACGCTCAGCCCGGCGGACCACACAATACAGCAGGCAAATTACAAACCAATGGGCGCACAATGGAAACAAGCCGGGCGCGAAGAACACGCGCAGAAGAAAGGCCAGATGACCGCCAAGCTGGTCCGCGAAATCATGGTCGCGGCCAAACTCGGCGGGCCTGACCCAGACCTGAACCCGCGCCTCGCCGCCGCCGTCGAGAAGGCGAAGAAGGCCTCGTGCTATAAGGACACCATCGAGCGCGCCATCAAGAAGGGCTCCGGGCAAACCGAGGAGAAGGTCAACTTCGAGCTGGTCACCTACGAGGGGTTTGCGCCACACAAAGTCCCGGTGATCGTCGAGTGCCTCACCGATAGCCGCAACCGCACCGCGCCGGAGATCCGCAATATCTTTAAGGCGGGCACCCTCGGCCAGCCCGGCAGCGTCGCCTTCTTCTTCAACCACCTCGGCGTCGTTGAAGCCACCCACACCGACGTCAACCGCGACGCCGAAGCGGATGCCATTGAAGCCGGCGCCCAGGAAATCGAGGCGCTCGAAGCCGAGGAAATCCCCGCCGGCCAGAAAGGCGCGCGCTTCCTCACCGAGCCCAGGGACCTCGACCACGTCTCCAAAGCCCTCAAGAGCGCGGGCTGGAACATCATCTCCTCCGAGATGCGTTACCTGGCCAAGAACTTCCCCGAACTGAACGAGGCCGCCCGCAAGGAGGTCGCCGACTTCCTCAACGCGCTGGACGACCACGATGACGTCCACCGGGTCTATGCGGCGATGAAGTAACACAACTCCGTGACGCGCCGTCTTGGACAGCAGGCCCATGTGATTGCGGTAGCGGCCTCCCTTTCCGCGACTGTTGCATGGAACGCGAAGACACTTGGGCAGACGAAGCTGCCTCCGATGTGGAATAAATGAGATCTGGCATCGCGGGTGGCCGGTCATGGGCTCATTGTGAATAGCCGGTGAATAACGTTGGACAATTCTGTTTTGACTCCGTCCGTTCTATGCAGGGATCATCCCTGCCCAATGCCAAAGAAAGCATCACCGGAGATCGCTGTACCGTCGCCGCACAACTGGCGCACGACGGATGAGGACGAAATCAACCGCCGCCGCGCGCGCGCCCGGACGGAGGAGTTCCGCATCTCGAACACCGACCCGCGCCATCCGATCTTCTCTAATTTCCGCGTCCGGTCCGGCAGCGGCCTCACATACTCGGTAGAGATCCGCGACGTGGGCCGGCGGCAGTTCGCCTGCGATTGCGTGGATTTCCGCATCAATGGTCTCGGCACCTGTAAACACGTGGAAGCCGTGCTCCTGCAGCTTCAGGCGCGCTTCAAACGGCTGTTCCGGGCGGCGGAAACGAACGGTACGACCCGGCTTGACGTGCTGCCCGATCCGCCGAGCGACTCAATCCGATTGCTGAACGCCGATGGCCGGCTCCCCGCCGTCTTGCGGACTTGGTTCCGTCCGGACGGCGCGCTCCACCAAGGTTCGCCCGAAGAGGCAATCGAGGCGCTCAGGCAGCTTGCCACCGGCGCGCTGCCCGCGCTGCGCCTGTCCCAGGAACTGGCGCCCTGGCTCGAAGCGCGGCGCCACGCCACGGAACGCACACAGCTCCGGCGCGATTACGAGCTGAAGGTGCACCGCGGCGAATGGCCGGCGCACGAAACCAAGGTCCCTCTCTTTCCCTACCAGCGCGAAGGCATGCTTCACCTCGCCTTCACCGAACGCGCACTGCTGGCCGACGAGATGGGCCTGGGCAAGACTATCCAGGCCATTGCCGCCTGCGCTTTGCTCCACCGGCTCGGCCAGGCCGCGCGCGTGCTGGTCGTCACCCCGGCCTCCTTGAAGACCGAGTGGGAGGAGCAGATCCAGCAGTTCACCGAACTGCCGTACCAGCTCGTCTTCGGCGCGCGGGTGAAGCGGCTGCAAGCCTACGACGCGGCCAGGGGTAGCGGGGCAGGCGCCTCTGCCTCTCAGCCTTTCTTCACCATCGTCAATTACGAGCAGATGCTCGCCGACGCCTTGGAGGTCAACCAGCGCCTCCAGCCCGACATTGTCGTGCTGGACGAAGCTCAGCGCATCAAGAACTGGAGCACCAAGACCACTCAGGCCATTAAACGGCTGCGGAGTCGTTACGCCTTCATCCTCACCGGGACGCCCATCGAGAACCGCATTGACGAGCTGTATTCGCTGATGGACTTCCTCAACCCGTCGCTGTTGGGGCCGCTCTTCCGCTTCAACCGCGAATACTACGATCTGGACGACCGTGGCCGTCCCGCTGGTTACCGCAACCTCGACAAGCTCCACGAACGCATCAAGCCCCACATGCTCCGCCGCCGCAAGGCCGACGTGGAGACAGAACTCCCCGAGCGCTCCGACCGCAACCATTTCGTCCCGCTCAGCGCCGAGCAGCAGGGGGAATACGATGAGCACGAGGCAATCGTCGCGCGGCTCGCCAATATTGCCAAACGCCGGCCCCTCACCCAGCAGGAGCAGGATAAGCTGCTGCGTCATCTGAATATGATGCGCATGGTGTGCGACACCGACTACATCCTCAATCCCGAGCACCGCGCCTGCCCGAAACTCGCGGAGTTGGAGAAGCTCCTCGAAGAGTGCCGAGATAACCCCGACGTGAAGGTGATCGTCTTTTCTGAGTGGCAGCGGATGCTGGAGCTCGTCCGCGAGTCATGCCAAAGGCTTAAGCTCGGTTTCGCCTGGCACACCGGCACGGTCCCCCAGAAGCGCCGCCGCGCTGAGATCAACGCCTTCAAGTCCGACCCGCTCTGCCGAGTCTTTCTCAGCACTGACTCAGGGGCCGCGGGCTTGAACCTCCAGAATGCCAGTGTGGTCATCAACTGCGACCTGCCCTGGAACCCCGCCAAGCTGGAGCAACGCATCGCCCGCGCCTGGCGCAAACACCAGACGCGCCCGGTCACGGTCATCAATCTCGTTTCAGAGAAGACCATTGAGCACCGCATGCTGGGGACGCTCTCCAACAAGCAAGCCCTCGCCGACGGCGTGCTCGACCGCATGGGCGACCTCAAGGAGATCAAGCTCCAGACGGGCCGGCAGGCCTTCCTGGCCAAGCTGCACCAGCTCGTTACCCAGCCCGCCGGCGCAAAGCCTGAGGCGCGCGAGGTTAAACCACCGCTGCCGGCAGACCGCCCGCGCGGCTTCGCCGCTGCCGCCCAGAAACGCATCGACGGCGCTCTGCTCCGCTGCGAAGAGCGCTACCCGAATGACGCCCCGCACTCGGTCCTTTACGTCGTGGTCGAACGCGACGCCGCCCAATATCGCGAGCAGCTCAACGCCCTGCACGCCGAATACTTCGGGCCGGGCCAGTGGGATCCGCTGGCTCCCGTGCGCCTGGAGGTGATTGACCGCGTTACGGAGGAAGCGCTGCAGCGGCTCATCGACGCCGGCTTGCTGGCCAAGACCACCCGCGCCACGCGTCCCCTCTGGCCCGCCGACGCCGCTGAAACCGCGCCGCCACCACTCACCGCCGCTGAATTGGAGAAACTCTCCGCCCACCGCCAACTTGCCGCCCGTAAGCTCAAGATGGCCCGCGTTCTCTGCGCTGCCGGGCTGAACGAGGAAGCGCGCGCCGCCTTGCTCGACGCTGTGCCGCCGTTGGGCTGCGCGCTCGCACTCCAGAACCGCTTCCCGGAACCGGCGTCGCTCGACGACGCCCTGCTCCCGCCGCTTTCGCCCTGCTGGAAAGAGGCGCTGCCGCTGCTCCGGGAGTTCACCGGGGATGCGGCCCGTCCCTGCGAGGCGGTGCTGGAAGCGCTGGCCCCATTTGCCAGCGAGCCGCAAGCCCCAGGTTCGGTTGGGTGAAGCGCAAACTAAAGGGGTTGTGTGATCCAACTAACGATATGTGCGAGATGGGTGATGGCCCTATTCCCAGCTTGAAATGCACAATTCCGCTCCGTGAGGGAGCTCTCGAAGCGGACGCTACAGGACAGCAATCGAACTGGGCTTGCTGGTCACGCCGTCCGGCCTGAGCAGAGCCACGTTTCAGCGGCCTTTATGCTCTCGAAGATTCTAGCGTCGTAATGCCGGTTGAGACAGACCGTCTCATAAAACTGGGCGATTTCCACTGCGTCTCGCTTATGGGAGTGGACCAAGGCGATCCGGGTTTCCCTGGGGAGGCCACAGTTGGCGTAATCCTGCACGAGCCAATACACTGCGGCAAGAGAAGGGGCCGATTGTATGTTGCGGCAATCGCCCAGAACGCGGATAGCCTGGGTCTGCTTGAGCAGCGCGATTGCCTCGCCGGTCAATTGTTTTGCTTCATTATCAGACAGCCGGCCAGAAGGGGCGACCACCAAGGTCTCTTTGCCGGCGACATACTCCATTTGCCAAGGCATAAAGGTCCGTTTAACGAGATCTTCAGCTCGGGACACGCCGCGCCAGAACCCAGTCTCCCCGACCGGCGCTCTCAGCCGGCTCGACGACCCAAGCTAATCGGCAAACGTTAGGGAAACTGGAGCCGATTGGCTATGGGGTGTTCACCCTATATCTTGAAGGCTCCAACCCGGTCAGAGCCCGTTGAATACCCGGACAAGGCGGTTGTTAACGTAGAGCCGGTTCGTGCAACCAACGAGGGCCTTGCGTTCCTTTTCGATCCGGACGCTGGACTTCTCCTGGTCTCCGACCACAAAGTCATGGACCTCCAGCACGGGCTCGTTCAGGAGGCGCACAGATTTCCTGATCGGCTTCTCGTTAACTTTGATGAGCAGTGTGCCCAGGAGTTGGTTGAAGTGATATTCGAGGCGGTGCTTTTCCGTTTCTCCGATTTCAATGGCGTACTTCACAGGCTTTTTGCTTTCAACAGCGCGTTACAGGTACCCCGGGCACGAACCGTGCCATTGTGTGGACGTCGGGAAGCTAGCGGAGTTGGCTATCTTCATCACCGCCGATGTCCTAATTCAGACCAGTGGTGTCTCGACCCACTTGCCGCTGAACCTCGGTGCGCCGCTTGCGGCGGCTAGGGGTGTAAATATCCGGCTTGGTGGTCCCTTCACTCGTTCAGGAGTTCCTTGAGTTTCGCCGGATCGCTCGTCGGCGGCTGGCAGGCTGTGCCAATGCACAAATAGACTACCGATCCGCCTCGGGCCGGCAAAGAACGGGCGAAAGGCTCGACGGGGCCTGTGTTGCCGAGCACGATTTTGTTGGGTTGATAAACGGTGTGAATCGCGTGCAGCAGAGCGCGGGATTCGGGATTGCCAGGATCGCCTGCCAGCACCGCGCGCCGAGGTTCTCCGAGCGAGAAGTCGAGCGCCTGGAGCATATAGGGCACAGCCTGGGGAACCTGTTGGAGCCGGCTGGCAAACAGACTCAGGCTCTTCTCGGCGGCCTGTGTGAATTCTTTCCGGTCGGTAATCAGCCCAAGCTTCAGCAAGGCGAGGGTCGCCACAGAGTTGCCGGACGGTTCGGCGCCGTCGTAGTCCTCTTTGACACGGAGAATAAGGTCCTTGGCCCCCTGGGCGCTTTGCCAGAAGCCGCCGTTCTCGGCATCGTAGAATCGGGCGATCATGGCCTCCGCGAGAGCGATGGCGAATTCGAGGTGCTCCGTTCCGAGGGTGACCTCGTAGAGCTCGATCACCCCCGCCACCAGAAAGGCGTAGCCTTCGAGCAACTGCACGTCGTCGCGCTCTCCATCCCGCCAGCGGTGCCAGAGGGTCTTCGTCCTGGCATCCCACAGCCTGGCCCTGATAAAGGCCAGATTCTTCTCCGCCGCCGCGCGATACCTCGCTTCGCCGAGGACCGCGCCAGCCCGCGCCATCGCGCCGAGCATCAGGCCGTTCCAGGACGCGAGCACCTTGTCGTCGCAGGCCGGGCGCACGCGTTGGGCCCGCTCAGCCAGCATCTTCTTGCGCGCCGATGCCAGCAAAGCGCTCTCCGACTTGGTAAGCGTTGGATCGACTATGCTCAACACGTTCTGGTTCGGCAACGGCTGGGGATGGCTGTGGTCGATGAAGTTGCCCTGCTCGGTGATGCCAAAGTAACGGGCCGCCACCTGGAATTCCCCGGGCGTGAGCAGCTTCGTCAGTTCCGCCCGCGTCCAGCAATAGAACTTGCCCTCGTGCCCTTCACTGTCGGCATCTTCCGCCGAATAGAAGCCGCCCTCCGGATGCGTCATGTCGCGCAGCACGTAATCGAGGATGTCGCGCGCCACCGCGGCATGCCGGGCCTCGCCGCTCACCAGGTAGGCGTCGAGATACAACTGGGCTAACTGCGCGTTGTCGTAGAGCATCTTCTCGAAATGCGGCACCAGCCATTCGGCGTCCACCGAATAGCGGGCGAAGCCGCCGCCCAGTTGATCGTGAATGCCCCCGGCAGCCATGCGGTCGCAAGTGTGGAGCACCATGCGCATGGCCTCGTCGTCATGGAACCGACTGGCGTAGCGCAGCAGGAACTGCGGCTGGCTGGGCTGCGGGAACTTGGGGGCGCCGCCGAAGCCGCCGTGCTCCGCGTCGTAGCTGTTCTTGAACAGGGAGGCCGCATCGCGCAGGACCTCGGGGGTCAGCGCCAACCCGGGCGAGAGGTCGTTGGCAACGGTCTCTATGCCCTGGTGGTTGGCCAAATCAAGCAGGATCCGCAGAGCGGCCATCTGTTCCTGTTCGCCAACAAGCGAAGAGACAGGATGAAGATTCTCTTCTTCGATGGCTCGAGCCTTTGGGTCTGCTCGCGCCGCATGGAGAAGGGACGCCTGCACTGGCCCAGTTCCGAAGATGGCCGCGTGCAGTTGACGCGAGAAGAGTTTGCGCTGTTGATCGGTGGCATCGATCTGAGCACGACTACGAAGCGGAAGTGGTATCGCAGAGCTGTTGCCGAAGAAGTGGACTCATCGCGCAAAGTAGCATGAATACAGGCGATTCGATGACTTATCCACAGCATCATCTGCGATGATAGATGCAGATGAATCCAACCTCCAAATCCTCTTTGCCTGCTGTGCTCGATCCGGTTGTTGCGGCCGTCATGGTGCGGTTAGAGGAGCAGGTGGAAGCGAAGGACCGAGTCATCGCGGAAAAGA
>OCZT010006809.1_pt1 | contig 11274 bp, 11 predicted proteins | sample 1539031 | NCBI WGS metagenome assembly OCZT01 (sample SAMEA3539308, study PRJEB22396) | soil metagenome | biome: tundra; feature: field; material: soil | place: USA | collected 2010-05 | depth 0.15 m
GCTTGATTTCGCGGCCCGGCAGAACTTTGCCGATGGAACCGCGGCTGGTGTGGAAAGGATGGTTCAAGCTGATCAGCGAAGTGGTTTCGGTCAAACCGTAGCCCTGGACTACGGCGTATCCCAGGCGATGCCAGAATTCTTCGGTCTCGCGATCGAGAGCGGCGCCGCCGCTGATCATGGCCCAAAACTTCCATCCGAATTGACGGCGCAGGTCGCGGAAGGTCCACCAGCGGCGCAGAAAGTGCTGGCGCTCGGCAGCAGCGTAGCGCGCGGCAAAATTCTCGCGACCGCGACCGCCATCGGCGCTGTCGTCACTACGGACATCGAGATCGCGTTCGATTTTCTGCTTCAGCGACTCGATCATGCGCGGGACGGCCACCAGCACGGAAACGCGTTCCCGGCGGATCGTCGCCATGACTTCGGTTGGGTTGAATGTGTTTTCGAACACGACGGTCGCGCCCAGCAGCGGGGGAAGAAAAATTCCCAGGAATTGGCCGAAGACGTGGCTCAGCGGCAGCAGGTTCAGGAAGCGAATGGGATGCACGAGCCGCTCGTACTTCAGGTATTTCTTGATCTCGATTTCGATCGGGGCCAGATTGCCGACCACATTGGCGTGGGTGAGCACGACTCCCTTGGGCTCGGCGGTGGTGCCGGAGGTGAAAACGATTTCGAGGGGATCGGAAGGCTGAATCTGCGCTGGACGAAAACGTTCGGCCGGGCGTTCTGCGACTGCGGCGGCCAGATCGACAGGATCGATGGTTGCGATACCCTCGACTTTTTGGAAGAGCGGTGCGCGCTCGCGCGGACACAACACCAGCTTGGTTCGCACCTGCGCGCTGATTCGCTGCGCAAAATCGGGGCTGGCGGCATCGTCGACGGGGACGGCGATGACTCCGCAAAGCGCGCAGCCGAGGAACGCCGTTACCCACTCGGCACAGTTCGGGCCCCACAACAACACCGCATCGCCCTTGGCGATATTGCGGGCCTCGAGCTCGCGGGCAAACTGATACGCCACTCCGGCGACGCGCTGGTAGCTCCAACGCTCGCGCCGGTATCCTCGCGGAAACACGTAGGCGCAGTCTTTGTCGTTGCCCCAACGCTCGAAATCGTCCAGCGAATCCAAAAGACTTGCCCGCACACCCTGTTTAGTAGCACAATTCCCAGAACTTTACAGGTCTGACCGCGCTCGGTGGGGTAGTTTGGGGCTGGATGACAAAGTTTTTTCTAGTTCGCGGCGCCATAGTTCGGGCCACAGCTCGTGCCGTTTTCGCGCTGGGGACGTGCGGGCTAATCTCGTGCTCGCAGCCCGCTTCCACGAATGGAGCGAGTTCGGTGGCGACTTCCGGCACCGGTTCTGCCAGTTTTCGGGTGGAGAGCCACCCGACGAGTGGCCCTGTGCGCGACCTGAGCCAGGACGAGGCTGCCGGCGGACACATTCTGCGCAAGCATGTGGGACAGACTGATGACGAACTGCGCGGGCGCCTGGAGCGGGAACGCGGTATTACCGGCGCGTCGACGTACACCAATCGCTCGGTTGCGGAGCATGCCGTGGGCGCGGCGATCGCAGAATCGCACGGCCGAATCGAGCGCTGGCTCAGCCGCTCGGGTGGACATCCTAACCTGGTGCTGGACTACGATAGCGAGACGCCGATTGGCCGCACTGTCAATCGTGGCGAGAGCCAGTCGCGTCCGTGCGCGCACGCGCTGGTCGTACTGAAATATGTTGGGCCCAACAACTACTATGTTTTGACTTCTTATCCGGAGTGCCGCTGATGAACCCGAAACCGGAAATCACCGCCGCCAACTTTCCCGCGCTGCACACATTCCTGCGGGGCTACTTCCATGAAGATGTCGCCGACGAATACGGAACTCCTCCGGAAGCGGCCGATGAGTTTTGCGAAGACGCCGAAACCGGCGAGCGCATTCCAGTTGCCCGGGAGTGGCAGCAGGTGCTGGAAGTGACCCACGGACAGCCTGCCGCCCTGAATGCGGCGTTGAAGAAACTGGGTAGCGCGATTCAGTTGACTGAAGCGGAGATCGCGCAGGTCTCGGCGATCTTCGCCCGTTGCCTGGCCGTGAAATCGCACCGCCGGGTGGCCAACGAGTAATGAGGAGCAGACGCGCTGGGGTTGGAAAATACCACCGGGATCCGGGACTTGGCCGGTTCGTTTCGCGGACGCGCCCTCGGAGTGCTCGAATGGGCGGTGCACTTGCTCAACCAGATTTTGTCACGCTGATTTTGTCCTGGCAGGTCTTACGCAATCGGTGCGCGGTGCTGTAGCATTATGAGTCGCCGGGGGACGCGTCAGCAAACATTCCTTTGTGACGCAGACTACAGCGTCCCCGTGCCGGCGGTCGATACCATTTGCTGCGGGGAGCATCGTCCCGCACTATACTCTTTCACTTGCTATCGTTCTCAGGAGGGTTTGAATGCCGCAAGATACCGTAACGATCACCGACAACCGCACCGGACAGAGCTACACGCTTCCGGTTGAAAACGGAACCATCCGCGCGATGGATCTGCGCAAGATCAAGACGGGCCCCGAAGATTTCGGCTTGATGACGTATGACCCTGCCTTTATGAATACCGCGTCCTGCCGCAGCGCGATCACCTTCATTGACGGCGACAAGGGAATCCTGCGTTATCGCGGCTATCCCATCGACGTTCTCGCCGAACACTGTACGTATCTCGAAGTCGCCTATCTGCTCCTGTTTGGCGAACTACCCAACGCCAGTGAATTGCACAGTTGGGTGGATGACATCACGCACCACACCATGCTCCATGAAACCACCAAGAAGTTCATGGAAGGGTTCCGCGATGCCGCGCACCCCATGGCGATGCTGGTGAGCACGGTGGCGGCGCTGTCGACGGTGTATCCGGAATCGAAGAACATTCACGACCCCGCGAGCCGCCTGCTGCAGATCAAGCGGCTGATCGGCAAGATGCCCTCGATCGCGGCCATGTCGTATCGCCACAGTGTTGGATTCCCGTACGTCTATCCTGACAATGACCTCACCTATCCCGAAAACTTCATGAACATGCTGTGGAAGATGGTCGAGCCGAAGTATGTTGCCAATCCGGTGATTGCGCGGGCGCTCGACATCCTATTTATTCTGCACGCCGACCACGAGCAGAACTGCAGCACGAACGCCATGCGCGCCGTGGGCAGCTCGCAGAGCGACCCGTATCTGGCCACGGCGGCGGCGGCGGCCGCTCTTTCCGGACCCCTGCACGGCGGGGCGAACGAAGAAGTGCTGCGCATGCTGGATGAGATCGGTTCCAAGAATAATATTTCCGCATACATCAAGAAGATCAAGGAAGGCAAAGGCAAGCTGATGGGCTTCGGGCACCGGGTCTACAAGAACTACGATCCGCGCGCCAAGATCATCAAGTGGGCGGCCGACCAATTGTTCGAAGTTACGGGACGCAATGCCAAACTTGAGATTGCTCTGGAACTGGAGCGCATCGCGCTGGAAGACGAATATTTCGTGCAGCGCAAGCTCTATCCGAACGTGGACTTCTACTCCGGCATCATGTACCAGGCGATGGGCTTCAATCCGGAGATGTTTACCGTGCTGTTCGCGATTCCGCGCACCATCGGCTGGCTGTCGCAGTGGCAGGAAATGCTGACCGACCCCGAACAGAAGATCGCGCGCCCGCGGCAGGTTTGGATCGGGCACGACACACGGGAATTCGTGCCAATCGAGAAGCGGGGGAAGTCGCAGGTCGGGGTGAAGAAGTGAGAATTACGTAGCCCGCTCGCGTTGGGGACGGGCGACCTCGCCCGTCCCAGCCGAGCGCAGCGGGTGCAAAGAGCACACCTCGGGCGCTAAAGCGCAAACCATTTTCAACGACTTATCGGCACGACTGAAGTCGTGCCCTTCCCAGGACCCGCTCGAATCAGAATTTTTCCGCGGCCTGCTAGCCGCCGGCAATGGCCCCTATGACGATAAAGGGCTCCGCCCCGGACGCGATCGCGTCGGGCAGTGGGGCGTCCGGCGGCTCATGGGATAGATCCTGCTCGCAGGCGAAGAAGCGCAGGAATGGACGGCGCTGTTGCGTGACCTGATCGCGGATCGTCCCGCGCAGCATTGGATAGCGGGCCTCGAGGGCATCGAGGACCGAGCGCTGTGTGGCTTGGCCCTGGACTTCGAGTTCCACCTCGCTACGAACTTGCGCCAGCGTTCGCAGATGGTGTGGGAGTATGACGCGGATCATGGAGAAAACCTCAAAGGATCAAACCATCACCGAAACGGATTTCGAACCGTCAGTTGCCGATTGATGATCTGTCCGTCCTGCAAGTCTTCGGAGTAAAGCGTTTTGCACCCAGCCTCCAGCGCAGCCGAAGCGACCAGCGCGTCGTAGATGCTGTATCCGTATTTTTCTGCAATAGAAACAGCAACTCTATGAGTGTTGAGCGAGATCGCGACTGGTTTTGGGCACAGAATGCAAATAAGGTCGAGGAACTCTTTTACTTCTTTCCATGACATACCCAGCTTGCGACGAGCTACCGAGACAAATTCGTTCAATGATTGAACGCCTATCATCCCGCCGCTCGCGAGCAGCGCCTCGGCTTTCAACGCGCGAGGATCGTCCTTCGCCACCGCGTAGATCAACACGTTGGTATCGAGAAAGTCTTTAGCGGGCATTTGCCTCTGCCCGATCGAATACAAACCCAGCCGGCAACGGACGACGCAGCCGGCGTAAACGCTCAAGCGCCCGCTGCCGTGCCGGATCGCGGCGGACTTCAAATTCCCGCGCGTCCGCGATCCGAATTTCGATCTGGTCCCCCTCTTTTAACTTCAGGGCTTCTACAACCTCGGAGGGCAGCCGCACGGCGAGACTGTTGCCCCATTTTGAGACCTGCATAACGCCTCCGATCCTGATGAACGATCTACATTACTATTGTATATCTTTCAGTCGAGAGAGGGCAATATGCTGCGTTGGCAGACGTCTCACCCCAGCGTCTGCACCTCGACCGAAAGCACGCCCGGAAGATCGCGAACAATTGGAGCCCAGCTATCCCCGGCATCGGCTGAAGCATATACCTGTCCGCCGCTGGTGCCGAAATACACTCCGCATTTGTCGAGCGCATCGACGGCCATGGCGTCGCGCAGCACGTTGACGTAGCAGTCGCTTTGCGGCAGGCCTTTGGTGAGCGCCTCCCACTCGTTTCCTCCGCTGCGGCTGCGGAACACTCGCAGCTTGCCATCCGGAACAAAGTGCTCGGAGTCGCTCTTGATGGGAACTACGTAGATGGTCTCGGGCTCGTGGGCGTGCACGTCGATGACGAACCCGAAATCGGTTGGTAAATTGCCACTGATTTCCTGCCACGACTCGCCCGCGTTGTCGCTACGCATGACGTCCCAGTGCTTCTGCATGAAAAGCACGCCCGGACGCGACGGGTGCATCGCAACATGGTGAACGCAGTGGCCGATCTCGGCGTTCGGGTCTGGGATGTACTGCGAACGCAGTCCGCGGTTGATCGGTTTCCACGTCTTGCCGCCGTCGTCGGTGCGAAACGCGCCCGCCGCGGAGATCGCGATGAAGATTCGGCCGGGGTTGCTGGGGTCGAGAATGATGGTGTGCAGACACATGCCGCCTGCGCCCGGCTGCCATTGAGGGCCGGTGCCGTGGCCGCGCAGTCCGGCGAGTTCCTGCCAGTTCTCGCCGCCATCGGTCGAGCGGAACAAGGCGGCGTCTTCGACTCCAGCGTAGACCGCGTCGGGATCGGTGAGCGACGGCTCCAGATGCCACACGCGTTTAAATTCCCAGGGACGCTGGGTGCCGTCGTACCACTGATGAGTGGTGAGCGGCTTGCCGGTTTCCGCCGACGCGTCGTAGACGAACTTGTTGCTTGCGGCCTTCGGGGGGCCTGGGGCGGGCGGCTCCCCGGGCGGCGTTCCGGGCTGGCGCCAGGTTTTGCCGCCGTCGTCGGAGCGTTGAATCAGCTGTCCGAACCATCCGCTGGTCTGCGAAGCGTAGATGCGATTGGGATCGGCGGGCGATCCTTTCAGGTGATACATCTCCCAGCCCGCGAAGTGGGGGCCGCTAACATTCCATTTTTTGCGCTTGCCGTCCGACTCTAGTACGAATGCGCCTTTGCGTGTGCCAACCAAAACTCGCACTTTGCTCATACCGCGCTCCTTTCTTATTTCATTCACCCCGTTTCATTCACCGCGATAGGCTCGCTTCAGGCCTTCAATGTCAATCTTGGTCATTTGCAGCATGGCTTTGAAGACCCTTTGCGATTTCACAGGGTCTTTGTCCTGCATCAGTTCGAGCAGAGCCCTCGGAACGATCTGCCACGATACGCCAAATTTGTCTTTCAGCCAGGCGCATTGCAGGTCTGACCCGCCCGCGGAGAGCTTCTCCCACAACTCATCTACTTCGGCCTGCTTCTCGCAGTCTACAAAGAACGATATGGCTGGTGAAAAGGTGAATTGCGGACCACCGTTCAGCGCCATGAATTTTTGTCCTTCGAGTTGGAAAGTCACCGTCATCACGGTTCCTTTCGGCCCCGGGCCCGCGTCTCCGTAACGGGCAGTGTTCAGGATTTTCGAGTTCTTGAAAATGGAAGTGTAAAAGTTTGCTGCCTCTTCGGCCTTGCCGTCGAACCACAAGAATGGAGTGATTTTTTGCATGTAGTTCTCCTCTGCCGTACTACATTTTTGTCATAGCGATACGGATTTCACCATGCGGCTTCCGATCGCGGATTGGGCGGAGCTTCACAACCCAGCATTTGCTTCGTAAACTAAATGTGAGCCTGCGCCGCGGATGCGCGATGGCACGCCCGGGGTCGCAGGCTCGCACGTTGTTTACTCGCTCGTTGTTTACTCGCTCGTTGTTTACTCTCGCGTTGTTTACTTTCGTTGTTTACTCTCGCGTCGTTTTACTCTCGCGTCCGAATCGGGCCGTTAAGCGGCTTTTGCAAGTTGACCGCGCATCTGGGTCATAAACTGGCGCATGGCGGCGATATTACCTGGAGAGCGGCTTTCGATCCAGGCTTCGTAGCGCTGCGCAGCTTTTTCCAAGTGCGCGAGGAACTGTTGGTTCACAAACCGCTCCCGAGCCTGCGGAACGACGGGCTTGATGCGTTCCCAGACCCCGAAAAATTCGCCACTGGTCTCAAAGAATAGATCTTCGTGGAGCAGACCGTAGTTGAGCATGGCGCAGGCTTGATCCCAATAGCTGAGCACCATCATCGCGAACGCGCCATTTTCCGTTCCGGGCGCCGCGAGCCGCATCCAGTCGTCGAGATTGTCCACGAAGTAGTTCTTGAAGAACCAATCGCGGGCTTGGCGCAGGCGGGCCTCGCGGCGCATGTCATAGATCTGCAGGTGGAGTTGCGCTTGTTCGTGCGTGGGTTTCGTGTCCATAGTTGTCTCCTCTTCTTTCTATTGTTTTTTGTGAATCGGGTTGAGCTTCGACCTCATCTTTATTCTCTGCATTGTCTTCTTTGCATTGTCAGCGGCCTCGGTGAGCGGTCATGATTCAGATGTTCGGCAGCATGCCACCGGGGCTGCATAGGATAAAGAACATCCCCACGGCCAGAGATTATGGATCATATTACTTGTGAAATGCAAGTTAAAAATGTATGCTCAAAATATGCCCCAGAAGCGCAGTGCCAAGCGCCGGTCGGAGTGTCCACTGAACGTTTCGGTGGAGATGTTGGGGGATCGCTGGTCGCTGTTGATCATCCGCGACATGATGCTCGGAGGGTTCCGGACGTACAAGCAATTTATGGAGTGCTACGAGGGGATCGCGACGAACATCCTGGCCGATCGCCTGCGCCGGCTGACTGCGAATGGAATCGTCACCGCAGCGGCAGACCCGCGGGACGGACGGAAGCTGATTTACCAGCTGACCGGGAAAGGGATTGACCTGGCGCCGGTGCTCACGGAAATGGTCCTCTGGGCGGCCGCGCACGAAGATACGGGTAATCAAGCGCTCGTCCAACTCATGCGAGCGGACAAGAAGGGGTTTCTTGCGGGAGTGCGGGAACGCTGGGAAGAGCGATGGTCCGAAGAGCGCAAGTCCATAGAGCGAAAGTCCATAGAGCGAAAGTCCACGGGGAGCTAGTCAATGTTGACTGGACAATGTTAACTAAACAACGTTCAAGCCTTGTTCAAGCCTCCCGGTAAGTTCAAGCCTTCTTCCTGGTGGGCTTGGATTTTAGCGTTTTAACATATTCGTAGCTGAGTTCGAGGTACTTCCGCAGTTCTCTGGTATTTTTCAATAATGCGTCTGGAACGGCTACATATTCCTTCATGACGGCGCCGTAGGCCTTGAACAGCGTGGTGTTGTGTTTCTTCAGAAATTCATCTCGCTTATCCTCGGGAAGCCGTATAGCCAATGAGCGCGATCCCTGCAATAAGGTAAACATGTGACCATTCAGGGAAGTGTAAGGGTTGGCGTCTCCCTTGCGTTCGATTTCGGGATGGGTGGCGATGAGCTTGTCGTACAGATCTACGTAGAGATCTACTTTGAGGTCAATTCTATTGGCAGGTTTATTGGCAGGGATCGGGCTCTTTTTGGATGAGGTCATAGTTGTTCCTCAATTGCGAAAGTGAGAACGCAGGGGTAGCAGAATACACCATATAGAGGGGCGCAGCGGGATCTGGTTGCGCTAGGCTTCCATTTTTGGAAGCGGGAAGCGCTGGTTTTCCGGAACCGGACGTACACTCCCTTTTGGTAACCCCGGTAATCGTCGGTAACCATCGAACTGAGGGTGCGCGGCCTTACAATCAGCTTATTCCGCGATCCCGTTTGCGCGGTTTGCGGGGTTTCGCCTGGGAATCTCCCGGCGAGGTTCGGACCCGTTGGGCAACGCTAGCGGAAATCGTGGGCGTTCGACGGGAAAAAGGCTGGAGTCCGCACCCTATGGCGTTTGGTTTTGGTTTTAACAAGCAGAAGGTTCTCAGCGCCGCGGAAAAGTTTGTCCAGCAGGGCAAGCTGCAGAGCGCCATTGCTGAGTATGAAAAGGTCCTGAAGCACGACGTCAAGGATCTTACCGTCAACAACACCATCGGCGATCTCTACTCGCGTCTGGGCGACAACGCCAAAGCCATCGAGTGCTTCAAGACGGTGGGCGATGCCTACGCTGCGCAGGGCTTCACCGTCAAGGGCATCGCCATGTACAAGAAGATCACCAAGCTCCAGCCGAGCGCGGATGGATCTCTGAAACTGGCGGAACTCTACACCCAGCAGGGGCTGTTCAACGACGCCCGCGCCCAGTACCTGCAAGTCGCCGAAGACTTCATGAAGGTCGGCGACCTGGAACAAGCGGTGCGGCTTTTCCAGAAGATCCTGGAGATGGACTCGGAAAATGTGCCCATGCGGGTCAAGCTCGCCGAGGTTTACGTCAAGCTGGGAAAAAAGAAAGAGGCGTGGGAGATTTTCAGCGCGGTGGCGGAATCGTTGCGCTCGCGCGGTTCACTCGCCGCCGCCGAAGACATTCTGAAGCGGATGCTGACGCTCGACCCGGGCAACAGTTACGTTCTGCTGCTGCGGGGCAAGGCCGCCCTGGAGAGCGACGATCCCAAACATGCCATCGAGTACCTGGAAGGGGCTTCCGACCTCGATTCTCATCCCGAAGGCTTACGCGACCTGCTGAAGGCGTACCTGCAAATCGGAACCTTGACCGAGGCTGTCCCGATCTCCGAGAAGCTGCTGACCGTGCACAACGATCCCGAGGGGGTGTTTTTGCTGGCGGAGGGTTGCGCCCGCCTCGGTCAATATCACCAGGCACTTGACGTTTACAGCCGCCACGCCGATCGCCTGCTAGCGACCGACTCGACCAAGCTGCTGGGCAGCCTGCACACCATGATCGCCCATGTGCGCGACGATTCGGGCGCACTGGACACGCTGATGCAGTTGCTGAACAAAGCCGGCGAGAGCACGCACATCAACGAAGTCACCGAGCTGCTGGCTCACGCCTCGGTCAAGGACGGAAACCTGTCCCGGGCCCGCGACCTGTACCAGATGCTGGCCACCACCGAGCCCCAGAACGCGCTGCACATGCAGAACTATCAGCAGGTGGTGGGGCGCATGACAGGAGCGTCGCCCGCCATCGGGATCACCGCCGAAGAAGGGGCGGTCATCGTGGAGGAACTGGAAGCAACCGCTCCGGTCATCGATCAATCTTATCCCGACCACATCGCCATCGCAGTGCGCTCCGCGGTCACCGATGCCGACCTATTTCTTTCTTACAATCTGCCGGACAAGGCGGTCGTGCCTTTGCTGAGCGTTCTGCCCCAGGCACCGTGCGACGTGCGCCTGAACCAGCGCCTAGCCGCGCTCCACACCCGCTTCCAGCGCTTTACCGAAGCCGCCGTCTGCTGCCGCACACTGGAAAGCGTGTACCACGATGCCGGCTGCCCGGATGAAGCCGTGCGCTATGGAGAATTGGCCGCGCGCTACGAGCGAAGCGCGGACGCCGCTGCATCGACTTCGGCATCATCGACGCTTGCATCATCGGCGGCTGCTCCGTCGGCGAGCGCTTCGCCCGCCATGGGTTCATCGGCCGCCGCTCCGCCCTCGGCCCGCGCCGCCGCTGCGGCTTCACCCGCGCCCTGGCCGATGGCCGCGCCCGCGGCTCCCGATCACGAAATTGCCGCTGCCGCGCATCCGGAATTCGCTATCCAGGGAATGGGGGTGTACGCGCCCGCAGAGGGGCAGGAACCTTCCTCCGAGCCCTCTTCCGAACTCGCCTCCGACCTCGCCTCCGAGTGGGAGCATTCGCTTCCGGTCGACGAGCAGGCTCCGGCCGCAGCACTATCGGCCACGGTCGAAGACGATGCCTCCAGCAATCCTGAGATCGCCGAGACGGTCGAAGAAGTCCGTTTCTATATCGAGCACTTCATGACCGATCAGGCACGAACCGGGATCCAGAAGCTGGAAACGCTGACCAGCGATGCCCGCATTCTCGATCCGTTGCGCTCTGCCTTCGAATCGGCCGGCCAGCCGCCGGCCGAGCCCGAGCCGGAAATCACTGAGATCGAAGCCGACGAACCGGCGGGATTCGAAGTTGAAATGGAGAGCCAGCACAAGTCCGAGATCGAGGCCTCGCCGGATATAGTGGCACGCGCCGAATCCGCTCCAGCCGAAGCCGTGCCTGCGGAGGCAAGTGAATTAACCGCGCTGGTCGCGGATCTGGAAGCTTCGCTCGGCGATTCTTTCCCGCAAGCGCCGGCGTCCGGTGATCAGCTTGCCGCAACCCAGCCACCGGTAGTCGAGCCATCCGACGCCCAGCCACCCGACACCCAGCCGTC
>OCZT010006810.1_pt1 | contig 11273 bp, 6 predicted proteins | sample 1539031 | NCBI WGS metagenome assembly OCZT01 (sample SAMEA3539308, study PRJEB22396) | soil metagenome | biome: tundra; feature: field; material: soil | place: USA | collected 2010-05 | depth 0.15 m
AGCTTCACATTTTTTCTTTCTGACATAACCATATGTATAGCCAAGCTTGTCTGCAATATCCTGCGGCGATTTTTCCTGCCAGTAAAGAGTCAGTATCTTTCTGCTCACCGGGTCGAGTGTTTGGAAAACATTGTGAATTATCTGTTCATACATCTGATGGTCAATCAGATCGGAAAAATCTTTATCACCTTCCTGATCATTCCTCCTCGAAAAGTAATTCACTGCAGCCTGCCGTTTTTCAAGAACCGTTTTCCAAAGATGCTCGCATACACAATAGAGGAATGTTTTGAATTTACAGGTGAGAACAAAATGTTTATCGTCAAGCTTCTCGAGCATAATGATCAGTCCATCCTGGAAGATATCACGTGCATCTTCAGCAGAGCCTCCCATCTGGTAAACCATCAGCCTGATCATGGGCATATACCTGTCAGAAAGCCAATGGACCACATAGCTCTGACGGTTTCTAAGGCATTCTATGACCTCATTATCAGTGTACTCTTTCACAGAGAGCGATTTATTTGCAGATTCCTTCTATAAACAATCCAAATATAATCATTTTTTCAATTAATAACTGACAACCGGAAATTGAAAGCGGGTAACAAATTGATTCCTATTCCGATTAAACATTGTTTATAATCTTTACTATATCATATCGATATTGTAAAAGATTGATAATGTATGCTTTGATGAACCTGTAAAATAGAATTGCCAGAGTAGATAACTGTTTTATACAGTCAATGAAAGTAGAGAGAAAAAAATAAAAATCAATATTTATGAGACCAGAAATTTCTCCTGAATATCCCAATAATCGTTTTACAAAAGAGGTGGAAGAACAATTCAATATTACAACAGATATCTATTACCGGGTGGTTGAGAACGCTTATGGTGTTCCATATCAGCTCATTTTTGGAGCTGATATCGGTGATGGTCTGTTTCTGAATCCCGCATACGGAATAAGACAGCTCTTCGATATTACGCCGGGCGAGTTTACCGAGAAACTTTTTCTACAGATGATTGAAGAGATTATTCCGGTTATCGAGGATATTCCTGTTGATTCTTCCCAGGCCCGGATAAAAATCATCAGCGGGGAAATTCAGAAATACAGAGCTGAGTTATTAGTTACTACTCCCGGGGGTGCGAAAAAATGGATCAGGGACTGTGCAATACCTGTTTATGATGACAAAACGGGAAAAGCAACAGGTTTAGTGGGAATATTCTATGATATCAGTGAATATAAACGAACCCTTTTATTGCTTGAGAAAGCATTGGAAAGAGCAACGGAAAGTGATCGCCTGAAGATAGCTTTTCTAAACAATTTGCCACACGAGATCAGAACGCCTTTAAATGCAATTGTAGGATTTTCCACACTTCTGAATGAGCCTGGTCAACTCATGGATAACCGGCTGGAATTTCAGGATATAATTACACACAGCTCGGATCATCTTCTTGAGATTGTTGATGATGTGGTTGAGATCTCGAAAATTGAAGCGAAGATAGTGAAACTCATAATAAAGGAGACTGACCTCAAACAGATGTTACAAAGGGTATATGACAGGTTCAAGCCTGCGGCAGATGAAAAGAATATCCTGTTGATATGTACTGTTCCCCCGGAAGAGAATACGATAACCATTTTAACAGACGGTTATAAACTGTTCCAGACACTTAATAACCTTCTGAGCAATGCAGTCAAATTTACTTTTGAAGGTCATGTTGATTTTGGTTGCATGGTAAAAGGAGGCATGATTGAATTCTACGTTTCTGATACGGGTATCGGTATCGGCGCGGAACATCAGCCAAGCATTTTCAAGCCGTTTTACCAGGCAGAGAGCAGTATAACAAAACGCTATGAGGGAACAGGTCTTGGGTTATCAATTGCCAGGGCATATATCGAATTGCTTGGCGGTGAGATATCTTTTACATCAGTGCCTGGCAAGGGTTCTGTGTTTTGTTTTAATATACCTGATACGAGAAAGTGAACTTACTATAAAATACTATTCCAGCATTGAACCAAGTATATGCGTGAAATGTTTCCTTACAAGTTAAATTTTATAAAATGAAAGAGAATTTCACTCTTCGGTTCTTTCGCATTGTGTCATTTATTATCGTTGTGGCAGGTGCAATTGTATCGCTCAGTTTTGTGGTGCGTGCAGGACAAAATAATAAATCTGTCCTGCTTGTTAGTTTATTTGTCATTTGGGTACTATCTCCATTCATAGGACTGTTTTTGGCTAATTTTGTTTCCACGAGGTGGTCAGTTCCTGTCAGGATTGCACTCTGTACTATCATAATACTTATAACAGCAGGTTCATTGCTTGTTTATGCCGGAGTAATTCCTGCAGGAACAAAGCCGGCATTTAAATTTCTTGTGACCCCCTTGATTTCATGGATATTTATTTTAGTTTTTATACCGGCAGGTATTTCAATATCCGGAAGAGTATCGCGTAGAAGCGACATTGTCTGAACAAGTCGAAAACAGGCATTTATAGAGAATAAAATTTCCCGTTTCGAGTGCATAAATGGCGTTAAAACTGAGCTTTGAAAATATTGTTCATTTACGTTTACTTTGATATCAGCCGTCTATTAATTCTAATTGTTAATAATTCATAATTTCCTTTTACTGACAGGCATATCTGTTTGTTATGACCTATTAGGCCTTATCTTTGTTGACGATATTGTTATAATTCTTTTTTTTTGGATTAGCACTAACTGATAACTCCGGAAACGCTCTAACCATTAATGACAATGAGATAATAAATACAAATACGCTAATAAATTAATACTTAGATTGAAATGAGAACTGCTTTTTTAAAGATTTGTTTTATGGCAATTATTTTTGTCTCATGCAGCCATGATAAACAAAATACGGGTGGCGGAAAGACAGTAAAGGACTATTCTGTCCTTACTTTGGTACCTAAATCTGTTACCGTCCATCAGGACTTTCCGGCCACCATTCAGGGTCAGAGAGTGATAGAAATCAGGCCGATGATAAGTGGTTATTTAAAGGAGATTTATGTTAACGAAGGCAATCATGTGAAAAAAGGTCAGCTTCTTTTCAGGATAGATAATCCACAGTATGACCAGGAGGTGTTAACAGCAAAAGCAAGCATTAACAGTGCTGTTGCGAATGTTAATTCCGCAAAAATGGAGATTGATAAAGTCAAACCTTTAGTTGACAAACAGATAGTAAGTGATTTCAGGTTACAATCTGCTGAACTCATCCTTCAGACAAAAGAGGCTGCCCTTGAACAGGCAAAAGTTGCTCTTGCAAATGCCGAGACGAATTTAAGTTATACCACGCTAAGAAGTCCGCAGGATGGGATTATTGGTATGATTCCATACAAAACAGGAGCCCTTGTTGGAAGTAATAGTTCGGAGGCTTTGACCACCCTTTCGGATATCAGTGAGGTATTTGCATATTTTACGTGGAACGAGAAACAACTTCTCGATCTTCTTTCTGATTCTCCGGGCGTAACAATAGAAGAAAAAATAAAGAATATACCACCGGCAACTCTTATTCTTGCAAATTCAGCGAAATATCCTTTGAAAGGCAGAGTTGAGATGGCTAGCGGACTTATTTCAACGGAAACAGGTTCAGCTACATTCAAAGCAGTGTTTGCTAATCCGGAAGGCTTGATTAGAAGTGGCTCCAGTGCAACAATCAGTATCCCTGAAGTTAAAGACAGCATTTTAATTGTACCGCAAAGTTCAACCTATGAATTACAGAACAAGCGTTTCATTTTTACAGTAGGTCAGGATAATAAAGTGTCAGCGGTTCCTATTACCTCATCACCGAGTGATGACGGAAAGTATTTCTTTGTATCTGATGGTCTTAAAACGGGAGACCGTGTTGTTATAGAGGGTGTAAGTTCGCTGAGAGATGGAACGACAATAATTCCAAAAGAAACCGATGCTGTAAGTTTTTACAGCAAAATTAACTAGTTGATTTCATTGCAAAATTTAACAGATGTTTAAAAGATTTATAGAACGCCCTGTTCTCAGTACAGTGATTTCTATCATTATTGTAATGATAGGAATACTTGGTCTTATAGAATTGCCGATATTACAATATCCCGACATAGCCCCACCTACAGTTCGTGTTTCTGCAAATTATGCCGGAGCTAATGCTGAGGTTGTTCTGAATAGTGTTATTATTCCTCTCGAAGAACAGATTAATGGTGTAGAAGGGATGACTTATATGACTTCGAGCGCTACTAATGACGGGAATGGTTCAATAAGTGTTTATTTTAAAGTTGGTGCTGATCCGAACATGGCTGCAGTGGATGTCCAGAACAGAGTATCATCAGCTGCCGGTATATTGCCAGCAGAGGTGACACGGGCCGGCGTTTCTGTAAGAAAACAGCAAAACGGAATGTTACTTATATCGGCTCTCTATAGTGATAATCCGGCTTATGATCAGATCTTCCTGCAGAACTATGCTGAGATAAATCTTATCCCAAAACTTCAACGCGTAACCGGTGTGGGAAGTGCCGGGGCATTTGGCTCTATGACATATTCAATGCGTATCTGGCTGAAACCGGATATCATGTCAGTATATGGACTTGTCCCCGGCGATGTGATTTCAGCCTTAAATGACCAGAGCATTGAAGCAGCACCGGGAAAATTCGGAGAACGAGGCAACCAGAGCTTCCAGTATGTTATAAAATATACAGGAAAGCTCAAAACTATAGAGGAATTTGGAAATGTGATTATTAAGTCTCAGGATAATGGTCAGTTCCTGCGGTTGAAAGATGTGGCCAGAGTTGAATTGGGGGCTCTGTCGTATAACAGCGATATGTTAGTGAACGGTAAACCTGCAACAAACATTGCTGTTAGCCAGACACCGGGATCAAACGCCAGGGATGTGATAAAGGAGTCATTAAAAGTGCTTGATGAGGCTGCCAAATCGTTCCCGGAAGGAGTCCGCTACACAAATATGGTCAATGCCAATAAGTTTCTTGATGCATCGATTGAGAAGATTATCAGAACTCTTCTTGAAGCTTTTATACTCGTATTTCTTGTCGTATATCTCTTCCTACAGGATTTCCGTTCCACTCTTATTCCAGCTATCTCTGTGCCGGTTGCAATAATCGGAACCTTCTTCTTTTTATACCTTTTTAACTTTAGCTTAAATCTGCTTACACTCTTTGCCATGCTCCTCGCAATAGGTATTGTGGTTGATGATGCCATTGTGGTGGTGGAGGCTGTTCATGCGAAGCTGGATCAGGGATACACTTCTGCCCGGAAAGCATCTATAGATGCAATGAGTGAAATATCAGTTGCCATCATTTCCATCACTCTCGTTATGGCATCAGTATTTATCCCTGTTACATTTATTTCCGGATCATCTGGCGTCTTTTATAAACAATTTGGCGTAACCCTCGCAATTGCAATTATTATTTCAGCTGTTAATGCCCTGACTCTGAGTCCCGCTCTCGCTGCAATATTTCTGAAACCCAAAAATAAGGAGATAAAGAAGAAAGGCGGAATACAGCAATTCTACACTCTGTTTAATGCTGGATTCAAAGCAGGCAGGGAAAAATATATTAGCTATGTGATGTTCTTGTCCGCTAAAAAATGGATTGTTATAGGTGCAGTTGTGCTGTTTAGTGGAGGACTTTACCTGCTGATGAAAACTACTCCTTCGGGTTTTGTGCCTGAAGAGGATATGGGTACAATTTTTGTGAATATCAGCCTTTCTCCGGCATCATCATTGGAACGTACAACAATTATAGCTAACAAAGTGGATAGTATTGCACGTACCTTACCACAGGTAAACAATGTGTTACGTATGTCGGGGCAGAGCATGATAGCAGGTGCTGGAAGCTCATATGCGATGGTCATACTCGAGCTTAAGAAATGGGATGAAAGGAAAGGAATCAGTAATAAGGATGTTATCACATCATTGATTAAAAAAACGGCCGGGATCAGAGATGCCAGTATTATGCCGTTTTCATTGCCTACCATAAACGGATTCGGTATGAACAGCGGTTTCTCATTTGAACTGCAGGACAAAGGAGGACATACTATAACACAGTTTTATAATGTGGCCCAGGAATTTCTGTCCGCTTTAAATAAACGGCCTGAAATTCAGTTCGCAACTACAACATTTAATCCTAATTTTCCGCAGTATCTTCTGAGTGTAAATGTACCAAAGATTAAAGAAGCCGGACTGAACGTAAGTGATGTTATGGAAGCTATGCAAGGTTACTTCGGAGGAATATATGTAGACAATTTCAATCAGTTTGGCAAACAGTATCGTATTATGGTTCAGTCTGATGCTGCTTACCGGGCTAATGAGGAAGGATTAAATAAGGTTTATGTCCGTACGAAAACAAATAAAATGGCTCCGATAACCGAATTTATTACAATTACCAAAACCTTCGGACCCGAAAGTATTTCCAGGTTTAATTTGTTTACTTCAATGTCTGTCAATGGATCACCCAATAAAGGGTTTGGATCAGGAGAAGCACTTATAGCAATTAAGGAAGTGGCAGCCCAGTCTCTTCCTCCGGGCTACGGTTTTGAGTTTTCAGGTGTCAGCCGTGAAGAACAAAACAGCGGATCACAGGCAATATATATATTTATTTTAAGTCTTCTTTTCGTTTATTTTCTGTTAAGCGCTCTTTATGAAAGTTACCTTCTGCCGTTTGCAGTACTGCTCTCACTTCCTGTGGGTCTGGCAGGAACATTCGTCTTTGCAAAGATTTTTGGCATAGACAATAATATCTACATGCAGATTTCACTGATTATGCTAATAGGCCTTCTCGCTAAAAATGCTATCCTGATTGTGGAATTTGCATCAACACGCAGAGAACAAGGAATGACTATTGCAAAGGCGGCTTCTGAAGGAGCAAAGGCCAGGTTAAGGCCTATTTTAATGACATCGCTTGCATTTATCTTTGGCATAATGCCGTTAATGTTTGCTTCAGGCGCCGGGGCTTATGGAAACAGATCAATCGGTACCTCCGCTGTAGGCGGAATGCTGTTTGGTACTTTATTTGGAGTTCTGGTAATACCGGTATTATTCATAATTTTTCAGACCCTGCAGGAAAAAGCAACCGGGAAAAAAGAATCAAATGATGATAACAGCACAGAAATAATTACAGCACAAAATTGATTATTATGCATTTACAGAATATTTTCAAATCTAAAATTTCATTCTATTGTTTACTTTCAATGATAATTTTTCTGGGTTCCTGCAAGGTCCTCCAGCCATATAAGCGACCAGATCTGGTATCAGAAGAAAAACTATTCAGAGATGTGTCAGTCGGTGACAGTATGAATATTGCTGATGTTCCATGGAGAAGCCTGTTCTCTGATAAGCTTTTACAAAATCTTATTGAAGAAGCAATCAATAATAACCCTGATCTTCAGATCGCTGTTGCAAGGATCAAAAAAGCAGAAGCCAATTTTAAACAAAGCAAAGCCGCTTTTATCCCGACACTTAATGCTGCAGCAGCTGCTTCATATCAGAAAAATGATGCCATGATTGCAGGAGTGCCGGCAATATACCAGCTTTCAGGTACATCCAGCTGGGAAGCAGATATCTGGGGCAGGTTAAGAAGTGCTAAACGTGCAAATCTGTCTCTGCTTCTCGAAAGCCAGGCATACAAAAGAACCGTACAAACCAGGCTTATTGCCACTGTGGCCAATAGTTATTATTCATTACTTGCTTTTGATGCTAAACTCCAGGTAACCAAAAAAACTATTGAAAACCGGAATTCAGATGTAGAAACCCTAAAACTGATGAAAGACAATGATCTGGTTACCGGCGCTGACCTGGTACAGAGTCAGGCTAACCTGTATTCTGCAAAGGTTACAATCCCTGAAATTGAACTGAGCATTTACGAAACAGAAAATGCCCTCAGTATTTTGTTGGGACGAGATCCAGGTTCCATAACCCGTGACTCTCTCTATGAACAGGATATAAAAGCTGACCTGAAAACAGGTGTTCCTGCTCAATTGCTGGCAAATCGCCCTGATGTTCAGGAAGCCGAGTTTCAGTTCAGATATGGTTTTGAAATGACAAATGTGGCGCGAAAATACTTCTATCCGGCGCTTACTGTTTCTGCCACTGGCGGCATTACTTCAACAAGCTTATCCCAATTGTTCAGTCCTACTTCAGTTTTCTGGAATATTGTGGGCGGATTGACTCAGCCGATATTCAACCAGGGACAAAACAGGCAACGACTGAGGGTTGCACAGGCTAACCAGGAAGAGTATCTTATATCCTTCAAGCAGACTCTGTTAACGGCAGGAGAGGAAGTTGCCAATGCATTGCATGAATACCAGACGGCTACGGAAAAGATATCATTAAGGGCCAGTCAGATAGATTATCTTGAAAAATCGGTTAATTACACAATGGAACTGCTCAAATTCACATCCTCCACCAATTATACCGATGTTTTAACTTCTGAAGTAAACCTTCTTTCGGCTCAACTAAATAGCATTGATGATAAACTGGAGCAATTACAGGCTATAGTTTTTTTGTATCAGAGCCTCGGAGGCGGATGGAAACAATAAATTATGAAACAAGATTCATTGAATCCGGTTATTCAACGAATTTCCACACAACCTTATAAGAAAATAAAGAGTATTTAAGTCTGTATTATTTTAAAACAATTAATGCGTAGGATTGTTACTTGAATATTAAACGAAAAATTGCAGATATTTAACTTAATGATGGGAAAATTCAGAAAAATTACCTCCGTACTGCTATTGTTAGTTTTTCTTTTGCCATCAGTAGTTAAGATAGAGCATCGGCACAAAAGCATTGTATCAAATTTAACTGATGAAAAAACACACCCTCGTTTTAAGGAAAACTGTCCTGTTTGCAATTTCGAATATTCAGCATTCCTCTCGGGTTACAAAGACAATATTTTAGCTGATGAATATCAGGCAGATAGTTATTGCATTAATTACATTTCCAGGAATATTAATAATCTAAACCAATTTTCATTTCTATTAAGGGCTCCGCCTGTCATACAAATTTGAAACAGAGTATCCAAGAATTAATGTTAAGAATTTGTTACACAAAAGAGAAATAAAATGAGAATTGTATTTATCATTATTGTTTTGATTCTGACAAGCCATGTCCTGAACGCGCAAAATAAATTAACAGGAAGAATAACTGATCAAAAAACAGGAGAAGCCATAGCAGGCGCTACAATCTATATCCCGGAACTTAAAACAGGTGCTATTGCTGATGGAAACGGTGCTTACAGTATTGACAATCTGCCTAAGGCGACAGTTATTGTCCAGGTAAGTTTTCTGGGCTATAAATCTGTTGTTGAAAAAATAGATCTTAGCAAAAATACAACTGGAAATTTTGTATTGGAGCAGGCGATAACTGAGATGAATGAGGTTGTGGTTACCGGAACTTTAAGGGCAACTGAAATTACGCGAAACCCCATTCCAATGGTCACTCTCGGCAAAAAGGACTTACAACAGAACTTAAGCACCAACATTATTGATGCAATTGCAAAACTTCCGGGAGTAAGTGCCGTAACTACTGGTCCGAATGTATCGAAACCCTTTATTCACGGCCTGGGTTATAACAGGGTACTGACATTGTTCGACGGAGTCAGACAGGAAGGGCAGCAATGGGGAGATGAGCATGGAATTGAAGTAGATGAAAATGCGGTTGACAGGATTGAAATTATTAAAGGACCTGCAAGTCTGACTTATGGCTCAGATGCATTGGCCGGTGTGGTAAACCTGCTTCCGGCTCCACCGGTACCTGGTGGAACGTTAAAGGGGTCCGCGGAGACTTATTTCGAAACAAATAATGGTCTGATTGGCGCTTCTGCTGTCTTGGCTGGAAACAAAAACGGCTTGATCTGGGGAGGAGTGATATCGCATAAACAAGCTACTGATTATCAGAATAACTACGATGGACGTGTTTATGGGACAGCATTTAACGAGACAGATTTAAGCGGTTATGTAGGCCTGAATAAAAAGTGGGGATATTCTGATCTGAACTTTTCAGTATTCAATGATTTGCAGGAGATTCCTGATGGTAGCCGTGATTCAGTTACAAGAAAATTCACAAAACAGATAACTGAAGCAGACACATTCAGACCAATAGTTCCTAATAGTGAACTGAATTCTTACAAAATCACCGTGTTGCATCAACTGGTACAACATTACCGGTTATACTCTTCCAATAACTTTATAATAGGGAAAAGCAAACTGGGAGTAATACTCGGATATCAGGAAAATGTGCGCAGAGAGTTCAGCCATCCGCAATTTCCCGATATTCCTGGCTTATACCTCGATTTGAAGACATTTACATATGACATAAAATACTCCATTCCGGAATCGAAAGGCTGGGAAACTACTATTGGAATTAACGGCATGTATCAGCGAAACCTTAACAAAGGAACTGAGTTTATAATTCCTGATTACAGCCAGTTTGATGCCGGACCATTTATTCTTGCTACTAAAACCTTAAATAAACTGGATATAAGTGCAGGAGTAAGGTACGATATCCGGATGTTTAAGAATGATCAGATGTTTACACGCCCAAATCCGGTTACGGGATTTGACATGCAGGTGAATTTGCCTGATACTGCAAAAGCCGCTCATCCATTTAATAGTTTTAATCACACTTTCTCAGGAGTTTCCGCAAGCTTTGGTGCCACCTATAAAATAACAAAAAGATTGTTGGTAAAATCCAACATCGCACGCGGATTCCGTGCTCCGAATATTGCTGAAATATCGGCCAACGGAGTTCATCCGGGAACATTGATCTACCAGATTGGAAATACCAGCTTCAAACCGGAATTCAGCCTTCAGGAAGATTTAGGAGTTTCCTATCGATGGGATCATATAAGCGGTGATATTGACATATTTAATAATAATATTTCCAACTATATATTTAATCAGAAATTATTGAATCATTCCGGTAGTGATTCAGTTATTATTAAGGGAAATCAAACCTTCAAATTTCAGCAGGCAAAAGCTCAGATATACGGATGGGAAGCAAATCTTGATATTCATCCCTACGACTGGCTGCATTTCGAGAATTCAATCTCTGTTACATATGCATTGAATAAAGGTGGAAACGGCATGCATGTTACTGACAGTTCTAAGTATCTGCCGCTCATACCGCCTTTGCATACCAATACAGAACTACGAGCCAACATATTAAAGAAGTTCAAACATTTTTCTTCGGTCTTTTTTAAAGTAGGAATGGAATATTTTGCAACCCAGAACAGTATTTATTCTGCGAATAACCCTGAAACTCCGACTCCCGGCTATGTGCTTTATAA
>OCZT010006812.1_pt1 | contig 11272 bp, 9 predicted proteins | sample 1539031 | NCBI WGS metagenome assembly OCZT01 (sample SAMEA3539308, study PRJEB22396) | soil metagenome | biome: tundra; feature: field; material: soil | place: USA | collected 2010-05 | depth 0.15 m
TAAACAATGAGGCTACGGGAAAACTCGACCGAAGCTCGATCCATGCAACAACGCCCATTGAGATGGACTTCCGTATGGTTGATTCAATTCTCGCCTTGGAACGCAACCTTTAAACAGAGGAGTCCAACGCCATGTCAGATCTCGTGGAGTTCAGGCATTTGAAGTACATCGCCGCAGTGGCGGAAGCGGCCACCATTACACGCGCTGCTGCGAAACTCTTTCTTGCACAGCCGTCCCTCAGCAAACAGGTCAAAGATTTCGAAGATGTCCTGGGGTTTCCGGTTTTCGTGCGAACCCGGCAGGGCGTGCGCATCACGCCACCAGGGCAGATGATCGTCGCGTATGCCCAAGAAGCACTCCACAAACGAACCAAGATCATTGCGATGGCGCGCGCAGTTCACCGAGGAGAGGTGGCCCCCTTCCGACTCGGCTTTTCCTCTTGTGACCAACTTATGTCCGACCGATGGAGTGCAAGCTTCGTGTGAAGAAAAGGAAGGTGCTTGCATATCAAGGATGTGCAAACTTTTGCACATTTCGCCCTATGTTATTACTAGTGTTGGATTTCGCGTTGAATACTCATTCATGGAGACTGGCCGTCAAGCTGCAGCCAATCCGAACATGCAACCGTTCGGCGAAGCCACTTCCCCGTTAGCACTTCCCACCGGGAGTCGCCCATCTCTCCGAGCCCATCCCGTATCACTCGGATTTGCGCTGCTCCTTGCCCTCTGTTCTCTCGCCTCTGTTTCGGCACAATCCACAGTGCTGTTTGGAAACCAGAATGTGGTGACAGGGCGGGATTACAACTCGGCCGGGGCAGCGGAAGCATTTCAGGTGATGGCGACTTCGGTGGGAACCCTGAACTCATTGACGATCTATCTGGACGGCGGCTCGGCGGCGACCACGATGTATGCGGGGCTTTATGCCGATTCGTCAGGTTCTCCCGGCACTATGCTCACTAAAGGATCGATTGGCTCGCCCACTGCGGGAGCCTGGAATATAGTGAACGTCACGCCTGCCTCAATCGTTTCGGGAGGTCATTACTGGCTGGCTATCCTAGGCACAGGCGGAACGTTGCGCTTCCGGGACGCAGGATCGGGAGGGTGCATTAGCCAATCGAACGCCCAATCAGGGCTCTCCGCGCTTCCTGCGACATGGTCCAAAGGTGCGAGCTATGCCGATTGCCCGTTGTCGGGATATGGCTCAGGGTCCTCCGGCGCCCTATCGCCGATTCTTTCCGTTTCGACGAACTCGGTGGCATTCTCCATGGTCGTTGGCGGTGCGAATCCATCGGCCGCCGCAGTCAATGTGTCCAACACAGGAGGCAGCACGCTCAGCTTTACGGCGAGCGTGGATGCCGCATGGCTCAGCGTCTCTCCTGCTTCTGGGACGGCTCCGCAAACGCTCCAGATCTCTGTTAATGCGATGGGATTCCAGGTCGGCGTGTACACAGGGCACGTTACCGTGGCGGCTGCTGGAGCTCAGGGTTCGCCCCAGGTGATCACTGTCGCTCTTAGCGTCTCTGCGATGCCCTCACCAGGCCAACCCGGTGACTGGCTCACGGTGGATCACGATCCGGCGAGAACCGGATTTGCATCCGACGAGACGATCTTGTCGCCTTCCAATGTCGGTGGACTCACTCTTGGCTGGTCAGCAGCTCTGGACGGGCAGATCACGGCGCAGCCCCTCTTCGCCGGCGGGATCGCGATCAACGGAACAACGCACGATATCGTGATCGCCGCCACGTCAGGCAACAGTGTGTATGCCTTGGACGCTGCGACCGGTACTGTTTTGTGGAAGCAGAATTTAGGGGCTCAATCCAGCAACTGCGTGTTTCCCGGCGGATTCGGGGTGACTGGAGCCCCTAAGATTGATCGCGCCCGATCGCGCGTCTACGCCGTTTCTTCCGGAGGCGTGTTTTACAGTCTTTCTTTACTCGATGGCAGCATCGCCGGCCAGACGCCGTCTCTGATAGCGAATCCGGTCACCAATAATGTCTGGGGCGGACTCAACCAGACTGGCTCTCTCGTCTATTTCGTAACCGGCAGCGATGGCTGCGATGACCAGCCCTGGCAAGGAACGATCTACAAGGTCAATGTATCCGGAAGTACACCGGTTTTGGCCTTGTCTGTTCCCGTTGTCCCCAGTCTGGCCTCCACGGGAGACGCGGGCGGCGGCATCTGGGGGTACGGCGGAGTTGCTCTCGATACGGCAACAGGAAATGTCTACGTGACTGCAGCGAAGGACGTGAACGAGGCCACCACTCCAAATGCCAACCGCATGCTTGCCTACGATTCGAATCTGAATCTGCTTGGGTCGTACCTGCCGACAGATCCTGCGAACTTTCCGTGTTTATCGCAACCCTGCGATTTGGACTTCGGGTCGTCGCCCACGGTGTTTCAGCCGACTGGGTGCCCTCAACTGGTGTTGGGTGGCAAAAAGAACGGCAATCTCTACCTATTTCGCACCTCGGACCTGATGGCAAGCGGCCAACCGCTGCAGACACTGCAGATCAACGCTCCAAACGATTCTCTGGGCAACGGCGGCGCCGCCGATCCCTCGTACTGGCCGACGGGCAATATGGTCTTTGAAGGAACCGCGGGCACAGGCGCGAATGGCTTCGCCGGAGGAATTGTCGCCCTGAATGTGACGGCAAGCTGTACCATGACCTCGGCCTGGAGTCACCCATTGGGCGCGAGCAACCAACCCAACTCAACGGTGACAATCGCCAACGGAGTCGCCTTCATCGCGATTGGCGAAGGGGGCCAGGTGAATGCCTACAATGCGACCAACGGCACGCTATTGTGGCAAAGTGCCTCGGGCTCAGGATACGGCTTCGCTGCTCCGATGGTCGCGAAGGGAACTCTATACGCCGGAAGTTGGAATGGATATGGCGCTTCCGCCGGAGGGACGCTGCGCGCCTACACCTTGAATGGATCCATTCAGCCCACGACGCTTACTGTTTCTCCCACAACACTAACCTTCAATGCGGTGGCTGGGGGATCGGACCCGGCTTCGCAGGACGTCTCAGTCGGCAACTCAGGAGGCGGAACCCTGAGCTTTACCACAGCGAGTGACGCGAGTTGGCTAACAGTCACTCCCTCGAGCGGGACGGCACCACAGACCCTCACCATTCGCGCAGCCGTCGGCTCATTGCCTGTCGGAACCCTCACAGGCCAAGTCACGATCACTGCTTCGGGAGCAATGCAGTCTCCCCAGACCGTCACGGCGACCTTCAACATTTCCAGTGGTTCAACGGGACCGACCGTTCTGATGGGCGATCAAACCGTGGAGTCTCAACTGGACAGCAATCCCGCCGGAATCGCCGAGGCATTTCAGAGCACCGCAGTCGCATCAGGAACTGCAGACTCCATCAGCTTCTATGTCGCCCCGACATCCTCCGCGACCCAGATGGTAATCGGAGTTTACAGCGACAAGGGAGGGCATCCGGGCACATTGTTGGCCCAGACTTCCACTTCGCAATTGGTGAATGGAGGATGGAACACTCTTGCTCTACCGAATACGCAGATCACGCAAGGGAGTCCGTACTGGATCGCAATCCTGGGAACGTCTGGAACGGTTCGCTTCCAGGACCGCTCGCATGGCGGGTGCTCCGGCGAAACGAATGCCACCAATAACCTGACAACCCTGCCGGCGCTATGGACGACCGGACAGACCTACACGGATTGCCCACTGTCGTCCTATATCAGCCATTGATCCTTGTGGACCGTTGGCAGCCCTCGTCGGAATACGGATGAGGCTGTTGCGCGTATTTGCACCCACGAAGGTGGAATGCAGGCTAGAAGCAAGTTGCTGTGACGCACAGGACTGGGCGAGTAGCGACTGATGGGGCATTTCAGGTCATTGCGGAGGGTTCCAGAAATGCTCAATCGAGCCTGAAGGGGAAGTAAGTTGGCAAGTTATCTTGTGACGGGAGCCGGTGGTTTTATTGGCCGCTCAATTGCGGCGGCGCTCGTGGCGCGCGGAGAAACGGTGCGGGGCATCGACAACTTCATTACCGGCAAGCGGTCCAATCTGATTGGCCTGGAGGCAATGGAGTTTATGGAAGGCGACCTGACCGATCCCGCCGCGTGCGCACGGGCATGTGCGGGGGTAGACATTATCTTCCACAAGGCCGCGCTGGCCTCGGTTCCGCGATCGGTTGCCGATCCGGTTGAGACGAATCAGAACTGCGTTGATGCTACCCTCAACCTGCTGGTGGCCGCTCGTACTGCGGGAGTGAGGCGCGTAATCTATGCAGGTTCATCGTCAGCATACGGGGACATGCCAACTCTGCCGAAGCATGAAGAGATGCCGCCCGATCCCATCTCTCCTTATGCTGTAGCCAAACTAGCAGGAGAACACTACATGCGTGCCTTCACCCGTGTCTACGGGTTGGAGACGGTGGTGCTGCGCTACTTCAACGTGTTTGGGCCGTACCAGGATCCGACGTCTCATTATTCGGGGGTGCTGGCGGTGTTTTGCCGGCGCATGCTGGCAGGAGAGCAGCCAACGATCTATGGCGATGGGGAGCAGAGCCGCGATTTTACCTATATCGACAATGTGGTGCACGCCAATCTGCTGGCCGCATCAGCCCCGGCTGAGAAGGTTTCCGGGCGAATGATGAACACCGCTACCGGTTCGCGAATCACGCTGAACGAGACGTTTGAGATTCTGCGGGATCTAACCGGCTATATCGGCTCACCGGCATATGCGCAGCACCGCGCCGGCGATATTCGCGCCTCACTTGCCGATATAAGGCTTGCCAATCAACTGCTCGGATATGTCCCGATCGTCGATTTCCGCGAGGGTCTGCGGCGGACGGTCGAATGGTACAGCGCAGGCGGCGGAGCAGAGTAATGTTCGATAACCAACACCTGAAACTGCCTGGAAGGGTTCCCATTGGGAGTCACAATCCTTTCAGCAGATTAACTCCGAACGGGCGCCCTCAAAGAGGCCCGTCGCATACTCACAGCGAAGAAACGACAAATCGGATGCGTGCTAATGCGCACTCTTCATTGGTCGTGGCCAATGAAACTTGTATTTGCAATAACATGTACATATGCATTTCCTCTACCGCTGCCGACAAGGCAAGTTAGTGTTTGTAAGTTGAAATTACTTAGCATCTGTTGACCAAGGCACACTCTTTGGACCTATGCTTGATATGCACAGTTTCAATAGGGTCGTTCTATGTTCTGACTTATTGCCCTGTGGGATGGAGTGCGGATCTCTGTCTTCTGCAGCTACAGGTCTTCCCGCGTAGCGGTGCGAGACTTTGGCGCCGGAAACCAAGTAGCCAGCACGATTTCTTGAACGCACTGAGGTGGTTCGATGCGGCCTGCAGCCCTCCTTCTCTTCCTTGGAGCATGTGTCCTGAGCGCCGCGCCTCAAAACCCCACACTATTTTTACCGATCTCACCTCGGGGCCCGTGGGTGCGATTGTCACGATCTATGGTGCTAACCTTCAGTCGACCGTGACGGTGAATACGGTGAAAGCCACTGTGATTGCCTCCTCAGCCACCAAGCTAAGTTTTATCGTTCCCGCAACCACCAGCGGTTACATTGTCGCGGGGAATTCAAACGCGCTGCCTTTCACCGTGCGCGCAGGAAATAGCTGCTTTGTCTCTGCCAACGGTTCCGACAATCAGTCCGGCTCTCAGAGTGCGCCGTGGGCTACGATTCCGCACGCCTTCAACACCGCGGCCTGCGGAGACATCATCTACGCAATGGATGGGGTCAGTGAGACTGGTCTGGACGATTACGGCGCTTCTCTGTCGGTCGAACGGAAATGCAGTGAAGCGAATCCCCTCGCGCTGGTTGGATATCCCGGTGCAACGGTAACCATCGGTAATGCGAACGGGCAGGAATATGGCATTCGCACTTCCGGACATCGGCAGCAATGGGTACAACGGGATGGTCTTTGCGAATCTTGTGGTCCACGGCAACAATGAGGCCATCAAGGTGGTGGACAGTCAGTATTGGAGGGTGGTTGGGAGCGACTTCAGTTGTCCATATGGAGGGGGCCAGTCAGCCTGCGTCCTGCTTGAGAGCTCAAGCCATATCCAGTTCTTCGGCAACTCGATTCACGACACAGGGGCGGGAGATACAAAGTTTTATCATTCGTTCTACGGCACTACAGATTCGAACCGCATCGAGGTAGGGTGGAACCATATCTTCAATAATAAAAGCTGTCGAGGCGTGCAGTTTTATTCCTCCGGCGGTAGTCCGCAATACGATCTGATCGTTCACGATAACATCATCAGCGGACAACTTTGCGATGGCATCAACTTCTCTACCGTTGATGCCACGCTTGGACCCGTCGAAGCGTATAACAACCTCGTCTATCACGTAGGCCTCGGGGGAGCGAACCTGAACAATCCCAATGAAGCCTGCATCGCAAGCTTGGGTTATGGCGCCGCCGGCGGATATGCGATTGTTTATGGCAACACCTTTTCAGACTGCGGCTCCGCGGGCGGGTCCACCGCCGGCGCCATCACCGCACTCACCGGTTCGCCCACAATCGTCACCAGCAGCAACCTGATCATCCAGAATCCGGGCGAGCCTGTCTACTCCCCCAACACAGTCTCTTCGCTTGTGGTATCTAGTCATGATGTGCTGCTGACCGCCGGCACCGCGGGCGTGGTGAACGCGCAGTATCAGCTTGTCGCGGGCAGTCCGGCCATTGGCAAGGGCACGGCGCTTTCCGGTATCCTTTACGACCTCGCCGGAAATTCGCGCCCGCAATCCGGAGCCACCGATGCAGGAGCCTATTTGTATTCGACGCCAGCCCCAGTTCCCAGCGGGCCGGTGGCCACGCTGTCCCCATCAAGCCTCGCGTTCGGCGATGTCGCCGTGAATTCCTCATCGCCGGTGCGATCCGTCGCCCTGTCCAACAACGGAGGAAGCGCGTTATCCATTGCGTCCATCTCGATTTCAGGAGCAGACCCCAGTGACTTCACCCAGACGAACTCATGCGGTGCCTCGCTGACAGCCGGCGCGAGTTGCACCATCGCGGTCAGGTTTAAGCCAGTCTCGGCAGCCAGCTTCTCTGCGACCTTGAGCGTTGCCGACAACGACGCAGGCACGCCGCAAACCGTTGCCCTCACCGGCACCGGTACCTCATCCGCCACGCCCAATGCCTCCCTTACTCCCGGCTCGCTTAGTTTTTCGGGCTCCGTTGGCACAATCACCGCGGCACAGACCTTGACGCTCCGAAACAGCGGCAATGCGCCGCTCATCATCAGCAGCATCTCACTGACAGGCGCCAATCCCGATGACTTCACCCAGACCAACTCATGCGGTGCCTCGCTGGCAGCCGGCGCGAGTTGCACCATCCGGGTCACGTTTTCGCCAGGTTCGGCGAGCAACTTCACTGCGACCTTGAGCGTCGCAGATAACGCTGCCGGCGCGCTGCAAATGGTCTTCCTTACCGGTACAGGGCTGCCCGTGGCAGCATCGGACTTCACGATTAGTGCCTCGCCCAGTTCGCTAACGATCAAGCGGGGCGCAACGGCGACTTATACGATTACTGTGGCGTCGACAAATGGCGCCTTTGGATCGCAGGTCACCCTCTCGGCCACAGGATTGCCGCCCGGTACTTCGAGTAGTTTCGCTCCGGCAGCATTGACTCCCGGCGGCGCGAGCAAAACCTCCACGCTCACCGTTCAAGCCGTCACCACGAGCCAGGGTGAAGGAAGGCGCGGACGCCCAGGTCGACCGCCGGGCCCACCCGCACTGGCCTTCGTGCTACTCTTGCCGTTCCTGCGCATTCGCACGCGGTCCGTCCGTAAATTCCTGGTGCTGGTTGTGAGTTTGACTTCACTCGGGGCCGCTGCCGCCCTGTCGGGTTGTGTGACTACTACTTTTACTTCGAACACCCCGCCTCCCGCCCAGTCCTATACTTTGACGGTGACTGGGGCAAGCGGCAGCAACAGCCACTCCACCACCATTCAACTCACTGTGCAGTAGACTTCCTTCCGGCCAGAAAAATCAGGGAGCTGAATGAATTCAGCTCCCCTCAGACTGCTGACAAAGTATCTAGCAAGGCTCTCGCGGAAGCGGGAGCTTTGCGTTTTTATGGGTACATGCTGAAGAAGCCCGAGGCGCAGCAGCAGGAGTTAGAATTGGTATCGATTGAGGTGCTGGTCCCCGCAGGCACTTGTTGCAGCAGGTCGATGGGGCAGTGGATTTCAGATTTATCCACGAGCGGGTGAGGCGTCTTTACTGCGAGGACAACGGCCGTCCGGCGCCGGATTCGGTGGTGTTGTTCAAGCTGCTGTTGCTGGGGTATCTGTACGGGGTGCGGTCGGAGCGGCAGCTGATGCGGGAGGTTGAGTGAGCGTGGCCCACCGCTGGTTCCTGGCTCTTAGGCTGGGGGGACAAGGCGCCGGACGTCTCGACAATGAGCCAGAACTGGCGCCGTCGTTTCGCCGAGAGCACGATCAACCAGGAGGCCTTCGATGAGATCGTGGAGTTGGCGGCGCGGCTCACGGCATATACCAACCAACTCCGGCGATAGCAGAAACTCGCCGCCGCTTCAAGGGCAAACAACTGAACTCAAGCACGAAAAAACAAACCCCACCAAAAACGATGGGGTTCGTCAGCAGTCTGGGGTGGCGCCGCTTGCGGCGCCGCCCTTTGCGAGGCTAGATGAAAATGCTTCCCAATTCCGTTGAAGCTCTGTTCAGGACTCTGCTAGAGCTTGAACCGGAGCGGGATTCACGTTTGTTCGTTAGAACCCATGTCCGGTCAGCGGAATCGACTGAGTTCCCGTTCCAGCATTGTCGGTAAGGACTATCGACGCAGTGTTGGTCCCGACCACTTCAGGATCGAAGATTACGTTGATCGTGCAGGAGGCACCCACCGCGACCACTGAACCACAATTTGACGAGACTAGGAACGAAGAGGTCTGCGGCCCAGTGAGTACCATGCTTCCGATCGAAAGGGTTGCCTCTCCAGTGTTGGTCAGTACGATGGAACTCGGAGCGGACGAAGACCCGACTGCCCGGTTATAGAAATAGAGGTTGTTCAAAGAGAGATGAATAGTGGTCGTTCCCGGGGTCGGCGTCGAACTCGGGACTGCTGAGCCGGAAAGTGCAATCGCCTGGGGCGAATTCGAAGCATTGTCCGTGAGACTCACAGCGGCCGTCTTGGATCCGATCGTGGTGGGGGCGAACTGAACCTGAATCACGCACGAAGCGCCAGCAGCAAGCGTTGAGCCGCATCCATTCGACAGCTTGAACTCAGCGCTGTTTGGGCCGGACAAGGCCACGTTAGTCAGGTTGAGGACTGCGGTTCCGGTGTTCTTAACCGTGACGGATTGAGCAGTAGAGGTCGTATTCACAGTTTGGCTGTTGAATGCCAGACTGACGGGAGACAGGGAAACTGCGGGGCTGGCGGTACTTGTGCCCGTGCCGCTCAGTGCGAGGCTCTGCGAGGGGTTGGACGCGTTGTCCGTGATCGTCACAGTCGCAGTCAGGACACCGGTCGCATTGGGATCAAACTGAATCTGGATTGCGCAACTCTGTCCGGCTGCGAGGCTCGAACCGCAGTTGTTTGATGCGATGAAAGAGGAGGCGTTCGTACCGGAGACTGCGATCTTCGAAATAGAAAGAGCAGAGGTACCGGAGTTCTGTAAAGTGGCAGTCTGACCCGCAGAAGTCGTGTTGACGGTCTGACTCCCAAAATCGAGGCTGGTGGTCGACAGAGTCGCCGTCGGCCCACTTGTGGGCGTGGAAGTGGAGTAGAGATATGCACCGGAATCCTCAGCTCCGCTCTGTGGACGCGGATTGCCGGCGAGATCACGCACTATCCCCGAGTACGCAGTACCCGCGCCAATGGCCGGGCTGCCGGAAACCAGTTGATAGGACGAGTTCACCACGCCAGCGGTACCTGTGGTCAGCAGAACATCGTGGCTGGATGCGATGAGCGATTGATCGGTGTTGGGCGAATAGATCACTTCACCTGGGTTCTGGACGACGAGATTGCTGGTGGAGACAACAGTGGGTGAGCCAGTTTGAACCGTGATGGCGCCGGCCGTGGATCCCCCAGCCGAACCGCAATCCGCCAGCGTATTGCCATAGAAGAGGGCCTGGCCGCCAGGTGCTCCGTAGCCCAGGCTGGCGATGCATGCCTCATTCGGAGAGTTGAGGTTCGCGCCACCAAGTCCGACGTGATAGACGAGATTGTTGTAAGCTTCGACGGGACCCAGGGTCGCATCGACGGTGGAGAAGTTGATGCCATCGCAAAGCTGACCGCTGATCACGTTGTCGTGCACAATCAGGTCATACTGCGGGCTGCCACTAGTGGAGTAGAACTGCACGCCGCGGCAGCTCTGATTGTTGTAGATGTGATTCCACCCTACCTCGATGTGGTTCGAGTCAGTGGTGCCATAAAACGAATGGTAGTACTTTGTGCCGCCGGCGCCCGTATCGTGGATCGAATTGCCCAGGAACTGGACATTGCTTGCACTCTCAAGATGGACGCAGGCTGCTAGTCCACTTCCATTCGGACAGCTGAAGTCGCTGCCAACGATGCGCCAATACAGATTGCCCACGTCTTTCACGGCCGTGTTGTTTCCGCGGACAATCAGGTTCGCCAACACCAGCCCATCGAAACCGTCGCCGTTGATGTCAGGGTTGCGGATTCCGTATTCCTGCCCGCTTGTGCTGCCGATGATCACGGTTGCGCCGGGATAACCCACGAGGGCGATGGGGGATGACTCGCTACATTTTTTTTCGACCGCAAGCGATGCGCCGTAGTTGTCAAGGCCGGTCTGACTAACGCCGTTCATCACATAGATGACGTCGCCGCAGGCCGCAGTGTTGAAGGCGTGTGGGATCGTAGCCCACGGGGAGCTCTGAGAACCGGCTTGGCCATCGGAGCCATCGGTAGCAACGTAATAGATCTGCCCGCCGCGGATTGTGAATGGGAGCATATTCGAGCCTCCCACGGTGATCGAGCCACTAGCGGTTGAAGGGACGACGAAACTGACCTTCGTGGAGGTGGCTGCGACGACGGTTGCGGTGACTCCATTCAGAGACACGGAGGGCTGAAGGTTGGCGCCATAAATGGTGACGATGGCGCCCACGGGTCCTGACGTTAAATCTGTGAAGTAAAGCGTGGGATTTGAAGCTGCGGCATTCAGGGAACCGAATACCGAAAGGAGGAGAGGGAGCAAAAATTTCCTCAAGAGAAATTCCTCAGACATAGATTTGTAGTCGCCGCTGACGTACGCGGGCCCACACATGCGGAACGGCCAGCCGCGGTGTCTCAG
>OCZT010006813.1_pt1 | contig 11272 bp, 10 predicted proteins | sample 1539031 | NCBI WGS metagenome assembly OCZT01 (sample SAMEA3539308, study PRJEB22396) | soil metagenome | biome: tundra; feature: field; material: soil | place: USA | collected 2010-05 | depth 0.15 m
TGGGAGATCCAGCGGCACTGCTTGAGGTCGTTCTCGATGTTGGCGGGCGTGAGGTTCTTGCCCCCGGCGGTGATGATGATGTCCTTCTTGCGCCCCACGATGTACACGAACCCGTCCTCGTCGATGCGCCCGAGGTCGCCGGTGTGAAGCCAGCCGTCCTCGACCGCGCCGAAGCTCTCCTCGGTGCGGTTGTGGTAGCCCTGGAAGATGTTCGGCCCTTTGATCAAGAGCTCACCGTCGTCGGCGATCTTGACCTCCACGCCGGGGAACGGCTTGCCGACGCTGCCGAACCGGTGCGCCTCGGGGCTGCAGGCGGTCGCGGCGGTGGCGGTCTCGGTCATGCCGTAGCCCTCCATCACGGGCACGCCGCAGGCGTAGAAGAATTCGAGGATCTCCTTGGCGATCGGCGCCGCGCCGCTGATGGCCTCGCGCACGCGCCCGCCGAACGCGGCGCGCACGTTTTTGAACAGCCGCTCCTCGGCCTCTTCGAACGGCGCCTGCAGCTCGTCGGGGATCGGGCGTCCCGCCTGCTGGAGCTCGCGCACCCGCACGCCCACGCGCACCGCTCCCGCCAGCTCCTCGGGGTCGGGGGCGTTGGCGCAGACGAGCGTGTAGATCTTCTCGAAGATCCGCGGCACCGAGGGCAGGTAGGTGGGCTTGACCTCGGCCAGCTCGCCGACGATCTGCTTGGTGTCCCCGCCGAAGTACGCGAGTGTGACGCCGAGATCGAGCACGACCAGTTGCAGCAGCAGCGCGAACGAGTGCGCCAGCGGCAGGTACAGGTAGACGACGTCCCCGGCGTCGCTCTGCAGGCTCGCGCGCTGCTCGACCATGTCGACGATCGCCCGGTAGTTGCCGTGGGTGAGCACGCACCCCTTCGGCGGGCCGGTCGTGCCGGAGGTGTAGATGATCGTGTAGGTGTCCTTTAGTCGCACCCCGGCGCGGCGCGCGTCGAGCTCCTCGGGGGAGCGCGTGCGTCCGCGGGCGCGAACCTCCTCCAGCGGGATCGCCCCCAGCACGGCGATCTCCGGGGTGGCCCCCTCGGATGAGGGCTCGCCCACCGGGTCGATCACGACGATCGTGCGCAGGTGCGGGAGGGTGTCGCGGATCGCCGCGACCTTGGCCAGCTGGGAGGCGTCCTCGCAGACGATCGCGCACGCGTCGGAGTCGGAGATGACCCAGTGGCACTCCTCGGGGGAGTTGGTCTGGTAGATCGGCACGACGATCGCGCCGGCCGATGTCGCGCCGAGGTCGGCGTAGGACCACTCGGGGCGGGTGTTGGCAAGGATGCACACGCGCTCGCCGGGCTCGATGCCGAGGTCGATCAGGCCGAGCGCGACCTCGCTGACGATCTCGTCGAGCTCCGCGTAGGTGACGTCCAGCCAGGCGCCATCGCGCTTGTAGCGGACGGCGGCGCGATCGCCGTAGCGCTCGGCCGCATGCGGGATCAGATCGGCGATCGTCTGCGCTGCGGTTGCCGGCGATGCGGTTGCCGGCGGCGCGGCGGTTACCTCCATGAAGACTTTTCCTCCTCGATCGACGACTGACAGGTCGCTGACGCGCGACCTCTGGTTCTGATCTTAGGGCGTCAACGCTCGCTCGGGAAGGGCACCGACGCTCTACACGGGGTTGGGCACGTCCAGGAACACGTGACGCAGGCCGAACCGCTCTGCCAGGCGCTCGCCCAGGGCGCGGACACCGAACGTCTCGGTCGCGTAGTGCCCCGCGGCGATGAGATGCAATCCCAGCTCGCGCGCCTGGCTCATCGCGCGCTCGGCGGGCTCGCCGGTCAGCAGCGCGTCGGCGCCGGCGGGCGCCGCGTCCGCGAGGTAGTCCGCGCCGGCTCCGGAGACGATCGCCAATGTGCGGACATGGGACGGTCCGGCGTCGAACACGAGCGGCTCGCGTTCGGTGAGGGCGTGCACGCGCGCGAACAGCTCCTGCGCCGCCAGGCCGTCGCCGGGAAACCGCGCGAGGCAGCCGATTGGCTCGGAGTGGTGATGCGCGAACGGGTCGTCGAGTCGCTGCGCTCCGAGCGCCTTGGCGATCAGGGCGTTGTTGCCGAGCTTAGGATGGGCGTCGAGCGGCAGGTGATAGGCGGCGAGCGCGATGTCGGCGTCGAACAGGATCTGCAACCGGCGCTTGAGCTGCGCGTCGATCGGCCCCGGTGGGCCCGAGCCCCAGAACAGCCCGTGGTGGACGAGCAGCAGTCCGGCGCGCTCGCGCGCGGCCAGCTCGAACAGCTGTGCGCTCGCGGACACGCCCGTGGCGATCGTCGAGACCTGTGCCGGCCCGGGGACCTGCAGGCCGTTGGGGCAGAAGTCCTGAAACCGGGCAGGTGTGAGCAGCGCGTCGAGCTCGGCGATGATGTCGGTGATGGGCGTGGGCACGGGAGCGACGATAGCGCCGGCGCTGGTGTGGGATACTGGTGGGGCGTCGGGGCGTGGCGCAGCCTGGTAGCGCGCGCCGTTCGGGTCGGCGAGGTCCCCGGTTCGAATCCGGGCGCCCCGATTGTTTAGGCTATAACGCAGCACTTCGCACAGGAGCGTAGAAAGGCATTATTAGCAGGGATTTCAAGCGCACCACCGCGCAAGACTGCGCACCACCACGAAGACCTCATATGAGGCTCAGGGTAGTAGGCAGGTAGCAAGGACGAGGCGCACGGGTAGCAAATCCAAGGACGGAGCTGGGGCGCGCAGGGCCTAAAGCAGCGATGAGGGCGTGCGTCTGGTGGCCGAGGCCAGGGGGCCTGCGAGCTCGGCGCAGTTGGGCTGGCCGCCGCATGTGGTAACGTTTTGATCGGTATGGGCACGTATCGGAGGACGGGCCTCGCCGCGTTCGCTGCGATGAGCTGTTTGGCGTGGGGCCTGCCTGTGTCTGCTCAAGCATCGTCGTCGCCGGTGATCGAAAGCGAGGCGGTCTCGCACATCACGCCGACGGACGCGACGCTGGAAGCGCAGATCAATCCGGAGAGCCTGGAACGCGGCGCGCATTACCAGTTCCAGCTGGTGGCCAACCCGAGCGAATACCTGCAGGACTTCGCCTGCCCCACCGAAGGCTTTCCTGCGAACAGCTCCCTTTGTGTTGGTGGTCTTGCCAGCGAGGCGGGTGCGCTGCCGATCGGGACGACCGGCACCGGAGTGCAGGGTGAAACGGTCAGTCTCGCCCTCTCCGCACCGCGAGCCTGGTGGTCGGGGACCACGACGCTAAAGCCGGGCTCGACCTACCACTATCGGGTGATCGCGGCGAGGTCCGTGCAGACGGAAGACACGATCTCGTGGGAAGACCCAATCGTGTACGGCCCCGACCAGACATTCACCACGCCGCCGCCCGCCGCGAACCCGCCGGTGATTGAAAGCGAGGCGGTCTCGCACATCACGCCGACAGACGCGACCCTGCAAGCGCAGATCAACCCCGAGGGCCTCGAAACTACCTATGAAGTCTGGGTCGGAGCTCTTCCCTGCGTAGAGGAAGCAGGCCCGGAAGCATGCGAAGAAGACAAAGTCGCCGGTACCATACCCGCCGGCTTCTCCGCTCAAACAGTGAGCGTCGACATCGCCAAAGCCTCGCACAAGCTCAAACCGAACAGCCTCTACCTGTACAGCTTCCGCGCTACCAACCTGGGCGGCACAACCTACGCCAGCAACAAGGAATTCAAAACAGGAGCCGCGTCGCCCCCCTCGATCGAAAGTGAGTCGCTCTCCCACCTCACATCGACTGACGCGACGCTCGAAGCGCGGATCAACACCGAGGGGCTGGAAACGACGTATGAATTTCACTTGGTGGGGGCGTACTGTGAATGGCCGTGTGAGTCGCCCGAATATTTGTTTACGCTGCCGAGCGGGAAGCTGCTCGGGTCGTTCGTCGGGCAGAGCGTGAGCCTTGATTTGAACAGCGCGGATGTCAGGCTGATGCCGGTCAACACCTACTGGGTGACTGCGACCAACGCGGCGGGCACGACAGTAGGGTCATCGCATACCTTCAGGTCCGGAGAAGAAGGCGTTCAGCCGCTCAGCACCAGCACCACGACTTCGACCTCGTCCGGCGCCGGCCAGCCAGCGGGGATCAACACCAACACCAACACCGGCAATCAGCCCGCCGGGTCGGCAGGCTCCTCATCATCATCGACACTGGGCGTGCAGTCTCCCGGCCATCAGGTCGGCAAGACGATCAAGCGCGAGCCGCTCACGAGCGCGCAGAAGCTCGCGAAAGCTCTGAAAGCATGCAAGAACAAGCCGAAGGGCAAGCAAGCGGCGTGTAAGAAGCAGGCGCACAAAAAGTACGCCACGACGGCGTCGCACACCAACAAGGAGTAGGGCTGCTCCATCTCCTCCGATGGAGAGCTTTGAGTCTGTAGTCGCACTGGTCCTGGAGGCGGAGGGTTTCGTCGTCTCGGGCGCGGTGAAGTTCCCCGTCTCGCGTCGGACGGCAAAGGCGATGCACAAAGAGGTGCAGACGCACGGTTACGAGGTGGATCTCGTGGCCGCGCGCGCCGACGTGCTCGTGCTGGCGACGGTCAAGTCGTTCTTTGGATCGCGAGGGGTCGCCGCGGAGGACGTGGCCGGCGGTAGTCGCTTCGGCACTTACTACAAGCTCCTCAACGACTCGTTCATCCGCGACGAGGTCATCGCCGCAGCGGCCAAGCGCTACGGCTACCGGAAAGACCGGATACAGGCCCCGCTGAAGCCCCGGCCGCCGACGCAAGTCCCGGCGACCGCACCGCCCGGCTTCGCCCTCCCCGAGAAGCGCGGTGGGCTGCTGGGTGGCAAGCAGAACCGGGTTCCCGCCGATACCGGCGGCTCGATGCCCCGACCCTGACAGAGCGGCTACAGCGTTCCGTGCAGCCGCTCAATGGTCTCGGCTGTCTCGTGGTTCACATACCGTCCGGTTAGGGCGCCGCGAGCGCTGCGCTCGACGCCTACCCGCTCGGTAGCAGGACCACGATCGCCGCCAAAACCGCGGCCAGGATCCCCACACCCGCGAGCACGTTCAGCCCGAACCTCTTGGCGGCTGCGTAACCGAATTCGTACCGGTATCTCGTCTCGGTGTCCTTGTCCGGCTCCTGTGCAGGGGAGCCGGGCTCGAAGACGAGATGACGAACGGGCACGGCGAACCGCTCACGCACGAGAGCAGCGAGCCACGGCTCAAGCCCACCAGCGCCCCGCTCCCAGCGAGTGGAGACGATGACTTCATCCGGCGCGAAGGTTGCGAAGGAGTCCTCAACGGCCTCGAGGGGATCGGCCTGTGAGATCTCGCCCGCAACGAAATGGTCACGGCCGACGCGGTCGAGGGCCGTCTTCAGGCGGACGCGGGTCTGGTCCAAAAGACGGTCGACCGCGCCGGTCAGGCGGGCCGCGGGGGAGATCAGCGCCGGCACGAGCAGGCGCACGCGGGTGCCCGGCACGGAGGCTAGCCTCTCGACGTCGCTGAGGAGCGCCTCCTCACCCAGCGTGTCGTTGGTGACGACGAGCACGCGGCGCTCGGACGCCGAGCCCAGGTGCGGGGGAGCCATCTTCACCGGCAGCTCGAGACCACGGAGCTTGCGCATGCGCAGTTGCGCCATGCGCATCACGAGAGCGCCGAGGACCACCGCAAGGACAACGAGCGCGAGCCACGCCGGGCTGAGCGCGGCGGCGAGCGCGACTGGGAGCAGGGCGCCTATCACCAGCAGCACGACATGAAGGCCTCCGGCTCGCTGTGAAAGGGGCTACGCACCGCTGAGGGCGCTCTCCTCGATGGCCTGGGCGAGCAGGCTCTGCACGGCGGCCACAACCTGCTCGGCGCTCGCCGGCGGCGGCAACTGGTGGCAGCTGTCCAACAGCTCGCGCAGGCCCGCGTCCACGTCCGACGGCGCCTCGACCACCAGCGGCGTGTCGGGATAGCGCGCGCGCAGTTCACGCAACACCTCTCGGGCCGCCTCGTGCTCGTAGCCCAGAGAGCTGACAACGAGATCGGCGTCGTGCACGGGGGCGCATCCCTCGGGCCCGGTCAGCGGACAGCACCCGTGTCCGGCTGGGCCGGGACAGACGGCGACCGCGTAGCCGGCGAAGCGCAGGCCGGAGGCGATCTCCAGGCCGGTCGCCTCGTCCGGGTGCTCGATAAGCACCCGCGGGTGGCCCCAGCGCCAAGGCTGGGGATTTAGATTCACTGCTTGCGCGTGGGCGGTGGAACCTCCGAAGAACATGCCCTCAGATTAAATCGCGGCTTGCTCGAAGACATCCGGGTTAAGCCGCGTTCGGCCCCGCACAAAACCCCTACTTGTCGAAGGGCCGCCCGTCGATGGCCCGAGACCCCGCCGGCCCTCTCCTACGACGCGCCATACAGGAGGTTGGACCCTCGTCGGGTGAGGCCGGCGCGGGCTCAGTCGCCCGGCGCCTCGTCCGGCTTCTGGCGCTTACGGCCCTTCTGATCGGTGCGCCCCGTGCCGATGCACGCGCGGCAGACGACCCATCTGCCCTTCTCCGGCGGCTGCGCCTCCGCTTGCGCCTCAGCCGACCACCAGGTCCACCCGGATCCGTGACAGGTCGAGCATCGGTCCTTCTCAGCGATCTGCCGGTCGCTCAATGACATTGGCTAAGCCTACATCCGATGCGGACTTCAGGGAAGACCCGCTAGCCTGCCGTTCATGGTCACGCGGATCCCGCCGGCTCATGCCTGACCGGAAGGGACCCGCGCCCGCCGACGTGTTCGTCGTATTCGGCATCACCGGCGATCTCGCCCGGGTGATGACGTTCCGCTCGCTGTATCGCCTGGAGCGCCGCGGCCTGCTGAACTGCCCGATCGTCGGCGTCGCGGTGGACGACTGGACGGTGCAGCGCCTGCGCGAGCACGCGCGCGAATGCATCGAAGGGACCGGCGAGCCGATCGACGTCGGCGTGTTCGAGCGCTTCGCCGCCCGCCTGTCCTATGTGAGCGGGGACTTCACCGACGCCGCCACCTACGAGCTCCTCGCCACGGCCGTCGGCGAGGCTCAGACGCCCGTGTTCTACCTGGAGATCCCGCCGTTCCTGTTCGGAGCGGTGATCGGCCGGCTCGCCGCCGCGGGCCTGACCAAGACAGGGCGCGTGGTCGTGGAGAAGCCGTTCGGGCACGATCTCGCCTCCGCGCGCGCGCTGGCCGCGGAAATACATCAGCACATCGAGGAGCATCAGCTCTACCGGATCGATCACTTCCTCGGCAAGATGGGCACCGACGAGTTCCTGTACCTGCGCTTCGGCAACACGATGATCGAGCCGATCTGGAACCGCAACCATGTCGCCTGCGTGCAGATCACGATGGCCGAGTCCTTCGGCGTGGAGGATCGCGGGCACTTCTACGATCCCGTCGGCGCGCTGCGCGACGTGGTCGTCAACCACCTGATGCAGGTACTGGCCGTCGCCGCGATGGAGGCGCCCGCTGGCAATGACGCCGACACGTTCAAGGACGCCAAGTACGCGGTCTTCCGCTCGACCGCCACCGCCGATCCCGCACACTACGTGCGCGGTCAGTACGACGGCTACCTTGACACCGGCGGCGTCGCGCCCGGATCTACGACCGAGACCTACGCCGCGATGCGCTTGGAGATCGACAACTGGCGCTGGTCGGGCGTGCCCTGGCTCATCCGCACGGGCAAGCATCTCCCCGTCACCCAGACAGAGCTGCGGGTGGTGTTTCGCCACCCGCCGCGATTGGGGTTCATGGAGCACGGCCACCGCCGGCCCGAGCCCGACCAGCTCGTTGTCAAGCTCGACCCCTCCACCGGAACCCAGGTGATCCTCGACGCCCACCGCGCCGACGCCGGCGGCCCGCGGGCGATCACGCTGGACATGGAGTTCTCGCAAGAGGGCGGCGAGGCGCCGACTCCGTACGAGGTCCTGCTTGCGGACGCGATGAACGGCGACTCCACCCGCTTCACCCGCCAGGACTCCGTCGAAGAGGCATGGCGCATATTCCAGTCGCTGCTGGACTCCCCACCGCCGGTCCACCCCTATGCGCAGGGCTCGTGGGGTCCCGCCGAGGCGGATCGCCTCGTCGCGGGCTACGGCGCCTGGCACGGACCATGGGTCGCGACGTGAGGAGCCGCTCACCCCGCCGGCTTCTCCTCGTGCCCGCCGAAGCCCTTGCGCATCGCCGACTGGACTCTGTTCGCATACTCGTCCAGGTCGCGTGAGCCAAAGCGCGAGTACAGCGCCGCTGTCAGGACGGGCGCGGGGATGCCCTCCTCGATCGCCGCGATCGACGTCCAGCGCCCCTCGCCGGAGTCCGACACGCGCCCGGCGAACTCCTGGAGCCCGGGCGAGGCCAGCAGCTCCTGGGCGGTCAGGTCCAGCAGCCACGACCCGACCACGCTGCCCCGGCGCCACACCTCGGCGACCTCGGTCGTGTCGATCTCGTAGGAGTAGTACTCGGGGTTCTCCAGCGGGCTCGTCTCGGCGTCCTGCTCCTGGGAGTGCAGCCCCGCGTCCGCTGAGTGGATGATGCTCAACCCCTCCGCGTAGGCGGCCATCATCCCGTACTCGATGCCGTTGTGGACCATCTTCACAAAATGCCCCGCCCCGTTGGGGCCGCAGTGCAGGTAGCCCTGCTCGGAGGGGCTCGGCTCGCCGCTGCGCCCGGGCGTGCGCGGGGCGGACTCCGCCCCCGGGGCGATCGTCTGAAACAGCGGGCTCAACCGCGCCACGACCTCGGCCTCGCCGCCGATCATCAGGCAGTATCCGCGCTCCAGTCCCCACACGCCGCCGCTGGTCCCGCAGTCGACGTGGTGGATGCCCCGCTCGCGCAGTTCGTTTGCGTGGCGGATGTCGTCGTGGTAATGGGTGTTCCCCCCGTCGATGATCGTGTCCCCGGGCTCCATCTCCTGCGCGAGCCCGGCGATCGTGGAGTCGGTGATCTCGCCCGCCGGGACCATCGCCCAGGCGGTGCGCGGCTTCTGGAGCTTGGCCACGAGCTCGGCGATCGTCGCAGCGCCCTGCGCGCCGTCGGCCGCGAGCGAGGCCACCGCCTCGGCGCTGACGTCATAGCCCACGCAGCGATGCCCGTCGCGCATCAGCCGCCGCACGATGTTGGCGCCCATCCGCCCCAGTCCGACCATTCCGAGCTGCATCGGTGTCTCAGTCGCCATCGTCGCCGGCTCCCTCTCGTTGTGTGTGCCGTGACCGTAGCGGGCTCGCCACGATGTTTCTATTTTGGCCTTGACTCGCGCGCGCGCGCACACGCACGCGCGAAGGGCGTCTTTTTAGACGTATGTTCATCGCAGCGAGCGGTAGCGGCGGATCAGCGCGTTGGTGGAGCTGTCGTGCTCCAGCCGCGGCTCGTCCTTGGAGGTCAGCTCGGGGATGATCTTCCTGGCCAGCTCCTTGCCGAGCTCGACCCCCCACTGGTCGAAGGAGTCGATCCCCCAGACGGTTCCCTGCGTGAACACGCTGTGCTCGTACAGCGCCACCAGCGTTCCCAGCGAGTGGGGGGTGAGCCGCTGCGCGAGAATCACGTTCGTGGGGCGGTTGCCCTCCATCACCTTGTGCGCCACGACCGCCGCGGGCGTGCCCTGCGCGCGGACCTCCTGCGCGGTGCGCCCGAACGCGAGCGCCTGGGCTTGGGCGAACACGTTGGAGGAGAGGATGTCGTGATGCTCGCCCAGCGGGTTGAGCGTCTGGGAGAACCCGATCAGGTCGCAGGGGATCAGCTTCGTGCCCTGGTGGATCAGCTGGTAGAAGCTGTGCTGCCCGTTGGTCCCCGGCTCGCCCCAGTACACCGCGCCGGTCTGGTGATCCACCGCCGCGCCGTCGAGCGTGACGTGCTTGCCGTTGGACTCCATCGTCAGCTGCTGCAGGTAGGCGGGGAAGCGCTTGAGGTACTGCTCATACGGCATCACCCCGCACGTCTGCGCGCCGAAGAGGTCTCCGTACCAAACGGCGAGCAGCCCCATCAGCACGGGCAGGTTCGCCGCGAACGGGGTCGTGCGGAAGTGCTCGTCCAGCGCGTGCATCCCCGCCAGCAGCTCGCCGAAGCGCTCGGGCCCGATCGCCAGCATCGTGGAGAGCCCGATCGCCGAGTCCATCGAGTAGCGCCCGCCGACCCAGTCCCAGAACCCGAACATGCTCTCCGTGTCGATCCCGAACTCGCTCACGCCGGCGGCGTTCGTGGAGACCGCGACGAAGTGCCTGGCGATCGCGTCCTGCGCGCCGCCCAGCCCCGCGAGCGCCCACGCGCGCGCGGAGCGCGCGTTGGTCATCGTCTCCAGTGTCGTGAACGTCTTCGAGCAGACGACGAAAAGCGTCTCGGCGGGATCCAGATCGCGCGTGGCCTCGACGAAGTCGGTCCCGTCCACATTCGACACGAACCGGAACGTCATCTCCCGCCGCGAGTAGTGGCGCAGCGCCTCATACGCCATCACCGGGCCGAGGTCAGAGCCGCCGATGCCGATGTTGATCACGTTCTTGATGGGCCTGCCGGTATGCCCGAGCCACTCCCCCGAGCGCACCCGTTCGGCGAAGGAGCCCATCCGCGCGAGCACCTCGTGCACTTGCGCGACCACATCCACGCCGTCCACGATCAGCGACGCGCTCGCGGGCATCCGCAGCGCGACATGCAGGACCGAGCGGTTCTCCGAGACGTTGATCGGCTCCCCGGCGAACATCGCCGCGGTGCGCTCGGCCAGCCCCGACTGCTCGGCCAACTCGATCAGCAGCCCAAGCGTCTCGCCGGTGACTCTGTTCTTGGAGTAGTCCAGGTACAGCCCCGCCCCGTCGGCCGTCATCCGCTCCCCGCGACCGGGATCGGCGGCGAACAGCTCGCGCAGGTGCATGTCGCGAATCGCCTGGAAGTGCGCTCCGAGCGCGGCCCAAGCGGGGCGCTCGCGCAGCGGGGGGACGGCGGATGAGGGATCGCTCGGCACGGCGCCCGCCACCAGGCGCCGATGCGCCCGGTTACTCCTCGACGGGGGCGGGGCCGGCGTCGATCACGTCACGACCCCGGTAGGACCCGCACGTCGCGCACACGCGATGCGGCAGCTTCGGCTGGTGGCATTTCGGGCACATGTTCGACGCGGCGGGCGCGATCTTGTGCTGCGCGCGGCGCTTGGCCGTGCGCGAGTGCGACTGTTTCTGCTTGGGTGTCTGCCCGCCTGCCATGAGTCCGTGGACTCTACCAGTTGGCGTGTGCGCGTCAGTAGGCTCTGATGCGATGTCCGGCGACCCGATTCCCAGTGTGCGCGAGCTGATCGCCACCCGCACCGGGGAGGAGATGGCGCTGAACGACCGCTACCTGAACCCGCAGATGCGGCGCATCCTGCGCA
>OCZT010006814.1_pt1 | contig 11270 bp, 11 predicted proteins | sample 1539031 | NCBI WGS metagenome assembly OCZT01 (sample SAMEA3539308, study PRJEB22396) | soil metagenome | biome: tundra; feature: field; material: soil | place: USA | collected 2010-05 | depth 0.15 m
CACAGTGGAGAAGGCCGCCGCGGTGGCGCGCGAGCTTTGGGAGGAAGCCGTCCCGGCATGGACACACGAAGCAAAATCCTGATCTCCGCCGAGGCGCTGGTATCCGGTCCGGCGCGGCCGCTGGTACTGGTGAGCGGCTACTTCGACGTCCTGCGCGCCGAACACGTGCGCGAGTTGTCCGAAATCCACAGCCGCAGCGGCGCACAAACCGTCGTGGTGGCCGTGGTGGCGCGGGCCGGGGCCCTGCTGCCGCAACGCGCGCGCGCGGAATTGGTGGCGGCTTTACGCGTGGTAGACTACGTGTTCATCGCGAATCCTGAAGACCTGGATGGGCTTAACCACTCACTCCAACCCGCCGAATGGGTGCGGCTGGAGGAGTTGGATGCGCGCCGTACCCGGCAGTTGATCGAGCATGTTCATCGTAGGCAAACCGGCTGAACCCCACATCCTGGTCGTGCGGCTTGGCTCCATGGGCGACGTGATCCACGGGTTGCCCGCGGTGGCCCACTTGAAACTCCGTCAGCCGCGCGCGCACGTCACCTGGGTGGTGGAAGCCAAGTGGGCGCCGCTGCTGGAAGATAACCCCTACGTCGACCGTGTGGTCCTGCTGGAGCGGGGATCGCTGCAGGGGTTGGTGCGGAGTTGGCGCGCGGTACGGGAAAACGGGTACGATTGCGCGGTGGACTTTCAGGGGCTGCTGAAATCGGCCGCCGTCGCCATCACGTCGCGGGCCCCATGCATCTACGGCTTCGATGCTGCGCAGGTTCGCGAAAGGAGCGCGGCGGTTTTTTACACCCACCGGGTTCTAGCCGGCTCAGCGCACGTGGTGGACCGGAACCTGGAGTTGGCAGAGGCGGCCAGCCGCAAAGCCGGCAGCCACGAAGACGCCCTGCCCCCGCAGTTTCCGTTACCGGCGGGGCGCCCCGAGGGTGATCTGCCGGCGGGTGACTTTGTGTTGGCCTCTCCGCTGGCGGGATGGGGCTCCAAACAGTGGCCCATGGAACACTACCGCGGACTGGCCAAACGGCTGCGCGATGAAACCGGTCTGCCTTTGGTGCTCAATGGGCCCTCCGGCGCTTCGTTCGGGCCGGTGGAGCCAGCCGTGCCACACTACTCGGGGCTCCCAGGGCTGATCCACGCCACGCGGCGTGCCGCCGCGGTGATCGGGGTGGATAGCGGGCCCTCGCACCTGGCGGCGGCACTGTCGAAACCTGGGGTGGCCATCTTCGGCCCCACGGACCCCGGCCGCAACGGACCTTACGGCGATTCGCTGCGAGTGCTTCGCACTTCCGCCGCCGGAACCACTTATAAAAGGAACGCCGCCATCGACCTCAGCATGGAGCGGATTTCGCCCGATCTGGTTTTCGAAACCCTGAAACCGATGCTGCCGGCCGGGTGCCTGCGCCGATGATCCGATTCCCCAAACCGTACGCCGACATGGTCGCGCGCCTGCGCGTTCCCAGCGGCTTTTTGATAGTGGCGGTATTCGCATGGTTCTCGCGTCCTAGCCTGTTTTCGCTGGAGATCGGGCTGCCCGTGTCGCTGGTAGGGCTGGCGCTGAGGGCGTGGGCGGCCGGCTGTCTGAAGAAGGACCAGCACCTGGCCACCGGCGGACCGTATGCCCATACGCGCAATCCTCTCTACCTGGGAACGCTGCTGGTGGCGGCGGGCTTGTCGATTGCGGCGCGCAGTCCCGGCTTGGGGGGCCTCTTCGCGGCTGTATTTATCTTCGTCTATCTGCCGGTGATCCAAAATGAAGAAGGGCATCTTCGCCGTCTGTTCCCTGAATACGCGGCGTATGCCGACGCCGTCCCCCTGCTCTTGCCCCGGTTGACGCCGTTGCCGCACAAAGAACCGAATCCTTTCCGATTCGCCCTGTATCTAAAGAACCAGGAATACAATGCCGGTGTGGGATTTGCCGCCGGGATGCTGTTTCTTGTCTGGAGAATACTGGGATAGGTCGGAGACCACTCGGAGGGGAGTGGTCTCTTTCTTTTTTGTCCAAATGAAGAAGAGCCCGCCCACCAGGGCGACATTTTCCGCGGCCCCTGCTTGCCGCCCCGTAGTACCCCTATCCTGGCCGTGCGCCGTCATCCGTTACAGCCGGTGATATCGTAGTAGACAAGGGGGACGGTTTTCGGACCGCTACTGTGATGCCCTTTACCTTTCGTTTGCTTTCCGTTTGCGCCACCGGCTGCATGCTAGCCGCTGCTCAGGACTCCAAGCCACAACTCACTGCCCGCGAGTTGTTCTATTCCGCCGCCTCGGACGCGCCGGCCGCCAAAGCGCCGCAGAAGGTCCCGCCGAAAGCGGCTCCCAAAACCGCTCCGCTCAAAACTACGCCGGCGCCGGCCACCCAGGTGGCGGTCGCGCAACAGCCACCGCCCGCTCCGGCGAAGTCCCAGAGTGCGCCCCTGCCCGGCGGCGGCCGCGTAATCCAGGCGTCGTTGCAGACCACCGCGCCGGCTCCTGCAAGCGGCACGGCGCTGGGGCTCAAGTATACGATCCTGAAGCGGTCGGGCAACAACGACATGGTGGAAGTCCCGGTGGACACGGTGTTCCACGCCGGGGACCGGATCCAATTCAGCGTCCAGACCAATGGACCGGGCTATCTCTACATCGTCAGCCAGGGCTCCAGTGGCACATGGAAGCCGATTTTCCCGTCGCCCGAAGTGGAAGACGGCAACAACAAAGTGGATGGCTGGCACTCCTACGCCATGCCTCCCAAATCGCGCCTGGTTTTCGACCAGCAGACCGGCGTGGAGAAGTTCTTCATCGTGTTCTCGCGCGAGCCGGAACCCGACCTTGAGAACATGGTGTACTCCCTGCAGGGCAAGAAACTCCAGCCGGTGGCCGAGCCCAAGGAACCCGCCAAACCCAAGCAGATGGTGCAGATCGCCAGCGCGAACATCAGCCAGAATATCGACGACGGTACGGTCGGCCGGCTGCGTATGACTTATGCGCGCGACCTGATCATCGAACCGGTGGACGACAAAACTCCCGGCGACAAGAGCGGGAAGAAGGAAAACGCGGTCTACGTGGTGAACCCATCGGGCAGCGCGGATTCGCGCGTGGTGGCCGATCTCAAACTGGTGCACCAATGATCCCCCGGGCCCTTGTCCGGGCAGCACGGAGAGCAGTCTGGGCGTTCCTGCCGGCATGGGTCCTGCTGCCTGTGGCTTTGCCGCAAACCCACACCATGAAGCAGGGCGTGCATCGCATGGAACTTCAATTGGAGCGTCTGGATGGCTCCGATTGGCACACCATCGATCCGGGCCTGGTGCTGGACCAGGGCGACCGCGTGCGCTTTCGCTTTCGCACCAATTTCGATGGCTACCTCTATGTGATGAACCAGAGCACGTCGGGACAGTACGAGCAGTTGTTCCCGCGGAATGAGACCGGGCAGGACAACAAGATCACTGCATCCCAGGAGTACCAGATTCCGGCTACGTCCACCGCGTTCCGGATCGCCGGTCCGGCGGGTCACGAGGTGGTGTATTGGCTGGTGTCCCCGGCAAAGTTGACGGACGTGCCCCACCCGGGTAATCTACCGCAGCGCAAGTCCGTGCCGATCACTCTGATCCCCCGCTGCGACGATACCATTTTGAAATCGCGAGGCAATTGCGTCGACACTTCCGCCGGTCCGAAACTGGTGCCTCGCGGCGCCGAGTTGCCGCCAAGCATGGCATCGGCGGGCGCAGGCAACCGGGATCTGCTGTTCATGCGGCAAAAAGATACCGCCGTGATTTCCTCCCCCGAGCCGCTAACCGGCCCGATCATCTACGAATTCCATCTGGCCCACCGGTGAACCCTATGTACTGGAGACGCACCCTCGCTCTCGTCGCCTGGGCCGCCCTGGCGGCGGCTCAGACCCAACCGCCGCAAAAGCAGCAGCGCGACGTCAAGGTCGAAAAAATCGAAGAGCCGGTCCTGACTCCGACGCTATCCGGCCAGAGCTATGCCGTGATCGTGGGGATTTCCAAGTACCCCAACCTGCCGGAGAAACTGCAATTGCAGTTTGCTGAGCGCGACGCGCAGTCTATATACACCATCCTCATCAGCCCGGAAGGTGGCAACTTCAAAGCTGAGAACGTGAAGATGCTGACGGGCGGCCAGGCCACGCTGGCCAATATCCGCCGCGAGATCGGTACCTGGCTGCCTTCGGTGGCCAAAGACGATGACCGGGTGTTGATCTACTTTGCCGGTCATGGTTTCCTGTTTCGCGGCAAAGGCTACCTTGCCCCGGTCGATTTCGCACTCGACGAGAATAAGCCTGCCTCCACCGGCTATCCCATGGACGAACTGGGCTCGGTGATCGGCTCCAAGATTCATGCCAAGTGGAAGATCCTGCTGACGGACGCGTGCCATAGCGGCGCAATCTCGCCCGAAGACACCGCGAGCCTGAACCAGGTGCTTTCCAACCCGAGTCAGTCGTCTCTGTTTTCGCTGACAGCCAGCCGGGACCGCGAACAATCTTTCGAGAGTCCCGACCTGCAAGGCGGCCACGGAGTATTCACCTATTACGTGGTGAAGGGTCTGGAAGGAGAAGCAGACAGCCCACCACGTGACGGGAAGATCACCGCCGACGAACTGGCGGAGTACGTACACACCCAGGTGCGCCTCGCCACGGAAGGCAAGCAGAACCCGACATCGGACCGCGGCAGTTTCGATTCCGCGATGTGGCTCTCCTTCGTGCCGGCGAACGCCGCCCCGGCGGCGCTGCCGGAGGCGCAGTTCGGCACTCTGATCTTTAACGTCGACACCGACGGCGTGGAAGTATTCCTGGACGGCACCTCGGTTGGGGTGATCCCCAAGGGCAAACCGTTCGCTGTGCCTGGATTGAAGCCCGGCCAGCATGCCGTCAAGGGCGTGAAGATGGGCTACGAACCAGACGGGCCGCGGCCGGAAACCGTATATCCAGGAACCTCCTCCGCGGTGAAGATCAAGATTCTGATTCCGCGCCGGCGCGACAAGGCCGCGGCCGAAGCCCTCGATAAGGGGCTGGAGCTTTATCAAAAAGGCTTCGAGCAGAACTATAAGAAGGCTGCGGAACAGTTTGAGAAGGCATTGCAGATCGATCCCAAGTACAGCCAGGCGGCATATTATCTAGGCCTGACTTATAGCGCGCTTTTCGACCAGGACAAAGCGCAGCAATATTACAAGAAGGCCATCGAGATCGATCCGGATTACCTGGAGGCCCACGCCAACTACGCGGGCATGTTGTTGGACATCGGCGATGTGGACGAAGCCCTCCGCCAGATCAACGTAGTATTGCAGCGCCAGCCCGACCATGCTCAAGCGCTAACGATGGCGGCGCAGGCCTACCGCATGAAGGACCTCTTCCCGCAGTCCATGGACGCCGCGCGAAAGGCCATCCGGCAGGCGCCGAAGACCGCGGAGCCACATTTATGGCTGGGAGACAGCCTGCGCTTAAGCGGCAAGCCGGCCGACGCGAAAGCCGAATACGACCAGTACCTGGCGTTGAGTAATTTCGACAGCAAGCTGGGCGGACAGTTGAACTATTACGTATTAGGGTCGCTGCTGGGGATAGGCAAGAAGCACCACGCCGGCGAGCGCGACATCTGGAAAGAGTTGCGTAGCCTGGCATATTTCGGCCTCTGCGATTGCGAGTATCGCCAGAAACTGTACGATCAGGCGATCGGTTATTGCCAGAGATCCCTGACCTATTACAGTAAGGATCCGTATGCGCACTATGCGCTGGGCCTTTCGTTCATGCACAAAGCGGCCGACACGGGCAGCGTCGCCGAATTGAGCCCGGCATTGCGGCACTTCCAAGAAGTGCTGGCGATCAACCCGGACATGGACGAAGCCAAGATCGCGCGCCAGAACATCGCGAATATTCAGAAGGCGATGCAGACGCGGTAATGGCAGGCTCCAAGCCCGGGTGCGCTTTCTTACCTTAACTAAGAACATTGCACCGGGAAAAAGTACTCGCTCCACCGGCCGCATTCGCGCGAGGGGAATCCTTCCTGCTGCAAATACAATACTTAGTGCGTTGGCAGGCAAGGTGCACTGAGAGTGTATCATCCGGCGGGCAACGGGCCGGGCGGAAAGGGATGCGGGCGCCACAGGCCGGCTTTTCTTTTCATGCAGAAGGAGAAAATCGGTATGACAACGAGTTTGAACAATAACAGCCCTGAGGAGCGCGGGCGCGAAACTGCTCCTTCGCAACCATCGGGCATGCACAAAGCATGGTATGTGGCGATTGTCCTGGCTCTGGTGGCCAACGTGGCGCTCTTTATCAACGGGCGCCAACTCTCCAACACGGTGTCGGCGCTCAACGATAGCACGCAGGCACAGCTCACCAAACTGAACGATTCGTTGGCTCAGACCGCCAGCTCGAACGCCGAGCGGGTGGAGTCGGTTGCCAAGCAGGCGCAGGAAACCGTGGCATCGGTGGAGGAACGGGCCAAGGCGGATGTGCGGAAAACCAGCGCCAGCCTGTCGGCGAAACTGGCTCAACAGAGCCAGGCGCAGCAACAAGCCCAGCAACAGGTGAGCGGCACGTTAGATGAGTTGAAGCAGGCCAGCAGCAGCGCCAGTACGAAGCTGACCGAAATCAGCGGCGACGTGACCAGCGTGAAAGGCGATGTCGCCTCGGCACAGACTGAACTGCAACAGCACGGCGTAGAACTGAAACGGGTGACCGGCGACATGGGCGTGATGAGCGGCTTGATCGCCACCAATGGCACGCAACTTTCGGCTTTGCGCGCGTTGGGTGAGCGTAATTATGTGGAGTTTGACCTGAAGAAGACCGGCGGGATGCAGAAAGTGGGTGTGATTCAACTGGCGTTGGCAAAGGCCGACCCCAAACGGAACCGGTTCACGATCGACGTCATGACGGATGACAAGAAAGTGCAGAAGCGGGACCGGACCATCAACGAGCCGGTGCAGATGTACGTCTCCGGGGCCAAACAGCCTTGTGAGATAGTGGTCAACCAAGTGAAGAAGGATGAAGTGGTGGGCTATATCGCGATGCCCAAAGTAGGCGTCGGCAGACCGTAAAGTAAATACCCGCAGGAAGAATTTGACGCGGAGACGCAGAGCCGCGGAGATCGGACGCAGAGAAAGGCAAAGAGGCTATATTGCACCCTGCCTTTCCTCAGTCCGGTCTCTCCGTCTCAGCGCCTCCGCGTCAGATTTTCAGCCTCTCTCTTTTATGTCTATTCGTCGCGGAGGACGCGCATTGGCTCCAGGCGTGCGGCGCGTAGCGCGGGGACGAGCGACGCCAACACCGGCACGCCAGGCAGAAAGAAGGGGTAGTACGCGGCGCGAATGGGGGCATTTCAGGAGGAGGGCCGCACCTTGCCGAGCACCTCTTTCGCCACGGCCGCCGTGTTGGCGTGAATGGAGATAGTATCTTCCACGTTCTGGGCGTAGCCGCCAGCCAGCACGATTGCCACGGGCGCCTGGTGAGTCAGCGCCGTCCAAATCACCAGCCGGTCGCGCTCCATCAAGCCATCGAAGGTCAGTGATAAACCGCCCAATTGATCCTCTTGAAAGGGGTCCGCGCCGGCAACATAGACCACCAATTCGGGCTTGAACATGGCCAGTGCGGCGCGATAGCCGTTTCCCAAGCGGTGGAGGTACTCCGCGTCACCAATGCCGTCCGCCAGGTGAATGTCGAGGCTGGAAGGCGGCTTCTCCGTGGGATAGTTATTGAACTGGTGAATGGAGAGGGTGAACACGGAGTGGTCGCCGGTGAAAATCGCCGCCGTGCCGTTGCTGTGATGTACGTCGCAGTCCACCACCATGGCACGGCGGATGACGCCATCCTTCTGCAATCGGCGCACCGCCACGGCGACATCGTTGATGGCGCAGAATCCCTCTCCGTGACCGGGGAATGCATGGTGAAAACCGCCGCCGATATTGAATCCGATGCCGGCCTCCAGGGCTTGCCGCGCGGCCAGAAGGGTACCGCCGGCTGCCAACCAGAAAGCTTCCACCATTTGCCGCGAATAGGGAATTTCCAGGCGCAGAATATCGTGGTAAGTTAGCGTACCATTTCGGAGTTTCGCCACCCAACCGGCGTCGTGAACCAGGAGCATATCTTCGTCGGTGGCCGGCTCGGGCTCGACAAAGTCCTCCGGCGTAGCGAACTTAGAGCGGATCAGCCGGTCGTGAAGCCACTTGTACTTTTTGGAAGGAAAGACGTGATCGCCCAGGTGCAGGTCGTACCCCTCGGAGTAGACCAAGCGGAAGGGAAGCACGGCCCTACCAGCGCTCCGACTGCAAGGCCGTCACCACCGCGACGTTGAAGATGTCTTCCGCGGAGCAGCCGCGCGACAGATCATTGGCCGGCTTGGCCAGCCCCTGCAAGAAGGGCCCGATGGCTAGAGCGCCGCCCAGACGTTCCACCAACTTGTAACCGATGTTGGCAGCGGACAGGTTGGGGAAGACCAGGGTGTTGGCGCGGCCGGCCACCTTCGACCCGGGCGCCTTGGAGCGGCCGACCACTTGGGAGACCGCCGCATCGGCCTGTAACTCGCCATCCACGTTCAGTTCCGGGGCGCGCGCCCGCAGGATCTCGAGCGCCTCCACGACCTTGTCGACTTCCGGATGTTTGGCGCTTCCCTTGGTGGAAAAGCTCAGTAGCGCGACCAGCGGTTCGGTCCCGAGCAGCACGCGTGTGCTCTCCGCGGTGGCGATGGCGATGTCGGCCAGTTGCCCGGAGGTGGGATCGACGACCACGGCGCAATCGGCGAACGCCATGAGGCCGTTGTGGCCCAGGGAGCGGTCCTGAAGGGCCATGATGAAGACGCTGGAGACCAGGCGCGCGCGCGGATCGGGGCCCACACAATGCAGGGCTGCGCGCACGGTTTCCGCAGTGCTGTTGACGGCGCCGCCAACGCTGCCATCGGCATCGCCCGCGCCCACCATCAGGGAAGCGAAATAGAGCGGCCGTTTGGCGATGGCCGCGGCTTCCACCTGCGTGATGCCTTTGGCGCGTCGCCGTTCGTAGTAGAGCGCCGCGTATTTGGCGGTCAGCGGGGAGTGCGACGGGTCCACAAAAGTTACTCCCGCGGGAGGGTTGGCCGGGCTGGGCCCGACAAGTACCGGCTTCGCCGCTCCTTCGCCCGCCAGGCGGGCAGCGGCCTGGAGCACGCGGGGGTCGGTCCCTTCGGGGAATACGATAGTCTTCTTGAGTTTGCGGGCTCGCGCGATGAGCCCGGACATGAACAGGCTGGCCGATTCGGGAATGGAAGCCATTTGCGCTTGAGAATCTGAGTCTAGCAGGTGTCGCGGCGGCCGTCAGTCGCCCAGAAACTTGCCGATGGGGCGCAGTTCCTTGACGTTATCGCAGACGGCCTTCAAGCCGGCGGTGAGGGGAATAGCCAGCAACAGGCCCGGAGCATCCCACAGAAAGCCCCACAACATGAGCGAGAAGGTCACTACCAGGGGGTTCAGGTGCACGCGAGAACCGACGATCTTGGGATACAGCAGGTTGAGCGCCAGCAGGTGGAGCATGCCCACCACCACAATCACCAGCATGTAGACGGGCACCGTGTTGACCTTCAGCGCGGCAAACAGCGGCGGCGCCATGGCGAGCGGCATTCCCACGTATGGCACCAGGCTCAGCGACCCGCTGAGCGGTCCGACCAGCCACGGGTACGGCAGGCGCATCGACCAGAACAGCAGGGAACTGATGAGCGCCAGCAACAATCCCAGGAGGAAGTTGCCCACCACGAAGGCGCGCACCATTTCTGCGATACCTTCCAGGCTGCGGGCGGCCACCAGCCGGCTTTCTCCCTGAAAGAGCTGTAGGAAGCTGCGATTGATGTGGTCGCGCCAACTGAGCATGAAATAAACCAGGAAGGGGATGAAGGAGAGCATCAGCAGGATCTGATAGAACGAACTCAGGTTGGCAAAGATGTACTCGCCGATGGCCGTACCGGTTTCCGGCAGCGCCGGAGCGGCGGGAAGCGGTGCGGTGTCGCCCTTCTTGCGTTTCTTTTCGGCGGCCTTCTGGGCGCGCTGTTCCTCTTCCTCAAGCAACTGTCTCTGCCGGGCCGGCAGGAACGTTCGATAGGTCTGCTTCTCCACGCCCTGGATTTTGACGCGGACGCCCTCCACGATGTCGCCGACACGTTGTCCATAGGTGGGCAGGTCGGCGTAAAGGCCGCTAAGTTGCGAGTAAGCCCCGAGGCCGATGACATACAGGCAGGCAAGCGCGAAACTGCAGACCACGAAGCTGGCCATGCTGCGCGGCAGACGCAGGCGCATCAACAGAGTCACCAGCGGCTCCAGTATGAACGCGATGGTGACCGCGGTCATGGAGGTGATGAAGAAGACGCGGCCGAAGTACAGGATGGCAATGATGGCGCCAAGCGCCACGACGGGCATGGCCAGATGCCGAGCTTCCCGCACGGCCATGGTAGTGCTGTTGGCAGGCTTGGTGGTCAGCGGCACGGTGGCGGTAGACCCTTGCCTCGACTGTAGCATAATGAAATTGATTTGAAGCCCGCAAAATCGCGCATCCTCGCTCTGGACCTGGGTAAGAAACGCATCGGCATCGCCATCAGCGATCCCTTTGGCATTACCGCGCAGGGGCTGCCCAACGTGGTACGCACCAACAAGCGGGCCGACCTGGCGGCGCTGGCGCAGCTTATCGGGGAGCGCGAGGTGGGCATGATCCTGATGGGCAACCCGATCAACATGCGAGGGTCGGAGGGACGGCAGTCCGGCTGGGTGCGCGAGTTTGCCGGCGCCCTGGAGAAGTACACCGGCCTGCCGGTCCAATTGTGGGATGAGCGGCTGACCAGCGTGGAAGCCGGCCGCGTGCTCCGCGCGAGCGGCATCAGCATCGAAAAGCGGGCGGCCGCGGTGGACCGGCTCTCGGCCGTCATCCTGCTGCAAAGTTACCTGGATTCCCTGGCGGAAACGGAGCGGGAGCCGTGAAATTCTTCCGCTGGCTACGACGGTTGGTGTTTCTCACCGTGCTGTTCGCGGCCTTTCTGTTTTACCGCGCGGTGCGGCCCTATCAGGGGTTCACCGGGGAGACGTACGTCGAGCTGCCGCACGGCACTTCCACCGGGGCCATCGCGGACGCACTGGCAGAGGCCGGAGTGATCGGCAGCCGCTGGGATTTTCTGTTGGCCCGAGTGGCCAATCGCGGGCGCGTTCTACAGGCTGGGGAGTACCGTTTCGACCACCGGTCGTCGACCATCGAAGTGTTCCGTCGCATTGCTCGTGGCGACGACTTCTATTACGAACTGGTGGTGCCGGAAGGCATGAACATGTTCGATATC
>OCZT010006815.1_pt1 | contig 11270 bp, 5 predicted proteins | sample 1539031 | NCBI WGS metagenome assembly OCZT01 (sample SAMEA3539308, study PRJEB22396) | soil metagenome | biome: tundra; feature: field; material: soil | place: USA | collected 2010-05 | depth 0.15 m
CCACCGAGATCTACACTCTTTCCCTACACGACGCTCTTCCGATCTTAGAAGGCGCTCTCGGCAACATGAAAGCGATCTTGCGCGGCTCGGACGACAACGCGATCGCTACGTTCAACGCGAGCCACCGCGCCATCAAGGACGCCGTGAAGCGTGCCGTGGAGCTTGACCAGGCCCTGTCCGAGCCATGCCTGCACGACCTTGACCGCGCCCGTCAGGCGCAAGCCACGCTGTGGCCATTTCTGCGTCAGGAACCCGACATCGTCGATGAACTTCGTGTCGGCGCCACGACACTGGATGACCTGTTGGCGCGCGAGACATTCTTTAAGGAGCTGCCGCCCATCGAGCAGTACACGGCGGCGATCGAGTCGGAGTATGAGCGTCGATTTGAGGGCGCCCTCGATGCGCGTGTTGGCGCCTACGCCACTGCCTTCGACCAGCTGGTAAAGACACCCGGCTGGACCGAAATCGATGACGATCAGAAGGGGCGACTGATGGAGCCCTTTGAGCGATGGCGGCAGCGCGACACCGTTGGAGTTCCTATCCCGCAACTCCGCGCAGATCGAGACGCATGCGACGGCCGCCTCCGGGCGGCCATCACCGAACTACGTCGAATCATCGATGGCGAGCGCGTCGTCACCCTGAACGTCAGCAGCTACTTCGCGGACGGCATCGAGACAGCGGAGCAACTCGACGCCGCATTGGACGGTGTACGCGAGGAGTGCACGCATCTTATCGGTGCCGGCAAAAAGATCATCATCCAGTAGATCGGCTATCGAACAAGCCATGACGATCTCTGAACCCAACATCCTCAAGGCGGTCGCTCGCTATCAGCGCGAGTACGACCGATACCTGAAGCTGTGCGCCCGCGTCGCTGAGATCTGTCGCAATGAGATCATCGAGGGCAACGCCATACGCGCACAGGTGACGTTTCGTGCTAAGAGTCCCAAGAGTCTCGAAAACAAGCTGCGGAGGTACCGGATCACCGGATCGAGAGAAATGCCGAACGTTGACTCGGTCTTCGAGCAAGTGCGAGACCTCGCCGCGGTGCGGATTGCGACGTACGAGCAAAATGATGAGGACAAGGTCTCCGCTGCTCTTTGCCGTCGATTTATGGGTAATAGCGGAGCCGAGGTAACTCCAGATGTGCGCGACAAGCATCAAAACAGTCCAGAAAGCTTCTATCGAGCGACTCACTTCGAAGTCTATCTTCCTTCCTCGGACCTTGTCGGGACGTACGCCAATGTTGATGGCGTTCCCTGTGAAATTCAAGTCTGCAGCATGATGGCCCATGTATGGAATGAAATCGAGCACGATCTAGGATATAAACCTTTGAGTGGTGTTCTCTCGGAACTCGAGAAGAGCATGCTCGTCAACCTTGGTCATCTGAGCCGCACGGGAGATGGCACAATTAGTCAACTTCTTGCGGCGACCGACGCACGGCACGCCGACCAGACAGACGCATTCACTGATGTCTACGACTTTGTAGCCCGTATCCGTCGCTGGTTTCCCGGCGTCGATTTCGGGCGTAATGCGGGCCCATTGTTTGAAGAGCTGCAGCAGTTGCGTCTCGTGACTCCAGCGGGAATTGCCAGCCAAGTTGGCGATGCCGAGAAAATTGCCACCATATCACACGAGAATCTTGTTGGGCTCAAGGTTAAATTTCGAGCACGTGGCGAGACGCGCTACGATTTGGAAGAGAACTCAGCAGACCTTCTCCTCGTGGCACTGCTCCCGAAACTTGCCAAACACATCCTGAGCAACCATCCAACCGGAAGGGGCGTGGGCGGGCCCACGCGGATCAGCTGGATTGCCAGTCGATTCCTTGAAATCGAAGGTGACAAGAAGGACGACGACGCGGAGGCAAACCTTGGATAGAGACACGCCCAACGCCATCGAGCGTGCCACCCAACGAGCGCGAAAGATCTTGGAGGACGACTTCGCGGCACAGTTGGAGGGCGACTTCGACATACATCGGAGTGGAACCGTTGCCCCGAAGGCCGGCGCGCACCTGTCGGCGCGCGAGGTCTTCCAGCGCGAGAAGATCGCCGCCGCCATAGAACACAAGCGAGCGGCGGGAATGGATGCCCCGCAGGCAGTGGCCGACTATGTCCGCGACGCTGCGTTCACTACGTTGAATCGTTTTGTAGCGCTAAAGATGCTCGAAGCTCGTGAGCTCCTGCAGGAGTGCATTACAAAGGGTGAGCACTCCTCTGGGTATCGAGAGTTCTGCGGCTTGGCACCCGGACTCCTTTTGCTTCCTGATAACGGAGGGTACCGACTCTACATAGAGTCGCTATTTGACGAGCTGTCGACCGAGGTGAAGGTCCTCTTCGATCGCCGCGACCTCGCGTCGGCGCTATGGCCGAAGCGCTCAACGTTCGAGCAGCTCCTCGAAATCCTGAACAGCCCGCACCTCGCGGAAATTTGGGGCGAGGACGAGACCATCGGCTGGGTGTATCAATTCTTCAACTCCAAGGAAGAACGCGCCGCCATGCGCGACCCAAAGGAGGGCGGATCGAAGGTTCCCCGGAATAGCCGAGAGCTTGCCATCCGTAACCAATTCTTTACACCTCGTTATGTCGTTCAGTTCCTCACAGACAACACGCTCGGCCGGACCTGGTACGAGATGCGCCGCACTGAGACAACGCTGGTCGATCGCTGCGAGTATATGGTGCGAAATCCCAGTGAGAAGATCGCGGCGCGACCGAAGAAGGATCCACGCGACCTCCATTTGCTCGATCCGGCCTGCGGCAGCGGTCATTTCTTGCTCTACGCTTTCGACCTTCTTCTCACCATCTACGAGGAGGCGTACGCTGATCCGGCGAGCCCAACCAGTGAAGCGACGGGGGCAACGCTGGCAGCGGACTACTCGAGCCTCAGCGCGCTGCGGAAGGCGGCCCCAAGCCTCGTCATAGCCCATAACCTTCATGGCGTCGACATTGATGCTAGGTGCGTACAAATCGCGCAACTGGCTGTCTGGATGCGCGCGCAACGCGCATACCGTAGCTTCGGCATAGATCGCGCCGACCGTCCTCCGATCCGTCGCTCCAATATTGTTGTCGCCGAGCCCCTGGTCGCCGACGATCGCATGGCCGCCGATTTTGTTTCGAGACTCGGCGATATTGAGCTAGAACGCGTTTTCACGCGTCTGGTAGAGCGACTCAAGCTTGCGGGTGATCTCGGTCTTCTCCTCCGCATTGAATCCCTGAGCGTACGCGAGACTAGGTACGGCCAGATTGACCTCTTGGCCCCTCCCGAAGACCGCATCCGAACTATGCTCGCGCGCTTCATCGCTGAGGAGGGCGAGTTGGCCAGCACCCGCCGTCGTCTCTTCGCTGACGATGCAGCACAGGGTGTAGGACTCCTGGCGATCGCCGAACGGAGATTCGACGTTGTGCTGATGAATCCTCCGTTCGGATCCGGCAGCGCGCGTGCGAAGAGTGAGTTCGATAAGGCATATCCTCGTACGAAGAACGACGTTTATGCCGCCTTTGTTGAACGTGGAATCGAACTTCTTTCGTCGCGAGGCCGTCTGGGTGCGATTACTTCGAGGAGCGGATTTTTCCTCTCCAGCTTCCGGAAATGGCGAGAAGAAATCTTGTTGAAAACGGCACCCCCAGTTATCGTTGCCGACCTTGGGTACGGTGTTCTCGACAGCGCCATGGTCGAGACCGCCGCCTACTGCCTGGAGGCATGTTCATGACTACGTTCGTGCGAGTCCTAGAAGCACCAGTCGAAGACAAGCCCACCAAACTGTTGCATGGTATAAGGCAAGCCAGTGGGCTCGTTGGGTTCCCGGATCACATCGATCGAATTGTATTCGAGGTCGATCCTGAGGCCTTCTCCCTTATCCCGGGCAACCCGTTCGCATACTGGGTAAACGACAAGGTTCGATCCGTCTTCACGGAGAGTCCGCCCCTGAACCGTGATCATCTGGCCATGCGAGGCGCCTACACCACAGACGACGCTAGGTTCTACCGTCTCGCGTGGGAGGTAGCTGACGTTGGTAAAGCCCGCAGTCGTCAAGAGACGCTTACGGGCCAGCCGTACGTGGCGCTCGCAAAAGGTGGATCCTTCTCGCGCTTCTACGCCGATATTCATCTGGTAATTCGCTGGGCCCAAGATGGCGCAGAAGCGAAGGCGTTCCTTTCTGCATACCGAATGCGAAAAGGCTGGGGTACTGATTGGTCTGCTTGCCTAAATGGTTACAGTTACTACTTTCGCCCAGGCCTGACTTGGCCACTTCGCACCCAGAGTGGGCTAGGTCTAAGGGTCCTGCCTGAGGGTTGTATCTTCACCGACAAAGGGCCTGCCGCATTCATCGATGGCGACTCGCCGAGCGACTTGCTTATGCTGCTTGCGGTCACTACGTCTTCGCCTTTTCGATACCTGGTCGAACTTCAAATGGCTTTCGGCTCCTATGAAGTTGGCGTAATTCAGCGGACACCTGTACCCGTGGTTGGCGATTCGGATCGCTGTATCTTGTCGGATCTGGCGCGCAGAGCTTGGTCATTGAAACAGCGGCTTGATTCCAACGATGAGACATCGCATGCTTTTCTGCTTCCACCCAGGCTAAACGAGAAAGTCACAGATTTTAATCGCCAAGCCATCGAGGACGAGCTTTGCAGAATTGAGAACGAGATCGACGATCTCGTGTTTGCGGTCTACGGCATCGACCCGGATGACCAGACCACCATCGAAGCATCGGTCAAGAAGTATACCGCGACAATTTCGCCACAGGACGACGAGGATGATGACGCTGCAGTCGATAACGGCGAATCAGCAGGGGCTGATTCGCTAAACGCGGCACCTGCCGATGCGATACTCGCCTGGCTAGTCGGTGTCGTCTTTGGTCGCTTCGACGAGCGGCTCGCCACGGGTGAGCGCCCGATCCCGGCTGAATCTGAGCCTTTCGATCCGCTCCCCTCGCGGTCACCCGGGATGTGGCCCGAGGACGAACCTCGGTTCATTCAGCCGCCTGACGTCATGGTCGATGACTTGGGCCATGACGACGACATCCGAACTAGAGTTACGAATGCTGCGTCAAAAATCGGCCTTCCCGACCCGGAGGATCTGCGTCAATGGCTCGCCCGCGAGTTTTTCCCGCTGCATGTGAAGATGTACTCCAAGAGCCGCCGGAAGGCGCCGATCTATTGGCAGCTCGCGACACCCTCCGCGAGCTACTCGGTCTGGCTCTACATCCATGCATTCAGCAGTGACACGCTCTTCCGCGTTCAGAACGACTACGTCGGTCCCAAGCTCGGACACGAGGAGCGCAGGCTGGAAGTGATGATGCATGAGTTGAGCGAGGAGGCGACAGCGGCCGAACGCAGGACGCTCGCGGCGCAAGAGGCGTTCGTCGAGGAACTGCGCGCCTTCCTCGATGAGGTGAAACGCGTGGCGCCGCTCTGGAGACCGAATCTAGATGACGGGGTCGTCATCAACTTTGCTCCGCTATGGAGGCTCGTTCCACAACACAAGCTCTGGCAGAAGGAGGTTAGGTCCATATGGGACGCTTTGTGTGATGGTAAGTACGACTGGGCGCACCTTGCGATGCATCTCTGGCCTGAGCGTGTCGTGCCGAAGTGCGCATCGGACCGAAGCTTGGCCATCACTCATGGCCTTGAAGAGGTCTTCTGGATGCAGGAAGCGGACGGCAAATGGACAAGACGAGAAATCCCGACCCGCTCAGTCATTGAGCTGGTCCTCGAGCGCACCTCGCACGCAGTGAAAGCCGCGCTTACGAGCCTGCTCGAAGCCCCGGCCACGAACGGCGGTAGTCGGGCGCGCGGCGGCCGTCGGCGTGCTGCTCGCGCAGACGTAAGAGGAAACCTCTGATGTCGCCGCTCCACGAGTACATCGCAAAGCAGCTGGCCGACAAGATCAAGAGTCGTGGGGTCGTCGTTTGGTACGACGAGCGCGGTGAGTTCGCGCCCTTTGTCAATGAGGTTCGTGGAAGTACACGAACGAGTAGCGAGCCCGTGCCGATCTCTGTCGGCGGAGTCAGCGCTTCTCTCGCCGAGTACACCGGATCGATCTTCGAGCTACGCGCCATCGTCGAGCCCTTTACGATAGGTGACTCGCCGACTGCTGTCGTCGTCTACCTGCAGGGCTGCGCCCGAGACCGACGCTGGTCGCCGCTGATGGAGGTCGAGAAGGCCGGCACGACGTGGGAGCCTCAGCTCAAACAACTCGCAAGGAATCTTTTTCTTCAGAAGTACACGCTCGGTGTTGTCGACGAGATGTTGCCGTTCGACCGCAAGGTGAACTACGAAGATCTCGCGAGGGCGGTGGCAGGCGATGGGCCAGAGCCTCCGTCGATCTTGAAGAGCATCTTCCACGACACACGTAGCAACGATGCTTTGCTCGCTGCCTGGATCGTCGGTGAAGCCCGAGACGGGGAGATAGGCAGCAAGGAGGCCGCGCGCGAGCTCGTGAAGCTGATTAGCTCGCGACTTGGGCTGGAGCTACACGAAGATGCCGCTCTTCCTAAGCTGCGAGCGGTGACCCTCCGATATGTACTGGCAAGCGAGTTCAGATGTGACCTGTCCTGTGCACCGCCCGATTCGCTTGAGGGCATTCCTGCGCCGCCCTCTAAGAACGCGGAGTCGGCAGTGCGAGAGCTCGCACGGTGTCTGCGAACGAGCTACCCCGACGCCTACGCCCGCCTCGCAGATCGAGTGGAAGACGAGCTCGGACTGCGCAACGCCAAGTTGCCCACCGGGGCGCTTGGCGCGATCGACACATTCCGCTTCGAGGAGCGTGCGTTGCTGCATCACTGCGGCGACCTCATTACGAGCGGACGGTTCAACGAAGCGCTGGCGCTCGTCACGGAGCGCGAACACAGCTTCTGGCTTGACCGGGACATCGGCCGCAAGGCTCAGTGGGAAGCGTCGCGCCGCATGACGGAGCTTGGAAGCATTGCGATACAGGTGCGCGCGGAGGTGAACAAGGCCAACGGAGACGCAGGTGCCTGGCTGATGGCGTACACATCCAAGGACGGATGGTACCGACTCGATCAAGCGCAGCGTCGCCTTGAAGCCTGGGTAGGGAATCTCGATGAGGAGCCAGACGAACGGTCGCTCGGTGTGGTTCGACGTGCCTACGACGACGCCTGCCACGCGATGGCGGACGGCTTCACCAAAGCGATCGTGAAGGCGAGCTGGACCGTCGCGGGAGTGCTGAACCAGACTCACGTCTTCAGCGAGGTTGTCGCGGCGCAACCGAAGCCGGTTGCCTACTTCCTTGTCGACGCGATGCGGTTCGAGATGGGCATCGAGCTAGCGGAGCGGCTTCCCAAGTCCTCCGAGGTATCGGTCCGCCCCGCGGTCGGAGCCCTACCCAGCATTACACCCATGGGCATGGCGGCGCTACAGCCAGGTGCCGCCGGCAGCTACGCAGTTGTCGAACAGAACGGCAAACTTGGTGCACGGATCGAAGACGCGTTTCTTCCCGACCTCCCGAGCCGCAAGAAGTTCGCCGCCGCCCGAGTGCCCAAGCTGGTCGACATGACGCTTGATGAGCTCTTGAGCCTGCAGCCTTCGAAGCTCTCCAAGAAACTTGATGGCGCGCAAGTTGTTGTCGTCCGCTCCCAGGAGATCGACCACGCCGGTGAGGCCGGGTTCACGTTCCAAGCTCGACAGATAATGGACACGGTCATCGACAACCTCGCCCGTGCCATCCGGAAGCTCGCGAGGGCAGGCGTCGAGCACTCTGTCATCAGCGCAGATCACGGCCACTTGTTCTTTGCGTCGGATCGTGACGAATCCATGAGGACCGACGCGCCGGGCGGTTCTACGGTCGAGCTGCACCGGCGATGCTGGATCGGACGCGGGGGTACGACACCACCCGGATGCGTCCGTGTCGCGGCGGCTGCGTTGGGGTACGCTTCTGACCTGGAGTTTGTGTTCCCCGCAGGGTGCGGCGTCTTCAGGGCGGGCGGTGACCTAGCATTCCACCATGGTGGTCCGTCACTTCAGGAGCTCGTCATTCCCGTCCTTACCGTCCGCACGAAGGTACCGGTATCGACGCACACGCCCGCCAGCCTCATCGCGGCGACAGGACTGCCTGAGGTCATCACGAACCGCATCTTCAGTGTCATGCTCTCTTTCGGAGAGCAGCAGATAGCGTTTGGAGCCACAGGCGTTCTTGTACGGCCACTACTCATGGCGGAAGGCAAGCAGGTCGGCGCGGTCGGGATCGCCGTCGACGCCGAGTTCGATCGCGCCACCGGGTGTGTGAAACTTGAGCCGGACAAGCCGGTCACTATCGCCTTCTTGCTGAGCGATGAGGGCGCGGAGTCCGTGCGCGTTGTTGTACAAGATCCCGCGACGGATGCGGAGCTGTACCGATCGCCAACCGACATCCCGGTCCGACTTGGAGTGCAATGAGCAACTCAGCATCCCTCACGCGCGACCTGTTGGACGACAAAGTCAATCGCCTCTTCGCGGGCAAGGTGGTTCGCAAGGACCTCGTTCGGAAGGTGAAGGTCGGCGCCAACGTGCCGGTTTTCGTCCTGGAGTTCCTTCTCGGCAAATACTGCGCGTCCTCGGACGAAGTCACGATCCAAATGGGGCTGCAGGTCGTGAATGACACGCTCGCGGACAACTACATCCGCTCAGACGAGTCGATGAAGGCTCAAGCCATAGTGAAGGACCGAGGTCGCCACACGTTTATCGACAAGGTCAAGGTCCGCCTCGTCGACTCGGACTACTGGGCAGAGGTAACGAATTTCGGGCACAAGAACGTGCACGTTCCCGAGCACTACATCCGCGACTACGAGCGGCTCGTGATGGGTGGCATCTGGGCGCAGGTCGACATGCGGTTCGAGTACGACGAGGAGTCGCGCGGGAAGAACCCCTTCTGGATCGACAAGCTGACGCCGATCCAAATCGCCACGTTCGACCTCGAAGAGTACCGGAGGATCCGTAGCGAGTTCACGACCGACGAGTGGCTCGACCTCATCATTCGCAGCACAGGTTACGAACCAGGCGACATGTCGCGTCGGCTGAAGCTTCTCTTCCTGGTGCGGTTCGTCCCGTTCGCAGAACGGAACTACAACCTTGTCGAGCTTGGGCCTCGAGGCACGGGCAAGAGCTACGTCATTCAGGAGGTCTCGCCATACTCCGCACTGCTTACAGGCGGCACGACGGTAGCAAACCTATTCGGGCACATCTCGGGCCGTCAGAAGGGCATGGTGCAGATCTGGGACGTCGTCGGGTTCGACGAGGTCGCTGACCTGCAGAAGATGCCGAAAGAGGTCATCACGACGATGAAGACCTACTGCGAGTCCGGCACCTTCCAGCGCGGACAAGAGGCCATGTCCGGCGACGCCAGCATCGCAATGTTCGGCAACACTAACCAGCCCGTTGACGTGTTGGTGCAGACAGGCCACCTCTTTTCACCGATGCCCGACATCATTCGCGACGACATGGCATTCATCGACCGCATCCACTTCTACCTCCCGGGCTGGGAGATACCAAAGATGCGGAACGACCTCTTCACTAACCACTACGGGTTCGTTGTCGACTACCTCGCCGAGGCGCTCCGCGAGATGCGGAAGCACAACTTCACCGAGATCCTCGACCGGCATTTCTCGCTCGGCGCGCACCTCAACGCGCGAGACCGTAAAGCAGTACGCAAGACCGTGTCGGGCCTCATGAAAATCCTCTTCCCGCACGGGGAGGTCACGCAGGACGAGCTCGCCGAGATTCTCGAGCTTGCCCTCGAAGGCCGCAGACGCGTGAAGGAGCAGCTCAAGAAGATGGGTTCCTTCGAGTACTACCACACATCGTTTAGCTACACGCTGCAGGAGACGGGCGAGGAAAGGTTTGTTGGCGTCCCCGAACAAGGCGGACGCGATCTCATCTCGACAGATCCGCTGTCGCCTGGGACCGCTTATAGTGCGGGCGTCACATCTGACGGAACGGTCGGTCTCTACCGTGTCGAGATCTCCGTCTCGAGCGGGACGGGCAAGCTGAAGCTCGCTGGCGGTGTCGGCGGCGCCATAAAGGAATCCGTCCAGCGCGCGTTCAGCTACCTCCAGGCGAAAAAGACCGATCTTGCAGTCGCTCGCGACCTTGACATATCCGACCTACACGTCGAGGTAATCGACCTTCTGGGTAACCGTGTCGAGGCCGAGCTTGGTGTCGCGTTCTTCGTCGCGTGTTATTCGGCCCTGCGCAAAGCACCCGTGAGCCCGGCGCTGCTCATCCTGGGCGACATGAGTGTACAGGGGAACATCAAGCCCATGCGCTCGCTCACCGAGCCATTGCAGGTCGCCAAGGACAACGGTGCGAAACGTGCTCTAATCCCCATTGAGAACAAACGTAGCTTCCTCGACGTGAGCGCCGAAATCATGGAACAGGTCGACCCGATCTTCTACGGCGACCCCAGGACGGCGGCGATGAAAGTTCTAGGGGTGGCATAGGCGCTCGTTCGTCGTCGCGGCGATCTTGTCGAGGGGCGCGGAAGGCCAGCACGAAAGTCGTCTCACGACTGTGCAGGTATGTCGTCTCACGACTGTGCATGTATCCGGTGCGCCTAGGAATGCTCGTCGATGTCAGCTCAGCAACCGGGACAGGGCTGGTTCCAGTCCGGGCCGAACATGACATGCTGGACGATCAGCCGACGTCCGGTGGCGAACGGATCGGCCAGCCTGACCTGTCGGGGCCTTCGAAGACACACTCTTGTCCACCTTGGCCATAGGTGGCCTGACCCGACCCGGCGTTGAGGCATCATGCCTGTAGGTGAACTCTTCTCTTCGGCCAGCAGCCGACGCCTGGCTTGGGAGCCAATGGTCGCGCGAAACGACGTCGGGATCAGACTCATCACGGAACCCCCTGGGAACGGGTGGGGACTTCGTTTCTTTAGAGGTACGCACGGCCCGGCGGGGACGAAAATGGACGGTTGGCGAGGAAGAAGTCCGGCCGCTGTCACTGGCGATCGTTAGGGATCCAAATGAAGATCGCTGAGGGACGCGTGCAGCTGGCAGCAAGCGATGTGGATAACTTCCTGGCGTGCCAGCGGCTGACGCAGCTGGACCTGCTGAGGGCGCAGGGGGAGCTACGACCGCCCAGGGAGTTCGACATCGGGTTCCAGGAGCTGGTCCGGCGGGGTGAGGTGCATGAGCGGGCCGTGCTCGAGCGGTTCCGTGCGGATGGGCTGGATGTCGTGGAGATCAGCGCGGCGGAGGACGGAGCCGGGGCGACAGCGGAGGCCATCCGGGACAGTGTCGGGGTCGTCTACCAGGGGACGCTGACCGGAGGCCC
>OCZT010006816.1_pt1 | contig 11269 bp, 16 predicted proteins | sample 1539031 | NCBI WGS metagenome assembly OCZT01 (sample SAMEA3539308, study PRJEB22396) | soil metagenome | biome: tundra; feature: field; material: soil | place: USA | collected 2010-05 | depth 0.15 m
AGCAGGTGTGGAAGACTGTGAAAATGAAAGCAATGAAATGCAAGCTTAGGATAACGTTGATTTTAATTTTTAGGATTTTAAGGATAGCTTGTAAAAGTTTTGTTGAAGCAAATTCATTTTTTTATAAAGTCTTATTAAATAGTTATCTTTCTTCAATGCAATTATACTATCGAATCTATGGTGATGTTTTGTACCCCTATGATTGCGCAAGAATAAGGCGTTAGCCTTGTGTGAAGGGTTCTTGTGCTTTGCTGAATTTTAAATTTATGGTATTAAACATTGTAGTTCTTTTATCCGGCACAAGAAGCTATGCTACAACCCACGCCTCATTCTCATACGGGAGAAATACAGTACGGGCTTGAAGTTTGCCAGGGAAAACTCAACCATATCAACCTAAGCCAGGTACCTCCACGCAGCTCTTTAAGTGATGGTAATAAGCACAGACCGGCTAAAGTTTTTGGTACCATCTACCAAAAATTTTATAATTTTTATAAATATAGTATCTCACACATCGGTAGCAATTGGCGATACCATTGCAGCAATAAAAGTTCCTGTTATAGAAGTACATATTTCTAATATTGATGCAAGAGAAGAATTTAGAAAATTATCTCATGTCTCCGCCAAATGCAAAGGCACAATTAGCGGTCTTGGCTTAAAAGGATATGCACTTGCGGTGGAATATTTTTTGAAGTAAATGTATTCGTACTACTTCCCTGGGTTTCAGTAATATATCTTTTGGAAGCATATCTTTGCCGTATACAATTTTCCATCATGTACAAAATCATCTTAACTTCTTTTATATCTCTTTTATTTTTCGTAGCATGTGATCAATCAGTAAAAACAAAAAAGAATTCTGATCCTTTGGAGGCTGGGCGGGAGTTTATTGATGCATCACTGACAGGTGACTATGATTATGCAAAAAAATATTTATTAGCTGACAGTACCAATCTTATGTATTTTGAAAGGTTTGTGGAATTTGATAAAAAAAAGCCGGCAACAGAAAAGGAAGGATATAAAAACGCAAATATAATTATCAATTCAACTGAAAATGTTTCTGACTCAGTAACCATTATCAACTATTCAAATACTTATAAAAAAGAGCCGTCCAAAATAAAACTCGTTAAAAAAAATAATGAATGGCTGGTAGATTTTAAATATACTTTTTTAGAAAATAATTAGCCAATATTTAATCACAGCTACAATGAAATTAATATTAGCAATCGGTATAGGCAGTTTTATCGGAGGCATATCCAGGTACATGTTATCTCAATTAATACAAAATAAATTTCTTTCAACATTTCCTTTTGGAACTTTAGGCGTAAATATTCTTGGATGTTTTTTAATTGGTGTTGTTTTTGGGCTAAATGAAAGGAGTAATATAGGCATGGAATGGCGATTGTTTTTAGCTACAGGAATTTTAGGAGGATTTACTACCTTTTCTGCTTTTTCAAATGAAACAGTTGCTTTGCTCCGGGATGCACAATACTGGCATGCATTTGCTTACATTGCAACAAGTATTATCATCGGGCTGCTTGCAACATTTATCGGTATTTTACTTATTAAACTTTTGTAAAGATGGAAAATAATCCTAACGCAAGGCTTCTCCGCATCTTCATTGGTGAGTCGGATAAAGTGGGACAACAACCATTGTATGAAGCCATTGTTTTTGAAGCAAAAAAACAATCGCTTTCGGGAGCGACTGTTACCAGGGGTATTATGGGATTTGGCGCCAATAGTAGAGTTCATACTGCAAAGCTGTTCGAAATTTCATCTGATCTGCCATTAATTGTTGAAATAGTTGACACGGAAGAAAAAATAAAAGAGTTTACCAGAACGGTTGAAAACTTATTTGAGCAAACAAAATCCGGCGGGTTAATTACAATAGAGAAAATAGAAGTAATAAGATACAAAGCAGGAAAATAAATTATTTTCTTTTTTAAAAAAAATGTAAAGAATTACATCATGTATGTACTACATCCCTGGCATGGCGCTCATTACGGCGAAAAAGCCCCTGAGGTAGTAAATGCTTTGATAGAGATACCGCAAAATTCAAAAACAAAATATGAGATAGATAAAAAAACCGGTTTGCTAAAATTAGACAGGGTTATTTATTCATCATTTCATTATCCGGTTAATTACGGTTTTATTCCGCAAACCCTGGGCAAAGACGGCGATCCGCTGGATATTTTAGTTATCTGTTCAGAGTCTATTCAATCTTTATGTCTTGTAGAAGCGTATGTAATTGGTAATATGCAAATGATAGATACAGGCCTGATAGATGATAAAATTATTGCAGTAGCAGCCAAAGATCCAAGTGTGAATTTTATAACCGGCATTGATACAGTTCCTCCGCACTTTTTTACTGTGTTGAAAAATTATTTTGAGCAGTATAAAGTTTTAGAAAACAAAAAAGTGGAGATAAATGATTTCCAGGATAAAGCAGAAGCATTTGATATAATAAATGAATCAATAGAATATTACAAACAAACATTTCCGAAATAATTAAAAATATTTTTATGAGTATACAAACAATTTTGATCCTTGTACTGGTGGGGATTGCAGCCGGAATGCTGGGAGGTATGGTGGGTGTTGGCGGAGGAATAATTATAGTTCCTGCTTTAGTTTATTTCTGTGCATTTTCCCAAAAGATGGCACAGGGCACTTCGCTGGGAATATTGCTTTTGCCGATCGGTATTTTAGGTGTGTTGCAATATTATAAAGCCGGTTATGTAGATGTAAGATCAGTGATTATAATATCATTAGGATTTTTGGCAGGAAGTTATTTTGGGAGCAAGATAGCATTAAGCCTGTCGCAGGAAACTGTAAAAAAAATCTTTGCAATTGTATTATTGCTGATAGCTTTTAAAATGCTTTTTTTAGATGAGAAAATAAAAGGGACTGCTATTGAAAATGAAAAAGTGAATTCTTCTTCTATAGACAACTTACCGAATCATAAACAAGATATTAATTGCTGATCTTAAAATATCTTTTAATTATTCTGAGTTTATGTGTTCGCTGTTTGGTTTCTAAATTTACTATTCCTCCATTATCTATTTTATCCAGCCGCACTTTGCCCGAGGAATGAATTATTTCATGCGGATTTAATATAATTCCTACGTGAGTTATTCTTCCTTCTTCATCATCAAAAAATGCAAGGTCTCCGCAAACAGCTTTCGGAAGTGAATTAATAGTGTCACCTTTCTCCGCCTGCTGCCAGGCATCACGTGGCAACTGAACATTTAAAAATTTATAAACCATCTGGCTAAAGCCGCTGCAATCTATACCGAACACGCTTCTGCCACCCCATAAATAAGCTGTATTTAAAAATTTATAAGCCACCTGCTTAATTATCTTAGGATTAATCTTTACTACAATTGGCTTCCATATTTTACCTGAATACCGAACAGAATTTTTTCTCCAAAATGCCTTCCCATGATTTAATGAAGTGAGCGAACTGCCTAATGGCACGTACATATTATGCCCGTTGTAATCCACCTCATTAACCCAATCATAAGTAAGGTCTTTATCTGCCTGCAAAAAATCCTCTTCGCCAATTTCTACAACATGACTTAACTGGCACCAGCCCTCATAATCATCGTACCTGCATTTTATTTTAACCCAATTATCCGTACCATATTCCAAAAGCGTACAGCATTCACCAAACAATAACTGGCTTACCATTTCACTCCTGTGTGAAGGTTCTTTTCTTAATGCACTTACCGGAACACAACACCCTGCATACTTCATAATCTTATTTTTTGTTCTCAATATCTAAATTATGGAATTTAATTATGTTTACATCTCAGGTAAATATCGTTAATCCAATTTTGAATTTGCAAAAAATAAACCATATTGATGATAAAGAATTGCTGAACAGGTTTTACAGCGATTACAATAACGAATGGCTTGGAATATTATTACCAAGGTATACGCTTTTATTGTTTGGTGTTTGCATGAAGTATTTAAAAAATGAAGAAGATGCCAAAGACTGTGTACAGCAAATATTTTTAAAAGCAATTAATGAATTGCATAAATATAAGGTTGAATATTTTAAAAGCTGGCTATACATGATAGCAAAAAATAATTGCCTGATGAAGCTAAGAGATAAAGGAAAATATTCAGTTGAAATAACGGAGAGAATGGCTGCAACGCCTGATACAACCGATGATAAAAATTTACTAATTGAAAAAGATAATACACTAAGCGAAATGCAGTCAGCGTTACAGCAGCTTAACCATGAGCAGCAACTATGTGTAACTTTGTTCTATCTTGAAAAAAAATCATACACAGAAGTTGCCGCTAAAACAGGATTTAGTATGATGCAGGTTAAAAGTAATATACAAAACGGAAAAAGAAATTTGAGACTATTGCTTGAAAAGAAAATAAATCATGGACGATAAATTATTAAACATATTATCCAATAGCAATAAAGATATTGACAATCAAAAGTTGATGGATTACCTGAGTGCCAAACTCTCTGCAGAAGAAAAACATGAAATTGAAAAGCAGATGGCAGATTCTGATTTTGTAAATGATGCTGTAGAAGGTTTGGAAGTTGTGAAAAATAAAAAAGATCTGTCTTTTTTTGTTGAACAGATAAATGCTGATCTGCATAAACAGTTAGATAAAAAGAAAACAAGAAAACAAAAACGGAGATTGAAAGATCAGCCATGGATTTACCTCGCTATTGTACTTCTGCTTTTGCTTATCATAATTTGCTTTATCGTTATAAAAAAACATCTTGATAACGAAAAACTTCAGCCCAAAAATTTACCCGGGTCTGAACAAAAAATAAAAATCCTCCCGTAAAACGGGAGGATAATTTCTTAAGTAATATTATAAGAACAGTGATTATTATTTCTTATCCATTTTATTATCCATCTTCATATCCATCATTTTGCCATCCTTATCCATCATGTGACCATCTTTATCACACATCATTCCTTCTGTCATCATCATTTTCTTCCCGCCCTTCATCATCACTTCTCCATTGGTCATTACTTTACATCCATCAGTGCAAGTCATAGTTTTATCCATTGCCATCCAATTACCATCTTTCATTACCATCATTTTACCATCTTTCATTGTCATCATTCCTTCTTTCATATTAGAAGATTGCATTGTGGACGGAGTGGTCATAGAGGATGTGTCTTTCATCATTGATGATGTATCACTCATCATTTTTGTAGAATCTGTAGCAGTTGTTTCTGTTTTAGAGTCAGAACCATTACAGGCAGTCATAAATGCAGCAATAGCGAAAATTACAAATAATTTTTTCATTTTTATTTTTTTATGTTTTTAAAAATTAAAATCACAAGCAAAGGTATAGTAAATATTTTCGAATTTAAAAACTTCGTAAAACTAAAAAAAACCTCCCGCTTTGCGGGAGGAATATTCTTGAAAGAATAATATAATCTAAACTTAGGATTAATTATTTCTTATCAGCTTCTTTCTTCATTTTATCTGCACCTTCTTTTACTTTATCAGCTGCTTTATCCATCATTTTGTTGGCAGTGTCTACCATGTTTTTAGCATCGTTCATCATTTTTTTTGTAGTGTCCATTTGGCTAACTGAAGTGTCAGTTGTCATTTTTGTAGAATCAGTGTTAGTACTTTCTGTTTTAGTTTCACTGTCGTTACAGGCAGTCATAAAAGCTGCAATAGTTAGAATTGCAAATAATTTTTTCATTTTTATTTTTTTAATGTTTAATGGGCGCAAGATAACGGATATTATGAAAGAAGCAAATTTTGGAAGATTTACCTTTTAAAATTATTTCTTTCTGAAGAAAATACGGATGGGCACACCGGTAAGCTTAAAATTTTCTCGTAATTTATTTTCAAGATAATTTTTGTAAGGGATTTTTATATCCTCAGGATAGTTACAAAAAAATGCAAAAGAAGGTACAGGCGTTGGAAGCTGTGCAACATATTTAATCTTTACAGCATTACCCCGTACAACGGGAGCATGATAAGCTTCCACAGCTTTTAGCATGGTATCATTTAGCTTAGATGTAGAAATTTTCTGACTCCTGTTTGTAAATACGTCCAATGCAAGCTCCATTGCTTTAAAAATTCTTGTTTTTTCTGTGGCAGAAATAAAAAGCACGTGCACATCAGTAAATGGTGCAAGCCGCTTTTTTAAATCCTTTTCATAATCCCTGGCACTATTAGTTTCTTTTTCTATAAGATCCCATTTATTTACTAACACAACTATTCCTTTTCCTTTTTTTACCGCAAGAGAAAAAATATTAAGGTCTTGCGCTGTAAGCCCTTTTTCGGCATCTAAGAGTAATAAGCAAACATCTGCTTCATCCATTGCTTTTATAGCACGAATAACAGAATAAAATTCAAGGTCTTCGCTTACTTTGGTTTTTCTCCTGATACCTGCAGTGTCAATTAAAATAAATTCTTTATTAAAAAGATTATAGGTAGTATGAATTGTATCTCTTGTGGTGCCGGGAATATTGCTGACAATGGTTCTCTCCTGCCCTGTCAAGGCATTCAGCAGTGAAGACTTACCAACATTTGGCTGACCGATAATTGCAAATTTTGGTAATTGATCTTCCGATTCATCGGGAGTTTCATCAGGTATCAGTGCACAAACTTCATCCAGCAGATCACCAATGCCGGTGCCGCTGACAGATGAAACAAAAAATATTTTTTCAAATCCTAAACTATAAAATTCTGAAGCTTCTAAAAGCCTTGCATGATTATCAACTTTGTTTATCACCAAATAAACCGGCTTTGTGCTGCGACGCAAAATCTCAGTCATTGATTCATCAAGATTGGTTATGCCTGTTGTTACATCGCACATAAAAATAATGGCATTCGCTTCTTCCAAAGCAATCAATACCTGCTTGCGAATTTCTCTTTCAAAAACATCATCGCTGTGTGGTACAAACCCACCTGTATCAACAACATTAAAAGTTTTGCCTATCCATTCGGCAACTCCATACTGCCTGTCTCTTGTTACCCCGCTAATGTCATCAACAATAGCTTTACGCTGCTCAAGCATGCGGTTGAAAAAGGTGCTCTTACCAACATTAGGTCTGCCAACTATTGCCACTGTATAACTCATTTTATTTCCGATTTACGATGTTTGATGTTTGATGTGCGAACGGTTTCGCATTGGCGATGGCAGGGAATTTTATAATTGTCTGCCCGGAGCCGAAGCCAAATTGAAAATATTTTGTTGAAGTTAACCACTAAAAGCTAAATTAATAATCCCGAATGTTCGGGACTGGAAACTGAAGCTGATAGCGAACTACAGCCGGGGATATATTAGTCGGCTCCGCTAACGCAAAACCCCTTGTTGTTGTGGGCAGTTATTCTTCAGCTATATAAAGTTTCGCTGTCCCTTTTTTCATCATCAAATTTTCTAAGTGTCCCATTTTTTTTATGTCGGCAGTAATGAGATGTATGTGCACAAAAGTGTCGTGATGCGTAAATACACCTTGATGTTTCGTTGAAAAAAATCCAAATAGTTCAGCACGTTCATTTTTTAAAGTATATGATTTTTGATATTGATGTACTTCTTCCGGTGAATGCACTTCTTTCCCTGTTGGCAAATTCACAATATGTATTTCGCAATTGTCAACGGTTGCTGCCAGTCGGAAAGCAAAAGGTCTGGAATGATTTTTTGTTGTCTGATCAAGGAAAGATTCAAGTTGCGGAATTGTCTGAACACTGTCGGGAATAGAAATTTCTTTCCATTTGTCAATGTTTGCATAAACAAAGAAAGGGGCTTTTACCTTAAAAGTTTCTTCCATAATTATTGAACCGTTATCAGCAACTGTTGATTTAAAAGATTTGCCGTCAATGATTAGTAGCTCGCCTTTTAAATATTCAATCGGTCCCAGTCCATACAAATGTTTTTTGTTTGATATGGTGTCTAAATTAATTGTTCCAAACAATTCTCCTTTATGCATTACGTTCATCATAGCTCCTACAATTTTTACATTGCTCCGGTTTGCGTCTGAACTTTGGGAAACAGTTGGGTCATTTATTTTTTTCAAGTTCATACCACAAACAGGACATTTGCCGGGTTTGTTGTAGGTTTTATTTCCTTCGCATTTCATCGGACATTGATATTTTGCAGTGTCGTTCTCCGATGATGAATTTGCAAAACTGTTGCAACTGATTAAAACCATTGCGAAAGCAAATAGATAGTTAATTATTTTTTTCATCGTCTTTTTTTGATTGTTTGATTTTAGTTAAATTAAAGTAGAACGGTCGCCAAAAATAATTGCCTACAATGTTTTGCATTTGCAAAGGTGGGGAATTCATTGCTCGTCCAGCCCGGTACAAATGCCCATTTGAAAATATATTGTTGAAGTTATGAACTAAAGCTGAAAATTGAATGTCGAGCCCGAACCGCTGCTGATACTTGCATTAACCTGATGTTTGATTGTCCAGCCCTGCTTTTGCAAATACTTTTGTTGCCTGTAGTTTTATTTCGTCAACGTTTTGGATACCAGTCATTAAATTCTTTTCGATACAGAAGTTTTATAAACTGAGTTTTTTCCTCTGGTTCTTTCCGATTTAATCTGACTTCAACCGTGTCATTGGGTTCTTTGATTTGACTGCTGTAATATGTGTCAATCCTATTACAGAATCCAATGAGTTGATTATATATAGCCATAGTGTCATGAAATATTTCTACCCAATCATTGAAAGGCAAGACTTGTATTTGAGACGCAGAGTCTTCCTTAATATAATTTGTCAGGTGGATATGTCTTCCAGTGCAAAAGTACCTTGAATGTGCAATAGCATTTCTTATTTGCGTTTTATACGCATTTTTCATTGCCGAATAAATTGCTGGATAATTAGATTGTAGTCTATCTCTAATTTTATTTCTGATAAGCTCCTCTCTCTTTCCTGTCGCATTATTATCTCTATTGCTTTCGGAAATTTTGAAATGCCAATCATACGGAAGTCCTAAACTGAGGTTTGTAATTTGATAGAATTTCTTAATGAATAAATCAGCCTCCCATATTTTTAAGTAAACGAGCATTTCTATGGTTATTGAAAGAGCTTCCTTTGTCTCTAATTCTCTTATTTCATTCATTCTTTCTTCAGAGAACAAATGTTTTTCTAAGTATTCAGAGTAGCTAAACGGAGATATTGAGCCTGAACGATTACAGGTCTATGAATTTGTAATGAAAGAGGTCGGAGTGTCCATCGTAACCCATACCAATCATATAGGGGTCTCGGTTAGGAATATTATCCCACGTATAAGCTTCTGGATTATAAAAACCATTTACTTGAACCAATAGTAGGTCGCCTGAGTGGGTTTGTTTTTGCACGATGTCAGTAAACAGTTTATCAAAGTCCGAGGTCAGTTCTTCATTTTTCTTTATGAGAATGTCTTTAAAAAGCATGATGGTTAGCTTGAGTCAATATATTTTGATTAGACAAACGTAATTTTTTAGAGTTTTTACTTGCTCTTGTAATTCTTTTCCTACCACCTGCGATGAGTTTGATAGTTGATTTAAATTAGGAAGCATGTTGTAAAGATTAAGCAAGTACGAAACTTTAATAGCATAATTCACATTTTCAACAACAGTTCCAACCGCTTCACTATTTAGTTTTGCCGATGTTATACCAATTATGTTACCATCCTTATTAAAAAGAGGTCCACCACTATTACCTGGTTGAACTGGTACTGTAATTTGGTAATATCTTACATCATCAGCAATTCCGCTTTTTGAACTAATGATACCATCAGTTACTTTGTAATTTGTTCCCATAATGTCATTTAAAGGGTAGCCAATAGTAAATACTTTTTCACCTATGTCAGCCTTCTCAACTAATGAATAGGGTAATGAAGTAAGCCCTTTAAAACTTGCATCGTCTATTTGAATTAGGGCAACATCATTTTTGCTGTCATTTAGTAACACTTTAGCTTTATAAGTGAAAGTTCCTAATTCATTTGCAACTACCAATTCAATTTTACTCGCATCTTCTATAACATGCGCATTTGTTGCTACTATACCATTAGTAGAAACAAAAAAGCCACTTCCTGATGCTTTAGATTTGTCCGTCTTGGTTGATAAACTTCCAGTTGCAGCAGGGTACATCTTTATAAATTTATCCTCTACTTTTTCTCCTGTCTCTGGATTTTTTAACTCAATTGATAACAATGCATCGTTGTTCATGTTTCCAAAAGTTTCTTCAAATGTTTTATTACTCATATACCATTTGACAGAATAAAAGCCTCTCATAGAACTTTGCTCAAAAATAGCCTTCACTTCACCTGGTTTCCACTGTTTTAAATCGCTTTCAATAATAATCGCTTTAAATTTATCTCCCTGCTTGATTATTCCAAATTTATAATAAGAAATACCGCTATTTTGATACACTTTATATATCCCTTCGACTGGGTCAAGTTTATTGTTGTCTAAATATTGTCTGATTGATTGCTCTGTTTCATTAGTTTTTTCAACTATTGGATATTCAAACTTTAGAGTTTTATTATCATCAAATTTATAGTTGAATCTTTTGAATGGCTTAGAAGCAGATTGAGCAGCTTCTTCAAATTCTTGTTCAACAGTTGCTACAATTAAACCGCATCTTCCTTTAGTTTCATATACCAAATCGCCTTTACAATTTATAAATTTTAATGTTACATAATCTCTTACTCCAAGTGCATTTGTATGAGATATAAAGCAACTTAATAGTAAGCAAGGATTTTCTGATAAATCATCTGGTCTTGTTTCATTTGAAATAATTTGAATGCCACTATGGGATATAGTATTTATAACAATTTGTCTAATTCCGAAAATATCGTTTCCTCCATTTTGATATGTCAAGGGGGCGACATATAAGTATTTGTAGCTGTTTAGATTTTCTATTTTTTGTCCAAATGACAATTTAACAAAAATGGTTAAAGTCAAAAGAATTAAAAATTTAATTTTCATGTGATTTGTTTTTGTAAATTGAAATCGCCATTTGTTGCTGCCATAATTTTGTTGTCTAAATTTTATTCGTATGTTTTCAATTGTTCTCTTAACATAGAGGTAACTCCTAAGTATTTTATAAAATTACTTTATCCAATGTGTAAGAAATCTAAAATCATCTACTCCAGTTTTATAAAACCTGGCTGATGAATATTTATAGTCTTCCCCGTTACTACATAATCCAGCCTTAACAGGATTATCATGCCCGCCTGGCCAGTCGGACAGGTATATATTCCATCTTCTGAATAAATACTTCCTTAGTCCAAAAATCAATGGTCTTCGCTTCCATATTTTATTATTCTATTTTACAA
>OCZT010006817.1_pt1 | contig 11269 bp, 7 predicted proteins | sample 1539031 | NCBI WGS metagenome assembly OCZT01 (sample SAMEA3539308, study PRJEB22396) | soil metagenome | biome: tundra; feature: field; material: soil | place: USA | collected 2010-05 | depth 0.15 m
CCGTCTTCCGTCTTCCGTCTTCCGTCTTCCGTCTTCCGTCTTCCGTCTTCCGTCTATGCCGGAACGGCAACCCCCTCGTCAACCACCTTTCCATCAAAGAGATGCACTGACCTGTCCGCGTGCAATTCGTACCGCGGATCGTGCGTCACCATGCAGATCGTCGCGCCGTTCTTGTGGAGTTCCTGTAGCAGACCCATCACCGACTCGCCGTTCACGGAGTCGAGGTTTCCCGTCGGTTCGTCCGCCAGGAGGATCGCGGGATCGCCGGCCACGGCGCGCGCGACGGCGACGCGCTGCTGCTGGCCGCCGGAAAGCTGCGCCGGGTAGTGCTTCACGCGGTGCGCCATCCCCACGCGCTCGAGCGCGGCGTGCACGCGTTCCTTGCGTTCCGTGGCGCTCATGCCGCGATATGTGAGCGGGAGTTCGACGTTTTCGTAGACCGTGAGGTCGCCGATCAGGTTGAACGCCTGGAAGATGAAGCCGATCTGCCGGTTCCTCACCCGCGCGCGCTGCGCGGCGTCGAGCCCGGCCACCGGCGCGCCGTCCAGGAGGTACTCGCCGCTCGTTGGAGTGTCGAGCAATCCAAGCAGTGAGAGCAATGTCGTCTTTCCGCAGCCCGACGGGCCCGAAATGGCGACGTATTCGCCCTGCTGGATCTCGAGATGCACATCCTCCAGCGCATGCGTCTCCACCTCGTCCGTATAGAAGACTTTCTTGATGTCCTTCAGATGGATCAGCGGCTGCGTCTCACTCGTCATCGTCTGCTCCTCACTTGAGTCGTACGCGTTCGACGTTGTCCCACTGCGACATGTCCGACAGGATCACCTTGTCACCCACATTCAACCCGCGCACGACCTCGACGAGGTTGACCGAACTTCTGCCCAGCAGCACCTGTACGCGAATCGCCGCGCTGCCGCTTTCCACGACCTTGAAGATCCCCACCGGCCCCGTGCCCGCGCCAGATGCCGGGCGTCCGGTGAAGAGCACGTTCTTCAGCAGCTCGATCACGATGGTGCCGTCCACACTGAGGTCCGGCACCGCACCGGCCGGGAGCGCGCCATCGAGCGCCACATCAACGAGCACGGTCCCCGCAACCGACGAAGGGTCCTTTCTTGAGACATGTCCGGGGATGATACCGTTGCGTGTGTCGATCGAGGCTTTTTGACCAATCTGCACGTCCTTGGCCTGCGTTTCCGGAATTCTGAGCTGCGCCTTGAGTTTTCCCGGCTCGACGACCTTCGCCAGCATGGTCCCTGACGTCACCCACTGGCCGGGCTGGAGCGTGAGATCCTGAAGCACGCCGGTGTCGGGCGAGCGGACCGAGAGGGAAGCGAGAATGGCTTCCTGGAACTTCGCGATGTCCCTGAGCCGCTTGACCTGCTGCCGCTGCACGCTGATCTGCGAGTCGACCGTCTGCCTCATGAGCGCCAGCCGCTCCCGCTCGATGCGCACGCGCTGGGTGAGTTCGTCGGCGAGCGCCTTCTTGTTGTTGTAGTCGAATGGCGAGATCAGCTTCTTGGCGAGCAGGGTGTCCGCCGCCATCGCGTCCTGCCTCGCCTGCACGTACTGCGTGTTGGTCGTCGCGACGAGGCCTTCCTGCGACAGCGTGCCCGAGTGCAGCTGTGTCGTCAGGCCTACCAGCGCCGCCTCGGCGGCGCTCAGCGACTGCTCGGCATTCAGCGCCTGGATCTGCTGGTCCGGATTGGACAGCTCGAGCAGGATGTCCCCGGTCTTCACTTTCTGGCCGGACTCGGCGACGAGCTTGTCGACCCGGGCGCTCGCCTGCGCCGAGATCCAGGTGATGTGCTCCGGCACGAGGCTTCCGGGGCCCCGTACGTCGCGGACCATGTCGCCGCGCCGAACCGAGTCCATGTACATCGTGGCCGCTTCGACGGTCGGCGACGCGGGCTTGAGCCTGGCGAACACCACGGTCACGACGATGAGCAGCAGCACACCACCGCCGATCATGGCGTTGCGGCCGGTCTTCTTTTGCGGGGCGCGGGCTACGTCCAAGCGGATCCTCTATAAAGTGTCGTTGGCTATCCTACGCAGCACGGAACGGACAAGTGTCACGTCGCGCGCTGTCCAGACTAACGCCATCGTGTGGATAATGTTAGCCGTGCCCCGCGCCCCTTGGACAGCGTGAGGCAGCGGAAGGTTGTCATAGGCTTCCTCTTCGGCGGACAGGCCAATCAGCCGCCCCGAAGCGCGATCAATGGGTCGATACGGGTCGCGCGCCGGGGCTCATTCGCTTCTCAGCGTCACGGCGGGGTCGACTCGTACGGCGCGCCGCGCCGGCAGGTAGCAGGCTCCAACGGTAATTCCGCCGAGCAGCCCGACCCCAGTGCCAACAGCAACCGGATCGAATACGGCGACGCCATACAGGAGCGACTGCAGCACGTGTCCGAGCCCGAACAGGGCGGCAACGCCGATCGCGAGCCCGGCACCCGCGAGCAACGCGCCGTCCTTCAGCACCATGCCGGCGACTTCGCCGCGCTGCGCTCCGAGTGCCACACGAATTCCGATTTCTCGTGTTCGCTGGCTGACGACGTAGCTCATTACGGCGTAAACGCCGAGGAGCGCGAGCACCAGCGAGATCGCGGCGAAGCCGCTGAGAACGTTCGTCGCAAGCCGGCGCGGGCCCAGCGATTCTGCGATGCTCGCGGTCAGCGTCTTGGGCGCATAAAAGATCACCGACGGATCCATCTGTCGCACGAGCGCGCGTGCGGTGGCGAGCACCCGCTCGGCCGGCAGCGTGGAGCGCACCACCGCGGTGTTCCCGCCGTACTTCGATTGCGCGGAAATATGATAGACGGTCGGATGCGCCTCCTCCGTGAGATCGCGCAGCTTCACCGCGCGCGCGACGCCGACGATGATCCCGGACGGTCCGTGCTCTATGTGCGCGCCGATCGGGTTCTTCGTGCCGAACGACTGCCGCACCAGGTTCTCATCGACGATCACCACGTGTTGCGGCGATGCATAGTCCTCTGCCGTGAACGCGCGGCCGCGCACGATCTGGATCCCGAGTGCCTTGAAGAAATCGCCATAGATCCACGCCTGATTTGCGTGCCGCTGCGGCTCGCCTTGCTGCTCGGGTGTGTCAGGAAGCTTGTAGGGCGTGCTGCCACCGCCGCTCGTGAACGGAATCCCCGCGCCGAAGCCGACGGCCTGCACGCCGGGCAACGCGGCAAGACGTGCGTCGAGATCCCGGGTGAAGTCGTAGCGCGCAGCCTGCGTGGGGAAGCGCGCCACCGGAAAGGTCAGCGAAAACGTCACGACGTTCTCCGGGACGAACCCCGGATCAGTGGACACCAGCCGGTCGAGACTGCGTATCGTGAGCGCGGCGCCGGTGAGAAGGAGAAGCGTCAGCGCGTTCTGGACCACGACGCTCACGCGCAGGAAGCGATGGCGTCCGGGCCCCGAACTCGATCCGCGGCCCGAGTCGCGCAGCGCGTCGTTGACGTCGGCTCGTGCGGCACGCAGCGCAGGAGCAGCACCGAACACGATTCCCGCCAGTACGACGGTTCCCATCGTGAACGCGAGCACGGACCCATCGAGCCGGAGTGCCTTGAGCGCCGGAAACTGCGAAAGGTCGAGTTGAGTGAGCGCGCGGAGGCCGAGCCACCCGATGGCGATCCCCGCCAATCCACCGGCGATCGCGAGCAGCGCGCTCTCGACGATCAGCTGGCGAGCGATGGCACCGCGCCCCGCGCCGAGCGCGGCGCGCACGGCAATTTCCCTCGCACGCCCCGACGCGCGGACAAGCTGAAGGCTCGCGACGTTCGCGCAGGCAATCAGCAGAACGAACACGACGGCGCCGAACAGCGCGAGCGTGATCGGCTTGAGCTGACCGGCCTGATAGTCGACGAACGACTGCGCGATCAACACGTGTCCACCCGGGCCGTATCCGTCCGAGAACTGCTGGTGCCATCGCTTGTCGATGGCGTTCAGCTCGGCGCGCACGCCGTCGAGTGTTACGCCGTCCTTCAGCCGGCCGACGAACAGCTCGGTGAGATACCCGCGGTCCTTCATGTACGGAGCAGCGGGATCGAGCACCATCGGCCGCCAGAAGAGCGCGGTCCTCGGAAATGAGAACGACGGCGGGAGCACGCCGATCACCTCGAACGGTTGGTCGCCGAGCAGGATGGATCGTCCGATGATCGCGCTGTCGCCCGAGATCTGCTGCCAGAACCGGTAGCTGAGCACAACTACCTGCGGACGGCCCGGCTGTGAGTCTTCCGGGCGATAGACGCGGCCAAGAAGCGGCCGCACGCCGTAGAGGTTAAAGAACTCGCCCATCGTCATGGCGCCCGTGACGCGCGTGTTCTCGCCGTGGACGTCCGTGGTAACCTGGTCGCCAGTCAGGGCCGCGGAGACCGAGAACAAGCCCTTCTCGGTGAAAAGGTCCCTCGCCTCGGTGGGCGAGATCGCGGCGTTGCGCAGGTTCATGAGCGGGAAATCGTCGCGCACGACCACGAGGCGCCCCAACGCCGGAATGTCGAACGGCTTGAGCAGCACCGCCTCGACCACCGAGAAGATCGTGGTATTGGCGCCTATGGCGAGCGCGAGCGTCACGACGATCGCGGCGGTGTACAACGGTCGGCGCGTCAGCCCGCGCAGCGCGTAGCGCGTATCGCGCCAGACGGCATCAAGCCGCTCTCGAAGGTCGCGCCGCCGCTGGGCGGAGTAATCGATCTGTTCCACTTCAGCCTCCACGAGTCCACGGTTCCCGAACCGGCGCCCCGCCTCGCGCGTGGCGTCCTCGCGCGACATTCCGGACGCTACCAATTCCTCGATGCGCCCTTCGAGGTGGAAACTCAGCTCGGTGTCCACGTCGCGCCGCACGCGATCGCGCGAGAAGGGGAGCCGGAAGACCTTCTTCATACGGTCGCCTCCTTGGCCGAGAACACCATCGCGGCCGCGTGCGTGTACCGCTCCCACAACGTGAGCTTCGCCGCGAAATGTTTCCGCCCCCGCGCCGTGAGCTTGTAGTACTTGGCGCGGCGGTTTCCGTCGGTCACGCCCCAATCACCCTCGAGCCACCCTTTCTGCTCCATCCGGTGCAGTGCGGGGTAGAGCGCGCCCTCCTCGATTTGCAGCTGCGATTCGGTGACCTGTTCGATCCACCGCAGGATCGCGAGCCCGTGCATCGGGCCCCAGGTCAGCGTCTTGAGGATGAAGAGGTCGAGCGTTCCACGGACGAGATCGAGATCGTCGGACACGGGCGGCTCCTGGCCTAATGTTCTTAGGTTAGAGTAGCCCCCCGGGGAATTGGTTGCAAGAGTCGTTGGCGGCCGTTTGCCGTCTTTCGTCCCTTCCCGGCAACGCTTATACTCATTACAGAGTCTAAATAGAGACACTGGAGGAATGCCGGATGGCATCGCTGCCTGTGGTGAAGGGAACGCTCGATGTGCTCGTCCTGAAGGCGCTGCTCTGGGTGCCGATGCACGGCTTCGAGATCACGAACTGGATCGAGGAACGCTCCTCGAAAGAACTCGAGGTCGAAGACTCCGCCGTGTACCAGGCGCTCTACCGCATGGAGGAGCGCGGGCTCATCGAGGCCGAGTGGGGCGTGACGGAGAACCAACGCCAGGCGAGGTACTACAGCATCACGGCCGCGGGCCGCGCGCACCTGAAAGCGCAAACGGCGCAGTGGTTGCGGTACTCAGAGACGGTGACGACGATCCTCACCGCCGCGCCGCGTTCCGCGTGACCGGGCCGCGACTCGAATGATCCGCCCGGGCATCAAGAAACTCTTCCGTCTCGCGTTCCATCGCCGCGAGGACGCGAGTCGTGACGTGAGCGACGAGATTTGCCTGCACGTCGAGTTGCGCACGGCGCAGCTGATGCGCGAGGGGCTCTCGCCGGACGCAGCACGCGCGGAAGCGGAACGCAAATTCGGATCCCCGGACAACGTGCGACGGACGATGGAGGAGACCGCCCCGCACCGGGAGGCCGTGATGCGCAAGCGTGAATGGGTCGAGTCCTTCATGCAGGACCTGCGATACGTGCTGCGGTCGCTCCGGCGGTCGCCGACGTTCGTGGTCTCGGCGACTCTGACACTGGCGCTGGGGCTCGGCGCGAATGCGGCGCTGTTCTCCATCCTCGACCGGCTGTATCTGCAGGCGCCCGCGGGCGTCTCCGAGCCGAAGCGCGTCGTTCGGCTCTACTATGAGGTCGACAACGCGAAAAAGACTCGTGGCACCGTTTCCGTCCTGTCGCCGCCGGATTTCATCGCGCTCGAGAGCACGCTGCCGCGAGGCGACGCGATCGGCGGGTATCGATCGCAGACCACGCGACTCGGCGCTGACGACAACGGCCCGCGCGGCGTCGTCAGCTGGGTCATCGGTGACCTGTTCGGGACGCTCGGCGTGCGCATGGCCGCCGGGAGGAATTTCACACTCGACGAAGTCCGGCCCGAAACTTTCGCCCCCGTTGCGATCGTGACCAGCGGCCTCGCGCGGAATCGTTTCGGCGACGAACGCAGCGCGATCGGAAAGCCGTTCGACTGGGGCGCGCACCGTTACACGATCATCGGCGTCGCCGAAGCCGCATTTCGTGGCACGGAGCTCGACGCGGTCGATGCCTGGGTGCCAATGAACACGCAGGGCCCGTGGATCAACCGGCCGGCGGAGAAGTGGTACGAGGAGAAGGGCACGCTCTACATCCATGCGTTGGTGCGCCTCAGGTCCGCGGAATCGATGCCTGCCATGCTGGGCGTCGCCACTGCCGCGCTCAAGAGCTCGTCGAACCGCCGCGAAGAACGTTCGTCAATCGCCGCGCGCACGGGCTCGCTAAACGAAATGTTCCCTCCGGGATTCAGCCGGAGCGAAGAAAATATCGCGACGCGTCTGGCTGCCGTCGCGTTCGTGATCCTGCTCATCGCGTGCGCCAACGTGGCGAATCTCCTGCTCTCCCGAGCGCTCCAACGACGTCGTGAAATCGGCGTGCGCCTCGCGCTCGGCGTGAGCCGCGGCCGGCTCATCGCGCAGCTACTCACCGAGAGTGTCGTCCTCGCATCGATCGGATGCATTGTGGCGTTGATCGTAGCCGTCTGGACTGCGAGCGCGCTAAGACACGCACTGCTGCCGCGAGTGCAGTGGGGCCTGCCCGCTGTTGGCCTGCGGATCGTGGCATTCGCAATCGTGACCGCGATACTTGCTGGGCTCGCGGCCGGACTGGCGCCGGCTCTCTATGCGAGCAGGCCCGATCTCACGAACGTCCTTCGCGGCGGGACTCGCGAGGGCGGCGCCCACCGTTCGACGTTGAGGAATGGTCTCCTGGTCGCGCAAGTCGCGCTCTCGTGCGTGCTCCTCGCCGGCGCAGGACTCTTCGTGCACAGCCTTGGGCAGGTCGAGCGAGTCGACATCGGACTCGATCAGGATCGCCTCGTGTTCGCCGGTGTCGACCTCTCGACAGAGTCCGGCCGGAAGCCCGAGGAAGGCGGGCGTTTCCTGCTCGACGCCGCTAGAACGATTGAGCGCCTCCCCGGCGTCGAGCGCGTGGCGTTCACGGGCGAGAGGCCGCTCTGGTCGTTCTCGATGGAGACGACGTTCCTTCCCGGCGGCGATACGCTGCCGCGAATCGATGGCATGCCGCCGATCGTGTCATGGGTGGGGCCCGGTTACTTCCCGTCCGTGGGAATGCGGGTGCTCACGGGACGGGGCTTCACGCCGGATGACCGCGTGGGCTCCGAGCCGGTTCTGATCGTGAACGCGACGTTCGCGAAGATGGTGTGGCCCGGCGGGCCGGCCGTCGGCAAGTGCTTCATCCTGCATGCGAAGGGCGCGCCGTGCCGGCGAGTGGTCGGCGTCGTCTCGGATGCGCACTACCGCGGTGTCATCGAACCACCGTCCATGCAATACTTCGTTCCGCTCCTGCAAGAAGGCGAGGATGGGAAACCCGGCATCGCAGGCACGCTCGAAATCCGCGCACGCGGAGGTCACACGACGGAGGTCGCGGCATCGGTTCAGCAGCTGCTCCACACGCGTGCGCAGAGCGCAATGCAGCCGTGGGTCCAGACTCTTTCAGAACAGCTTGACCCACAGCTGCGGCCGTGGCGCCTCGGTGCCGCCCTCTTCACGGCAGCCGGGCTGCTCGCGCTGCTCGTCGCCGCGGTCGGCATCTACGGCACGATCGCGTATTCGTTCAATCAGCGCACACAGGAGATCGGAGTCCGCATCGCCCTCGGCGCACAAGGCTCGAGCATCATTGCGCTGGTCCTGAAGAACAGTGTCGCCATCTCGGCGATCGGCGTTGTGCTCGGCACCGGCATCGCCATCTGGGCCGGCCGCTTCGTGAAACCGTTGCTCTACGGCACCTCGCCGAACGATCCATTGGTACTCGGCGGCGTCGCGCTCGTGCTGCTCGGGGTCGCGGTGGCGGCGAGCCTCGTACCGGCGATGCGCGCGAAACGCGTCGATCCGATCGAGGCGCTTCGCGCGGATTGATCGCGAGCCGCTGTTTCCGTCGCCCCTCGCTGTCGGTTCCCCTCACCCGTCGCTCTTCGCCCGCAGTTAACGGTACTCCTCCATCAGCGCCGCGAGCGCCTCCCTCCCCGGGCACAACGCCTCATACGGCACCTCGCTCAGTGGCTGCGCCACCGTGCGGTTCAGCGCGTGCATGTCCTTCCCTTTCTCGTCGATGAACAGGAGTCCGGTCGCGACCTCGCCGCGCGCCTGGCACGCGCGCACGTGCTCGTACGCGCCCTCGCGATCGCGCGGATCGTACGCCTCGCCGGTCTCGCGGAACCGCACGATGCTCCCGTCGTGCATCGTCACCGACACGCGGCCGTCCGTCTTCTCCGGAGAAACGATCTCCTTCCGCAGCGGCACGAAGTCGACGTCGGCGATCTCCACGTCGTGCTCGCGCGTGTACTTGTAGCTCTTTGTTGATCCCTCGTGGTCGTTGAACGACACGCACGGCGAAATCACGTCCAGGAGCGCGAACCCGTTGTGCCGGAGACCCGCCTTGATGATTGGGATGAGCTGCGTCTTGTCGCCCGAAAAGCTGCGCGCTACGAAGGTCGCGCCGAGTGTCAGCGCGAGGAGCACAGGATCGATCGGCGGCTGGAGGTTCGCCTCGCCCTTCTTCGACGTCGAGCCGATGTCCGACGAGGCCGAGAACTGCCCCTTCGTCAGCCCATAGACGCCGTTGTTCTCGAGCAGGTACAACATGTTCACGTTGCGCCGGATCGCGTGGCAGAGCTGGCCCAGCCCGATCGAGAGCGAATCACCGTCGCCGGAGATCCCGATGTAGACGAGATCGCGGTTCGCCGCGTTCGCGCCGCTCGCCACGCTCGGCATGCGTCCGTGCACGGAATTGAACCCGTGCGACTCCCGCATGAAGTACGCCGTCGTCTTGGACGAGCACCCGATGCCGCTCATCTTCGCCGCGCGGTGCGGCGGAATGTCGAGCTCCCAGAACGACTGCACGATCGCCGCCGTCACCGAGTCGTGCCCGCACCCGGCGCACAGCGTGCTCATCGCCCCCTCGTAATCGCGCGTGGTCAACCCGAGGGAGTTCTTCCGCAACCCCGGATGCCGGACGGGTGGCTTCACGATGGATGTCATTTGCCGACTCCCGCCTTTGCGAGGTGATCCGTAACCGCCCCGACGACCGTGCGCGCCGTCAGGGGGAGACCGTCATAGTCGAGCACCGGTGTCATGTGGTCTCGGGGAACGCCGAGCTCGATGGCAAGGAGTGCGCGCATCTGCGCGTCGCGGTTCTGCTCCACGACGAACACCGTCTCGTGCGACTCCAGGAAATCCGCCACGGGTTGGTCGAACGGAAAGGCGCGAAGGCGCATGTAATCCACGGCCAGACCCTGTGACCGAAGCTGGTCCATCGCCTCCTGAATTGCCGCGTGACATCCGCCGAACCCGACGATCCCGATCGTGGCGCCCTCCTGGAGGTTCAGCTCCGGCGCCGGCAGGACTTTCGCCGCGTTCGCGAGTTTGCGCGCGAGACGATCGAGGACCTCCCGATACGCGGCGGAATCCTCGGTGTACGCGCCGTACTTGTCGTGGCCGGAGCCGCGCGCGAACCAGGCGCCCTTGGGGCCGACGCCGGGGATCGTGCGCGCCGCGATCCCGTCGCCGTCGACGTCTAAGTAGCGGTAGAAGTGCTCGATTTTCTCGAGTTCTTCCGCCCCTAGCACCTTGCCGTGGTCCGGGCGGAAGCCGTCGTCCCACTCGAGGCGCTTCACCATCCAGTCGTTCATGCCGATGTCGAGATCGGTCACCACGAACGTCGGCGTCTGGAAGCGCTCGGCCAGGTCGAATGCCTTCACGGCGGCGTAGAAGCACTCCTCGGGATTCGAGGGGAAGAGCATGATGTGCTTCGTGTCGCCGTGCGACGCGTAGGCGATCGACAGCAGGTCGCCCTGTTGCGTGCGCGTCGGCAGTCCGGTGGACGGGCCCGTGCGCTGCACGTCGAAGAAGACCGCGGGCGTCTCGGTGTAATACGCGAGCCCGATGAACTCTTCCATCAGCGAGATCCCGGGCCCGGACGTGGATGTGAACGCCCGCGCCCCCGCCCAGTTCGCTCCGATCACGATGCCGGCCGACGCGAGCTCATCCTCCGCCTGGATGATGCAGAATTTCTTCTCCTTCGTCACCGGATCCACGCGATACCGCTCGCAGAGCTTCGTGAACGCTTCCATCAACGAGGTCGCGGGAGTGATCGGATACCAGGCGCCGACCGTCGCGCCGGCGTACAGCGCGCCGAGCGCCGAAGCGGTGTTGCCATCCATCAGGACGTACTCGGCGTTTGCGTTCATCCGCTCGAGGTGGATGGGAAGCGGGCACGCGAAGTTTGCCTTGGCGTAATCGTAGCCGAGCCGTATGGCCGTGAAGTTGGCGTCGAGGAGCGACTTCTTCTTGCCGAACTTCTCGTTCAGCGCTTCGTGGATGACGTCCATGTCGATCTCGAAGAACGCCGCGAGCGCGCCGGCGTACGCGATGTTGCGGAGCAGCGTACGGTCGCGATCGCGCTGGAACGACTCCACGCACATCCGGCCGAGCGGAACGCCGAGCAATGTGATGTCGTCGCGCAGCAGCGATTGTTCGAGCGGCCACGACGAATCGTAGAGCAGGTATCCCCCGGGCCGCACCGTCGCGATGTCCTTGGCGTACGTGCCGGTGTTCAGCGCGACGACCAGGTCGATCTCGGGCGGACGCGCCGTGTACCCGTCCTTGCTGACGCGGATGTCGTACCAGGTGGGCAGGCCCTGGATGTTCGACGGGAAGATGTTCTTGCCCGAGACGGG
>OCZT010006818.1_pt1 | contig 11269 bp, 12 predicted proteins | sample 1539031 | NCBI WGS metagenome assembly OCZT01 (sample SAMEA3539308, study PRJEB22396) | soil metagenome | biome: tundra; feature: field; material: soil | place: USA | collected 2010-05 | depth 0.15 m
GAGATATTGGCGTGACTGGAGTTCAGACGTGTGCTCTTCCGATCTCGCCTTGAGCACCGACGAGCGCCAGCTCACGATCCCGTCGACCTTCGACCAGATCGACGTCGCCGGCATCGGCAGATCCTCGCGAATCGCGTCGAACTCATGCGTGATCTGCTCGCCGTTGTCCCACGGGCCTTCGCCGCTGACCGCCTCGTAGATGGTGCTGATGTTGCTGGCGTTCGGGTCGCGCGAGAACGGGCTGCCCAGCGTGATCACTGAGCGCACCGCGTCGGGCATCGCCAGCGCCAGATCGCGCGCATAGACGCCGCCGAGGCTCCAACCGACGATGCTGACCTGCTTCCCGCTGCGCAGATGGATCTCGCCGAGCCGTTCGCGCAGCTGGCGGCGCATCCGTGCGACGCCGCCGAAGTTCCGCCCGAGCTCCCAGCCGTGCGCGTCGTAGCCGAGCACGCTCAAGTAGCGGCGCAGCAGCGTCGTCGAAATGTCGCTGACCAGAAAACCCGGCAGGACGAGCACCGGATGTCCGTCTCCGCGCGGAGCCGTGAGCAGCAGCGGTGCGGCGGTGAGCGAGAATCCGAGCTCCCACAGCGCGCGGTACTCCGCCAGCCACAGCAATTTCGAGGGAGGACGGAGCCTCCGTTGGTCGCCGGCGTCTCCGGCGAAATCCCAGCTGGCTGTCGTCATGTGAAAAGATCGTCCTCCCAGGCGGTTTATTCCCGGTCCCTTCCCCTGCAAACGGTAGTTCGCACCTGGACGTTTCACCAAGCGGGCAGGCGCGCACTCCTTTTTCACATGGCGTTGATCGACTGGCCGCCGTCGACGACCAGCGCCTCGCCGGTCATGAACGCGCCTGCGTCCGAGGCCAGGAGCAACAGCGGTCCGGTGAGGTCGCGCAGATCGCCGATGCGCCGCTGCGGCACGCGCTTGAGCGAGGCCTGCGCGTAGTCCGTCTGCAGGAAATCGCTGTTGATCTCGGTCTCGAAATAGCCCGGACAGATCGCGTTGACGCGGATGCCGTAGCGCGCGAACTCGAACGCCATGCTGCGCGTCAGGTGGATCAGCCCCGCTTTGCTCGCCATGTACGGCGCGAGCGCCGGCGAGACGCGCAGGCCGAGGATCGAGGCGATGTTGATGATGCTGCCGGGCCGCTTCGCCGTGACGAGCCGTCGCGCGGCCTCGCGTGCGACCAAGAACGGTCCGCGCAGGTTCACCTCGATCACGCTGTCCCACTCCGCGGTCTCCATCTGCAGGAGCATGCTGGACCCGCTGATGCCGGCGTTGTTGACGACGACGTCGCAGAGCGAATCCGTCGCCGCGAGGTGCTCGAAGCCGGCGACGATCGACGCTTCGTCGGCAACGTCCATCGCCAGCGCGAACGCACGCTCGCCGAGTCGGGCGGCCTCCGCTTCGATCCGCTCGACGCGGCGCGCCGCCAGCACGACCGTCGCACCGGCAGCGTGCAGAACGCGCGCGAAGTGCTGCCCGAGGCCGCTCGACGCGCCGGTCACGAGCGCGATGCGCCCGTCGAGCGAAAACCGCGGTGTGAGATCGGCCGGATTCATGACGTCTCCTCGGGTGTGCCGAGTCCGTACGCGGCGGCGCGCGCACGAAACCGCGCGACGTCGAGGCTCAAGATCACCAGGTCGTGCTTGACGCCCGCGCCGTCCTTGACGTGGTCGCGCAGCAGCGCCTCGGCGCGATATCCCATCGTTTCGAACACCGTGACGGCGCCGGTTTGATCCGGCGTCATGTGCGCGACGAGCTTCTCGATCCCCGTCTCGACCGCCAGCGCGCCGACGTCCTCGCTCAAGATACGTCCCAGGCCCTTGCCGCGCATCGAGCGTGCGACCACGATGCGCAGCTCGCCGACGTGCGGCGACCAGGAGAGCGGATCGCGCACGATCGTCGCGCAGCCCACAACCTCCGCGCCGCGGAACGCCAGCAGGCTCGTCAACGTACCGCGCTCGAGCTCGTGGACCCACGCGCCGAGCACTTTGGGCTGCGTGATGTCGCGCGGGAGAAAGAGCAGGTCGTGCGGCGGCAGCGCGCGCGCGAACGCGAGCACCGCCTGCTCGTCGCCGGCGCGCATGAAGCGCAGCTCGAACGCGCCGCCGTCCGCCTCGACGGTGCGCGGATACTCGCGTACGCCGGTACCGGTCATACCGAACGCACTCCGAGCCACGCGTCGAGCCGTGGCCACAGCCGCTTCACCGCGTTCGGTCCGGCGACCAGGCTGACGTGCCCGCCTTTCAAGACGATCTCTTCTTTGTCAGCCGACCCGACGTGGTCGATCAGCGGCTTCGCGGCCGCGTACGGGACGATGTGGTCGTGCTCCGCCATCGCGTGCAGCAGCGGCGCGGTGATCGACCGCAGATCGGCGTGGCGGCCGCCGATCACGAGCTCGTTCTTGTGCAAGCGGTTCTCCCAGATCAGCTCTTTGATCGTCTCGCGGAAGTACTCGCCGGCGAGCGGTAGCGTGTCGGTCGACCAGCGCTCGAACGCGCGGAACGAGCGGACGAACGACTCGTCCCACATGTTCTCCCAGAGCTGAATCTGGCCAGCGATACGCGTCGCCGGGCGCAGCATCTCGAACCCGGTGAAAATCAGCTCCGAGGGAACGTTGCCGGTCGAATCGACGAGGCGGTCGACGTCGAAGTAGCGCCGGTCCGACCACTTCGCAAACAGCTCCATGCGGCTGAAGTCGATCGGCGTCGTGAAGCACACGAGGTTCGCGGGCTGGTCCTCCGGATGCAGCGCGGCCCACATCACCGAGAGGACGCCGCCCATGCAGTAGCCGATGACGGTGACGTCGTTCTCGCCGCTGTCCTCGCGCACGCGCTGCACGCACTCGGGGATGAAGCGCAGCGTGTAGTCCTCGAACCGCAACGCGCTGTCGGCCGAGGTCGGCGGGCTCCAGTCGATGAGGTACACGTCGTAGCCGCGGCCGATCATGAACTCGACGAAGCTCTGCCCCGGTGCCAGGTCGAGGATGTAGCCGCGGTTGCTGGTCGCCATAACGATCAGGATCGGGATGCGGTAGATCTCCTCGGCGACCGGCCGGTAATGGTACAGGTGCAGCGTCCCGCGCTCGAAGACGACGTCCTTGGGCGTGTGCCCCACCACCGGCGCAGGCGAGGCAAAGTACTCGAGACCCTTGATGCTGCGCTGGATCGCGCGCTCGACCTCGCCTCCGATGCGGTCGGCGGTCGCGCTCACGCCGAAGGCTCGGTGCTCGGCGGGCTCTTGGTGCGCGGCGGGCGCGGACGTGACACTGCGGGCGGCGCGGACGCGTCGCCCGGCTCCTTCGCCGCGATGCGTTCGAGCAGGACGGCGATCCGGTCGAGCCGCGCTTCGACGCCGCCGATCCGTTCGGCGATGCCGAGGACTTCGGTGCGGCTCGGTAGGTTCGCGGTCGCGAGATACGTCGCCATGAACTGGCGCATCGTCTCCTGCATCTTGAGCGTCGCGCCCATCGCGCCGTTCATCGAGCTGCTGTACTCGTCGGAACCCATCGTTCGGTTGGCGAGCGCGTTGACGTTCTGCTCCCACTGCGAGAGCAGTTCCCGCCATGGGGCGAGCGGGTCTTTGTCCTTGTCCGCCATCTCAGACCTCCGCGGTCGCGGCGGCTCGCCGCTGCGCCTCTTCTTCGTAGAGCGCCGTCTTGAGGATCTTGCCGACCGCGGTCTTCGGCAGCGACTCGCGGAACTCGATGACCTGCACCATCTCGTGCTTTCCGAGTTTGTCCTTCAGGAAATCCTTGAGCTCGTCGATGGTGAACGGCGCGGCGCCGCTCCTCAGCGCGATGAATGCCTTGGGCGACTGTCCGCGGTACTCGTCGGGGATGCCGATCACCGAGACCTCGCCGACGTCGGGATGCGTGTAGATCGCCTCTTCGATGTTGCGCGGGTACACGTTGTAGCCGCCGCACAGCAGCATGTCCTTGATGCGGTCGACGATGAAGACGTACCCGTCGGCGTCCATGTACGCGACGTCGCCGGTTCGCAGAAAGCCGTCGGCCGTCATCACGTCCGCGGTCGCCTGCGGGTTCTTCCAATAGCCCTTCATCACGTTCGGGCCCTTGATGCAGATCTCGCCGCGCTCGCCGAGCGGCACGTACGTGGCCGGATCGGTGACGCTCGCGAACTTCAGCGTCGTTTGCGGGACGGGGATCCCGCACGAACCGGCCTTCCGCTTCCCGTACATCGGGTAGAACGTCCCCGACGGCGAGGTCTCCGTCATCCCCCAGCCTTCGTTGAGCTCGCAGCCGGTCACCGCCCGAAAGCGGTGCTGCACCTCGAGCGGGAGCGGTGCGCCGCCCGAACCGGCGTACTTCATCGAGGTCAGATCGAGCTCGGCGAGCCCCGGATACGCGAGCAGCGCCGTGAACATCGTCGGCACCCCCAAGAAGATCGTGACGTGCTTCGCTGCGAGGTCGTTCACCACGGCTTCGAGGTCGAAGCGCGTGTGCAAGATCATCTCCGCGCCGAGTCGCACGCAGAGCAGCATGCACGCGGTGAGCGAGTAGATGTGGAAGAGCGGCAGCACCAGCAGCGTCCGCTCCTCGCCGGGGACGAGCACCGGCGGATCGCCCTTCGTCGTCTCCATGAACTGGCTGGTCGCGGCGGTGAGGTTGGCGTGCGTGAGCATCGCGCCTTTGGGAAGACCCGTCGTGCCGCCGGTGTACTGCAACACCGCGATCGCCTCGGCCGGGTCGCCGATCGGATGCGGCTTGTACGCGCCGTCGTTCGCAAACAACGCCTAAAACAACACACACCCTTCCTACAACACCGCACCGCCGGTGCCGACATCGGCGTACGCAGGGAAGGCCGCCAGATCGGCGAGCCCGCCGACGACCAGCGTCGTGAACCGGCCCGTGCCGAGCAGCGCTTCCATCTGCGGCAGCAGCGTCGGCACGTCGAGCGTGACCAGCACCGAGGTCTCGCTGTCGACGACCTTGTGCGCGAGGACCTGCGCCGCGTCGAGCGGCGAGTAGTTCACGACGGTTCCGCCGGCCTTGAGCACGCCGAAAAAGGCGACTAGGTAGTGCGGCGTGTTGGGCAGGTACAGACCGACGTGGACTCCCGGGCCGACGCCGAGCTGCTGGAAGCCTTTGGCGGCCCGGTTCGCGAGGGCGTGCAGTTGGCTGTACGTCGCGCGTTTCCCCATGAACTCGACTGCGGGCCGGTCGCCGAAGCGCTCGGCGGCGTCGTCCAGGAGCGCCTGGACCGGTCCCAGGTCGAGTGGTGCGTCCCAGCGCGCCGGCGCGGGATACGATACGATCCAGGGGGTCTCGGACATCGGTACTGCTCCGTTCACGGGTCTCGTCGAGGTTCGGACGCGGAGGCGTGCCGGGCGATCGCGTCGACGATCCGTGGCCACACTTCGCGCGGCATCCAGTGTCCCATGCCGTCGATCGCGAGCAGGGCGGCGCCCGGGATCGCGCCCGCGGTGTCGGGGCCCGCCGCGAACGGGATGAGCGGATCGCGGGTGCCGTGGATGACGAGCGTCGGCACCCGCAGCTCGCGCAGGGCTTTCTTGCGGTTGCCGGACGCAATGATCGCCAGCAACTGCCTGGCGACGCCAGGCGGGTTGATCCCGCGGTCGTAGCTCGCGGCGCCTTGCCGCGCCATGCGCTCGGGGTCGAAGGGAAATCCGTCGCCTGCGATCACGGACCACATCTCGACGTAGCGGTGGATGAAGCCGGCCCGGTCGAGCGGCGTCTTCTTGGAAAGGGCCGCCATCGCTTTCGGCTGCGCTTGTGGCAGCTTCGGGTCGCCGGTCGACGACATCAGCGAGGTCAGGCTCCGCACGCGGCCGGGATATCCGATCGCGAACTCCTGCGCGATCATCCCGCCCATCGACGCGCCGACGAGGTGCGCGCTCGCGATCCCGAGCGCGTCCATCAGTCCGGCGGTGTCGGCCGCCATGTCGCGCAGCGTGTACGGAACGCGAAACCGCAGCCGCGTCGCTTGCGAGAGGATGAGTTCGGCGATGCTCGGCGTGCGCGCGTTCGGGAACGTCGTCGACTTCCCGATGTCGCGGTTGTCGAAACGGATCACCCGAAAGCCGCGCGCCGCGAGCAACTCGCAGAAATCATCGTCCCAGCAGAGCATCTGCATGCCGAGCCCCATGATGAGCACCATCGGCGGATGCGCTGGATCGCCGAACGTGTCGTAGCAGAGCCGGATGCCGTTCGCCGGCGCGAACGCCGCCGCGCCGTGCGTCGCCGTCACGGCGACGGCGCCGGTTCGTGAGAGATCAGCGAGAGCACCCAGCGGACCGTGCCGCCGTCGGCCTTTTCGACGGTGAAACCCGCGTGCTTCGCGAGCGTTCCGAACGGCGTGTTCTCGCGCAGCGCGCACGCGATCACGCGCTGATAGCGGCGTCGTTTCAGCTCCTCGATCAGCGCCTCGAGCATCGCGGCGCCGACGCCGTGATGGCGCTCGCCGCGCGCAACGACGATGGCGAGCTCCGCGGTCCGCTCGTCCAAGAGCGCGGCGTGCGCGGCCCCGAGCGGCGCCGCGCCTTCGAACGCGATCATGCCGATCATGTCGGGACGCTCCTCGACGAAGTGCCGCACCTCGTTCGGATCGAAATGGTCGACGGCGTGGAAAAACCGGCAATAGCGGTCCTCCGCGCTCGTCGTTTCGAGGATCGCGAGGTACGCGGCTTCATCCGACGGTGCGATCGGCCGTACGAGCATCCTGGGAGGATTCACGCGGCGGCACAGGCCAACCTAGCAAGCTCGACATGAGCGTAAGGCCTCCCTTCGGCACCGTTGCGGTGGTCGCGCCGATCGCCGGGCGCGTAGTGAGCATCGCTGCCGAGGTCGGTGAGAGGATCCGTGCCGGCGCGGGCGTCGCCGTGCTGGAGTCGATGAAGATGGAGCACGTGATCGCCGCCGAGGTGTCCGGCGTCGTGCGCCGGATCGCCGTGCTGCCCGGCGCGGTCGTCGCGGCCGGCGACGCGGTACTGTTCATCGAGCCGGCCGACGTCGACGACGATCCGGCGGCCGGCGGCGAGCACGCCGGTCCGAACGATGCGCGCGCCGACTTGGCGGAGCTCCTCGCGCGACGCGGCGCGCTGCATGATGCAGCGCGACCGGACGCGGTCGCGAAGCGGCGCGAACGCGGTCTGCGCACGGCGCGCGAGAACCTGGCCCAGCTCTTCGACGGCGGCGACTTTCTCGAGTACGGCGAGTTCGCGCTCGCCGCGCAGCGGCGCCGGCGCGGGATGGACGAGCTCGCGAAGATCAGTCCCGCCGACGGACTGATCACGGGGATCGGTCACGTCAACGGCGACGTCTTCGACGACGAACGCTCGCGCTGCGTCGCGCTGGCGTACGACTACACCGTGCTGGCCGGGACGCAAGGCTACTTCAACCACCTCAAGACCGACCGGATGCTCAACCTCGCCGAGAAGTGGCGGGTGCCGCTGGTGATGTTCGCCGAAGGCGGCGGCGGGCGGCCCGGCGACACCGACGTCGACATGGGTTCGGGCCTCGCCGTTCCGTCGTTCGCGAGCTACGCGCGCTTGAGCGGTCTCGTTCCGGTGGTCGGCGTCGTCGCCGGCTACTGCTTCGCCGGGAACGCCGCGTTTCTGGGCTGTTCCGACGTCATCATCGCGACCCGCGGCGCCAACATCGGGATGGGCGGGCCGGCGATGATCGAGGGCGGCGGCCTCGGCACGTTTCTTCCCGAGCAGATCGGACCGATCTCCGATCAAGCGCCGAACGGCGTCGTCGACGTCGTCGTCGAGGACGAAGCCGAGGCGACCGTAACGGCCCGACGCTACCTGTCGTACTTTCAGGGTCCCCTCGCTGAGTGGACGTGCGCGGATCAGCGCGAGCTGCGCGGCGTGGTCCCCGAAAACCGCATGCGCGTCTACGACGTGCGCGGCGCCGTGTCGCTGCTGGCGGATACCGGCTCGGTGCTCGAGCTGAGAGCCGCCTACGCGCCCGGGATGATCACCGCGCTGATCCGGATCGACGGCCGCCCGGTCGGGCTCATCGCCAACAACGCGCTGCACCTCGGCGGCGCGATCGACGCACCCGGTGCCGACAAAGCGTCGCGCTTCATGCAGCTATGCGACGCGTTCGATCTGCCGATGGTCTCGCTGTGCGACACGCCGGGGTTCATGGTCGGACCCGATGCCGAACGCACCGGCCAGGTACGGCGCGTCAGCCGGATGTTCGTGACCGCGGCGAGCATGACGGTGCCGTTCTTTTTCGTCGCGCTGCGCAAGGGCTATGGCCTCGGCGCGCAAGCGATGGGCGCGGGAAGCCTGCACGAGCCGTTCTTCAGCGTCGCATGGCCGACCGGCGAGTTCGGACCGATGGGTCTGGAAGGCGCGGTGCGCCTGGGTTTCCGCAAGGAGCTCGGCGCGGTCGCCGATCCGGACGAACGGCAGCAGCTGTTCGACACGCTGCTCGCCAAAGCGTACGCCCAGGGCAAGGCGCTCAACGTCGCGTCGATGGTCGAGCTCGACGCCGTGATCGATCCGCGCGATACGCGCGACTGGATCGTGCGCGGATTGCGCGCCGTCCCGGCTCCTCCGCCACGCAGCGGGAAGAAGCGCCCCTCGATCGATACGTGGTGAACGTGCGCTAGCGCGTGTAGCGCGCGATCAGCGGCCCGAGGTGCGGATACGCCGCGGTCAGCATCGAGCGCGTCGTCAGGTGGAAGTCGGCGAACTCGAACCCCGGCGCGACGTCGCAGCCGACGAATGCGTAGCCGTCCTGTGCGTCGACGTGCGCGGCGAAATGCGCGCCCCCGACGATCGTCGTCTGGAGCGTATCCCCGCCGAGCGGGAGCGATTCGTGGACGCCGCTCGCGGCGATGATCTCGACCGTGACGGGGTCGCCGCGGTAGAAGTGCCAGGTCTCATCGGACGAGAGCCGGTGAAACGCCGAGAAACCGTTGGCGGTGAGCAGGAAGTAGATCGACGTCGTCGCGCTGCGCACCGTGCCGCGCGAGGTCGTCACGCGTTCGGTGCTGCGGTACGTCTCGCGATACCAGCCGCCTTCGGGATGCGGCTGCAGCCGGTATGCGGCGATCAGGCGTTGGGCCTCGGGGTGCACGACCGGGACTTCGCCGAGCGTGCCGCGGTACCGCCGCGGCGGGCGCGATTGGCCCTGGCGCGAGCGCTCCGCGAGGCGTAGAGTGGAGTCGCGATGATGCGCTGGACGGCGGCCGCGCTCGCGGCACTCGCGTGGCACTGTTCCGCCGCGGCGGGCTGCTTCGCCGCTCCGGCCGGCGGCGAAGGATTCGCGCCGTCGCGCACGATCTTCGAAGCAGTCCAGCGCTACGAAGCGGCGCGCGCGAAGGTCGAGGCGGAACTCGGTGCCGACGTCGCGGCCGGATTCCACGGCCGTCTGTTCGACGATCTGGAGTTGCAGCAGACGCCCCCGCCTGAGCACTACGCGCCTTCCGACTGGGCCGAGACCGTCGCGTCGGTCACGAAGCTCGACATGGAAGCGGTCGATCAGCTCGTTTCGGGGACGCCGGCGCCGCTGCGCGCCGTGCCCGGACTGCACGAGGTGCTCGTCCCATCGCGCGTCGACAAGACGTGGCAGCTCGTCGCCGTCTACGTGCCGCCGAGCGCGAAGGCGCAGCGCGCGCCGCTCGCCGTCGGGACGGACGTGTACGATCTGCTCGGCGCGGTGCAGGGCGCGTTCGCCGTCGACCGCGGCCGGACGTATCTCGCGGGCTATTCGATGGGCGGCTTCAGCGTCTTCAAGATCGGCCCGCGCGGCGGGTATCGCTGGGCGAGCGTGCTGTGCATCTCCGGCGCGATCCTCAACAGCGGCGTGCGGCCCGTCTCGATCGCGTGGCACGACATGCGGCTCTACGTCGTCACCGGCGCGCACGACGCGAGCATCCCGACCGCGTACGGCGAGCAGACCGCAGGCTATCTGGCGGGGCTCGGTCTGCCGGTGAGCTTCTACGAAGAGCCGGCCGGAACGCACGCGCTGCGCACCCTCGTGCCCTCGCTCGAACGCGCCTGGGACGACATGCACGCGGGCGTGACGCGCCCCGAAAGCGTCCCGATCGCACGGTCCGGTTTTTCGCTCCCGGCAGGCGCAGCGCCCGGCACGCTGAAGCCCTGACGCCGGAGGTTGCTGAATGCTGCGTAACGCCCTCATCTTCACCGCCGCGCTCTTGGTGTTGTCCGCCGTGCCGATCGCGAGTTCCGCGCAGGATCCGTTTCCCGGCACGTGGCGCGGGGTCGCGACGATCAACGGGATGAGCTGCACGTTCGATCGCGTCATGACGACGACCGGCACATACAGCGAGATCGAACGCTGCGGAACGCTCGCGACGAGCCAGTCGGGGACGTATCACGTCTTCCCGAACCACACGATATCGTTCGTCGTCACCGACTGGACGCCGAAGCAACGCTACGTGATGGACAGCGGGTACAGCGGCCACTACGAAACGAACGCGAAGCCGCCCGGCGGCACGTTCCGGTACACCTTCACGACGCCGAACACACTGGTCGTCCGCGACGTCAACTACGGCGGCACGCTGACCTATCGCCGCTTGCGCTAGCGAAGAGCTACGCCGCGCGCGTTCCTTGCGCGCCGCGGTAGAGCAGCGCCTCGGCGACGTGCTCGCGGGCGATGCCTTCGGCGCCGGCTAGGTCGGCGATCGTGCGTGCGACGCGGACGACGCGGTCGAAGGCGCGCGCGCTGAGTGCGCCGCGCGTCACCGCGCCTTCGAGCAACGCAATCGGTTCCGCGTCGAGGGGGCATAGTTTGCGCACGTCGGCGGCGGGTATTGCGGCGTTCGTCACGACACCCGCTCCGCGCAGGCGCGCCGACTGTCGGTCGCGAGCCGCTTCGACGCGTGCGCGAATCGTCGCCGACGTCTCCGCCGAGCCGCGGTGGACCAATTCGTCGAAGGACACCCGGGATACGCTGACGTGCAGATCGATCCGGTCCAGGAGCGGCCCCGACAGTTTCGCGAGATACTTCTGGACCGTCGCGTCGTCACAGCGGCAGTCCGAGGCGCGGTCGCCGCGGAAGCCGCACGGACACGGGTTCATCGAAGCGACCAGGGTGAAGCGCGCGGGGAACGTCAGCGTCCCGGCGGCGCGCGCGATAGTCACCGAGCCCTCTTCGAGCGGCTGGCGCAGCACCTCGAGGGTCGCGCGCGAGAACTCAGCGAGCTCGTCGAGATAGAGCACGCCGTGCTGCGCGAGCGAGATCTCGCCGGGACGCGGCACCGAGCCGCCGCCGACGAGCGAGACGCGGCTCGCGGTGTGG
>OCZT010006819.1_pt1 | contig 11268 bp, 12 predicted proteins | sample 1539031 | NCBI WGS metagenome assembly OCZT01 (sample SAMEA3539308, study PRJEB22396) | soil metagenome | biome: tundra; feature: field; material: soil | place: USA | collected 2010-05 | depth 0.15 m
CTTCGACGAGGCGCGCGCCATTCGCGACGACTCGCCGCTGCACTGCGTCGACGACGCGATCGAGCGGCGGATGATCGCCGAGATCGATCGCGCGCGTGAGACGGGCGACACGATGGGCGGGAGCTTCGAGGTCCTCGCACGACACGTGCCGGTCGGTCTGGGCAGCTACGTGCAGTGGGATCGCAAACTCGACGGCCGCCTGGCGCAAGCCGTCATGTCGATCCCCGCCATCAAGGGTGTCGGCATCGGCCGCGGTCCGGCCTCGGCGGCGCTCCCCGGCTCGCGGCTGCACGACGAGATCGTTCCGCACGCCGGCCAGCCGCGGTCGAGCGGCCTCGGCGTCGACCGCCCGACCAACAACGCCGGCGGCCTCGAGGGGGGCGTGACCAACGGCGAGGACCTGCGCGTCTCCGGCTACATGAAGCCGATTGCGACGTTGATGAAGCCGCTTCGCTCGGTCGATCTCGCCACGATGGCCGAGAGCCCCGCGACCGTCGAGCGGAGCGATGTCTGCGCGGTCCCAGCCGCGGCCGTCGTCGCCGAGGCGATGGTGGTGCTCGTGCTGGCCGACGCCGCTATCGAAAAGTTCGGCGGCGATTCGCTCGTCGAATTCGTGGCGAACTGGCGCGCATCGCGAGACCGCACGAGCGCGCGATTCAATCGAAAATGATTCACCACGACGATGGCGACGACGACGACAATAAACGCAGAGCTCGCTGAACCCGCAGTCTCTGCGTGTTCCGCGAGTTCTGCGGTGATCGTCGTTGCAGAGATGCGTTGATCGTTGCTTAAAGAATGATCAGACCGATTCTTAAACATGGCGACCAGGTGCTGCACGAGCGGGCGGCGATCGTCGGCGCGATCACCCCCGAGATCTCGCAGCTCGTGGACGACATGGTCGAAACGATGTACGCGGCGCCAGGCATCGGGCTCGCCGCGCCGCAGCTCGGCGTCGCGCTCCGCCTCTTCGTGGTCGACGTGTCGGTCGGCCGCGATGCCAACCAGCTCATCGTCATGATCAACCCCGAGTTCGTCGAACGCGACGGCATGCAGCTCGAGGAAGAAGGCTGCCTGAGCGTCCCCGGCTTCAACGCCACCGTCGTCCGGCCGTCGCGCGTAGTCATCAAAGGCCTGGACCGCGCGGGCGAACCGCAACAGCGCGAGGGCACCGGCCTCCTCGCGCGGGCGTTTCAGCACGAGATGGATCATCTCGACGGGACGCTCTTCGTCGATCGGCTGCGCGGCATCAAACGCGACCTCATCGTCCGGAAGATCAAGAAGATGACGCGCGCCGGGAAATGGTAGCCGCGCCGCACACGGACGCTCTGCGCGTGGTGTTTTTTGGCACACCGGAGTTCGCCGTGCCGACGCTCGAGGCGCTGCGGCGATCGCGCCATCGCGTGGTCGGCGTCGTCACGCAGCCCGACCGGCCGCGCGGACGCGGACACAAGACCAGCGACGCGCCGGTCAAAGCGCACGCCCTCGCGGCGGGCGTGCCGCTGCTGCAGCCGGAGCGCCTGCGGGATCCAGCATTCGTCGCGGCGCTGTCGGCGCTCGCCGCCGACCTCGCGGTCGTCGCCGCATACGGCAAGATTCTCACCGACGAAGTGCTCGCGGTGCCGCCGCTCGGCTTCATCAACGTGCACGCATCGCTGCTGCCTCGCTATCGCGGCGCCGCGCCGGTGCACCGCGCCATCCTCGCGGGCGAACGCGAAACCGGCGTGACGATCATGCGTGTGGTGCAGGCACTCGATGCGGGGCCGATGCTCGCGTCGGTCCGACGGCCGATCGGCCCGGACGAAACCAGCGAAGACGTCGAACGCGACCTGGCGCGCCTCGGCGCCGGACTCCTGGTGTCGACCGTCGATGCGATCGCCGACGGACACGTGATCGAGACGCCGCAAGACGAGGGCGCGTCCACCTACGCGCACCGCCTGACGAAAGAGGACGGCGCGATCGACTGGACGCAGCCGGCCGGGCGCATACACAACCAGATCCGCGGCCTTCATCCCTGGCCGCATGCCTTCAGCTTCCTGAACGGCCGGCGCTTCATTCTGCGGCGCTCGGCCGTGCTGCCTGGCCTGACGGGCGCGGCCGGCGCCGTCGTCGAAGCCGCTGGAGATCGGCTGACGGTCGCCGCCGGCACCGGCGGCATCGCCATTCTGGAGATCCAAACAGAGGGCAAGCGCCCGCTGTCCCCTCGTGAGTTTCTCGCCGGGCATCGGGTGACGCCGGGCCATCGATTCGCCCCGCAGCCGGGCTCAACGCCCGGCACCACGGGCTCGATGCCCGGCACCCCGGGCTCAATGCCCGGGAGTAAGAAGTGATAGGTCCCGCGCGCGTCGCGGCGTACGACATCCTGCTCGCGGTGTCGGCCGGCCGCGCGGATCTGCCCACCGCGATCGCCCACGCGCGATCGACGCTCACGGACGAGCGCGACCGCGCGCTCGCGTCCGAGATCGCCACCGGCGTGCAACGGTGGCGCGCGGCACTCGACCACGTGATCGCGCACGTCTCGAAGCGCTCGATCGATCGGCTGGATCCCGAGATCGTCGAGATTCTCCGCCTCGGCGCCTATCAACTGCTTTACCTGTCGCGCGTCCCCGCCGCCGCCGTCGTCGACGATGCGGTGAATCTGGCGGGGCGGGCAGGCAAGCGCAGCGCGAGCGGACTGGTCAACGCGGTGCTGCGGTCGATCTCACGTGCACGCGCGACGCTGCCGCTGCCGCCGCGCCCGGCCGACCCGGCCGATCGGCCGGCGGCGATCGACTATCTCGCGGTGACGCTCTCGCATCCGCGCTGGCTCGTCGAGCGATGGCTCGATCGCTTCGGCTTCGACGCCACCGAGCAGTGGCTGCGCTTCAACAACGCGCCCGCGCCGCTCACGCTCCGCGCCAACCGGCTGCGCGTCACGCGCGAAGCCCTCGCCGAACAGCTCGCGCACCACGACGTCGTCGTCAAGCCGACTGGATTCGCGCCGGATGGCCTGATTGTCGAACAGGGCCACCTGCCCGGCCGCATAGACGGTTTGATGGTGATGCAGGACGAAGCCTCGCAGCTCATAGCGCTGCTCGCCGGCCGGCACCCGGGCCCGCGGGTGCTCGACACCTGCGCGGCGCCGGGCGGAAAAACGTTGGCGCTGGCGGCGGGGATGGAGACAGGCGGGTTGCTCGTCGCCTGCGACGTGCGCGGACGCCGGATGGATCTGCTGCGCCGGACAATCGAAACGAGCGGTGCGACGAACGTCCGGCTCGTGCAGGCCGACACGCTGCAGCCGCTGCCCTTTTCGCAGCCCTTCGATTGCGTGCTCGTGGATGCGCCGTGCTCTGGCCTCGGCATCCTGCGCCGCGATCCCGACATCCGCTGGCGGCGGCGCGAGGACGACCTGCCGTCGTTCGCCGCCGCTCAGCTCGTCATGCTGCAGCGCGCCGCGGCGGCCGTGGCGCCGGGCGGCCGGCTGATTTATTCGACCTGCTCGAGCGAGCCGGAGGAGAACGAGTCCGTCGCCCACGCGTTCCTCGCGACGTCGCCCGCCTTCGCGGCGGTCGATCTGCGGCAGGATGCGGACTGCGCGCTGCCGGCGGAGGTCATCGACGCGAACGGCCATCTGCGAACCTACCCGCACCTTCATGGCCTCGAAGCCTTCTTCGGGGCCGCTTTTCTGCTACGATCTTGAGGCCATGGCTCTCCGAACCCGCGTCTGGAGCGCGGGAAAGATTCTGATGCTCGTCGCCGGCCTCGCGGCGACCTTCGTGCTGTTCTTCGCCGCGTCGATGCGCCTCGCGCTCAAGGCGCGCGAGGTCGAGGTGCCGAACCTGGTGAATCGCACGGCGAACGACGCGACCGCCGCCGTGAGCAGCCTCGGCCTGACGCTGAGGGTCGACGACAGCCGGCGACCCGATCTGAAGATCGGCGTCGGGCGCGTCCTCGCGCAGGAGCCGGCGCCAGGATCGATCGCGCGCCGGCAGCGCAGCGTGAAAGTCTGGCTGAGCGCCGGGCTGCGGTCGACGATGGTGCCGCTCTTGACCGGCGAAACCGAGCGCACGGCGCAGCTGCGTCTCTCGCAGGACGGCCTCGCGCTGGCCGGCATCTCCGAGATCCGATCGCCCGACTTTCCGTCCGACGTCGTCGTCGCGCAGGAGCCGCCCGCCAAGAGCGCCGGCGCAACGGTCGCGCTGCTCGTCAACCGCGGCCAACGGGGCACCACCTATGTGATGCCGGATCTCATCGGCGTGAACGGCGATCGCGCGGCCGACATTCTGCGCGCACGCGGATTCCGCGTCGCCGTTGTCGGCTCCATGCCGTATCCAGGCGTCGCGGCGGGCATCGTGATCCGCCAGAGCCCGCAGGGTGGGTTTCAGATCGCGCCCGGCGAGCCGATTTCGATCGAGGTAAGCCGGTGAGCCTGCTCATTGCGCCGTCGATTCTCTCCGCTGATTTCGCGGCGCTCGGGGACGCCATTGCCGCGGCCGAGCGCGGCGGCGCGGATCTCATCCACGTCGACGTGATGGACGGACACTTCGTCCCCAACATCACGATCGGCCCACCGGTCGTGCGATCGATCAAGCGCGTCGCGACGGTACCGCTCGACGTGCATTTGATGATCACCGATCCGGATCGCTACATCGACGCGTTCGCCGAGGCCGGCGCCGCCATGATGTCGGTGCACGTCGAAGTGCTGCCGCACCTGCACCGCACCGTCCACGCCATCAAGGCGCTCGGCGTCAAAGCGGGCGTCGTGATCAACCCGGCCACGCCGGTGGGGGCGATCGAGGAGATCGCCGGCGACGTCGATTTCGTGCTCGTCATGTCGGTCAACCCCGGATTTGGCGGCCAGACGTTCATCCCGCGCAGCGAGTCGAAGGTTCGGGAGGTGCGCGCGCTGCTCGATCGCGCCGGCAATCAGGCGCCGGTCGAGATCGACGGCGGCGTCGATCTCCAGACCGTCGCACGCGTCGTCGCCGCGGGCGCGCGCATTCTGGTCGCCGGCGCGGCCGTGTTTCACACCCCCGACCCCGAGCGCGCGACGCGCGAGCTCAAAGCGGCGGCGCTCGCCGCCTTGCCGGTATCGCCCGCGGCACGTTGTTGAATTCCCCCCACTCCGTTTCACGGGTGCGCGTGCGTTACGCGGAGACCGACCAGATGGGCGTCGTGTACTACGCGAATTACTTCGTGTGGTTCGAGGTCGGCCGCACCGATCTCCTGCGCGGCCAGGGATGGAGCTATCGCGAGATGGAACGAGACGGCTTCGCGCTGCCCGTGATCGAAGCGCACTGCGAGTATCGCCAATCGGCCCGGTACGACGATGAACTGGAGGTTCGGACCAGCGGCACGCTGCTGTCGCCCGTCCGCGTGGGATTCTCCTACGAGGTCGTGAGGCCGGCTGACGCGGCGACGATCGCGACCGGGCGGACCATACACGCGGCGGTTGATCGCGACGGCCGCCCGTGCCGGCTCCCCCAACGGGTGAAAGCGCTCTTCGAGGCCGCTCCAGACAATGTGGAGCCTGTGGAGCCCGCCGAACCATGAAGGCACTCGTCACCGGCGCGGCCGGCTTCATCGGCTCGACCCTCGCCGACCGGCTCCTCGCCGACGGCGCGGACGTCGTCGGCCTCGATTGCTTCACCGATTACTATCCTCGGCCCATCAAGGAGCGCAATCTGGTGGGCGCGCTGGCCCATCAGCACTTTCGATTCGTGGAGTCGCGCATCCAGGACGCGGACCTGGCGAGGCTCCTGGCCGATCGGACCCATGTGTTCCACCTGGCGGCCCAGGCCGGGGTGCGAAAGAGCTGGGGAACCGATTTCGCCGTCTATACAGAGAACAACATCGAAGCCACCCAGGTGTTGCTCGAGGCGTGCGCCGCGGTGAAGGCTGTCAAGACGGCGAGGATCGAGCGCGTCGTGTATGCGTCGAGCTCGTCGATCTACGGCGATCGGGTGGCGATGCCTATGAAAGAAGACGCGCTGCCGCAGCCGCTTTCGCCTTACGGCGTGTCGAAGCTGGCCGCGGAACAGCTCTGCTACCTCTATCACGTCAACTACGGCGTGCCGGCGGTGTCGCTTCGCTACTTCACGGTGTACGGCCCGCGCCAGCGGCCCGACATGGGCTTTCACCGGTTCCTGCGGGCGACGATGCTGCAGCAGCCGATTACGCGGTATGGGGATGGCGAGCAGACACGGGATTTCACCTTTGTGCACGATGCGGCGAGCGCGACCATTGCGGCGGCGACCCGAGGCGTCCCGGGCCGCGTGTACAATATCGGAGGCGGATCGCGCGTTTCGATCAACCACGTCTTCGAGATGATCGGGCGCGTGACAGGCCGCACACCGGTCATCACGGTCGATCCCGCGCAGAAGGGCGACATGCGGCACACCTACGCTGACACGTCGCTGGCCCGCGCGGATCTCGGCTTCGATCCGCAGATCGGCCTCGAAGATGGGCTCGCCGCTGAATATGAATGGTTAGCAGGTACTCTGTGATGCATGTATCTCCGCGGCGGATCGCAAGCGCCGCCCTCCTGATTACGACGCTCGTCACCGCCGGCGCGTGCGCCACGCACGTGCGCAATTCGCTGCCGCCCGGCACGACGCAGCCGGACAAGTTCCTGTTCGATCGCGGCACGACCGAGCTCAACAACAAGAAGTGGCTGACGGCCCGCGAGTTCTTCAAGCAGGTCGTCGAAACCTACACAGCCAGCCCCTATCGGCCCGATGCGAAACTCGGACTCGCCGATACGTATCTCGGCGAGAACACGGCAGAGTCGCTCGTCCTCGCGCTCAACGAATACACCGAATTCCTGAGCTTCTACCCGACGAACAAGCGGGCCGATTACGCCCAGTACAAAGTGGGCATGACGCATTTCAAGCAGATGCGCGCCGCGCAGCGCGACCAGACCGAGACGCGGGACGCGATCAAGACGTTCGAGGCCTTCATCGATCGGTATCCGTCGAGCAGCCTCATGGGCGAGGTCAAGTCCAGGCTGCGCCAGACGCACGACCGTCTGAGCGACGCGGATTATCAGGTCGGCTTCTATTACTACCGGGCGCGCTGGTATCCAGGCGCGATCGACCGGTTCAAGACCGTGCTCAAGGTGGATCCGGAATTCACCGGCCGCGACGCGGTCTATTTCTTTCTCGGCGAGTCGCTGATCAAAGTGAAGCTCAACGCCGAAGCGCTGCCCTACTTCGAGCGGCTCGTCACGGAATTCGAGCGCAGCCAGTATCTCGACCAGGCGCGCAAGCTGATCGCCACCCTCAAAGCGGACGCGCAAGTCAAAACCGGAGGTCCGACACCATGACACGACTTCACGACGTCGTCTCTACCGCGTTCGCGCTGTTCGTCGTCGTGACGCTGTCGGTCCTGGCGGCGACGACCCGGGTTGACGCCCAGGCGCCCACCGACGCGCTGTCGCCGCAGCAGGTCTCGCTGGCGTGTGCGCTCCCGCCGGCGACCAGCACGGCCCGCACCGGCGTCCTGCACGTCGTCGGGGCGCAGGACACCATTCCGCGCAGCCTCTTCAGCGAGCGCGATCTGCTCGTCGTCGACGGCGGCGCGGGGCGAGGCGTGGAAGTCGGCCAGCAGTACTTCGTCCGGCGCCCGGTCTCGTCGAGCGTCTACAGCGGAGACGCCAAGGCGATCGTCACGGCCGGCTGGATTCGCATCGTCGCCGCGAATCAGGCGACCGCGATCGCGACCGTCGAACGCAGCTGTGGCCAGATCGAAGCGGGCGACTATCTGGAAGCGTTCGTGGCGCCGGTCGTCCCGGCCGCCGCGATGACGATCGATCGGAGGGGCGACCCCGACTTCACGACGCTCGGCCGCGTGCTCTTCGGCGAGCAAGAGCGCTACGCGGGAGGCGCCGGCGAATACATGGTGATCGATCGCGGCGCCGAACAGGGGCTCGTGCCGGGCGCGCGGTTCGCGATCTACCGCGATGTGCAGCAATGGGTGCGCGACCTCAACGGCGCCGCCCCGGCGCCGCTGCCGCTCTCGTCGATTGGCGAAGGCGTCATCGTCACGACGAGCCAGACGATGTCGGTGCTGCGGATTCTCGCGGCGCGGGATGCAGTGCAGCGCGGCGACTACGTCGTGCCGAGGGCGAGTACGCGCTAGGCCCCTCGTCGTGAACGGTTTAGTCGGCGACGCGCGGGCCGAGGATCGAGTTGTAGCGCCGGAAGTAGTCGGCCGCCGAGACGAGCGCGGCGACGACGACGATCCACAGCCCCGCTTCTCCGATCACGCGGAACTTCGGCTGGTCGTGCGCCAGGATCAGCGCGAGGATGGCGACCACCTGCGCGACCATCTTGATCTTGCCGAGCGGCGACGCGGGGACGGCCACCCCGCGCGCGTAGGCGAGGCTGCGGAGGCCGGTGACGGCGAATTCGCGGCCGATGATCACCGCCACCATCCAGGCCGGCGCCAGATCCATCGCCACGAGTGAAATCAGCGCCGCGGCCGTCAGGAGCTTGTCGGCGAGCGGATCGATCACCTGCCCCAGCGCCGTGATCTGCTTGCGCCGCCTGGCCAGGTACCCGTCCAACCAGTCGGTCAGCGAGGCCACACCGAAAATCGCCGCGCCGACCAGGTCTTTCGGCACGCCGAGGATGAGGCGCCCCTCGAATTTCGTCAGCAGCACGACCACCAGCAGCGGGACGAGAAAGATTCGGGTCAGGGTGAGCGAGTTCGGAAGGTTCATGGCCGCCGTGAGCACATGATATCATCGGTGGTTGCCCATGAAGGCGATCCTGCTGGCGGGGGGCAAGGGCACGCGCCTCCGCCCGCTCACCATTCACACGCCCAAGCCGATTGTGCCGATCTTCGATCGGCCGTTCCTGCATTACCAGCTCGATCTCCTGAAGCGCGTCCCCGAGATTGACGAAGTCATTCTCAGCCTCAACTATCAGCCGCGGCGCATCGAGGAGCTGTTCGGCGACGGCGGCGACTCGGGTCTGAGCATCAAATACGTCGTCGAGCCGGCGCCGCTCGGGACGGCGGGCGCGGTGCGGTACGCCGGCGAATCGCTCCGCGAGTCGGTCGTCGTCTTCAACGGCGACGTGCTGACGGAAGTGGACCTGGCCGCGGTGATCGCGCTGCACCGCGAGCGCAAGGCCAAGGCGACGATCGTGCTGACGCCGGTCGACAACCCGTCCGCCTACGGCCTGGTCGAGACCGACGCCGCCGGCAACATCCAGCGCTTCCTCGAAAAGCCGAAGCCGGACGAGATCACGTGCGAGACGATCAACGCCGGCATCTACGTGCTCGAACCGGAGACCTTCGAGCGCATCCCGAAGGACATGCCCTGGTCGATCGAGCGCAGCTTCTTTCCGTCGCTCATCGAGCGCGACGAAACGTTCGTCGCCTACGTCGATCGCGGCTACTGGATCGACATCGGCACGCCTGAGAAATACATGCAGGTCCACCGCGACGTCATGGACGGCCGCTTCCACGCGGCGCCGTTTGCCGGCGCGGCGTCCCCGGCGTCCATCACGTGGGTGGCGCCTGGGGCGCGCGTCGAAGACGGCGCGATCCTCGAGGGGCCCTGCTTCATCGACGACGCGACGATCGTCAAGGCCGGCGCGCGCATCGGGCCGTACAGCGTCATCGGACGCCACTGCCACATCGAAGAGCGTGCGGTCGTCGAAGGGTCGATCGTCTGGGCCAACACGCGCATCAGCCAGGAAGCGGTCGTCCGCGGATCGATTCTCGGCCGCCACTGCCACATCGGGCGGAACGCCACCATCCAGAACGGCGTCGTGCTCGGCGACAAGTCGGTCATCACCGATCACAGCAGGTGTACTGGCATGAGCCACCAGCCCATAGCCACCAGCCACCGCGCATGAATCCAGAGATCTTCAAGGCCTACGACGTCCGCGGCGTGTATCCCACTGAGGTGAACGAGGACACGGCGCGGTCGATCGGCGCGGCGTTCATTGCGTATCTCGGGGGGTGTCTCAAGGCGAAGCGGATTGCCGTCGGCCGCGACATGCGGCTGTCGTCGCCGGCGCTGGCGGCGGCGTTCATCGACGGCGCGACCTCGCAAGGCGCGGACGTGGTCGACTACGGGATGATCGCGACCGACATGCTCTACTTCGCCGTCGCGCGCGATCGGCTCGACGGCGGCGTCCAGATCACGGCCTCGCACAATCCGAAGCAGTACAACGGGATGAAGCTGGTGCGGCAGGAGGCGATTCCGCTCAGCGGCGAGGCCGGCATTTCCGACATCCGCGACATGATCGCGGCGGGCCGCCTGCCGCCGCCGGCCGCACGGCGCGGCGCGGTCACACAGAAGGATACGCTCGACGCCTACGTCCAGCACGTGCTGTCGTTCATCGACCCGGCGATCATCCGGCCGTTCAACGTCGTGCTCGACGCCGGCAGCGGCATGGGCGGGCTCGTCGCGCCCAAGCTCTTCGACCATCTGTCCTGCACGACGACGCGCCTGTCGTTCGACGTCGACGGCCGCTTTCCGAATCACGAGGCGAATCCGCTCATCGAAGAGAACCGCCGCGAGATCGTGGCGCGCGTGGTCGCGGAGAAGGCCGACGTCGGCATCGCGTGGGACGGCGACGCGGACCGCTGCTTCTTCATCGACGGCAGCGGCGAATTCGTGTCGGGCGATTTCATCACGACGCTGCTTGCCGAAGCGTTCCTGCTCAAAGCCCCCGGCGCGACCATCATTTACGATCTGCGCGCCAGCTACGCGGTGAAGGACATGGTCGCGCAGTACGGCGGCACGGCGCTGATGAACCGCGTCGGCCACGCGTTCTTCAAGACGCGCATGCGCGAGACCAACGCGATTTTCGGCGGCGAGGTCACCGGACACTATTATTTCCGCGACAACTTTTACGCCGATAACGGCTTCATCCCGGCGCTGCTCATCCTCGAGCTGACGTCGAAGAAGCGGCTGAGTCTGCACGAGCTGCTCGAGCCGCTGCGGCGGACGTATTTCATCTCGGGCGAGATCAACACGAAGCTGCCGCACCTGGACGCGGTGCCGGCGAAGCTCGCGCAGCTCGCCGCGCGCTACGCCGACGGGCATCAATACGAGCTGGACGGCTTGTCGGTGGAATATCCCGACTGGCACTTCAACGTGCGGCCGTCGAACACCGAGCCGCTGCTGCGGCTCAATCTCGAGGCGACCGACGCGGCGCGGATGGCGGCCAAGCGCGACGAGGTGCTCGCGCTGATACGATCGTGATATAAAGTCTGATCAACCGGCCGATTGTGCGGGCTTAGTACAATGGTAGTACAGAGGCTTCCCAAGCC
>OCZT010006820.1_pt1 | contig 11265 bp, 8 predicted proteins | sample 1539031 | NCBI WGS metagenome assembly OCZT01 (sample SAMEA3539308, study PRJEB22396) | soil metagenome | biome: tundra; feature: field; material: soil | place: USA | collected 2010-05 | depth 0.15 m
CCGCTGGAAGTAGGGGCAGCACAGCCGCTGGAATTCCGGGCAGCCCCAGGATCACCCAAAACACATGAAACTGACAGGTTGTGCCAAGGCTGGTGACGTATCATCTGCGTCATGCCGACGCCGGATCGCACCCTCCGGACCTTCTCGAGCCGCAAGCGGCTCAGTGCCACCGGAGTATTCGTCGCGCTGATCGCCGTCGCAGTTGCACTGACCGGTCTCGCCCATGCAGCTCCGCGTGGGTCACAGGTCAAGGGTGTGTCAGTCAAGAACACCTCACCCCCCCTGCCGGCGATAACGCACCCTGTCGCCTCGGGGGGAATCAGCCGGTCGATCACTGTGGTCGGTGTCGGCGATTCGGTGACCTCCGGTCAGAACTGCAGCTGCGCGACCTTCGTGGCGATGTATGCGAACGACCTGGCCTCCACACGAGGTCTGAAAACCTCTTCAGTGAACTTGGGCGTGTCTGGCTGGACCAGTGCTCAGCTGTTGGCTGCCATGACAAAGCCCGGGACGTTCCAGGATCAGATCGCCAAGGCGGACATCCTGTTGGTGACGATCGGAGCAAATGACCTCGTCCCGCTGGAAGGCAAGCAGCCCGCCAGCTGCCCGGCGACCTGCTATGGGCCGTTGGTCGACTCCGTCGGGCATAACGTGCAGCTGATCGTGGCCGCTGCGCGAGCTGCCCACCCGGATCACCCCCCGACGATTCTCGTGACGGACTACTGGAACGTGTTCCAGGACGGAGACGTCGGAACCACCGAGAACGGCGGGGACTTCCAGAGCTGGAGCGACGTGCTCACCCGCGCGGAGAGCAACTCAATCTGCAACGCCGCGCGGGGGGCGGGCGCCACCTGCGTGGGTCTGTACGCGCCTTTCAAGGGAAACGGCTCCAAGAACCCGACCTCCCTGCTGGCGGCGGACGGCGACCACCCCAACTCTGTGGGTCACGAGCTGATCGCATCAACTCTGCTCGACAACACGCCTCAGCCAATTCCGTGAATCACGCTTTGGTGCAGTTCAGCGGAGTCACCAAAAAGACGTGTGCCCGGCGTTGTGCCCTGTTGCCGTCCAGACCGTGCCTGTTTGGACCCCGACTGTAGGTGCCCTCCCTCAGCATCAGCGGTGAACAGGCAAGACGGTGTCTTCATGGATGCATCACTTTGCCTGTTCAGTCAAGACGGTGCCTTGGTTTGTTCATCGCCGGAACGTGTGTCAGGTTTGGTCCACCATGAACCGCCTGATCGTTGCCGTCGCCACCCCGCGGGCGACTGACCGAACCAGCCGATATATGAGCCGCCCATGCCGCCGGTAACCACCATTCAGCGGCCGCCGACTCTTACGCCCCAGGTTGAACACCGGCAGCCTCACTTCCTGCTCACGCTGTTGGATTCTGCATGGTTCCCCTGGGTGTGGATGGCCCTGTGGGCCGCTGCACAAGTGGGACATGCACTGGTTTCTTGGCATTTCATCGCCACTGGGGCGGCGTTGTTGGGTTCGGACGACACAGGAGCAGGCCTGCACCTGTATGCCACGCACCCGCAACTGCAGATTGGGCCGCTGACCTTCCTGGCGGCAGCGCCGCTGAACGGCCTGCCTGCTTGGCTGTCCGGGTCGGTAGCCGCCGTGGTCATCGCCGCGACCGCTCCGGCGATGCTGCTGTCACTGTCCCACCTGCCCCATCTCACCGTCACCAGCAGGCAGCGTGGCTTGGCGGCGGCGGTTCTGCTGCCGGTATGGGCCGAGCTCGCGGTCCATTACACCCACCTGGACGACGCGCTGGCTCTCGTTCTGCTCATCGCGGGCATGCACGCCGTTGCTCGCTGTCGGCCCATCCCGGCGGCCTTACTTTTGGCGGCATCGGCGGACGCCAAGCCCTGGGCACTGGCCTTCGTGCCCCTGCTGCTGGTCCTGCCCCGAGACCGCTGGCACCGAGCAGTGCTGGTGTGGCTTGTCGCCGTGGCGGCGGCCTGGCTCCCATTTGTCCTGGCAGACTCGCTGACGCTGCATGCAGGCGGGTTCTCCATTCCCAACGTCGCATCCTCGTCCTTGCGCGCGATGGGCGTCACTGCGGCGTCTACCCCATCCTGGGATCGTCCTGTCCAGCTGCTTCTAGGAATCGCCCTCGGGGCAGTGGCAGTACATCGTGGCCGCTGGCTGGTCGTACCTGCGGTTGTCCTGGCCACACGCATGTTGCTCGACCCGGGCGCCTATCCCTACTACACCGCCGGACTGGTGCTGGCGACTGTCATCGTGGATTTGGGCTGGCTCCGGACCCGTTGGCCATGGGTCAGCATGGGGGTCGTTCTCGGGCTGTATGCCGTACGCAACATAGGGCCTTTCACCCCCACCAACGAAATCCTCGGCTGGCTGCGCGCGGCGACCCTGCTGGGTGTGCTGGCGGTCGCCCTTGGTCCCGGCTTGCCCGCACACCGCGTTCGAGACTCGCGCCGAAACCCATCTGCTGCCTACTCGGACATCCTGCCGAGCGAGAGCCCTGACAGTGTGATCACATGAGAAGGATCGTCTTCCCGCAGGTGGGAGCCGAGCCCGAGGGCGCCCCCCCACGGCTGACCAAGTTCGCGTGGCTGTCGATCGCGGCGGCCGTATTGACGATCGGGCTGAAGTCCGGGGCTTACCTCCTGACCGGGTCGGTCGGCCTCCTGTCGGACGCCGCCGAGTCGGGGGTGAACCTGATCGCGGCCGTGGTCGCGCTGGTTGCCCTTCACGTTGCCGCGCGACCCGCTGACGACAACCACAACTTCGGCCACGGCAAAGCGGAGTACTTCTCTGCCGGGATCGAGGGACTGATGATCTTCGTCGCGGCGGGGTTCATCCTGGTCACTTCGGTGCAGCGCTTTGCCCATCCGGCGGCGCTGGTGAGCGTCGGCCTGGGGCTGGCGATCTCGACCGTGGCCACCGCAGTGAACGGCGCCGTGGGCATGCTGCTGCTGAGGGCCGGCGCGTCGCACCGTTCTGTCACGTTGACCGCAGACGGCAAGCATCTGCTCACAGATGTCTGGACGTCATTCGGCGTCATCGCCGGAGTGCTCCTGGTGGGCCTCACCGGTTGGGAGCGACTGGACGCGATCGTGGCCGCGCTCGTTGGCGTGAACATCCTCGTAACCGGGTTCAGGCTGGTGTCCCAGTCGGTAACCTCGCTGCTCGACGCTGCAATGCCGGCGAAAGACCTCGCGCGAGTGCCAGCCGTGCTCGACCGCACGCGAACCGCGGACCTCGACTTCGCCGACCTTCGCACTCGGGAGTCAGGCCGTCACCGTTTCATTTCGCTCACCGTCCTGGTACCCGCCAACTGGACCGTCGAGCGAGGTCACGCCCTGGCCGACGACGTCGAGGTGGCGATCGCAATGGATCTACCCGACACGGACGTCCAGACGCACCTCGAACCACGACAATTGCCCTGACGCGCAGACTCACCGGATATCAGCACGGTGGGAATCAGCGGAGGGGTTCGGCCCGATTCTCCTCTGGCTGCACCTCAGGCTCCGCGACGTCGGGTTCACGCTCCACGACATGGGGCTCAGGCTCCACGAGAAGGGCCGCGACCAGCTGGCCCAGAAGCGCGCGCACGGTGGCCTCCACAAGCTGATGGAGCAATAGCCGATCCAGCCGCCTGCCAACCGGTCCCAGCGGCGGGTCATAGCTGCCGGACAGCCTCAACTGCGACTCGTGTTCTCCCAGCGGTGCAATCTCGAGGTCGGCCTCCATCACCGGAAACAACTCGGTAGGCCCAGTCGCCGACCACCGTAGGGGCATCACGAATCCCTCACCACGATCTCGGACCTTGCCCACCTGCACTCTGACGGCCTTCGACAACCCGGGAACCGGCCCGAAGGGGCCCACCCGGCTGAGCAGCTCCTCGCCTTCGTCATAGGCGGCCTCGGCCACGTGCTGCCACAACCCACCTAGTGCAATGAACAGCCGATGCCGGACCTGTGCGACCGGCAAGGGGATGTGGATGAAGTCATAAACAAGCATCCCTCAAGCAAAGGAAGCCCTGACCTCTCGCGCCAGAGTCAAAGGTCCCGATCCCCTTGCAACGAGTCGACCGTCGCGACCTGCAGACGGTGCCCGCCGTCCGAGTCATCGAGGCGCCTTGGGTTCAAGCCAGTCGGCATCGGGCATGAATGCGGGCGGCATCGGCTCTTCTGAGCCAGTCCCCTTTCCTGAACAGGGCCGATCAATCAGGTCCAGAACTGTCGCAGAACCGACGGTGATTGCCCGACGAATGGCCATTTCCTCCTTCTTCCTGGGCTCCCACAATCCTCTATCGCCGGATACATAATGCCGGTACGATCCTCGCCAATACCACTGGTCAAATGACGCATCGTGATTCTTGTCGACCTTGTGCCCATGACGCCTGTGGCCGACTCTGAAGGCGAGTGATGATGTCGGATAGATCAGCGAATGACGGTTCGGCAGGTGTCGGCATGGCTGCGCATTGCCCCAACTGCGGGGAGCGGTTCCAGCCTCAGTCCTGGTTCTGCGCTTCCTGCGGAACCGCTCGGACAGCCCCCATCCATACGTATACGCCACAGACGGCCCCCGTCTGTACGCCGCAAGGTGCACCAGGCTCAGAGGCTCATACCGGACGCCAGCGCGGCATTGCCATCGCCTCCGTGATTGCTGTTGCTGTGGCCGGCGGCGTCGCCGGTGCCGTCCTGTGGACCAGTCAGCACGACAAGGCCCCATCGCCGCCCAAGATGGGCCCGGCGGCCGCCACCAGGTCGAACACGGCGAGCGTTTCGTCGACCCCCTCCCCGACCTCGAGCACGCAGAGCTTTGCTGACCTCTACCGAAACGTCAGCAGCGGCATCGTCCGCATCCAGGCGACCACCTGTGACGGTGGCGACATAGGCACCGGGTTTCTGATCGCGCCAAACCTGGTGGCCACCGTGGCCCACGTGGTCAACCAATCGGCCGCCCTGAGCCTCACCGCCGGCGAGAACGGCGCTGGAGGGACAACCTCGGGCGTGGTCGTGGGCATCGACTCCTCAACCGACGTGGCTCTGGTGCGGGTGAACCGCCCGATCTCCGGACACGTGTTCACCTTGGCCACCGCGGCACCCAGTGTCGGTCAGGAAGTCGCCGCCATCGGTTTCCCGGTGGGCGACCCGATGACTTTCACGCGCGGAACGGTGTCCGGGCTGGACAGGACCATCACCATCGAGAACGTTCTGCGCAGCGGACTGATCGAGACCGACGCCGCCGTCAATCCGGGCAACTCCGGCGGGCCCCTCTTGAGCGCCGATGGTCAAGTGTTCGGGCTCGTCGATGCCATGAACGCGGGCGCTCAGGGGATCGCCTACGCCGTGGCCCCCACTTCAGCCCAACCCCTGCTGCGGAGCTGGACCGGCAACACCGCCTCCGCGGTCTCCGCGCCATGCGCCTTCCCGGCGGGTCCACAATCGGGACGGGATTTGACTCCCACCCTGCCCGGTTCCCCGGACGCCACCACGCAGGCGGTGGCACAGGTGTTCAAGACGTACTTCGACGGCATCAACTCCGCGGACTACGAGCAGGCTTGGCTCATGCTGAGCCCGACGCTGCGGGGATCCTCCTGGTCATCCTTCGCCGAGGGAACCTCCACCTCCTATGACAGCCAGGTCGCTTTGTTCTCGGTGATCCCCGGACCCGGTCAGTCGGTCATCGCGAATGTAACGTTTGCGAGCGTGCAGGCATCGGTGAAAGGTCCAGACGGAGATACGTGCGACAACTGGGATCTGGACTACACCCTCGTTCCCTCCGATGGCAGCTGGCTCATCGACAAGGTGCTCGGTCACAACGGCGGTCCGACGCACACCAGCGGCTGACCGGCCATGAGCCGACAGTCACCCTTAGTCTTCACGCCCCGCCGCCTGCTCGCCGCGCTGTGCCTGGGCGTTCTCGCCGTCGCGATGGCTGCCGGCGCAGGGGCAGCCCGTTTGTCCGGCCAAAGCCAGCATGCGGACGCTGTGGCAACCCCACGGTCTGCGAAGCAACGCACGGCTACAAGCACTACGCCGACCTCAAGCTCGAACGTCCCCTCCGCGCGGGCGGGATCGCCTCCGGCGCCAAGCGTGCGAGTGTCGATGCCAGCCGCCGGGCTGCCGGATCCCGCGAGCTGGTCGAGCCAGCAGCTGGCCGCCGTCCTGGTCATGACTGGTGCGAAGATGGGCGATTCCGTAGCCATCCAGCGTGCCGCAGCCATTGGCATAGGTGGTGTCGTCCTGTTTGGTCCATCCTCGCCGAATCTGGCAGAGACACTGAACAAGGCCAGGGCAGCTGCACCCCGGGGCAACCCTCCGCTGATCGCCTCCGATGAGGAGGGTGGCCAGGTCCAACGTCTGAGCTCCCTGATCTACCCCCTGCCCTCGGCTGAGGCGATGGGCCAGTGGAGCCCGGCAAAGATCACCACAACAGCCCGCGAATACGCGCTCCGGATGAGGGCGTTGGGGGTGAGCATGGCCCTGGCGCCGGACACCGACGTCGCCACGCCCGGCTACTTCATCGCCGCCGCCGGGCGCAGTTTCTCCGGTGACCCGGCCCAGGTCGGGGTTGACGTGAATGCCTGGAATGACGGCCTTGATGCCGCCGGTGTTCTCGGTGTCATCAAGCACTGGCCGGGCCATGGTCACGCCAGCGACACCCAGGTGGGCGCCTCGTTCGCCCCTCCCTGGTCCGCGCTCCAGAGCCGCGACCTGATTCCGTTCAAAGCTGCCTTCGCCCATCACGTAGACGCGGTGATGATCGCGCACCTGCGAGTGCCGGGCCTGACCGAGGCCTCGTTGCCCGCGAGTGAGTCACCCACAGCCCTGCGGACCCTGCGCGCTGAAGCCGGTCCTACTGTCCTGATCCTGACCGACGACCTGTCCATGGCCGCGGCCAGTACCGCGTTGGGTATCTCGCCGGCGCAGGCGGCCGTCCGTTCACTGGTCGGCGGCGCCGACGTCGCCATGGTCTGCTGGGATCCAGTTGACAAGGTCACCTCCGCCGTCACGCAAGCTATCAACGACGGCCGGCTGCCACGCAACCAAGCGGTTGCCTCGGCTCGACGAGTACTGAGAACCAAGATGCATATGGCAGCGCAACGCTGAACCGCGAGACTCCCGGACGAACGCCCCGATCCTTGACCACATGGAGACTGCATGGAGCCCCCCACCGATTCCGACGTACCGCGGTGGTGGCGGCAGCTCGGGTTGCCAGGGTTGGTCGACATCCACACCCACTTCCTGCCCGAGCGAATGATGCGGCGGGTATGGGCACACTTCGACGAAGCGGGGCCACTGATCGGGCGCCCCTGGCCAGTCGAGTACCGCTGGGACCAGGACAGGCGGCTGGCCCACCTGCGCCAGATGGGGGTACGCCGCTTCACCGCACTGACCTACGCGCACCGCCCCGGTATGGCCGGCGACCTCACCGACTTCGCCCTGGATCTGGCGACGACCGAGCCTGACTGTGTGCCCAGTGCGACGTTCTTCCCCGAGGACGGCGTCCTCGGGCAGGTGGGTTCGGCACTTGCGCGGGGCGCGCGGGTGTTCAAGATCCACGCGCAGGTGGGCGGGTTCGACCTGCGGGAGCCGGTGCTGGACGAGGTGTGGGGACTCCTGGCGGACACGGCGACTCCGGTGGTCGTACACGTGGGTAGTGGCCCCGTTCCGCGAGCGGGTTTCACCGGACCGGACAAGCTCGAAGGAGTACTGCGTCGCCATCCGCAGCTGACCGCCGTGGTAGCGCATCTGGGTGCACCGGAGTATGCCGAGTTCCTTACCCTGGCCGAGCGGTACCCAAGAGTGCACCTGGACACGACGATGGCGTTCACGGACTTCTTCGAGGAGGGGTCGCCCTTCCCGGCGGAACTATTGCCCCGGTTCGCGGCCATGCCCGATCGGGTCGTACTGGGTAGTGACTTCCCGAACATCCCCTACCCGTACATCCGTCAGCTCGAGGCGCTCGAGCAGCTTCGTGACAGAGAGCCCCGCCTCGACGACGACTGGCTGCGCGGTGTCTGCTGGTTCAACGGCCAGAGGCTGATCGGGCCTGGGGCGGCGGCGGGTGTACAACCGCCGGAATGACAGGCACGTCATGGGCTGGTCTACTTGATAATGTCTGACCCAGTCCTTCGCGAGCGGCTACATCCGTCTCGACCTTGAGTCGACGTGACGACGAGCCACTTTTCGCCTTGGCAGTTCCAACCGGACCGCACTGCCGGGTCCGAACCCCGAGCCCCATTGTCGGGATCCGCCGAACGTTTGGGAGTCGCCGCACATGATCAGTCGCATCGCCATCGTCAACCGTGGAGAGGCCGCAATGCGGCTGATCCACGCCGTGCGCGAGCTGAACGCCCAAGGCGGGGCGCAGATCGAGACCGTGGCGCTGTACACCGACGGCGAGCGATCGGCCATGTTCGTGCGAGAGGCGGACTTGGCATACGCGCTCGGGCCTGCCGTGGATCGCCCGTACCTGGATCTGGCCGTCCTTGAACGCGCGCTCACGCAGACTGGTTCGGACGCCGCGTGGGTCGGCTGGGGCTTCGTCGCCGAGGACCCCGCTTTTGCCGAGATGTGCGACCGGATCGGCGTCACGTTCATCGGTCCGAGTGCAAAGGCCATGCGACGTCTGGGCGACAAGATCGGCGCGAAGTTGCTGGCCGAGGAGGTCGGCGTGCCGGTCGCCCCGTGGAGCCGAGGCGCAGTCGACGACGTCGAGGCCGCGCATACCGCGGCACGCCAAATCGGCTACCCGTTGATGCTCAAGGCAACTGCCGGCGGCGGCGGGCGGGGTATCCGTGTGGTCACCTCCGACGATGAACTGACCGATGCGTTCGAACGCACCCGCGAAGAGGCTGTGCGGGCCTTCGGCAACGGCGTGGTCTTTCTCGAGCGCCTGGTTACCGGTGCGCGGCACGTCGAGGTGCAAGTCATCGCCGATGGGCAGGGAACGGCGTGGGCCTTGGGTGTGCGCGACTGCTCAGTTCAAAGACGCAATCAGAAGGTGATCGAGGAGTCCTCCTCACCCGTGCTGGACGAAGAACAGATGGAGGACCTCAGGACGTCGGCCGAGCGGCTTGCCCTGGCGGTCGACTACTGCGGCGCGGCGACTGTCGAGTTCCTGTACCACCCGGGGGAACGCAGCTTTGCCTTCCTGGAGGTGAACACCCGGCTCCAGGTCGAGCACTCCATCACCGAACTGACCACAGACTTCGACCTGGTCAAGGCGCAGTTGCATGTCGCCTCCGGCGACCGGCTCAAGGGCGACCGCCCGACCGAGGTGGGGCACGCCGTCGAAGCGCGCCTGAACGCGGAGGACCCTGATCGTGACTTCTCCCCCTCCCCCGGACGCATCGTCTTGCTGAACCTTCCCTCAGGTCCAGGTATCCGGGTGGACACCGGCGTCGGCCCTGGTGACCTGATCCCGGCGGACTTCGACTCGATGATCGCCAAGGTCATTGCCTATGGACGCACCCGGTCGGAGGCTCTCGCCCGGCTGCGGCGAGCGCTGGGCGACACCACCGTCCTCATCGAGGGCGGCACGACGAACAAGGGCTTCCTGCTCGACCTGCTCGACCAGCCCGAGATCATCGACGGCAGCGCCGACACGGGGTGGATCGACCGGGTCCGCGGCCAGGGCCGGCTCCAACCGGAACGGTACGCGGGAGTCGCACTCGTCGCCGCAGCGATCGAGGCGTACGAGGAGCAGGAACAGGCCGAGCGGCTGCATTTCCTCGCCACCTCGCACGGGGGCCGGCCGCAGGCCCGGCACGAGCTGGGGCGCGCCATCGACCTGAAGCTACGGGGCACTTCGCACCGGGTCACTGTCGCTCAGATCGGCCCCACCCGCTTTCGGGTCGGATTCGGTGCCAGTCAAAAGGACCGCCAGGTAGAGGCCGACCTCGACCAGTTCGACGAGTATGTCGGCCGCATGACCATCGGAGACCGCCGGTTCCGGATGGTCAGCGCAACCCATGGTCCTGTCCACCTGATCGAAGTCAACTCAACGACCCACAGGGTCACCCGCGACGAGGGCGGCGTGATGCGCTCACCGGCGCCGGCTCTGGTGATCGCGGTGCCGGTGGCGGTCGATGACCACGTCGAGGAGGGCGCGCCGGTCCTGGTGTTGGAGTCGATGAAGATGGAGACGGTGCTTCGTGCCCCGTACGCCGCGCGAGTGCGCGAGCTCATGGTGATCACCGGCGGCCAGGTCGAGACGGGCACACCCGTCGTCCGCCTTGAGCCGGTCGCCGGCGACGAGGCCGACACGTCGGATGCACCTGTGCTCACCGCCCCGCGGCAGCTCCTGGACCTCCCCACGCAGCCGGAAACAACCGCGGCCACGCGCGCCGCGCGCAGCCTGGACGACCTCCGCAGCCTGCTTCTCGGGTTCGACCTTGCACCCATGGACGCCACGCGCGCACTAGCCGACTACCAGCGCGCACGCGCGGAGCTGACCTCGACCGGCACGCCGCCACTGCACCGCGAGATCGACGTGTTCAGCGCCTTCGCCGATCTGGCCGAGCTCGCCCGCAACAAGCCGGCCACCGAAGAAGAGGGCGACGAGCTGGTGCACAGCCCGCGTGAGCATTTCCACGCCTACCTGCACAGCCTGGACGTCGACCGAGAACACCTGCCCGACGGGTTCCGCCGGCGCCTGGCCAGAGCCCTGGCGCACTACGACGTCACCGACCTGGATCGCGCTCCCGCGCTCGAGGAGGCGGTCTTCCGGATCTTTCTGGCCCAGAGGACATCGTCCGACCTGGTCGTCATTGCCCTTCTGCAGCACTGGATGGCCGAGCCGCCGCCGGTGGGTGAGCTCGCCGACCAGACACGCGAGGTTCTGGACCGGCTCGTGCTGGCCACCCAGCTGCGCCACCCCATGGTGGCCGACCTGGCCCGCAGCGCCCGCTTCCGCTGGTTCGACCAGCCGGTGGTCGATGCTGAGCGCGTTGCGATGCTGGCCGGGGTGAGCGAGGAGCTCGTCTATCTGACCAACAACCCGGACGCCCCCGACTACGGGCCCCGGCTGGACGACCTGGCCGCGATTCCCGAGCAGATCGTGGAGTTCCTGGCCCGGCGGATCGAGCACTCGCTGCCCCGGCAAGAGCCAATGCTCGAGGTACTGGTCCGCCGGCACTACCGCGAATACAAGCTCCACGACCTGCGCTGGCTGACCGCCGCGGACAGGCCCTTCGTCACGGCGGACTATGCCCTGGACGAACGCCCGACCCAGATCGGAAGAGCGTCGTGTAGGGAAAGAGTGTAGATCTCGGTG
>OCZT010006821.1_pt1 | contig 11264 bp, 11 predicted proteins | sample 1539031 | NCBI WGS metagenome assembly OCZT01 (sample SAMEA3539308, study PRJEB22396) | soil metagenome | biome: tundra; feature: field; material: soil | place: USA | collected 2010-05 | depth 0.15 m
GCGCACGCCGACCGCGGGCGCGCGCGTGACCGGCACGGCCGCGCCCTCACCCTCGCCGGTGCCGCTCGAGCTGCCCCCGCCAACCACTGTCGCCATTGCTTCAGAGGCCTCCCGTGAACCCGTCTTTGCGGACGCGCCAGAAGTGTATGACCATCAGGATGAACCCGATCAGGGGTAGGGCGACGACGTGTAACACATAGAACCGGATCAGTGCCCCCTGGCCGACGGAGCGGCCGCCGAGCAGCAGGTAGCGGGTGTACGGGCCCGCGATGGGCGCGTACTTGGCCATGTTGGTGCCCACCGTGATCGCCCACACCGCCAGCTGGTCCCAGGGCAGCAGATAGCCCGAGAAGGAGAGCAGCAGGGTGATCAGCAGCAGGAAGGTGCCGATGGCCCAGTTGAACTCGCGGGGCGGCTTGTAGGACCCTTGGTAGAACACCCTGGCCATATGCAGCCAGACGGTGATGACCATGCCGTGGGCGGCCCAGCGGTGGAGGTTGCGGATGACCAGGCCGAAGGTGGCGACGAACTCCAGGTCCTTGATGTTCTGGTAGGCCTGATCCACCGACGGGATGTAATAGAACATCAGGAACAGGCCGCTGATGGTCAGCAGGATGAAGAGGAAGAAGGAGAGGCCGCCGAGGCAGAGCGTGTAGCTCACCCGGATCGCCGACTTCTTGACCCTCACCGGGTGGATGTGCAGGAAGAAGTTGGTCAGCGCGGTGCGCGCGGCCACCTTGTCCGTGCTCGGCAGCCCGTGCCGAAAGATCGAACCCCACACCTGCGCGACGAAGGCGCGAAGCGGGTTCCCCTCGGTCGGACGGGCGTTCATCGCACCTTCCCCATCGGCTCTCTCTCTCCCATGATCAGCTCAGACGCCGGCCGTCTGGCCGTTGCTCTTGCCCGTGGCCGGATCCAGCCGCCACCCGGGGACGGTGGAGTCGCCTGCCTGACGGTACACGGTGATGGACGCCCGGTCGATGACGAAGCGCTTGTCGGGCGCGACCTTGATGTCGACCCAGTCCATCGGCCGCGGCGCCGGGCCGTAGAAGTTGGTCGAGTCGATGAAGTACCGGCTGCCGTGGCAGGGGCAGGCCCAGCCGTTGCGTGTCGTGAGTTGGTTGTGTTCCGCCGCGTAGTGCTTGGCGACCGCGTCGTCCGCGTCCTTGACCCCGGTGCCGGTGGTGACGTCGCTGACGTAATTGGGGGTGCAGCCCAGGTGGGTGCACACCAGGTAGACCGCGTAGATGCCGGTGGCGTCGAGCACCACGGTCACCCGGTTGCCCGTGTCCGAGAACACGTTGATCTTCAGGGTGTTGTTGCCGGTCAGGTCATCGACGGTGAAGCTGGTCTTGAACAGCGCCGGCGCCTCGAGCGTGGCCGCCGGGAACATGAACTTGAGCAGCTCGATGCCGCCGAAGACGCTCGCACCCAGGGCCCCGATCGCTCCGACCAGCAGCAGGAACTGGCGCCGGGTGGTCTCGACGCGCGAACGCAACCGGCCGCGGGGCGTGTCGTATGGGTTCAGCGCCATGAGCACCTCAGGACGGAGCGAACGGCGACGGCGGCAATTCTAGCGGCGGTGCCGGCGGCCACCGCCGTCACAGGAAGGGGCTGCGGGAGGACGGCGTGATTTCGTTGGCGAACACGATGGTGGAGATCATGATCACCACGAAGGCGACGATGATGACCAGGCAACCGAAGTCGGAACGGAGAGCAAGGATGAGGCGTTCGACCATTTCTTCCCACGAACGGCGACCTCGGACGCGACGGCGCACAGGATAAGCGACGATCGCGCCGGGATGCCCGGTGCGGCCTCGGCCACGACCCTGCAACACCCCGGGCACCGCGCCACCACCCTGCTACCGTCAGCGCCGCCGTGAGCGACTGGCGAACGCTGGAGATCTATGCGACCTTCATCAAGGTCACGGGGGAACTGGAGATCGTCCGCCCCGACCGGCTCATCGATGCCGTCAACCGCTTCGGGGACTACCTGCAACTGCGCAACGGCAGAGCCGAGCCGATGTCGCTGAGCTACCCGATCCTCAGTCGCACCGAGCCGCGGATGACCGTGGCCAAGTCCGCGGCGAGCCTGGTCTGCCCGCTCGACGACGGCGGCGACGGCAACCCCGCGATGTGGCGGGAGAAGGTCGCCCAGCCGGTGGCGGTCAACACCCAGGCGTTCTCGATGATCTGCGACGTGCACCTGGAGCCCCGCCACAGCCTCCAGGACCACCTCGAGCGCTTCCCCGGCGACTTCATCCCGGTCACCAACGTCTCGGCCGTGTGGATCACGGCGATCAGCTCGGGCACCCACGCCATCCAGCGCCAGTTCGCCCTGCTCAACCCCGCCGCGATCCTGAGCTTTGCGCTGAGGTAGCTGGGCGCCGGGCTCAGATGACGATGGCTTGCTGGCTGGCTTTCTTGCGGCTGGAGGTCACCAAGGCTCCGGCGAGCAGACAGAGCACGGCAAGCGCGGCGATGCCGAGGCCGATGAAGACCTTGATCGCCTTGGTGCCGATGGCCAGGTACGTCCCACCGTCGTCAAGGAACGACTTCTCCGCTGGGGCGGCCCAGACCGTGGTGATGAAGGCCATCACCACCAGGAGGGAGGCGGCGAAGTACCAGATCGCCGCTGGGTTGGGGCGGCCCGACCTTGGGCGGGAGGCGAAGTAGAAGGCGCCGAGGGAGGCGACCTCGAGGACGACGTAGGCGTTGAAGAGCAGGAAGGTCATCCAGAAGCTGAACTGCTGTGCGCCGGTGAGGCCGGCGAAGCCGTTGATCCCGAAGGCGCTGCCCGAGTCGGCGAGGAGGTGCATCGCGGGCAAAGATACAACGAAGCAGCCGGCCGCGGCGACCGGCGCGGGGCCCGGCCCCGTAACCTGCCATCGGCGCGTAGGCTTGTGTGCGAACGATGCCCACCGCCCCCCTATCTCATGCTGCCGTCGATGCGGCGACGGGCGGGATGGTCACCCCGGTGGCCCAGATCCTCTCCCTCGGCGCGTATCTCCCGGATGCCGTGCTGAGCAATGCCGACATGGAGAGGATGGTCGACACGTCGGACACGTGGATCGTGGAGCGCACCGGCATACGCGAGCGGCGCAGGGCTGCGCCCGGCGAGACACCGTCGGTCATGGGTGCCCGCGCCGCGGCGGAGGCGCTCGAACGTGCCGGGAACGTGGTCCCGGACGCGATCATCGTGGCCACCTGCAGCGCCGAGACCAGGTTCCCGTCGACCGCCTGCCTGATCCAGCAGAAGCTGGGGCTGGGCGGCATGCCGGCGTTCGACATCAACGCGGCCTGCAGTGGCTTCATCTACGGGCTGTCACTCGCCGACGCGATGATCCGCAGTCGCGCCGCGGGCACCGTGCTGGTGGTCGCGGCCGAGGCCCTGACCACCATCGTCGACTACACGGACAGATCCACCTGCGTGCTCTTCGGTGACGGCGCAGCCGCGGCGGTGGTCGGGACCGGCGGTGGCGGTGGCGGCATCCGCGCCCTCCGCTGCGCGGCGGACGGCGCCGACGCCGACCTCATCTATTTCGGCGCGCGTCCCGAGGACCCCGGCGGGCCGCACGCACTGCGGATGTCCGGGAGGGGCACCTTCCGTACCGCCGTCGAGCGAATCACCGACGTCGCCGCGCGGGTCTGCGCCGACGCCGGCTGGCACCCCAGCGAGGTGGACTGGTTCGTCCCCCACCAGGCGAACGCGCGCATCATCGAGGCCGCCGCCAAGCGACTCCGTGTTTCCATGGACCGGGTGATCCTCAACGTCGACCGCGTCGGCAACACCAGCGCGGCCTCCATCCCGCTCGCGCTCCACGAGGCCGCCGCCTCGGGCCGCCTGCGTCCGGGGCAGAAGATCGTCAGCGTCGCCTTCGGCAGCGGCATCACCTGGGCCGGACTGGCCTTCGAATGGACGGGCAGCCCCTCCCGGTGATGCGGCGGCGCGATGCCGCCCGCCCCCTCGCCGCCCCCGGCCCCAAGCTCCGACCGGTCGCACCCGCCGGGACGGTGGAGTGCCGGGGCTGTGGCCGCCGCTTCGTCGAGGCCCGCTTCGAGACGCACCTGCTCGTCTGCCCCGACTGCGGGCGCCACGCGGCCGTCACCGCGATCATGCGCGCCGCTCAACTCGCCGACCCGGGGAGCGTGGTCGTGGTCGACATGCAGATCGCCGATCGCGACCCGCTCGGGTTCAACGACGGCGTCCCCTATCCGTCGCGGGTCGCCGAGGCGCGTGAGCGCACCGGGCTGCACGAGACTTTCGTGATCGCCCGGGCTACGCTGGGAGCCGTCCCCGTCGTCCTCGCCTGCATGGACTTCGCCTTCCTGGGCGGCTCACTGGGCAGCGCCGCCGGGGAGCAGTTCGCGCGGGCCTGCGACATCGCGGCGGACGAGGGGCGCGGCCTGCTCGCGGTGTGCACCTCCGGCGGTGCCCGCATGCAGGAGGGGATCGCCTCGCTCGCCCAGATGGCGCGCTGCTCCGCGGGCGTCGTCCGGGTCAACCGTGCCGGACTGCCCTACATCTCGGTGCTTGCGGACCCGTGCTTCGGCGGGGTGACGGCGTCCTTCGCCGTGCAGGCCGACGTGATCCTCGCCGAACCGCATGCGCGCATCGGCTTCGCTGGGGGGCGGGTCATCGAACAGGCCAGCCACGATCGTCTTCCCGTGGGGTTCCAGACGTCCGAATTCCTGCTCGCGCACGGCATGATCGACGCCGTCGTCGACCGCCGGGCGCTGCGCGACACCATCGCCTCGCTGTTCACCGCGTTCTCGGCGCGGCGATGAGCGTCACCACGCAGACCGCGGACCGCGAGCGCATCGCGTTCGCCGCCGTGGAGCTGGCCCGCAACCCGGGTCGGCCGCGAGCCCTGCAGGTGATCGAGGGCGCATTCACGCAGTGGACGGAGATGCGCGGCGACCGGCTCTTCGGCGACGATCGGGCTGTTGTGGGCGGCCCGGCCCTGCTCGATGACCGCTGGGTGATGGTGATCGGCCAAGAGAAGGGCACGGACGCAATCAGCAGGGCCCTGCACAACTTCGGCATGCCCCACCCGGAGGGATACCGCAAGGCGCAGCGGTTGATGCGCACCGCCGAGAAGTTCGCGATGCCGGTGGTCTGCCTCGTCGACACGCCCGCGGCCCACGCCGGCGTCGGTGCCGAGGAGCGCGGTCAGGCCTGGGCGATCGCCGAGTCGCTGATCACCATGCTCGAGCTGCGAGTCCCGGTGGTCAGCGCGGTGCTCAGCGAGGGCGGCTCGGGCGGCGCCCTCGCGCTCGCGGTGGCCGACCGCGTGCTCGCACTCGAGAATGCCGTGTACACGGTGGCGCCGCCCGAGACCTGTGCCGCCATCCTCTATCGCGACGCCGGACAGCGCGCCCGCGCCGCGGCTGCACTGCGCCCCGGCGTGGCCACCGCGTACGACATCGGGCTGGTCGACGAGCTCATCCCCGAGCCCTCGCCCGGTGCGCACGCGCATCGCGAGGTGTGCGTCGCGGCGCTGCGGGGCGCATTGGTGCGGCATCTGGACGAGCTCTGCTCGAAGGACATCGCCGCCCTGCTCGCTGAGCGCACCGAGAGGTATCGGCGCGCCGGCGGTTAGGCGGCGATCTCGGCGGCGCCGCCGACGGCGCCACCCCCACCCCGCTCCGGGCGCTTCAGGAAGAACGCGGGGAGGATGCCGATGGCCGAGAGAATCGCGATCAGCACGAAGGTGCGATCGAAGGCGTCGCTGAAGACTCCACCCGCGTACTGGTGGTTGAAGGCGTCGAGCACGGGGCTGCCGGTGGTCGGCTGGCTGCTGCCCGCGCTCTCCTGCGCCGATGAGGCGGCGATCCTCTGGCGCAGCGATGCGCAGTACTGATCAGCGGTGATCCCCGGCTGGTGCAGCGTGGTGGCCGCCGCCGCAACCACGGCCGGCGACGGGGCGCAGGACGTCTGCTGCGCGGCGCCGGGGAACTGACCGGCGAGGACGGTGACCAGCACCGCGATGCCCACCGACGAGGACACGCGCTGCAGTGTGTTGGTGATGCTCGACGCCCGCGACGTGTAGCGGCGCGGCACGCGGGCCATCGCCGCCGTCATGGTGGGCATCATCGCGAAGCCCATCGCGACGCCGCGCAGCAGCAGCGCGCCCACCACCAGCCAGTTCGACGAGTCGTAGTGGATCTGCGCGAGCACCACGCTACCGATGGTCAGCAGCACCAGCCCCGTCGCCACCACCCACTTCGGCCCGAATCGGTCGGTCAGATAGCCGCCGACGGGCATCGACACGGCGGCCATCGCCGCCTGCGGGAGCAGCAGCAGGCCGGTCTCGATGGGGCCGTAGTTGTGCACCTCCTGGAGGTACAGCGGCAGCAGCAGCATAGTGCCGAACAGCGTGGTGACGATGATGAAGTTGAGCACCATGGACCACGAGAAGGTGCGGTCGCGGAACAGGGACAGCTGCAGCAACGGCTCCGGGGTGCGCAGCTGGCGCACGATGAACGCGCCCATCAGCACCACGCTCGCGACGAGCAAACAGACCACGACCGGAGAGCTCCACCCCTGCCCGGTGCTGCGGTCGACGGCGTACATCAGCGCGAGCACCGCCGGAACACCGGTCATCAGGCCGACGACGTCCAGACGCAGACCCGCGGTGCGGTGCGACTCGCGCAGGAAGCGGCTGGCGGCGAGGAAGCCGACAATGCCGATGGGGACGTTGACGTAGAAGATCAGTCTCCAGCTGAAGTCCTGCACGAAGTAGCCGCCCAGCACCGGTCCGATGGCAGGTGCGATGAGCATCGGCACACCGAAGATGCCCATTACCTTGCCCATGTTCTGAGGCCCCACCGCCTGGAGGATGATCGTCATCCCGATGGGCATCAGCATTCCGCCGCCGATCCCCTGCACGACGCGGAAGAAGATCAGCTCGGCGAGGTTCTGAGACACGCCGCAGAGCATCGAGGCAACGGTGAAGAGCACGATGGTGAGCAGGTAGAGGCGCTTGGTTCCCCACCGGTCGGTCGCCCACCCGGTGAGCGGGATGACCGCGCCCTGGGCGAGCAGATACCCGGTCACCACCCACGCGATGTCGTTGTAGCTCCCGGCGTGCAGATCATGCTGAAGCGTGGGGACGGCGATGTTGACGATCGTCGAGTCGAGGATCGTCATGATGGTGCCGAAGAGCACGACGGCCAGCGCGACCCACTTGTAGTCGAAGTGACCGAACCTGGTGTGGACCACCGTCACCTCGTCCTCGGCACGCGCTCCGGCAGGCCGTGTGGCCACGGGTGTCTCAGCCATGGTGCCAATTAGAACGTTTCTGCACGGGCAGCCCGTGACGTCACACCGAGGGGATGCTGCCCTGCACGCCCGCTCGCCTGCCCGTCTTGACCATGCGCATCGCCGCGTCCGCGTGCTGGAGGAGCCCATCGACGTCGGTACCGTCGTCCGGGAAGATGGCCACGCCGCAGGATATGGTCACTCCGGCGGTGGCCAGCTCGGAATCGTCGCGCACCCGGGCCTCGAACGAACTGCTGACGCGACGGCCGACGGCGTTGGCCTCCTCGCGATCCGCGCCGGGGAGCACGCAGACGAACTCGTCGCCCCCGTATCGGGCGGCCGAGTCCTCGCGGCGCAGCGAGGCGTGGAAGACGCGGGCGAGGATGGTCAGCACCCGGTCGCCGGCCGCGTGGCCGTAGGTGTCGTTGACCGTCTTGAAGCGGTCGAGGTCGCAGAAGACCACCCCGAGCGTGGTGGTGCGTCGCCGCGCCCGAGCGACCTCCTGGTCGAGGGTGCGCTGCAGCTGGCGGTGGTTGGCGAGCCCGGTGATGCTGTCGAGATGGGCCTGGTCGAGCTCGCGCTCGTAGCGGCGGGCCCGTTCGATCGCCCGTGCCGCCTCCCCCGCCAGCGCCGCCACCACGGTCAGGTCGTCCTCGTCCCACACCAGTTCCCGGCGATGCGACGTGAGGACGTAGACGCCGATGACCTCGTCCTCGATGACCAGTGGCGCGCCGATGGCCGACAGGGCGGCCCCGCGGCGCAGCTCGATGAGCTGGGTGCGCACCTGCTCGCCGAGGTTGGCCTGGGCGATGTGGATGTCATAGGCGGTCGGCCACAGCATCGGGCGGGTGGCGGCGAACACCTTGCCGGCGAGCCCCTCACCCGGCGCGAGGGTGAAGTCGAGGTTGTCGCTGTCCAGGGGCCCGACGCCGGCCGGCCCGAGGTAGAGCGGCAGGGGCCGGAGCCGGTCCGTGGTGGTGTCGTAGAGAAGCACCGCGGCGTGGGTGGTCAGTGGATACGAATCACTGGTCGTCTCGAGCACCGCACGGGCGACGTCGAGCACGTCGATCGCGGTACCGACGCGCTCCGCGGTCGCGGCATGGGCCGCGCTGCGCAGCTTCTCAGTCTCCGCAACGCTTGCCGCGGCTTCGGCCTGGGCACGCACCCCCAGTTGCACACCGGCCATGAAGACGACGACGAACAGCAGGCCCCCCACGTCGGCGTGCAGCGCGCCGAGCCAGAGCGTCGCGAACACGGCGTCGATGAGCAGGGTGCTGACGATCAGCACCGCGGGGCGGGTGGTTGCGGGGGCGCTGAGGTGCAGGGCGACGAAGAGCAGCACCGCAACCACCTCGATGCCGTCGAGGTAGCCGGCCGCAAGCGCCAGCGCTCCGCCCGCGAGGAGGGCGGCGATCACCCCCCGGGCCACCGCCCACAGCTCGCCGGCCTCCTCGTCGCGAGCCGTTGGGCGCAGGAAGGTTGCCGCGAACGCGGCTCCGACCACGCCGAACCCGAGCACTCCGGCCCAGCGCCACACAGGCAGCGGCAGCGTGAGCAACCGGATCAGCGTGACAGCGAACAGCACTGCCGCCGCCGCACCGGCCGCCCGGCGTGAGGCAGCGGAACGGACTCCCAACGGATACCCCCTATGTGTCCGGCGCGGCGGTGCCGGATGACCCGCTTATAGTCTCAAACGTCGCCGGCACCCAAGGTCTTTCGGTGCAATCGTGCCAACCGGCGCTTGTGAGGGGGCCGGTGGCGTGCTAGCGTTGCGAAAGACGAACTGACGTTCGCCGTCCAGTCCTGCCCACGCCACGCACACGTTATGAGCACCCGCCTTCTCCACATCGCCGATCTGCACCTCGACCGCGCCTTCGCCGGCATGGGCTGCCAGGGCGAGCTGGCGATCCGCCGGCGCCTCGGACTGCGGGAGGCCCTGCGACGTGCCGGCCAGACCGCCCTGGAGCGGGGCTGCGCCGCCGTGACCATCGGCGGAGACCTCTACGAGCACGATCGCGCGGGCGCCGACACGGCCGCCTTCCTCGTCGACACCTTCGCCTCGTGGCAGCCCCTGCAGGTGCTCCTCGCCCCAGGAAACCACGACGCCCTGCTCAGCGGGTCCATCTACAGCCGCACGGAGTGGCCGGCCAACGTCCATCTCTTCACGACCGCCGAGATGACCCCCCACCAGCTCGAGGATGGGCTGACCGTGTGGGGCCTCGCCCATCTCGAGCCCGCCTGGCAGGGTGATCCCCTGGGGTGCCCGGACGTGGGCGGCGACGGGGGGGTGCACCTCGCCCTGTTCCACGGTGCCGAACTGGGCTCGCGACCAGACGGCAAGTCCGTCCATGGACCCTTCCGCGCCGGCGACGTTCGCGCGCGCGGGTTCGCGGCAGCGCTCTGCGGGCACTACCACCGCCGTCGTGTGGACTCCGCCACCGGGCTGCTCTATCCGGGCAGCCCGGAACCGCTCACGTTTGACGAGTGCGAGCCCCGTGGCCCGGTGGTCGTGACGGTGGCCGGGGACGGGTCGGTCAGCCATGAGCCCCTCGAGGACAACCGCTGGCACGCCCGGACCGCGTCGGCGGACGTGAGCGGGGCTCGCGGCCTCGCCGAGGTGGTCGAGGCTGCGTGCGCCACTGCCACCGTGGCCTGCGCCGGGCTCGACCCGGAGCGGACGATGCTCCGGCTCGACCTCTGCGGCGAGATCGATCACGCCGTGCCGGCCGACACCTTCACGGTCGAGACCTGCGTGCGCGACAGCTGCGGCGCCGCCGCCATCCGCGTACGAGACCTCACCAGCCCGGCCCTGAGCGTCGCCGCCATCGCCGCCGAGGGCACCGTCCGTGGCGCCTTCGCGCGGGCCGTCGCGGAGGCTGCCGGCGGCGCCGACCCGGAGCGGCGCCGCATCCTCGAGGACGCCCTTCGCTACGGCCTCCAGGCCCTCAGCGGGGCGGAGATCGGCCTCCGATGAGGATGCAGCGTCTGGAGATCGCGGGCTTCGGCCGGCTGCACGATTTCGAGGTCGACTTCCACCCGCGCGTGACCGTGCTGGTCGGTGACAACGAGTCCGGCAAGTCCACCGTGCACCGTGCGCTGCGGGCGGCGCTGTACGGGCTCGACTCGGGCGGCCCCGGCCGGCCCACCGAGCGCAGCGACTGGACGCGCTGGAAGCCCTGGGACGCAGGCGGCTATTCCGTGGTGCTCACCTATGAGGTCAGCGGCGGCAGGCGGCTGCGCGTGGCCCGCCGGCTGGAGCAGCGCGACCATGTCTGCCAGGTGCACGAGATCGGCGGGGGCGACGTGACCGCCGAGATGCGCGTCGGGCGCGCCGTGGTTCCCGGGCTGATCCACCTCGGGATCGACGAGGCCGTCTTCTGCGCCAGCGCGTGCGTCGCTGAGGAGGGACTGCGACTGGGCGCCTCCGACACGCCCGCGGCGCGCGCGGCCGACGTCCAGGAGGCGATCGAGCGGCTCGCCGATTCGGGCGAGGCGATCACCGCCGCCCAGGCCCTCGCCGCGATCGGCGAGGCGGTGAGCCGGGTGGGCTCGGAGCGCCGTTCGGGCAGCCCGCTGGGCCGGGCCGTGAACCGCCTCCGCCAGCTCGACGTCCAGCTCGATGACGCGCGGCGGCGGCTCTGGGCCCTCGCCGCGGAGGAGGAGAGGCTGCGGGCGCTGGAGGTCGACGCCGACGCCGCCGAGCAGCGCCGTCGCGACGCCGAGCGCCGCTGGCTGCTCGGCCGGTTGTCGTCGATCGCCGCTCAGCGGGCCGACCTCGAGGCCGCCGGCGCTGAGATGACCCAGCTCGCGGCCGAGATCGAGGGAACCGCCCACCTGGCCACCTTTCCCGCCGACGCCGAGGAGCGGGTGATCCTGGTCGCCGCCGAGACCCAGGAGACGGAGCGGACCGCGGCCGAGACCCGCGCCCGTGCCGACGCGGCCGCGGTCCCGCTCGCGGACGTGCGCCGCCGGCGCGCCGAGATCGCCGCCGGTCGCCGTG